>Ga0302154_10000047_pt1 | contig 105858 bp, 82 predicted proteins | sample I_Bog_N2_3_FD_193507 | JGI IMG/M metagenome (GOLD analysis project Ga0302154, IMG submission 193507) | Peat permafrost microbial communities from Stordalen Mire near Abisko, Sweden - I_Bog_N2_3 | ecosystem: Environmental > Terrestrial > Soil > Wetlands > Peat | place: Sweden: Abisko, Stordalen... | reverse complement strand
GCACCCGAAGACAATGGAGTCCATTCTCGTGTCGGACGCATAGTATGTTCGCTCCCAGGACGCATGTTGGCCGGCAATCAGCACCAGCCGCCAGATCAGCTCGAGCGCACAGAACGAATACAGGAGATACAGGGTCTTCGATGGGGGCCGCTTGGCGAGGAAGAATAGAAATGCCACGGGGAACAGGAAATAGAAATGCTCCTCCACGGCCAGTGACCAATAGACGGCCGTTCCCGTTGGAATTCCACCGCCAGAATTGAAAAACAGCTGATAGTAGTTCGAAAAATACAGCAGTTGTGCAAAATACCCCTGGATGCTTGCATGGCCATCCAGCCATCCCGCGGCCGTGAGAATATAGGCGAGAGTCAGCACGATCGTCAGGGGAGGAAACAACCGCAACCCGCGCCGAATATAGAAATGCGACAGATCGATCGTGCTCTTCTTGGAGAATTCCTTCAGCATCAGCGTGGTTATCAGGTATCCGCTGAGGAAGAAGAAGATCGTGACGCCCAGGCCGCCCGGGACGATATCACCCCACCCGGCATGTGCCACAAAGACAATGGAAACTGCTACGGCTCGCCAGCCGTCCAGCGATGGGATATCGCCAAGCCCCGTCCTCTCTCCCATTTTCTCTCCAGGAATTCGCTTCGAATTTTATCGCACGGTTAAAATCGCCGTATCGATTCGAAATAGTATTGAAGTACGATCAACCGATCGGTTCTTCGCGTGGCGAATGCTTCGGCACGCAATTTCGTCTGGAAGGTTACCTCATGGAGGGTGGCCGGCCATGCAAAATTCGAGCTTCGAGCGCGTGTCCGGCTGCAATGGCGCGCCTAGTCGCCGGACGCTTCGGCCTGCCTTGACGCGCTCTACCGGAGGTGTCATGGCGGATGACGCCTGCGGGAGGTTCGTCGCTGAGTTCGTCGTGGGGGGTGTTCGCCGCAGATCGTTGCACCTGCGATCAAGGCCTGCCCTGGCGCGGCGAGAGCGGCGCTCGACAGGCGTTTCCGGTCCACATGGGTCGCCGGAAATCACGGGATGCGCGCTCGACCGGAAAGGCGGGCACCCGTTGCGGGTCAGCGAGACAAACGTGCCCACCCGGTGTTCACCGAGTCAGCTCGCTGCCGTCGGCAAACCCGGTCTTATCGGGGACGGCGGCGCGTTGCGGCAACCGCGAGGGCGCCGAACCCTGCGAGAATGAACGGCAGGGAAGACGGGCCCGGTCCGATGCTGGAGTCGTAGCTGGCCGCGCTCGGCAGCTTGGAAGCACCGGTCGAACCTTGGCTGGAGTTCGTCGCCGCAGCCATGTACGAGACGGAATCCACGCTGGAAATCGACGCTTGGCGTTCATTGGTCGACACGGACTTGACCGACGAATCGCTGCCGGCCTCGCTCGCCATCGCACCGGAGCTTGCGACAAGACCCAGCAATACGGCAACCCACCACTTGCTCTTGCTCATTTTGGAACCCCTCCGCAATTTTGTAACAAACATTGCAACCTAGCTCACATGGCGCCCTGTTGCTTGCATCTGGTTGCATATTAGATAGGCGTCATGGCAAGCGTCAATGCCGCAGCATCCCTAGAAACGGTCAACAGCGTCGGATGTCACGTGTTTTGCGTGTTACTTCACAGAGAACCCCTGCTTTACATGGGATGGCGGCCGAGATGTCCCCCGGCAAGGTGGTGAATGCACAACGAGCCAGCAGCGGCCGCGACGTACAACCGGGGTTCTCGCGCAGCCGCGTTGGCAACGTGCATTTCGCGGCGCGACCCCCGCTGAGCGGCCTGTCCGCGAGCGCGAGGCGGGTCACGGCACGCATGCACGCATTCAAGCGACGCGCGCGACGTCCAGGTGAATCCGCCGGAGCGGCCGACCCGGCCGCCAAAAGGCGCGAATATTGCACAGGAGTCTGGGGATATCTCACGCGAAGTAGGGGAGCGAGACTCCGGTCACGAACCTGCGCAGCTTCAGTCCGGCATACTGTGCCCTGTCCGGTTGAGCAGCCCCGAGAAGCCCTCGGACGTGGTTCTTGCCCCGAGCGCTCGAGCCGCGCTGCGGTTCTTTCGTTGGTGGATGGTCCATGTTTGAAGAACGGTCTGCGCGCAAACAATTCCTGAGCACTCCATCATCGGTATCCAGCGTGATCGCGGCGGTGACCGAGCCCGTGCTTGCGGTGCTGGTGCTCGTGCTGTGCCATGCCATCTACGATGTGCCGTTTCGCGGGCCGTCGATGGTGTTGAGCATCCTCCTGCTGGTGCTCATGTTTCCGGGCGCCAACCGCTTCGGCAAGTCGATGCTCGGCGTCGGCATCGACATCGCCCTTTCGTGGTTGAGCGAACTGCTCGTCCTGGTGCTCCTCGGCTACGCCAGCAATGCACTGGACCAGTTCCCGATGCGCATGCTGACCGTGTGGGCCATCGCGACGCCGCTCTCGCAGTGGGCCGTCGTGATCGCCGGAGACATGATCCTGCGCTTCAGGGCCAGGGGAGCGGCTTCGCGACGCCCGGCCGTCATCGTGGGCGCTGATCACATGGGGGTGCGCACGGCCCACATGCTCAACGAGCGCCGTGACTTCGGCCACGACCTGCTCGGCTTCTTCGACGACCGCGCCCTGGATCGGCTCGGGATCGGCGAGGGCCTTCCGTACCTCGGGCGGCTCGCGTCCCTGCCCGAATACATCGAACAACACGGCGTCAAGGACGTCTTCCTGACCCTGCCATTGACCTCGCAGCCGCGCATCCTGAAGCTCATGGAGGTATTGCAGAACACGACCGCGTCGGTGCACTTCGTGCCGGATGTGTTCGGCGTCAGCATCATCCAGGGCCGCCTGACCGACATGGGCGGCATTCCGGTCCTGGGTCTGCAGATCACCCCGTTCGAGGGCATCAACGGCCTGATCAAGCGCATCAGCGACATCGTCTTCTCGATCATCATCCTGCTGCTCATTTCACCGGCCCTCGTGCTGGTGGCGATAGGCGTCAAGCTGAGTTCGCCCGGGCCTGTGATCTTCCGCCAGCGCCGCACGGGCCTCGACGGCTAAATCATCGAGGTCTACAAGTTCCGTTCGATGAGAACCCAGGACAACGGGCCCAAGATCCAGCAGGCGACGCGCAACGACTCGCGCATCACCAAGTTCGGCGCCTTCATCCGCAAGACGTCGCTGGACGAACTGCCGCAGTTCGTCAACGTGCTCCAGGGGCGCATGAGCATCGTCGGGCCGCGGCCGCATGCCGTAGCCCACAATGAGGAATACCGCAACATCGTCAAGGCCTACATGGCGCGCCACAAGGTCAAGCCAGGCATCACGGGCTGGGCGCAGGTCAATGGCCTGCGCGGCGAAACCGATACGGTGGAGAAGATGGCGAGCCGGGTCGAATTCGACCTTGAATATCTGAGAAACTGGTCTGTGAGCCTCGATCTGCTGATCATCTTCAAGACGGTCGCGCTGATGGTTCACGACAAGACGGCCTTTTGAAGGGGCCGTGGCGCGTCGGCCCGGGCAGGTTGCCCGGCCGGTCGAGCTTCTTAAATCGCTTTTGCATGAAGGGCGAGTCGCCATGAATGTCCGCATCACCGGGAAACGCCCCACCGCATCTTGGTGTGTGGCTGTCGCCTGTTTCACGCTGCCCCCGCTTGCGCATGCCGCGTTGGACCCTTTCACGGTCACCGCCGGCGAGACGGTGACCCACGACAGCAACGTCTTCCGTTCCGCGGATGACATCGCGGTGCCCGACACGCAATCCGACACCCGGGCGCGCCTGGACTACACCGAGGCGTTCGGCCGAAGCCAGGCGACGGCGTGGGCGGCGGTCGACGCTTCCCGCTACAAGCACAGCACGCAGCTGGACAACGACGGCTATCTGCTGGGAGGCGAGTTCGACTGGGCCACCATCGGTCACCTGTCGGGCAAGCTCGGCGGCGAAGACAACTCGAGCCTGTATCGCCCCGGATTGAGCGGCGACGAGGCCTACCAGGGCAAGAGCATTCTTCACACCAAGCGCGCCTTCACGCGCGCGACCCTCGGTGGCAGCGGCCCCTTCGGCGTCGAAGGCGGGCTCGAAATCTCGAGTTCCAAGAATTCCGCCGCGGCCCTGAACGTGAACGATCTCAACCAGTGGGACGGCGATCTCGGCGTGTACTACATGCAGAGTCCGAGCCTGAAACTCTCGCTCCTTGGGCGCAGGACGAATGGGAAGTACCCCTATCTTGGGAGCACGACTGAGGGGACGTCCCCCAATTTGGTCACCGTCCCGAGCCCCATCGACTTCCACCGTGACGACATCATCCTCGGAGGACTCTGGACCCCCGGCGGCTTCACCAGCGTGGAGGCGCGGGTTGCGCGCACCCAGGAAGACTATTCCGTGTCCAGCGGGCGGCACTACTGGACCGGATTCCTCAAGGGGAGCTGGCAGGTCACCGGCCACATCAAGCTGATGGCATCGGTGGCTCGCGATTCCGCGCAGGACTTCGAGGGTGGCGTGCTGGGCCAGGGCAGCATTTCCGACCAGCAAGGCGGGTCAACCGGATCAACCGGATCAACCGGGACCCCCGGCTCCCAGCCGGCCGTCGCGCAGCAAAGCCTGTCGATGAACGACGCGGTCCTGCTGTCCGGGTTGTGGCAGATGACGTCGAAGATCGACCTGTCCGGCACGTTCCTGCACGCATCCAGGCGCTACAACGACGTCCAGCTCGGAACCCTCTTGCTCAATGGCTCCGATGATTCGAACCAGTACCAGCTCGGATTGAACTACCAGATCAATCGGGCCATCAAGGCGGGCTGCGCCGGCTCGCGCTCGACCCACGTTCCCGGTGCCCTCGGGGTGCTGGGCGGCGCCTACGTGTCGAATGCCTATTCCTGCTATGCGGAGCTGAGCCTGCACTGACCCTCCTGGTTGGCGGGCTGTCGAACGTGGCAGGGGTCGTGCGATATCGAAGAGGCCTCAGGGCAACTGAAATGGTGGGCGATGCGCGCGTTGTTGATCGCTTCGCCGCGGCCGCTGCGCCTCCCACCATCGTGGATAATCCGGCGCATGACCGACAAAAAAGTAGCCCTCATCACCGGCGTCACGGGCCAGGACGGCGCCTACCTGGCGGAGTTCCTGCTCAAGAAGGGCTACGAGGTCCACGGCATCAAGCGCCGCGCCTCGTCCTTCAACACCGACCGCATCGACCACCTGTACCAGGATCCGCACGTCAACAACCGCGACTTCGTCCTGCACTACGGTGACCTGACGGATTCTACGAACCTGACGCGCATCGTGCAGAAGGTGCAGCCCGACGAGATCTACAACCTCGCGGCGCAAAGCCACGTCGCGGTCAGCTTCGAGGAGCCCGAATACACGGCCAACGCCGACGGCATCGGCGCACTGCGCCTGCTTGAGGCCATCCGCATCCTCGGCCTCGAGAAGAAGACACGCTTCTACCAGGCCTCCACGTCCGAGCTGTACGGCCTGGTGCAGGAGATCCCGCAGAAGGAGACCACGCCCTTCTACCCGCGCAGCCCGTACGCGGTGGCCAAGCTCTATGCCTACTGGATCACGGTGAACTACCGCGAGGCCTACGGCATGTACGCCTGCAACGGCGTGCTGTTCAACCACGAGAGCCCGCTGCGCGGCGAGACCTTCGTCACCCGCAAGATCACGCGCGCCATCGCGCGCATCGCGCTGGGCCTGCAGGACTCGCTGTACCTGGGCAACATGAGCGCGCTGCGCGACTGGGGCCACGCGCGCGACTACGTGCAGATGCAGTGGTTGATGCTGCAGCAGGATCACGCGGAAGACTTCGTGATCGCCACCGGCGTGCAGTACAGCGTGCGCGACTTCGTGCGCATGTCGGCCGAACGCCTGGGCATGACCGTGCGCTTCGAGGGCGAGGGCGCCGCCGAGGTGGGCATCGTCGACACCGTCACCGGCGACAAGTCCAAGTGCAAGCCGGGCCAGGTCATCGTGCGCGTCGACCCGCGCTACTACCGGCCCACCGAGGTGGAGACGCTGCTGGGCGATCCGACCAAGGCCAAGGAAAAGCTGGGCTGGACGCCCACCACCACGCTGCCGGAACTGGTGGCCGAGATGATCGACGCCGACTACAACACGGCGCGCCGCGACGCCCTGGTGAGCCTGGCCGGCTTCCAGACCTTCAGCCACCATGAGTGAGGTGCCGGGCAAGGACGCGGCGATCCTGGTCGCCGGGGCCCGCGGCATGGTGGGCTCGGCGCTGGTGCGGCGCCTGACGTCGGCCGGCTATGCCCGGGTGCTGGCGCCGTTGCGCGCCGAGCTCGACCTCCAGGACGCTGGCGCCACGCGGGCGTACCTGCAGCGCACGAAGCCGGCCTATGTCTTCATCGCGGCGGCCAAGGTGGGCGGCATCCACGCCAACAACACCTACCGCGCTCAGTTCCTGCACGACAACCTGGTGATCGCCGACAACCTGATCGACGGCGCGCACCAGGCCGATGTCCAGCGCCTGATGTTCCTGGGCTCCAGCTGCATCTACCCGAAGCTGGCCGCCCAGCCGATCCGCGAGGACTCCCTGCTCACCGGCGCGCTGGAGCCCACCAACGAGCCGTACGCCATCGCCAAGATCGCCGGCGTGAAGATGTGCGAGGCCTACAACGCCCAGTACGGCCGCCAGTACGTGAGCGCGATGCCCACGAACCTGTACGGGCCCAACGACAACTACGACCTGCAGACCAGCCACGTGCTGCCGGCGCTGATCCGCAAGGCGCACGAGGCCAAGCTGCGCGGCGACGCCGAGTACGTGGTGTGGGGCTCGGGCACGCCGATGCGCGAGTTCCTGTACGTGGACGACCTGGCCGACGCCTGCGTCCACATGATGGAGCAGGGCTACGACGGCCCGCTGGTCAACATCGGCACCGGCCAGGACGTGACCATCCGCGAGCTGGCGGAGACGGTCATGGAGGTGGTCGGATTCGCCGGCCGCATCGTCTTCGATGCCACCAAGCCGGACGGCACGCCGCGCAAGCTGCTCGATGTCGGCCGCCTGCACGCGCTGGGCTGGCGACACCGGGTCGAGCTGAGGCAGGGCATCGCCCTGGCCTACCAGGACTTCCTGGCACGCTTCGCGGCCTGAGAGCCTCCCAGGCGCCTGGCGGCGCTCGGCGTTCGCGGAAAAACGCGCAGTGCCAGCTTGTCATCCTGCGCGAAGTCGCAGGATCCATAAGTCGGGAGCGCTTCCCCCTGGGGTGGATCCTGCGACCCCGCTTCGCTACGCGCAGGATGACGGGCGATGCGTCGGCGACCCGCTGAAACTGTTTTCTCGAAAGGCTCTTCTCGGCGCGTGCTGCGTTTGGGCTGCCTGGCCGTCCGTCGCCAAGTTGACGCGGCTTAGTCTCTACAATCCCGGGTTTGCCGCTCCAGCGGCCGGGCGAGGCATCTTGCATGCGCGCCTGCTTTTGACTGCAGGCCCCGAAGGGCCGTGAGGATCCCCGCCGATGATGCGTTCTGAAATGATGTCCGGCCGCGCCCGCTTGGGCGCCGCTACCCTGGTCGCGATGGCCATCCTCGCGCTGTCGGCCTGCGGCCCGAAGAAGGACGTCGCTGCCGCCGCCGATGGCGCAGGCAGCGAAGTCGTCGCCAAGGTCAACGGCGACGAACTGACCGCCGGCCAGTTGACGATCGCCTTGCAGAAGCAGCGCGGGATGCGTCCCGACGCCGGGGATGCAGCCTCCAGGCAGGTGCTCGACGATCTCATCAACGAACAGATCGTTGCCCAGAAGGCCGTGGCGGCCAAGCTGGACAAGGACCCCAAGGTCATCCAGCAGATCGACGCCGCGCGCCGCGACATCCTCGCCCGCCGCTTCGTGGAGGCCGCCGCCGAGACCGCCGGCAAGCCGACCGACGACGCCGTCCAGAAGTTCTACGACAGCCGGCCGACCCTGTTCGCGCAGCGCAAGGTCTGGACGCTGCAGCGCCTGGACATCCAGGCGCCGGACACCCGCCGCACCGAGGTCGACCAGCACGTGCAGTCGCTCAAGACCCCTGGCGCGCTCGCCGACTGGCTGAAGGCACAGAAGCTGCCCTTCACCACGAAGCAGGAACAGGACGCGTCCGAGCAACTGCCGCCCACCGTGCTCGAGAAGCTGGCGGCGCTCAAGGACGGCGAATCCACCGTGGTGCCGTCGCAATTCGGCGTGACCGTGCTGACGCTCGTCTCGAGCGCCTCCGCGCCCAAGCCGCTGGCCGACGCGAAGGCCTCGATCGAGCAGTACCTGGCCAACCAGGGCCGTCGCGAGCTGATCATGAACCTGCAGAAGACCATCCGCGATGGCGCCAAGGTGGAATACCTGGGCCGCTTCGCCGCGCTCGCGCCTGCAGCCGGCTCGGACGCCGCCGTCCCCGCCCCGGCGGCCTCGCAGAACCCACCGGCCCAGAAATGAATCTCCGCACCGCGCTCCATCGGTCGCTGACGCTGGTGTGCGTCGCGGCGCTCGTCAGCGCCTGCGGCAGGAAGTCGGACGACACTTCAGCGGCGGTCGCCACGGTCGACGGTGAGAACATCACCCAGAACCAGCTCGACTACGCGATCCGGCAGATCCAGGCCGGCCGCCCCGGGGCTCCGGCACCGGACGCCGGGCAGGTGCTGCAAGGCCTGGTCGAGCAACGCCTGGCGGCGCAGAAGGCCGAGAAGGACAAGCTCGACCAAAGCCCGGAGGTCCGCGCGGCCCTCGCCGCCGCCCGCGAGGGCGTGCTCGTCCGCACCTTCGTCGAGCAGCTCGCCGCCAAGGTGCCCAAGCCCGCGGCCGACGAGGTCAAGGCGTACTACGACGACCATCCGGCCGACTTCGGCCAGCGCAACGTCTACACGATCCAGAAGGTCGACGCCCGGGTCGGCGCCAACGAGGCCGGACCGCTGGCCGCCACCGTGCAGGCCACGGTCGGCGCGCGCGCCGTCGTCGACCTGCTCAAGGCCAGGGCGCAGGTCATCAACGTGACGCAGTCGGACCGCCCGGCCGAATCGCTCGGCCCGCTGCTGCCCAAGATGTCCACCATGAGCGTGGGCCAGACCATCGCCATTCCGCAGCCGCAAGGCCTGTCCGCGTTGACGATGGTGGCCATCCAGTCGCAGTCGGTCAGCCTGGAGCAGGCCCGGGCCGACATCGAGCAGGTTCTCTGGAACCAGAAGAAGCGCGCCGCGCTGCTGGCTCAAGCCAGGGATCTGCGTTCGAAGGCGCACATCGACTACTTCGGCCAGTTCGCAGCCGGCACGGCTTCCGTTCCCGCGGCGTCCACGGCCGCGCCCCGCGCGGCCAGCGCGTCGTCGAACTGAGACCTGCGCACGGCACGCGCCCGCTCATTTTCCAAAAGAATCGCATCCCATGAAAATCACTGTCATCGGCACCGGCTACGTCGGACTGGTCTCCGGGGCCTGCCTGGCCGAGATGGGCAACCACGTGCTGTGCCTCGACGTGGATCCGCGCAAGATCGAAGTGCTCAACAACGGCGGCATTCCCATCCATGAGCCGGGCCTGGACAAGGTCGTCCAGCGCAACGCTGCTGCCGGCCGCCTCCAGTTCACAACCGACGTGGCCGCCGCCGTCGCGCATGGCACGCTGCAGTTCATCGCCGTGGGCACGCCACCCGACGAGGACGGCTCGGCCGACCTGCAGTACGTCCTGGCCGCGGCGCGCAGCATCGGCCGCCTGATGACCGACTACAAGCTGGTCATCGACAAGAGCACGGTGCCGGTCGGCACGGCCGACAAGGTCAAGGCGGCCATCCAGGGCGAACTCGACGCCCGCGGCGTGGCGCTCGAGTTCTCCGTCGCCTCGAACCCGGAATTCCTGAAGGAAGGCGCGGCGGTCGACGATTTCATGAAGCCCGACCGCATCGTCGTGGGTGCGGAAGGCGAGCGCGCCATCGACCTGATGCGCGCGGTCTACGCGCCGTTCCAGCGCAATCGCGACAAGCTGGTGATCATGGACGTGCGCTCGGCCGAGCTCACCAAGTACGCGGCCAACGCGATGCTGGCCACCCGCATCTCGTTCATGAACGAACTCGCGCTGCTGGCCGAGAGCCTGGGCGCCGACATCGAGCTCGTGCGCCAGGGCATCGGTTCCGACCCGCGCATCGGCTACCACTTCCTGTACGCCGGCTGCGGCTACGGCGGCTCGTGCTTCCCCAAGGACGTGAAGGCGCTGATCCGCACCGCCGCGGAGAGCGGGCGCGACCTGAAGGTGCTGCAGGCCGTCGAGGACGCGAACGACGCCCAGAAGCAGGTGCTGGTGGAGAAGATCGTCAGGCGCTTCGGCGACGACCTGTCCGGCAAGCGTTTCGCGGTCTGGGGCCTGGCGTTCAAGCCCAATACCGACGACATGCGCGAGGCCAGCTCCCGCGTCCTGATCGGCGAGCTGCTCGCGCGTGGCGCGTCCGTGTCGGCCTACGACCCGGTGTCGATCCCCGAGGCCCGGCGCGTCTTCGGCGACGAGCCGCGCATCAGCTATTCGGAGAACCCGGACGCCGCGCTCGTGGGTGCCGATGCGCTCGCCATCGTCACCGAGTGGAAGGAGTTCCGCAGCCCCGACTTCGCGCGCATCGCCAACACCTTGAAGACGCCGGTGATCTTCGACGGCCGCAACCTGTACGAACCGAAGGTGGTACGCGAGGCGGGCATCGACTACCAGCCGATCGGACGCATGTGATGAGCGGACAGAACACGCCTGTCGTCGCGGTCGTCGGCCTGGGCTATGTGGGCCTGCCCCTCGTCGTCGAATTCGGCAAGCTTGGCCGCACCATCGGCTTCGACATCGCCGTCGACAAGGTCGCCAAGTGCCGCGCCGGCACCGATCCGTCGCGCGAGATCCCCGACGCCGACATGCGCGCGGCGCTCCACGCCGAATACACGTCCGACGCACTCGACCTGAGCCAGGCCGACATCGTCATCGTGGCGGTGCCCACGCCGGTCGACGTCGCCAAGACCCCCGACTTCGGGCCGCTGATCGGCGCCAGCCGCGCGATCGGCCCGCACCTGAAGCCGGGCGCGATCGTCATCTATGAATCGACGGTCTACCCGGGCGCGACCGAGGAGGTCTGCATCCCCGAGCTGGAGCGCACCTCGGGCCGCAAGTGGAAGACGGATTTCTTCGTCGGCTACAGCCCTGAGCGCATCAACCCGGGCGATCGGGAGCACATGCTCACGAACGTCATCAAGGTGGTGTCGGGCGACACGCCCGAGACACTCGAGCGCGTGGCGTCGCTGTACGAGCGCATCGTCAAGCCGGGCGTGCACCGCTGCTCCAGCATCAAGGCGGCGGAGGCCTGCAAGGTCATCGAGAACACGCAGCGCGACCTGAACATCGCGCTCATGAACGAGCTGGCCATCATCTTCGACAAGGTGGGCATCGACACGTCCGAGGTGCTCGAGGCTGCCGGCACGAAATGGAACTTCCTGAAGTTCAAGCCGGGCCTGGTCGGCGGCCATTGCATCGGCGTCGACCCGTACTACCTCACGCACAAGGCCGACACGCTGGGCTACCACCCGCAGGTGATCCTGGCCGGCCGCCGCATCAACGACGGCATGGGCAAGTACATCGCCGAGCAGACCATCAAGCAGATGATCGCGGCGGGCAACGCCATCAAGGGCGCGAAGGTCACCGTGCTGGGCCTGACGTTCAAGGAAGACTGCGCCGACCTGCGCAACAGCAAGGTCGTCGACATCATCAACGAGCTGAAGTCCTACGGCGTCGAGGTGTTCGTCCACGATCCGCAGGCGGACGGCGAGGAAGCCAGGCACGAATACGGCGTCGAGCTGACGGCCTGGGACGACCTGCCGCGCGCCGATGCCATCGTCGCTGCCGTCGCGCACCGCGAGTACCGTGCGCTGGGCATGGATCGCATCACCGCGCGGCTGCTGCCCGCTGCCTGCTTCATCGACGTCAAGGCGGCGTTCTCGCGCGCCGAGCTCGAGGCCCACGGGTTGCGCGTCTGGCGCCTCTGAAAGACGGGGAGTCACGATGAAGTTCCTGGTCACCGGCGCCGCCGGCTTCATTGGCATGCACGTGGTGCAGCGGCTGGCCGCGCGCGGCGACAGCGTGGTGGGCATCGACAACCTGAACGCGTACTACGACCCGTCGTTGAAGCGCGCCCGGCTGGCGCAGCTGGCGCCGCTGGAGGCCTTCCGGTTCGCGCAGCTCGACATCGGCGACGGCCCCGCGCTGGAGACCCTGTTCGCGAGCGAGAAGTTCGACGGCGTGGTGCACCTGGCCGCGCAAGCCGGCGTGCGCTATTCGATCGAGAACCCGCGGGCCTACGGCGAGTCCAACCTCGCCGGCTTCCTGAACGTGCTCGAGGCGTGCCGGCGCCACACCGTCGCACACCTGGTCTACGCGAGCAGCTCCAGCGTCTACGGCGGCAACGCGAAGATGCCGTTCTCGGAGCGCGACAGCGTCGACCATCCGGTGAGCCTCTATGCGGCCACGAAGAAGGCCAACGAGCTGATGGCCCACACCTACAGCCACCTGTACGGCATCCCGACGACGGGCCTGCGCTTCTTCACCGTCTACGGGCCCTGGGGCCGTCCCGACATGGCGTACTTCTCGTTCACCCGCGACATGCTGGCCGGCACGCCGATCTCCGTGTTCAACGACGGCAAGATGATGCGCGACTTCACCTACATCGACGACATCGTCGACGGGGTGGTGGCCGTGCTCGACAAGCCCGCGACCCCCGATCCGGATTTCGATCCCCTGGCCCCGAACCCCGCGACCTCGCGGGCGCCGTACCGCGTCTTCAACATCGGCAACCAGTTTCCGGTGGCGCTGGGGGAATTCATCGAGACCCTCGAGCGCGCGCTGGGCGTCGCGGCGGTCAAGATCTTCAAGCCGATGCAGCCCGGCGACGTCGTGGCCACGCATGCCGATGTCTCGGCGCTGGCGGCCTGGACGGGCCTCGCTCCCAAGACCTCGTTGCGCGACGGAATCGGGCGCTTCGTGGAATGGTTCGGGCGATACTACGATCGCACCTGATCCGGTGCGGAACTGCCACCTCGTTTCGAGGTGCGCGAGAAGGAACCCATGATCCTCGTCACCGGCGGCGCCGGCTTCATCGGCAGCAATTTCGTCCTCGACTGGCTCGAAAACTACGACGAGCACGTCGTCAACCTCGACGCGCTCACCTATGCAGGCAACCTCGCCAATCTCGAGCCGCTGCAGGGTGATCCGCGCCACGTGTTCCAGCACGGCGACATCGGCGACCGCAACCTCGTCGAGGCGATCCTGCGCAACCACCGTCCGCGCGCCATCGTCAACTTCGCGGCCGAGAGCCATGTCGACCGCTCGATCCTGGGCCCGGGCGCGTTCCTCAAGACCAACATCGACGGCACCTTCAACCTGCTCGAGGCGGCACGCGGCCACTACGCCACGCTGGAAGGCGAGGACAAGGCGTCGTTCCGCTTCCTGCACGTGAGCACCGACGAGGTCTACGGCTCGCTGACGGCCGATGCGGCGCCCTTCACCGAGACGCACCCGTACGAGCCCAACAGCCCGTACTCGGCGAGCAAGGCCGCCAGCGACCACCTCGTGCGCGCCTGGCACCACACCTACGGCCTGCCCACGCTCACCACCAACTGCTCGAACAACTACGGCCCGCTGCACTTCCCCGAGAAGCTGATCCCGCTGGTGATCGTCAACGCGCTGGCCGGAAAGTCGCTGCCCGTCTACGGCGACGGCCTGAACGTGCGCGACTGGCTCTACGTGAAGGATCACTGCGCCGCGATCCGCAGCGTGCTGGCCGACGGCCGCGTGGGCGAGACCTACAACGTCGGCGGGCTCAACGAGAAGACCAACATCGACATCGTGCGCGGCATCTGCGCGCTGCTCGACGAACTGCGGCCCGACGCGGCCGGTCCACGCGACCGCCTGATCACCTTCGTCAAGGACCGACCCGGCCACGACCGCCGCTACGCGATCGACGCCACCAAGCTGTGCACCGAGCTGGGCTGGCAGCCGAAGGAGACCTTCGAGACGGGCCTGCGCAAGACGGTGCAGTGGTACCTCGCGAACGCCGAGTGGGTGCGGGGCGTGCAGAGCGGCGCCTATCGCGACTGGGTGAGCACCCAGTACGCGAAGGCCTAGCCGCATGAAAATCCTCCTCCTCGGCTGCGACGGGCAGGTCGGCTGGGAGCTGCAACGCTCGCTGCAGCCGCTGGGCGACGTGCTGGCCCTCGACTTCCAGAGCCGCGACCTGGCGGCCGATTTCTCGAAGCCCGCCGCGCTGGCCGCGACGGTGGACGCCGTCAAGCCCGACCTGATCGTCAACGCCGCCGCCCACACCGCGGTCGACAAGGCGGAATCGGAACCGGACCTGGCCCAGGCGATCAACGCCGACGCCCCCGGCGTGCTCGCGCGCAGCGCCGCGGCGGCCGGCGCCTGGCTGGTGCACTACAGCACCGACTACGTCTTCGACGGCAGCGGCGACCGTCCCCGCGGCGAGGACGCGGCCACCGGCCCGCTGTCTGTCTACGGACGCACCAAGCTCGACGGCGAGCGGCAGATCCGCGAGAGCGGCTGCAAGCACCTGATCCTGCGCACCAGCTGGGTCTACGCGGCGCGCGGCGGCAACTTCGCCAGGACCATGCTGCGCCTGGCCGCCACGAAGACCGAGCTGAACGTCATCGACGACCAGATCGGCGCGCCCACCGGGGCCGACCTGCTGGCCGACCTCACGGCGCTGATGGCGCGCGCCGCGCGTGACCGGCCCGAGCTGGCGGGCACGTACCACGCGGTGGCCGCCGGCGCCACGAGCTGGCACGGCTACGCGCGCCTGGTCATCGAGACGGCGCGCGCCCGCGGCGTGCCGCTGACGCTGCCCGCAGACGCCCTGCGTCCCATCCCCACCAGCGCCTACCCGACGCCTGCACCGCGGCCGCTCAACTCGCGGCTGGACACGCGCAAGCTGCAGGGGCGCTTCGGCGTGCACCTGCCGGACTGGGAGGCCGGCGTGCGCCGCCTGCTGGCCGAGATCCTGCCTGCCTGAGAACCCTGAAGGAATCCCGCAGTGAACCGCAAAGGCATCATCCTCGCCGGAGGCTCCGGCACCCGGCTGCATCCGGCCACGCTGGCCATCAGCAAGCAGCTGATCCCGGTCTACGACAAGCCGATGATCTACTACCCGCTCAGCGTGCTGCTGCTCGCGGGCATCCGCGAGATCCTGATCATCAGCACCCCGCAGGACACCCCGCGCTTCGAGCAGCTGCTGGGCGACGGCAAGCGCTGGGGCCTCGACCTGAAGTACGCCGTGCAGGACAGCCCCGACGGCCTCGCGCAGGCCTTCCTGATCGGCGAGAAGTTCCTGGACGGCGCCCCGAGCGCGCTGGTCCTGGGCGACAACATCTTCTACGGGCACGACCTGGGCGGCCGCCTCGAGGCGGCGTACGGCAACGCCGACTGCGCCACCGTCTTCGCCTATCCGGTGACCGATCCCGAGCGCTACGGCGTGGTCGAATTCGACGCCGCAGGCAAGGCGATCAGCCTGGAGGAAAAGCCCGCGAAGCCCAAGAGCCGCTACGCCGTCACCGGCCTGTACTTCTACGACACCGACGTCGTCCGCCACGCGAAGGCGCTCAAGCCCAGCCCACGCGGCGAGCTCGAGATCACCGACCTGAACCGCGTCTACCTGGAGGCCGGCAAGCTGGACGTGCAGCTGCTGGGCCGTGGCGACGCGTGGCTGGACACCGGCACGCACGATTCGCTGCTGGAGGCCAGCCAGTTCGTCCACACGCTGGAGAAGCGCCAGGGCCTGAAGGCCTGTTGCCCCGAGGAGATCTGCTGGCGCCGCAAATGGATCGACGACGCGCAGCTGACCGCGCTGGCGGCGCCGCTGGCCAAGAGCGGCTACGGCCAGTACCTGCAGCGGCTGCTCTCGGAACGGGTGTTCTGAACATGCAAGTGGAAACCACCGCCATCGAAGGCGTCCTGGTGCTGCAACCCAAGGTGTTCGGCGATGCGCGCGGCTTCTTCCTCGAGAGCTTCAACCAGACGGCCTTCGATGCCGCCGTCGGCCACCACGTCGACTTCGTGCAGGACAACCATTCGCGTTCGGCGCGCGGCGTGCTGCGCGGGCTGCATTTCCAGAAGGCGCCCAAGGCGCAGGGCAAGCTGGTGCGGGTGACCGCGGGCGCGGTCTTCGACGTGGCCGTCGACATCCGGCGCGACAGCCCCAGCTTCGGGCGCTGGGTGGGCGTCGAGCTCAGCGGCGTGAACCATCGCCAGCTGTGGATCCCGCCGGGCCTCGCCCACGGCTTCCTGGTGCTCACCGAGACGGCCGACTTCCTCTACAAGACCACCGAGTTCTACTCCCCCGCCGACGAGGGTGCCGTGCGCTGGGACGACCCCGACCTGGGCATCGCCTGGCCCGACCTGGGCCTCGCGCCGACGCTTTCCGCGAAGGATTCCACGGCCGGGCGCCTGCGCGACCTCCCCCAAGAGGGGGTTTAGGACTACAAGCACGGGGCTGCCAGAATCGGTGCATGCCTGTCACGCTGGCGCGATAGCGTGGCAACCGGATTTTCGGCCGGCGCGGTTCTTGCCTCAGGAGACGCACCGCCCTTCAATTTCAGACCAAAGGAACCGCAATGGCGAAAGCCATGATTCTTGCCGCAGGCCAGGGCACGCGAGTGCGCCCCCTCACCAAGTACATGCCCAAGCCGATGATCCCGATCCTGGGCAAGCCGGTGCTGGAATACCTGATCGAGCATCTCGCGCGCTACGGCGTCAAGGAGATCATGATCAATGTCGCCTACTCGCACTGGAAGATCGAGAGCTATTTCGGCAATGGCAGCCGCTGGGGCGTCGAGATCGGTTATTCGTTCGAAGGCAAGCGCGACCATGGCGAGATCGTGCCCAACCCCAAGGGTTCGGCCGGCGGCATGCGCAAGATCCAGGACCACAGCGGGTTCTTCGACGAGACCACCATCGTCCTGTGCGGTGACGCCATCATCGATCTCGACATCGGCGCCGCTCTGCACGAGCACGCCAGCAAGAAGGCGCTGGCCAGCGTCGTCACGCTCGAGGTGCCGCTGGAAGAAGTGAAGAACTACGGCGTGGTCGTCAGCGACGCCGAAGGCCGCATCACGCAGTTCCAGGAGAAGCCGTCGCCCGAGGAAGCCAAGTCGCGCATGGCCAGCACCGGCATCTACATCTTCGAGCCGGAGGCACTGGCGCTGATCCCGTCCGGCCAGGTGTTCGACATCGGCGGCCAGCTGTTCCCGCTGCTGGCCGAGAAGGGCCTGCCGTTCTACTCGCAGAGCCGCTGGTTCAACTGGATCGACATCGGGCGCGTCACCGACTACTGGGCCGTGTGCCAGCGCGTGCTGCGCGGCGAGGTGGCCCAGATGGACATGCCCGGACGCGAGGTGCGCCCCGGCGTGTGGGTGGGCCTGAACACCAGCATCGACTTCGACAAGGTGGACATCAAGGGCCCGGTCTACATCGGCTCGTCCAGCGAGATCGAGCCCGGCGCCACCATCGTGGGGCCCGCATGGCTGGGCAACGGCTGCGTGTTGCGCGGCGGCAGCAAGCTCATTCGAAGCATCCTGTTCGACTACACGCGGCTGTCCGAGGGCGAGACCCTCGAAGATATGATCGTGTCACCGCACTACTGCGTCGACCGGCACGGCAACACCACGTACCCAGGCGACGAAGGCACTGTCCTGCGCTGGGGCGACGCACGCGCCTGATCCGTCCGTCCAACGACGGCCGCCGCGACACCCGGCCAGGTGTCGCGGGCCTGAGGACCTGTGCATCCCTTCCGAAAGCGTTCTCATGTCAGCGTCCATCTCGATCCAACCCGTCATCATGGCCGGCGGCAGCGGCACGCGCCTCTGGCCGCTGTCGCGCGCCGGCTTCCCCAAGCAATTCCTGACACTGAGCGGCGACGACAGCCTGTTCCAGCAGGCCGTGGGCCGCCTGGTGGGGCTGGCCGCGCCCGACATCGCCGTGGGTGCGCCGCTGATCGTGGGCAATGCGGACCATCGCTTCCTGGCGCTGGAGCAGTTGCGCGAGAAGAAGATCGAGCCGGCCGCCTTGATCCTGGAGCCGGTGGGCCGCAACACGGCGCCGGCATTGACGCTGGCGGCGCTGGCCGCACGCGAGGGGGGCGCCGATCCGATCCTGGTGGTGTCGCCCGCCGACCAGACGGTCACCGACCAGGCCGCCTTCACCGCGGCCCTGCAGGCGGCCGTGCGGGGCGCCGCCGACGGCGCCATCGTGATCCTGGGCATCACGCCCACGAGCCCCGAGACCGCCTACGGCTACATCCGCAGCACCGGCGCGGACGGGCTGCAGAAGGTGGCGCAGTTCGTCGAGAAGCCCGACGCGACCACTGCGGCGCGCTACCTGGCCGAGGGCGGCTACACCTGGAACTCGGGCATGTTCGTGCTGCGCGCCTCGGTCTGGCTGAAGGCGCTCGAGCAGTTCCGCCCCGACATCCTGGAGGCCACGCAGGCCGCGTGGAACGGCCGCGCGCCCGACGAACGTTTCATCCGTCCGACGCGCGAGGCCTTCCTGGCCGTGCCGTCCGAATCGGTGGACTACGCGGTGATGGAGCGCTGCCCCGGCAGCGCGTTCGACATCCGCATGGTGCCGCTGGACGCCGGCTGGAACGACCTGGGCGCCTGGGACGCCGTCTGGCAGGTGGCCGCCAAGGACGCCTCAGGCAACTCCGGCGTCGGCGACGTGATGTTCGAGGACAGCCGCAACACGCTGGTCCACGCCACCGGACGCCTCGTCACCACGCTGGGCCTGGACAACGTCGTCATCATCGAGACGGCCGACGCCGTGCTCGTGGCCGATCGCGAGCGCAGCCAGGACGTCAAGAAGCTGGTGTCTCGCCTGGACAAGGGCCGACGCACCGAGCACGCGCTGCATCGCAAGGTGCATCGCCCCTGGGGCTGGTACGACAGCGTCGACTCGGGCGCCCGGTTCCAGGTCAAGCGCATCATGGTCAATCCGGGTGCCACCCTGAGCCTGCAGATGCACCATCACCGCGCGGAGCACTGGATCGTGGTGCAGGGCACGGCCGAGGTCACCTGCGGCGACCGCAAGACGATCCTCACCGAGAACCAGAGCACGTACATCCCGCTCGGCGAGACGCACCGGCTGGCAAACCCCGGCAAGCTGCCCCTCGAGATCATCGAGGTGCAGTCCGGCGCCTACCTCGGCGAGGACGACATCGTCCGGTTCGAGGACACGTACGGCCGCACCAGCTGAAAGGCGACCCCGTCCGGCGGGCCGCCCGCCGGGCTCAGTCCACGATCCCCGACGCCTTCAGCTTCGCCACGATCAGGTCGGCCGCCTCCTCCGCCGTCTGCGTGTGCGTGTTGACGACGATCTCCGGCGCTTCCGGGGTCTCGTACGGCGAGCTGATGCCCGTGAAGTTCGCGATCTCGCCGCGGCGCGCCTTCTTGTAGAGGCCCTTCACGTCGCGTTCCTCGGCCACCGCCAGCGGCGTGTCGACGTGGATCTCGATGAACTCCCCGTCGGCCATCTGGCCGCGCGCCATCGCGCGCTCCGAGCGGAACGGCGAGATGAACGCGGTCATCACGATCAGGCCGGCGTCCACCATCAGGCGCGCCACCTCGGCCACGCGGCGGATGTTCTCCACGCGGTCGGCCTCGGTGAAGCCGAGATCCTTGTTCAGTCCGTGGCGCACGTTGTCGCCGTCGAGCAGGTAGGTGTGGCGGCCCATCGCGGCCAGCTTCTTCTCCACCAGGTTGGCGATGGTGGACTTGCCCGCACCCGACAGCCCGGTGAACCACAGCACGGCCGGGCGCTGGTGCTTCAGCTCGGAGCGCAACGCCTTGTCGACGTCCACGTGCTGCATGCGCAGGTTGTGCGAGCGGCGCAGCGCGAAGTTGATCATGCCGGCGCCCACCGTGTTGTTGGTCATCCGGTTGATCAGGATGAAGCCGCCGGTGTCGCGGTTGGCCCTGTAGGCGTCGAACGCGATCTGGCGGTCGAGCGCGAGGTTGACCACGCCGATCTCGTTGACGCCCAGCTGCTTGGCGGCCAGGTGCTCCATCGTGTTGACGTTGATCTTGTACTTGGGCTCGGTGATGGACGCGGTGACGGTCTGCGTGCCGATCTTCATCAGGTACGGCCGGCCCGGCAGCATCGGCTCGTCGGTCATCCACACCAGCGAGGCCTCGAACTGGTCGGCCACTTCCGCGGGCGCCTCGGCGAGCGACAGCACGTCGCCGCGCGAGACGTCGATCTCGTCCTCGAGCGTCAGCGTGATCGACTGGCCGGCCACGGCCACGGGCAGGTCGCCGTTGAACGTGACGATGCGGGCGACCTTGCTTTCCTTGCCCGAGGGCTGCGCCACGATGCGGTCGCCCGGCTTGACGCTGCCGCTGGTGATGACGCCGGCGAAGCCGCGGAAGTCGAGGTTGGGGCGGTTGACCCACTGAACGGGCATGCGGAAGGCTTCCTTCTGCAGGCGCGTGTCGTCCACCTCGCAGGTCTCGAGAAAGCCCATCAGCGTCGGGCCGTGATACCAGGGCGTGTTGTCGCTGGCCACCAGCATGTTGTCGCCCTTGAGGCCCGACAACGGGATCGACGTGATGTCGGTCAGGCCGATCTGCGCGGCGAACGCGCGGTACTCCTCGTTGATCCTGTCGAAGATCTTCTGCGAGTAGTCCACCAGGTCCATCTTGTTGATGGCCAGCACCACCTTGCGGATGCCGATCAGGCTCACGAGGTAGCTGTGGCGACGCGTCTGCGTGAGCACGCCCTTGCGCGCGTCGATCAGGATCACGGCCACGTCGGCGGTGGACGCGCCAGTGATCATGTTGCGCGTGTACTGCTCGTGGCCGGGCGTGTCGGCCACGATGAACTTGCGCCGGTCGGTGGAGAAGAAGCGGTACGCGACGTCGATGGTGATGCCTTGCTCGCGCTCGGCGGCGAGGCCGTCCACGAGCAGCGCGAAGTCGATGTCGCCGCCCTGCGTGCCCCACTTGCGGGAGTCGCTCTCGATGGCCGCGAGCTGGTCCTCGAACAGCATCTTCGAGTCGTAGAGCAGCCGGCCGATGACCGTGGACTTGCCGTCGTCGACGGAGCCGCAGGTGATGAAGCGCAGCAGGCTCTTCTTCTCGTGCTGCTTGAGGTATTTCTCGATGTCGGTCGAGATCAGATCGGAAACGTGTGCCATCAGAAGTACCCCTCTTGCTTCTTCTTTTCCATCGACGCGGCGGAGTCGTGGTCGATCATGCGGCCCTGGCGCTCCGACGTCTTCGTCAGCAGCATCTCCTGGATCACGTCGGTGAGCGTGGACGCGGTCGATTCGACGGCGCCCGACAGCGGATAGCAGCCGAGGGTGCGGAAGCGCACGCTCTTCATCATCGGCACCTCGCCGGCCTTCAGCGGCATGCGGTCGTCGTCCACCATGATCAGCGTGCCGTCGCGGTTGACGACCGGGCGCTCGGCCGCGAAGTACAGCGGCACGATGGGGATGTTCTCGAGGTGGATGTACTGCCAGATGTCCAGCTCGGTCCAGTTCGAGATGGGGAACACGCGGATCGACTCGCCCTTGTGCTTGCGGCCGTTGTACAGGCGCCAGAGCTCGGGCCGCTGGTTCTTCGGATCCCAGCGGTGCTGCGCGGAGCGGAACGAGAAGATGCGTTCCTTCGCGCGCGACTTCTCCTCGTCGCGGCGCGCCCCGCCGAACGCGGCGTCGAAGTTGTACTTGTCCAGCGCCTGCTTCAGGCCTTGCGTCTTCCACATGTCGGTGTGGATGGACGAGCCGTGCGTGAACGGGTTGATGCCCTGCTCGGCGGCCTCGGGGTTCTGGTGGACCAGCAGCTCCATGCCGGACTCCCGGGCCATGCGCTCGCGCAGCTCATACATCGCGCGGAACTTCCAGGTGGTGTCCACGTGCAGCAGCGGGAACGGCGGCGGCGACGGGAAGAACGCCTTGCGGGCCAGGTGCAGCATCACGGCCGAGTCCTTCCCGATCGAGTAGAGCATCACGGGGTTGTCGGTCTCGGCGACGACCTCGCGCATGATGTGGATGCTCTCGGCTTCCAGTCTCTGGAGGTGGGTGAGGGTCATGGGATCGTCCGTTGTCGACGTTCGAGGGGTGATGAAGGACCGGGCGGCTGCGGGCGACGAGGCCAGGGCAGGTTCGACGGCGGTGACGGTGGGAAACGGTTCCGAGGCCAGCGGCGGTGGTGCCAGCTGCAGGATCCCGTCGGCGGGCGGCGCGCGGCGCGCCAGCGCGATCGGGCAGGAGAGCACGTGGAGCCGCGGCTGCGCGGCGATCCAGTCGTTGAGCTGCGCGGCGCGGCGCAGGTCCAGGCCGGACAGCCAGGCCACCATCGGGCCGGCGGCCTGGGCCTGCAAGCGTGAGAAGAAGTCGATGTAGGCGTCCTGCAGGGCCAGCGACGGCGCCGACAGCCAGGCGATCTGCCCACGCGCGTCGATGGCCACCAGCACGCCGCGCGACGTGCCCGCCACGGCCGCGGCCGGCGCGGGCAGCCCGCCGCACCACCAGGCGCGCGCCGAGCCGCTGGCGCGAGCCGCCGGCTGCCGGGCCTCGAGCCAGGCGGCGCCGGCGGGCGAGCGCCCGGCGGCCTCCCGGAGCGCCACCAACGTGAGGCCCCAGCGGGCCAGGCAGCGCGCCACGGCGCGCGGATGCAGTTCGAGCCCGAAGCGCTGGTGCGCGCATTGCGCGACGGCATCGGCCGACCACAGGCGGTCGGCCAGGCCGGCGGCCTCGGGAAGTCCGTAGAGCGCGAGCAGCGCCAGCTCGCCTTCCTGCTCCAGCGTCAACGTGCGGCCGGCGCCCTGCGGACGGCCGCGAGCCCCGACGTCCACCGCGTGCCAGCCGCCTTCGGTGAAGGCCTTGAAGGCGCCGATGATGGTGGGCACGCTCAGCCCGGTCTCCGCGCGCACCTGGGTCAGGCTGCGGCCGTCCACGCGCAACTGCACCGCGCGACGGCGCTGGGCGTTGAGCTGCGACAGGCTGGCGGTGAGGGTGGCCACGGAATGAATCGAGACACTAAAACATTTAGTGGCATGATTTTGTCATAATCGAGCGTAATCCGCATACCCTTTATGAGCATCATGACCGCCGGCGACTTGCGCCTCGATTCCCTGCTGGACGCCACCACCCCGCTCATCCGCGAGGCGGGCGAGCTGGTGATGCGTGTCTACGCCACCGACTTCGCCGTCGAGATCAAGGGCGACGAGTCCCCGGTCACCGTGGCGGACCAGCTGGCCGAGAAGGTGATCTTCGAGGGCCTGCGGCGGCTGACGCCGGACGTGCCCATCGTGGGCGAAGAGGCCGCATCGGTGGGCGATATTCCGGATGTGAGCAATCGCTTCTGGTTGGTGGATCCGATCGACGGCACCAAGGAGTTCGTCAACCGCAACGGCGAATTCACGGTCAACATCGCCCTGGTCGACCACGGCGTGCCGGTGCTGGGACTGGTGCTCGCGCCGGCGCTCGGGCGCCTGTTCGCGGGCGCGAGGGGCGTGGGTGCCTGGGTGGAGGATCAGGCAGGCCGTCGTCCGATCGCGGTGCGGTCTATCCCCGCCGAGGGCCTCACGGTGGTCGGCAGCCGCCACCACGGCGACGACGCCGCGGTGACGGCACTGCTGGCGGACCGGCGCATCGCCGCGCATCGGACGGTGGGCTCGTCGCTGAAGCTGTGCCTGGTCGCCGAGGGCGCGGCCGACGTCTACCCGCGCTTCGGGCGCACGATGGAGTGGGACACGGCGGCGGGAGACGCGGTGCTGCGCGCCGCCGGGGGCGCGGTGCGGACGCTGGGCGGCGAGTTGCTGGCCTACGCGAAGCCGGGCTTCGAGAATCCGGACTTCGCGGCCTGGGGACGCGGCTGAGAACGGCTTTGCCGTGCCGTGGCGGCGCCGGGACCCGGTGCTATTCCTTGTCCCGGTCCACGGCACCGTAAGCCAGTGCGAACGCGTTGATGACGTCGCGCACGATGAGCCGCTGAGGCGTCGGCAGGCTCAGGAAGGCGTCGATGGACTGTCGCTCGGCGTAGGTGGCGCGGTCTTCCCACGCACGCCGCCGTTCTGCAACGGTCAGCGACGCGGGCGTTCCGTACATGAGCGCGTGCGGATCGATCTTCAGCACGCTGGCGAGCACCGGCAGCTTGTCCTGGCTGGGCAGATGCTTGCCGCTGATCCAGTTGGAGGCCGTCTGCACGCTGATCGGCGGGCCATGCCATTCAAGGCTGAACGCGCGTTCCAGTTCAGTGCCGCTCGCCTTCATTCCCGCGGTTCTCATGGCCGCGCGCAGGCGCTTGCTGAACTCATCCTTTACCTTCATCCGCGAACGCTAGCGAGCGCCTCCGCGAATCGATCAAGTATTGCTTGATAATGAATCAAAGTTCTGCTTGATTTCTACATCGCTTCTCCGCGAAGTCAGCCCCTGCGAGGCGACGCCGTCGGAGTCCATGGAGGACGTGAACCATGACCGATCCTGAGCATGACCCGAGCTCTGTCCGAGGCCGACCGCTCTGCCGGCGCTATGCGCTGGTCATACCGGTCGTCACTCCCGTGCGCGTGCGCGATGCGGGAGGCATCGGGACGCATCCCCTTTTCTGGGTGTTCGGCTGGCTTGCAGACGGCGAGTGCGAGCCGCTGGGTCTCTGCCTCGGAGCGCAAGCGCTCCCGCAAATGCTGGACGATTTCAAGAGTCGAGGTCTCGAGCGTGTCTGGCACCTGGAGCCGCTCGGCGGCGGATGTGTGCAGGAGGCCGAAGTCGCGACGCTCGCCATCGATCGGTCATTTCCTGGCGCACTGGCTTCGTCGCGGCCACACATGCTGCCAAGCGCGACGGCCGTTGCCAAAGACGTGCGGGATGGCCTGGTCCGCGCTGTACGCCGTCATGGGCATTTCGAAGACGAGGCCGCTGCCCTGGGCTTCGTCGCGCGCGCATTGCAACGGGCGGAGCGCCGCCTGGATCGCGAACGCCTGCTGGCGAGCGCGCAGCCCCGACCCGACCCGCAAGTGCAGGCGGCTCGCGTCGCCGCCTGAAGACTCTGGCGCACGGAGAATCGAGCCGCGACGGCCGAACGTTCGTCGCGTTGCTCGATATCGCACCGAGGCGACCTCCCGTCTCGCCAGAGCTAACATGCGCCTGCATGGCCTGCATGGCCTGCAGCTGCAGGAAACGCTGCGACGTTTGGAATCCGCAAAGCCTCACTAGGGCAACCACTGCGTGAAGGTCTCTTGACCGAAACGTCATCTCCTTGTCACTCATCGGAAATGAACAAGGACAAGAGATGATTCGCAAGAAGACAATCCCCACCGCACACCTGGCCGGCCTCATGCCCGCCGTCCTCATTTCGCTGCTCGTGCAATGCGGCGCCAGCGACGCCGCGGAGCCCGCTCCAAAGGCGCAGTACGTGATCGAGCAGCCCGCACAGTCGCTGGCCGATTCGCTGCGGGCGATCGCGCACGAGACGAGCACGTCGGTGTTGTTCGACCCCGCCGCCGTCAACGGCCGCATCGCACACGCGGTGTCGGGCCGACTGTCGGCGTTCGAGGCCATCACGGCGGCGCTGCAGGGCACGGGCCTGGTCGCCATGCAGGTGTCGGAGGGTTCGGTCGTGGTGAAGCCGGCGGCGAGTGGTTTGCCGGCGGCGTCGGCAGCTTCCGCGGAGGCGGCGTCGTCCGGGGACAAAAGCGTCGCGGCGTCCGCATCCCGGCAAGACGACGAGCCAACGGTGATCAAGGTGGAAGTGACGGGTTCGCGGCTGAAACGCATCAATGCGGAAGGGCCGGCGCCTGTCAACATCTACACGGCGAAGGACATCGAGCAGAGTGGGCAGCCGAACCTGGAGCGGTTTCTGGCGGGGCTCAATGAGGTGTCAGCCTCGTCCGGGGAAGGGGGCTTCGGCTCGACGCTGGGGCAGGCCACGGTGCAACTGCGCGGCCTTCCGGTGGGCAGCACGCTGGTACTGATCAACGGCCGTCGGATCCAGGCGATGGGCTCGACGGCCGACAACTATTTCAACCTGAACATGATCCCGACAGCCGCCATCGAGCGAGTCGAGATCGTGCCGGTCGGCTCGTCCGCCGTCTATGGCGGCGACGCGCTGGCTGGCGTCGTCAACGTGATCCTGAAGAAGTCGATGGACGGTGTTTCCCTCTCGGCGAACATCGGTGCCGGGCGCGGTTTCGGCGGCGGTGGCCTGTCGATGGCGACCGGGGGGCATACCGCGGACGGCAGCTATCTGGTGCTCGGTTCCTACACCCGAGCCACGCCGCTGGGCATGGCGCAACGTGCGTTCTTCCGGGACGCAGACTACAGACGGTTCGGGGGCCAGGATGCACGCGGGACCAACTGCACGCCCGGCACCGTCAGCAGTGTCTCCGGAGCCAACCTGCCGGGCCTGGATTCGAGCTTCGCGGCCATTCCCACGCTGTCTAACGGGCAGAATCCACAGCTGTCCGACTACGCGGCAACCTCGGGCACCGCGAACCTGTGCAATCAATTCGCGGACGGGAAGGGCTCTCCCCTCATCTACGGAGACGACGCCTTCGCGCTGCATGCGACCGGCGAGTACAAGATCCTTGGGTCCTGGTCCGCCTTCGGCGAATTGACGCTCGCCAGGGACAGGCTGGAGGCGAGGGATCTCGGCTTGGACCTGACGGACGTCACCGTCCCCGCGAGTAATGCCTACAACCCTTTCGGCCAGGATGTGCAGGTCACGACCGCGCTCGGATCTGCCAACGGCCTCAGCGGCTTCGCGCGCCAGACGAGGTTCATGCGCGCGTTGGCGGGCGTGCGCGGCACGCTGACGACCGACTGGGAAGCAGAGCTCACCTTGTCGACCGCGCGCGATACCGCCAATTCCCAGACGTTTGCCGCCAATGTCAACTACGACGCCCTTGCAGACGCCCTTGCCTCGTCGTCGCCGGCGACAGCGCTCAACCCATTCGCGACGGGGCGAGCCGCCAGCGATGATGTGCTTCGCGGCATCTGGTCGGATTCCGATCGAGAGGGTCGTGGCCGCAAGGAACAAGTGACCGCATTGGCTCGCGGCAGTATCCTGCAACTTCCCGCGGGCGCACTCGAAGCCGTCGTGGGGAGTGAAATGGCCCATGACCGTTTCGACGCGATAGTCACCGATCAGCCGGCAGTCCACGACGGCCGACGCGATTCCGCGGTGTATAGCGAACTCCGCGCACCTCTGCTCAACGCGGGCGCGGCCGGCAAGGCCTGGAGTCTGGCTGCCTTGACGATGGCCGCACGGCGAGACCGATACAGCGACTTCGGCTCTGCCAACACGTACCAGACCGGCCTCGAACTGCGTCCATTGCGCAGCCTGTTGCTGCGCGCTTCGACCGCCACGTCTTTCAAGCCTCCCACATTGCTAGAAATGAACCTGGGTCCATACGAGTTTCCGGCAGAACTCTTCGGCTTGCTCGACCCGTCGCGAGGCGGCGAAGCGATCACCTCCGGCAACGTCCTGATCACGTCGAACGACGCCTTGAAACCGGAACATGGACGAGCCAACAGCTTCGGAGCTGTCTGGGAGCAGGAAGGAAGCCTCGGCACGCGACTGTCGGCCACCCATTGGCAAGTGCACATCGACAAACTCATCGCCATCCTGACTCCGCAGACCGCGCTGGACAACGAAGCAGAGTTTCCCGGATTCGTCACGCGCGGCCCCTCCGTCGATGGCCAGCCTGGCATCGTCACCAATCTGCTGGAGAGTTACGCCAACTTCGGGAGCGTCGACGTCGCGGGCACCGACATGGATGCAGCCTACGCCTGGCGAACCTCCCTCGGGCGTTGGGTGGCGACGGCTGGTGCCACGCTGACCAACGAGTACCGAGTGGTGCTGGCACCAGGAGCGGCGCCGCAGAATCGGCTGGGTCGGCGCTTCGACGACTATTGGGCGCCGCGCTGGAAGAGCCGCGCGGCGATCAGTTTCGACGCCGGCTCGTGGACCCTGGGCCTGACCGGCCGTTACCTGGGTCAATACAAGGACGAGGGCACCAGCGAGCGCCGCCTCGGCGCGTATTGGATGGAAGACCTGGCTGCCAGCCTGGATCTGAAAAGATCGTTTCCCAACCTGGCCGCAGCCGTTAAAGGCGCCTCGCTGTCGCTGGCCATCGCCAACCTCAGCGACCGTCAACCCCAGTTCGTCGAAACCCTGCCTTACTACGACGTGACGCAGGCCGACTGGCGCGGCCGCTACGTCAGCACGAAGATCTCCATCGACTGGTGACGGTTGCGCGCCAGGGATGGCGCGTTCAAAGACCAGACCCGTTTCTACCTTCGGTAGTGCCGGCCGCGATTGCCGATGGCCGGGCCGCGCCTTCATCTGGAATTTTCAGCCTTGAGACAATTTTCGTTCAGCCTGCTTCTCTCTCTTGCCAGCTTCGCCGTGCATGTCGCGGCCGCACCTTCGTTCGCAGGTCCCGACGTGCGCGATGTCGTCGAATTCACGAAGATCGTGCAGCCGTTCAATCAGAACGATGATGCGCTGCATGAGCAGGTGTCGCCCGATGGCACTCGCGCGTTCATCGTGACCCGGAAGGCCGACGTCGCCAGCGACACCAACCGCTACGACATCCAACTGCTCGACTTGCGTTCCGATCGACTGGCCGCTCAAACCGTGCCGAGCCCAGTCGCGGTTTTTTCAGCGAACGTCGAGAAAGACTTCTCCTCCACCGACCCGGGATTGAAACAGGTTCGCTGGCACGACGACCGCACGCTTGTCTTCCTGGCGAGATTGGGCGCCTCGCCCTTCCAGGTCTACAGCCTGGACATCCCCACGCGAAAACTGACGCGGCTGACCTCCGAGACGAACCTGATCGTCTCGTACGCCGTGTCGCAAGATCTGCGGCGCATCGTCTATGCGGCCAACGTTCAGAATCCGCCTCAGCGCGCGGGAACCCATGATGTGGTCGTCGGCAACCAGTCGTTCTGGAGCGTGAAGTTCGGTCAAGGCGACCTGAATGCCCAGCAGCGGAAGTATCAGTATTTCGTCACTGACCCTGCCGGCGCTCGATATCCGCGGCCGCTTGGCGCGCCCTTCGAGGAGAGCAACGGCGCCTACCCAACCGTGAGCATGTCGCCAGACGGACGATGGGCCGTTCTGCCTCGTTACGAACCGGGCCGCCTCGAGGCCTGGGAGCAGCAGTATGCGTTGGTGGCAGAGACGGCTTCCACCTTCGCTCTGGCTCGCAAGATCGATCCACTGGGCTACTTCATGAAGACCTCCAACTACGTGCCGCGTCGAATGACGGCCTGGGACTTGAATGAAGGAAAGGAACAGGTTGTCGTCGACGCGCCTGACGACGCCTTGCCCGGTTGGACACAGTACCCGGAGACTCGTCTTTGGCAAGGTACTGGCGCGTCGGTAGTGCTCGCGGGCACCTTGCTTCCGACAGGGGCGGACGGAAAGACCTCGCAGGCTTCGCATGTCGTCGAGTATTGGCCGCAGCGTGGGCAGTGGACCGATATTGCAGCCCTGGAGGGCCATGCTGATGGCGTCCAGGCGACCCGGGATGGATTCTTCGTGATCGACGGCGAAAAGCGACGGGCTTTTCAACGGCTGCCATCCGGCGGATGGCGTGAGTCGACCGGCGATACGGCACCGACGGGCCCCAGGCATTCCACATGGACGCTGCGCACGATCCAGGATCCGAACCGCCCCGCAGACGTCTATGCGGTCGGGCCGGCTGGCGAAACCAGGCAGCTGACTCGTCTGAATCCGCAATTCGACCCCGGCACCTGGGGAACGATGAAGCCCTTCTCGTGGCGAGATGCGCAGGGGCAACAATGGGACGGCGGCCTGATGTACGGCGCTGGCATGGACGCGAACGCTCGTTACCCGCTTCTCATCCAGACCTATGGTTTCTCCCCTGAACGGTTCTATCTGGATGGGACAAACATGTCCGACGGCGCCAGCAGTGGATTCGCCGGACGTGCGTTCCTCAGGCATGGGATTCTTGTGCTCGCCATGCCCTTCAGGGCGACGAACGATCCGAGCCAAGACCAGTCGCGGCAGACCTTCAATGATTTCGACGCGGGCGTTCGCGGCGCCATAGAAGCCCTGGTCAAGGAGGGACGAGTCGACCCGTCGAAAGTCGGGATCATCGGATGGAGCGCCACGGGCGAGCGCGTCCTGAACCTCCTCACCTTCGGCGACGTGCCCCTTCGGGCGGCCACGATGGTCGACGCGGACGCCAACACCCTGTTCTCCTACACCATCACCTACGGAAGGTTGGACACCACTTGGGCGCGCAAGGAGAAGTCCAATGAAGGCGTCCCCTTCGGCGATCAATTGGCGTCATGGGTTCGCGAAGATCCGTCCTTGCATACCGATTGCATCCGGGCACCGTTGAGGATTGAAACTTACGGCCGGAATGTCGGTAACAACTGGGACTTGCAAGCCTTGCTGCGGCGTCAATACAAGCCGGTGGAGATGATCGTGATTCCGACCGGCGCCCATTCACTCGGAGGCCCCGGCGATCGCATGACGTCGTTGCAAGGCAACGTCGATTGGTTCAGCTTCTGGTTGACCGGGCAAACCCGGATCGAGCCGCTGGCGACCTGGGAGACGCATGAATCACTGGCCGAGCAATATGCACGTTGGCGGCAGATGGAGACGTTGAAGGTCGCCGACGACGCGCGGCCGCACTGCGCGCGCTGATCGACTACCGTGTGGTTCCGGCCATCTGCTGGCGCCACATCTGGGCGTAGAGCCCATCCCGGGCGATGAGCGAACGATGGTTGCCACGTTCGCGGATCCGGCCTTCGTCCAGGACGACGATCTCGTCCGCGTCCACGACAGTGGACAGCCGATGGGCGATCACGATGGTGGTGGCGGCACCCAGCGACCGCAGGGTCTTCTGGATCTCGAGCTCGGTCTTGCAGTCCAACATGGAGGTGGGCTCGTCCAGGATGTACAGGCCAGGGCGCCTCAGCAGCGCCCTGGCGATGCCGACCCGCTGGCGCTCACCGCCGGACAATTGCATGCCTCGTTCACCCACCGGGGTGTCCAATCCGGCGGGAAGCGTGCCGAGGAGCGCGTCCAGCTGTGCACCGCGCGCGGCGCTGGCAATGTCGTTGCGCGGCGCGTCCGGTCTCCCCAGCGCGATATTTCCTGCGATGGTCTCGTGCAGGAGTGCGGTCTCCTGAGAGACGAGCGCGATCAACTCTCCGCGCAGCAATGCGCCGTCGATCGATTCGATATCGCGACCGTCCAACAGGATGCGGCCCTGCTGTGGGGCATACAGCCGCATCAGCAGCCGTGCAAGCGACGATTTTCCTGAGCCGCTGCGGCCCACGATGGCCGTCGTGCTGCCCGCTGGAATGATGAGATCCACCCCTCGGAGGACGGGCCGCTGGGGATCGTATCCGAAGTGGAGATTCTCCAGGCAAACAGCCACTGGAGGCGACACTCGTCCGGCGGTAGGCGCCCCATGGGCGGCAGCGTGTGTCGATTCTGCGGCCAACGGCTCCGCAAGCAAGTTGAGAAGCGGGCGTAGATAGCCCAGAGCTCGCGAGAGATCTCGCGCCGCGGACCCCATGGATTCGATTGGCCGAACCATTTGCAAGGTGTAGACGGTGGTCAGCACGAATCCACCGAGGCTCATCGCGTGCCTCTGCACCGCATCCACCCCGATGAGCAGGCTGGTGGCCATCGATGCCGCGAAGGTTACCGATGCCGCCAGGCCGATCATGAGGTTCAACCGGTTCAGCTTCATCCACCGCTTCTCGAGGCCGCAGCACGCCCCGAGCAGGCGCTGGCGCATCTGGCTTTCGGCCGTGAAGTAGCGCAGGGTTTCCAGATTGGCGAGTCCATCCCCCAGATGCGCGTAGGCCTCGAGGCTCGCCGTCGAGACGGCGTGCGCACTCGCGGTCAGCCGCCGCGCGCCCGCCGAGAAGATGACGAGGTAGACGAACGCGGCGACGCCGAATGTGACAACCAAGGCGGGTTGGCCCAGGTGGATCAGAACGCCCGTCATGGTCATCAGCTCGACCAGCACGGGAAGCAGACTCCCGGTCAGGTGACTGGTTGCCAACTGGGCGCCTGCGCCCCCGAGATCGAGGCGGTGTTGCAGTTCGCCACCTCGGCATCCAGTCAGGTAACCCATCGGCAGGCGCAGCACATGATCGAAGAAGCGTTGTGTCAGTCGGCTGTGGAGGCGCTGGTTGATCGCTCCGGTCAGGAAAGGCCGGACATCCGCCAGTGCGCGCCCCGCGAGCAGCAGAAGCAGGTAGCCGAGGGCATAGCCGAGCAGGGCGCCTCGTTGGCCGGATGTCGGGTGCCGTTGCGCCTCATCGAGCGCGTCGACGAGCGCCTTCAGGATCAGGGGCGAGAGCGCAACCGTCGCACCGCTGGTGATCACGACCAGGATCGTCGCCAGCCCGTGCCACAGCACGTACGGGTCGGCTTCGGAATGGAGCAAGCGCACGACTTGCAGCACTTCCTGATACCGCGATTCGAACGTCGCCACCGAGCGTGTTCCCGGCGATATTCAGTGAGGCGCCACGGCGATTCGCTGAAGCCAGGCCTCGACCGCGATGCACTCGTGGATCTCGGCGGGATAGCCGCCCAGCGCGGAAAGCCGGCCGGCCAGGGCCGCCTCCACCTTGTTTCGGTCGAGGAGGCCGCGTCGAACCAGCTGTCCGTCGAGAAGCAGCGACCGGGCGAATGCAAGGTTCCGACCCAGGATGGCCGCCACGTGTTCTTCCATGCCACCTTTGGACTGGCGAGCCGCGATCTCGCGCGGGATGTCTCCAGCGAAAGCCCGACGTACCAGTCCACGGCCCCGTCCGCCTTGCGTGAGCAGCCAGGTGGGCGTCGCCAGGCAGAACTCGATGACCGGCTGTGAAAGCAGCGGACTGACGAGTTCGGGCGCGGCTTCACGAAGGTAGGGGTCGTAGTAGCCGCAGGCATCGATCAATGCCCGGAACTGGTTGTACTTGCCAATGGGCAGGTCGGCCGCATCGAAAAGCTCCGGGTGCACGTATCGTTCGGGATGTCGCACTCCGTCGAGTGCATCGCGGCGCATCAGCTTGGTGAACTCACCCCAGCCGTTCAGCGGGCCGGTGCGGTGTCGCTGGTCTGCCAGCGCGCGCTTGATCGATTCGAGTAGTGATACACGGCCGAGGCGAGCCGCGTCGAGGCACGCAGGGAGGAATCCGCGATCGAATCCTTTGACGCTCAGATAGTCGGCGGCCGGCCAGGTGCCAGGGATCTGGAAAAACAGGGCGTCGCCACCGACGCCCGTGAACATCGCCCGCGCGCCGTGCTCATCTGCGACCTCGGCATCGATGCGACCCGATCCCAGGCGGCCCAGATAGATCTCGGGCGTCGGCATCCGGCTCGCGGTGAGGAGATCGTCAAGGAGGAAGGTGGAATTTCTCTCACGTTCGACGAGCGCCACGCCCGCCTTGCTGGCAGCGAGTCGAGCGAAGCTGCGCTCATCGCTGTCCGAGCCCGCGGAGTGGTAGTTGAGACAGGTGATCTTCGTTGCCAGGGGTGTTGCGACCAGGCCGCCCAGCAGGACGGCGGAATCCACGCCGCCCGACAGCCTCAAGAGGATGGATTCGTAGCACGATGACCAGTCCTGGGCGCAGGCGACGACGAGCCGACGCAATTCGCGTTCGGCGGCATCGACCTCGTGATGCGTGGCGCGCTTGGCGAAGGCGTACGCACTCCACAGTGATTCGGGAGGTGGCGCGTCTTTGCCCAATGCCGTGAGCTGGCCGGGCAACACCTGCTCCACGTCTTCCAGCGCCGTCTCGCGGCCGCCGAGCTGGCGCAGCACGAGCCGCGCCGCGATCGCATTCCAGTTGACACTCGGTCGCGCCGCCGCCGGCGCGAGCATGATCAGGTCTTCAAGCCACGAATAAAAGACCGTGACCCCATCGATTTCTTGCCGGTAGCAGGGCAGCGTCCCGCTGGGGTCGCGCAGAAGGAGCGTGCTTCCAGAATCGGGTCGGAGCAGGGCGACATAGCGGCCCCAATACGCGTCAACTAAAGCGCGGCCCCGTGTCTGCTGGATCTGATCGCCTTCCCAGTCCGTAAGCTGTACTGTCGCAGAACGGGGCTGGTGGCCTGGCCGACGGAATAGCCGACCCAGGATGACCCCCCGCGCAGACGGCAGTGAATAGACGTCGTTCACGCCTGGACGGCGCCCGGTGGTGAAGACTCGAATCCCCGGGCCGCCGAATGCATGTTGCCAGTCCGGCGTGGACCAGACAGATTCTTCGAGTCGCGTCGCGACGGCAGCTTGCGTCGCCGCGGCGGGATCCCAGCTGAAGCCGAAATATCGGAACATGTTGTCGACCTCGCTCACACGATCAGGATGGGTTGGAAATGCCGAACGCGCTCCGGGTAGTCGTTGAGCACGGCGTCTCCGACCTGCGCCCAGGAGTGGGCTCCAAACGGATCGACGCGTACCCCGATGACCCACCGAGCGAACAGTCCTTGTGTGGCCAGGAAATGGATGAGCGTCAGCGAGTCGTTGAGGCAACGATCGTGGGCGCTCAGCGCGAAAGGGCGCAGCCGCGTATATGACTCGACCGAAGTACGCACCGCGTCGGTCGACGATTGATGTTGTCGGTCAGGCTGGCGTGCCCGCAGTGCAACGAGTCGCTCCGCGATGTCGGCCAGGCTTCGCCGACGCAACCATGCGCTCGCAATGAAGGTGGACCGCCATAAACGCAGCAGCTGGCGGCATTCGAAAGACCCTGGGTGATCCTGCACATCGACAGCCCAGGTGGCAGCGGGCGTTTCCAGGACAGGCGAGCTCTTCGTCGGCTCCAGTACAGGCCCGTTCGACAGCAATTGCTGCTGGCGCAAGCGCCGGATGTATTTTCCCAGGAGGGCCGCGTCTGGAGCCTGCATCTGGAGGCCATCGGCCCCCGCCGTGCCGAGAATCATGTCGGACAAGGCAGGGATCTGAGGGCCACCTATGCCGATATATTTGCTATGCAGAAGGTCCAGAAAGATCATCTGGTCGCCCACGCGGCAGGCCCGCACATGACCTGCGAGACGCGTTTCGGGGTATGACGTTGAGACTGACATGCTCCTCCCAGTAGGGGAAGCGGCGCGCGGACTAACCTCCGCGCGCCGCTCTTGCCGCCAGCGGCTCAGGCGAAGCGGTACAGGACGGTGCTGCCGTCCTCGGGGGTGTGCCCCGGCGGCAGGCCCTTGGTTTCTTCCTTCGCATCACCCAGCTCGACGATCTCCAGTTCCATTTCCAGTTCGTCGTTCATGACGTTCTCCTTCAGTGAGGTTGAGGTACGCAATGCCTTCAGCGGTCTTGCATCCGGCAAGCCAAAGATAGGACTCGGGCCCAGGTCGTCGCAATCGAAAACTCCGGCGGTCGCGCGCGTTCGGTTTGTCTCCTGGCGAATCGCGCGCGGTCTGTACGAGGCGGGGCCGCGCGATACCGGCTGGTCGCCGATGCCATGCAGCACCGCTGCTTGCGTTCGGTTCGCATCAAATCAACGGCTTGGCGCGAGCCAACCGAACGCCAAGTGCGCTGTTACGCATTCCCCGCTGAGGTTTCACAGGCCTGAAACGTCATCGGGTCATGGAGCACTCCGTCCCGATCCCGGCGACGTCGGTTGTCTGGCACATCGTCTGGCAACTGGTGGAGGGGAACGACCTGCTCGCCAGCCCTGCGCTGGCCGGGCGGATTCGCGCGCGCCTGCTGGCGGCGCATCGACAAGCGGGTCGCGAGCTCCTGTACTACCTGCTGACGTCTGGCGAGATGCACCTGCTCTCGAGGCTGCCCGCGGGCGAATCGCCGAGCGACGTCGCGCGCGCCATCGGCAACATCGTGGCGCGCTGGGTGCGCCAGGCGCAGGACGTTCCGGGCGTCGTCTTCGCTGGCCGCTTCCGGGCCTTCGCAATCGCATCCGACGAGGCTGCGCGCGAGGAGGTCCGCATGCTGGCCTGGCGGCCGGTGACGCTCGGTCTCTGCAAGGTGCCCACACACCACGTGAGCTCGTCGCTTCGCACGACGCTGGGGCGGCGACGCGCGGAGGGCTTCGTCGTGTTGAACCCGTTGCGCCTTTTCGGCGCGCGCGTGCCCGATGGCCGTGCCGCGCTCGCCGCCTGGGTTGCCATGCGCCCGAGCGCCATCGACATTCGCCAGTGGGAACTGACTCGCGGCATGGCCCTGGCGCCCGGCGCTGCGGGCATGTTCTCCAGCGTGACGCGGCCGGTGCGGGGTCTGGCCGCAGCGCTGGTGGCCGCGAGCCAGCCCCAGGGCATCGATGGCGCGTTGCTGCTGCTCGAGCGCTGGGTGGTGGCCAGGCTGGGACTGCGAGACAGGGACGGTCTGCTGGCGCCGCATTCGCTGGCCGGCGCGCGCGTCCATGCCCTGGTGGCCATCCTGGCCGTGCAGCTCGATCTCTGTTCCGCGGCCTCGGTGGCACGGCACTTCCGTCGCGCCAAGGCGACGCTCAGCGAGCGCATGGCGACCTGCCGCCATGCGCCGGAGGATCGGGCGATTCTTGGCTTGCCGCTGGAGCGGGTCGTGGACGACGCCATCGGCCTGTTCCGTGACGCCAGGCCTGACCGATCGACGTGATCTCTCAGGCCGCCAACCTCAAGCCCCGCCCTCGAACGACGCGCTGAGCCGCCTTCGCGCCGTCTCCTCGTCCACGCCCACCGCGGCCGCCCACGCCTTCATCTGGTCTTCGCCGATGCGCCCCACGTTGAAGTAGCTGGCCTGCGGATGCGCCAGGTAGAAGCCCGACACGCTCGCTGCCGGCGTCATCGCCAGGCTCTCGGTGAGCGCCATGCCGATCTCCTCGGCCTGCATCGCGCGGAACATGTTGCGCTTGACGCCGTGTTCCGGGCAGGCCGGGTAGCCCGGCGCGGGGCGGATGCCCTGGTACTTCTCGGCGATCATGTCGTCGACGGACAGCTTCTCGTCCGGCACGTAGCCCCACAGCTCGGTGCGCACGCGCTGGTGCAGGCGTTCGGCGAAGGCCTCGGCCAGGCGGTCGGCGATGGCCTTGAGCATGATGGACGAGTAGTCGTCGTGCGCGGCCTCGAACTCGGCCTCGCGCTTTTCGACGCCCAGGCCGGCGGTGACGGCGAACAGGCCGATCCAGTCGGGCTTGGTTCCCTTGGGCGCGATGTAGTCGGCCAGCGACCGATTCGGGCGCCGCACTTCCACGCCGTTCTCGTCGGGGATCAGCGGGCGTTCGGTCTGCATGCGCAGCGGCGCCCACTTCAGCAGCACCTCGGTGCGCGACTCGTCGGTGTAGATCTCGATCGTGTCGTCGTCCACCGTGTTGGCGGGCCAGAAGCCCATCACGCCGTTGGCGCTCAGCCAGCGGCCTTCGACGACGCGCTTGAGCATCGCCTGGCCGTCGGCGAACACCTTGGTGGCGGCCTCGCCGACCACCTCGTCGGTGAGGATCTTCGGGTACGGGCCGGCCAGGTCCCAGGTCTGGAAGAACGGGCCCCAGTCGATGCACGCGGCGATCTCGGCCAGGTCGTACTGCTTGAAGATGCGGCGGCCGATGAACTTCGGCGCCTGCGGGCTGTAGCCGTCCCAATCGAGAGGCGTGCGGTTCGCGCGCGCGGCCGCGAGCGTGACCAGGGGCACCTGCTTGCGGCTGGCGTGCTGTTCGCGAACGCGCGCGTAGTCGGCCACGAGGTCGTCGCGGAACTGCATGCCCTTCTCGTCGGACAGCAGGTCGGCGCACACGCCCACCGCGCGCGAGGCGTCGGGCACGTAGACCACCGGGCCGTCGTAGAACGGCGCGATCTTGACGGCCGTGTGCACGCGGCTGGTGGTGGCGCCGCCGATCAGCAGCGGGATCTTCAGCGCGCGGAAATCGGGGTCGCGCTGCAGCTCGGAGGCGACGTACTGCATCTCCTCGAGGCTGGGCGTGATGAGGCCGGACAGGCCGATGATGTCGGCTCCTTCCACGCGGGCGCGGTCGAGGATGTCCTTGCAGGACACCATGACGCCCATGTTGACCACCTCGAAGTTGTTGCACTGGAGCACGACGGTGACGATGTTCTTGCCGATGTCGTGCACGTCGCCCTTGACGGTGGCGATGACGATCTTGCCCTTGGAGCGCACGTCGTCGCCGGCGGCCTCCATGCGCAGCTTCTCTTCCTCGATGTAGGGCACCAGGTGCGCGACGGCGGACTTCATCACGCGCGCCGACTTCACCACCTGCGGCAGGAACATCTTGCCGGCGCCGAACAGGTCGCCCACCACGTTCATGCCGGCCATCAGCGGCCCTTCGATCACGTGCAGCGGGCGGCCGCCCCTGGCCAGGATCGCCTGGTAGGCCTCCTCGGTGTCTTGCGCGATGAAGTCGGTGATGCCCTGCACCAGCGCATGCGACAGGCGCTGCTCCACGGTGCCCACGCGCCAGGCCAGGCGCGCGGAGTCGTCGCGCACCGTGCCCTTGACGGCCTCGGCGGCGTCCAGCAGGCGCTCGGTGGGCGTCTTCTTCGCGTCGCTCTCGTGCTCGGATCCGTCCAGCTTCGGCTGCCGGTTGAGGACGACGTCCTCCACCAGCTCGCGCAGCTTGGGATCCAGGTTGTCGTACACGCCCACCATGCCGGCGTTGACGATGCCCATGTCCATGCCGGCCTGGATCGCGTGGTACAGGAACACGGTGTGGATCGCCTCGCGCACCGGCTCGTTGCCGCGGAACGAGAAGCTGACGTTGGACACGCCGCCCGACACCTTGGCGCCCGGCAGGTTCTGCTTGATCCAGCGCGTCGCGTTGATGAAGTCGACGGCGTAGTTGTCGTGCTCCTCGATGCCGGTGGCGATCGCGAAGATGTTCGGGTCGAAGATGATGTCCTCGGGCGGGAAGCCCACCTCGTCCACCAGGATGCGGTAGGCGCGCTGGCAGATCTCGGTCTTGCGCGCGAAGGTGTCGGCCTGGCCGCGCTCGTCGAAGGCCATCACCACCGCCGCGGCGCCGTAGCGGCGCACCAGCCGGGCCTGGCGGCGGAACTCGTCCTCGCCTTCCTTCATCGAGATCGAGTTGACGATGCCCTTGCCCTGCAGGCACTTCAGCCCGGCCTCGATCACGCTCCACTTCGACGAGTCCACCATCACCGGCACGCGGGCGATCTCGGGCTCGCTGGCCACCAGGTTCAGGAAGCGCACCATGGCCGCCTGGCTGTCGAGCATCGCCTCGTCCATGTTGACGTCGATGACCTGGGCGCCGTTCTCCACCTGCTGCCGGGCCACCGCGAGCGCCTTCTCGAACTCGCCGGCCAGGATCATGCGGGCGAATGCCTTCGAGCCGGTGACGTTGGTGCGCTCGCCGATGTTGACGAACAGGTGCCCGGCGTCCAGCGTCACGGGCTCCAGCCCGGACAGCTTCATCGGTGGCGGATTCTTGACGGAAGCGTCGGCGGACGCGGTTTCAGGGGAGGACATGCGTCAAATTGTAGGTGGCGGCACTCAAGACGACCCTTCGCAAGGTCGATATTCCGGTTCTGACTGTCTTCCTGGCAATCCATCTTCCACATGAAGGTCGTTCCTCTCCCCTCCGAAGGCTTGCGCGTCGGTCTCCCGCTTCCGTTCTCGGTGCGTGACGGCATGGGCGCGGTGCTGCTCTCGAAGGGATCCACCATCCAGACGGACAAGCAGCTCCAGCTGCTGCAGTCGCGCGATGTCTTCATCGACGAGATCGAGATGGAATCGGTGCAGCGCGCCTACAACGCCCAGCTCGACAAGATGCTGCGCAAGGACGTGGCGCTGGGCCGCATCGCCGGCGCGCACGTGGAGTTCGAAGGCCTGGCGGTCCCCGGCGCCAGGACGCCCGAACGCCCGCTCGACTGGCCCAACCTGCAGATGCGCCTGCGCCTGCTGCTGGCGGATCCGCGCGGCGCCGACTGGATCGGCCGCCTGCGCGCGCTGCGCGACGACGTGCTTGGGCTGGTGGATCGCCACCAGGATCGCGCGCTGCTGCGCCTGACGTACGACGCCCACAACGAGTACCGGGACTACAGCGCCAACCACGGCCTCTACGTGTGCGTGCTGGCCTACCTGGCGTGCGGCCAGCTGCCCGGGTGGCAGGCGGAGTGGGTCGACTCGCTCACGCTGGCGGCCCTCTCGATGAACGTCACGTTCACCCAGATTCACGACGAGCTGGCGCGCCAGACCAGCCCGCTCAGCGAGCTGCAGCGCCAGGCGATGTTCGCGCATCCGGAGCGCGCCGCCGCGATGCTGGCAGAGATCGGCGTCGACGATGCGATGTGGCTGCACGCCGTGCGCCACCACCACGACGCGCCGTCGGGCCCCATGGCCGGACGCTCGCCCGAAGCCATGATGGCGCGCCTGATTCGGCGCGCCGACCGCTATGCGGCCAGGCTCAGCCCGCGCAAGAGCCGCGCGGCCGCGTCGGCCAGCGCCGCCGCGCAGGGGGCGCTCCTCGACGAGGGCGGCCATGGTGACGAGGCCGGACAGGCGCTCATTCGCACGCTGGGCCTCTACCCGCCGGGCGTGTGGGTGAAGCTGCAATGCGGAGAGGTGGCCATCGTGGTGCGCCGCACCGCGTTCGCCAAGGCGCCTGTCGTGGTGAGCCTGGTGAGCAAGACGGGCCTGCCGCTGGCGGTGCCGGCGCTGCGCAATACCCAGCTGCCCGACTACGCCGTCACGGGCGCGGTGGCGCCAGCGCGGGTGAAGGTACGGCCCAACCTCGACCTGCTCGAGAAGGCTTGAGCGCCGCGTGTCACGGGGCGCCTCTTCAGGCCGCCAGCAAGCCCGTGAACAACGGATCGCGCAGCCCGCGCGGACGGTACGCGCTCACGCGGCGCGCGATGGCCGCGATGTGGTCGGGCGTCGTGCCGCAGCAGCCGCCGGCGATGTTGAGGAAGCCGGACCTGGCGAACTCCTCGATGAGCGCACCGGTGACCTCGGGGGTCTCGTCGAAGCCGGTGTCGCTCATCGGGTTGGGCAGGCCGGCGTTCGGGTAGCAGCTGACGTAGGTGTCGGTGGCCACGCGGGCCAGCTCCTCGATGTAGGGCCGCATCAGCGCGGCGCCGAGGGCGCAGTTCAGGCCGATGGCGATCGGGCGCGCATGCCGCACCGAGTGCCAGAACGCCGTGACGGTCTGGCCCGACAGGATGCGGCCCGAGGCGTCGGTGACGGTGCCGGAGACGATCACCGGCAGGCGCACGCCGGTCTCGTCCATCAGCTCGTCGAGCGCGAAGATGGCCGCCTTGGCGTTGAGCGTGTCGAAGATCGTCTCGACGAGGAACAGGTCGGCGCCGCCCTCGACCAGTCCTTCCGCCTGCTCGCGGTAGGCCGCCTTGAGCTCGTCGAAGCTCGTGTTGCGCGCGCCCGGGTCGTTGACGTCGGGGCTGATGCTGGCCGTGCGCGGCGTGGGACCCAGCGCGCCGGCGACGAAACGCGGCTTGTCGGGCGTCTCGTACTGGTCGGCCACCTCGCGGGCCAGGCGCGCGGCGGCCACGTTCATCTCGCGCGCCAGGTGGCCCAGGTGGTAGTCGTCCTGGGCCACGCTGGTGGCGCCGAAGGTGTTCGTCTCGATGATGTCGGCGCCGGCCGCCAGGTACTGCGCGTGGATCTCGCGCAGCACCTCGGGCTTGACGAGCTGCAGCATCTCGTTGTTGCCCTTGATGTCCTTGGGGTGGTCCTTGAAGCGCTCGCCCCGGTAGTCGGCCTCCTGCAGCTTGTAGCGCTGGATCATCGTGCCCATCGCGCCGTCGATGATGACGATGCGCTGCCTGAGCAGCTCGGGCAGGCGTGCGCCGCGGGTGTATGCGAGGTTGGGCTTGGACATGCCCGAATTATTGCAGGACGTCGATGACCGTGTCGGGCCCGTCGGGCGAGTAGAGCGAGTCGCGGAAGTCGTCGCGGCCGGAGGTGGCGTCGGGTACCGTATGCGACGCCGTGCGGGATTCACCCATGGCCCACAGCGTCAGCAAGCGCGCGGCCATCGGGCGGGCGAACAGGTAGCCCTGCAGCTCGTCGCACTGCAGCGTGAGCAGGATGTCGCGCTGGCGCGCCGTCTCCACGCCCTCGGCCACCACCTGCAGGCCCAGCGCGTGCGCCAGCTTGATGACGGCGTCCACCACCGCCAGCGCGTCCGGGCTTGTGCCCAGGTCCTGCACGAAGCTCTGGTCGATCTTCAGCTGCTTGGCGGGCAGCTTGCGCAGGTACGACAGGCTGGAATAGCCGGTGCCGAAGTCGTCGATGGACAGGCCCACGCCGGCGCTGGCGAGCTGCGAGAAGGCACGCATCGTCTCCTGCGTGTCCTCCATGGCCACCGACTCGGTGATCTCGAAGGTGAGCCGGGACGGATCGACGCGGAAGTGGTCGACGGCGATGCGCACGCGTTGCACCAGGTCTTCCTGGCGCAACTGGTGCACCGACAGGTTCACGGCCACGCGCATGCGCAGGCCCTGGCGCCCCCAGTCGCTCATCTGGCGGCAGGCCTCGTCGATCACCCAGTTGCCGATGGAGCCGATCAGGCCGAAGCGCTCGGCGATCGGGATGAACAGGCCGGGCGCGACGAAGCCGCGCACCGGGTGCTGCCAGCGCAGCAGCGCCTCGACGCCGGTGATCTGGCCCGACTTGGCGTGGATCTTGGGCTGGTAGTACAGCTGCAGCTCGCGGCGCTCGATGGCGTGGCGCAAGTCGTTCTGCAGCGCCAGCTGCTCGCGGACGTCGAGCTCCATGCGCGGCTCGAAGAACGCGTAGGTGGAGCCGCCGGCGCGCTTGGCGGCGTACATGGCCGCGTCGGCGTTGGCGATCATCTTGGCGTGGTGGCCGTGCTCGGGATACATGACGATGCCGATCGACCCGGACAGGTTGACGACGACGTCGTTGGGCAGCGTCAGCGGCTCGTTGAGCGCCTCCAGAACGCGCTGCGCGATGGCGGCGGCCACGGCCTCGTGGCCGGGCCGCAGGGTCATCAGCAGGAACTCGTCGCCGCCCACGCGGGCCACGGTGTCCTCGGGGCGCGCGATGGCCTGCAGGCGGCGGCCGATCTCGCGCAGCACGGCGTCGCCGGCCACGTGGCCGAAAGAGTCGTTGACGGGCTTGAAGCCGTCGAGGTCGATGAACATCACCGCCAGCGCGCAGGACTCGGGAGCGCGGCCGATCTGCGCGAGCGCCGCGGCCATGCGCTCCTCGAACATCAGGCGGTTGGGCATGCGCGTGAGCGGATCGGAATGGGCCTGGTCGCGCAGGCGCCTGTTGGCGTCGTTGAGCGAGGTGGCCAGCTGGCGGTTGCGCGTGTGCGAATGAGTGTCCAGCCACGTGGCGACCAGCCCGACGACCACGAGGATGGCCGACAGCCCGCTCACCAGCATCAACGTGCCGGCGCTGACCAGCGCGTGGCTGGCGAGCGCGTCGGCGCCATCGACAGGCGCCGCCGGCAACTGCAGCGCGCGCAGCGACACGATCAACGCCGCCGCGTGACACCCTCCCAGGGTCGCGGCGCACAGCCACAGCCTCCTCAAAAGGTGGCCGGCGTGGCGCCAGCGCTCGCCGAACACCAGCCACAGCGCGGTGGCGCAGCCGGCCGCCACCAGCGCCGACGACACCGCGAGCGCCGGCAGTCCGCCGACCTCGCCCACGGGCGCCGTGCCCCAGTTCGGGCTGCGGCGGGCCATCTCGAACATCGCCACCCAGGCGAGGGTGAACAGGGCCGTGTGCATGACGCAGCGCGGCGTCTCGGGCCAGTCCATGCGGGCGACGGCGTGCAGCGCCGCCACGATCGCGGCGGCGGCGATCGCGAGCGTCGCGAGCGCCAGCGGCTGGAACAGGAGCGCCTGCGAGGCGACCGGTGGCGTCAGCGCGGCCAGGCCCAGGGCCCAGGTGCCCCACAGCCCGCTACCCACGCAGCAGACGCTGGCGAACCACCAGACGAGCACGGTCAGGCGGTCGCGCGACCGCATGCGCCGCAGCGAACAGCCGAGCAGCGCGAAGGTCAGCACGCCGAGCAACGCCATCGACGCGCACATCGGCCAGGCCAGGAAGTCAGACACGAGGGGGTTCCGGCAAGAGGCCGGGGGTGTTTCGAGGCAGGGGCTCCCCCGGCGGGAAGACGCTGCATCCTGTTTCGGAGGATGGCGCGCAAACCTGAGCGCCGCGTGCACGATGGCACCGGCAGGACCGAGGATTCCCCACAAATACCCCGATTCCGGCCCGGCGTTAAATGAGGGTATCCTCATGAATAGAGGCGTCCGCATCCGGACGCAACGGCCCTTTCCTGCCTTGCCTGCTTCGACCCCTGCTGCCACCTCCGCCGCCGCTGCGCCGCACGATCGCCGCCGGCACGCCGCGCACTGGGCGGGCCTCGCCGCCGTTTCCGTCGCCTGCGCCCTGTCGTTCCAGCGACTGCACCTGTCGGCGGCCCTTCTGATGGGGCCGATCGTGGCCGCGATCCTCTTCGCCTCGCGCGACACGCCCGTGCGCGTGCCGGCGCGCGCTTTCGTGTTCGCGCAGGCCATCGTCGGCTGCATGATCGCGCGCACGATGCCGCTGGCGCTGATGAGCGAGATCGGCCGCTCGTGGCCGTTGTTCGTGCTGGCGGTGGGGTCGGTGCTGGTGGCCAGCGTCGCGCTGGGTTGGGCGATGGCGCGCTGGCGCCTGCTACCGGGCACGACGGCGGTGTGGGGCTCTTTTCCCGGCGCGGCCACGGCGATGGTGCTGATGGCCGAGGCCTTCGGGGCGGACGCACGCCTGGTGGCGCTGATGCAATACCTGCGCGTGCTGCTGGTGGGCGTCACGGCCACGGCGGTGACGCGCATCTGGCTGCCGGACCACGTCGTCGGCGCGCCGATGCTTGCGCCGGCGCCTGCGCTGCACTGGGCGGCGTTCGGCGAGACGCTGGCGCTCGCCGGGGCCGGCGCCTGGCTCGCGTTGCGCCTGCGCATTCCGGCCGGCGGACTGCTGGTGGCGCTGTTCGCGGGCGTCGTGCTGCAGGACACCGGCCTGCTGGCCATCGAGCTGCCGCGGTGGCTGCTGGCCGCCTGCTACGCGCTGGTGGGGTGGAGCATCGGGCTGCGTTTCACGCCCGCGATCCTGCGCCACGCCACGCGCTTGCTGCCGCGCGTGGTGGCCGGCATCTGCACGCTGATCGTGCTGTGCGCCGGCCTGGCGTGGCTGCTGGTGCGCTTCGCGCACGTGGATCCGCTCACCGCCTACCTGGCCACCAGCCCCGGCGGCGCGGACACGGTGGCGATCATCGCCGCCACGAGTCCCGTCAACGTGCCTTTCGTCATGGCGATGCAGTCGGCTCGCTTCATCGTGGTGGCCTTCTGCGGGCCGGCCCTTGCGCGCGCGGTGGCGCGCCGGGTGCCCGCGTGGAACCTGTGAGCGGGCATGCCGGATTCGTTCGCAGGTTCCTCAGTGCAGGATCAAGGACTGCTGTGCCATCCCGGCGTAGCGACCGATGAATTCCTCGACCTGGTCCTGCGTGGGCTCGCCGCGCGCCAGTTCCTCCACACCCTCGCGGAAGTTCTGCGCCAGCGCGCCCTCGAGGTAGATCTCCTTGCGGGCGAACTTGTCGACGATCTCGTAGCCGCCGCGCGAGAGCGGCGTGTCGCTGGCCTCCAGGATGTCACCCTCGCTCAGCGGCACCGGTACGTCGAGTTCGACCACCACGAAGTTGTCGGAGTTGTAGACCATCGTTGTCATGCGGCATCCTTGTGATTCGGTACCAGTTGGTAGCTGACGGGCGAAAATCAAGTGCGTCGCCACAACGCCAGCGACCAGGGCCCCGGCGGCGTGCTCATGCGCAGCCCGGCGGGAAAGTGGTGCAGCGAGGGCGACAACCAGGCCTCGATGCGCAAGTCGTAGGGATGTTCCGTGGCACGCAGGACATGAAGCAAGGCAGGGGCCCGCTCGCCGGGTGCTGACAGATCGTTACCTTGCGGCGCCAGTTCCGGCGGCGGATGGCCCGGCGGCAGCACGCGGAAGGTCCAGTGTTCCAGCTCGCCGCGCAGCCCGGCCACCTGCAGCTCCCAGGGGCCAGCGGGCCGGCCGCGCCGCATGCCGGCCTCCGCGATGGCGGCCAGCTGCGCCACCCAGCTCCAGCGATCCTGCGCACCGGGAGCGATGGGCAGCGCGCCCGATGCACCAGAGAAGCGCACGCGGGCCTCGTCGTGATCGAAGTTGACGGCCCGTTTCTCGCGCCCGCGCTCGCGCTCGACCAGCCGCAGCGGGGCGACGCCGGCCGCGTCGAAGCCGCCGGTGCTTTCCCAGTCGCGCGGCGGGCGGCCGTCCGCGGCCGTGGCGAGGCGCAGCGAGAATGCCGCGCCCGTGTTCGTCCATTCCAGCGTGGCGTCGCCGCCCGTCGCCGCGCTGGCGGCAGCGCTCGTGCGCTGGACGAGCGCGTAGTGCAGGGCGATGGAGGGCGGCGGCTTCGTGGCGTAGACGGGCCACGGCGCGGCCGCGGGGAGACCGGATGTCGACGCACCGCCCTCGCCGGCGGGCAGGCGACGCGTGGGCGCCGTGGTCGCGCGCGCTCGCCCGGCCGCAAGCGACGCCATCGGGCGGGCTGGCAACGCGGGCGCTGCCAGGTCGCGTGCCGGAGCGGGTGCCATGCGTGCGGACGGAACTCGCGCGCCGGCCTGCACACTCACGTCGGCCAGCAGTCGCACGCCCACGCGCCCGGGGGCGAATCGCGGCACGCCGCCGCTGGCCAGGCGCCAGCCGATGGCATGCAACAACAGCACCACCAGAGTCAATACGAAGAGACGTCGCGTCCGCATCGGACAATACTGCCATCGACCCCTCAGAACACCCGGCGCCGAAACCGGGCATTTCCATGAAACTTGCCACCTACAAGGATGGATCGCGCGACGGCCAGCTGGTCGTCGTCTCGCGCGATCTCACGTCGGCCCACTTCGCGACCGGCATCGCGACGCGGCTGCAACAGGCCCTCGACGACTGGAACTTCATCGCACCGCTGCTGCAGGACCTGTCGGTGGCGCTGAACCACGGCAAGACCCGGCACGCGTTCCCGTTCGTGCCCGAGCAGTGCATGGCGCCGCTGCCGCGCGCGTTCCAGTGGGCCGACGGCTCGGCGTATCTCAACCACGTCGAGCTGGTGCGCAGGGCGCGCGGCGCCGAGATGCCCGAGAGCTTCTTCGGCGACCCGCTGATGTACCAGGGCGGCAGCGACGACTTCCTCGGCCCCTGCGACCCGGCCACGTTCGCCAGCGCCGACTGGGGCATCGACTTCGAGGGCGAGGTGGCCGTCGTCACCGGCGACGTCACGATGGGCGCCGGCCCCGAGCAGGCGCTCGAAGGCGTCCGCCTGGTGATGCTGGCCAACGACTGGAGCCTGCGCCACCTGATCCCGGCCGAACTGGGCAAGGGCTTCGGTTTCCTCCAGGGCAAGCCGGCCACCGCGTTCAGCCCGGTGGCCGTGACGCCCGACGAGCTCGGCGACACCTGGTCCGGCGGCCGGCTGCACCTGCCTCTGCAATGCACGTGGAACGGCCGCAAGGTGGGCGCGTGCGACGCCGGCCCGGAGATGACCTTCCACTTCGGCCAGCTGATCGCGCACCTCGCGAAGACGCGCAACGTGCGCGCCGGCTCCATCGTGGGCAGCGGTACCGTCAGCAACAAGGACTGGAGCAAGGGCTGGAGCTGCATCGCCGAGCAGCGCGCCATCGAGACGATCGAGCACGGCGAGCCGAAGACGGGCTTCATGCAGTACGGCGACGTGATCCGCATCGAGATGAAGCGAGACAACCAGTCGGTGTTCGGCGCGATCGAGCAGCAGGTGCTGGAGTGCGAATGAACCGGCGCGCGCTCCATGCGGCGCTGGGCGCCGTGGTGCTGCTGGCCGGCGCCGCCGTGCAGGCCGCGGCCATCGCCGCGCCCGTCGACGCCGCACCGTCGCCGGTCGCCACCGCGGACGCGCACTGCCCGCCGCCGGTGGCCGTGCCCACGCAGGACGACATGCGCGACGGCATGCGCCACGCCGTCGACAGCGGCCTGCTGTGGAAGGCCACCAAGGGCGGGCGCAGCGTGTACCTGTACGGCACCATCCACGTGGCCCGGATGGCGTGGATGTTCCCCGGCCCGCGGGTGCTGAAGGCCGTGCTGGCCAGCGACGTGATCGCGCTGGAACTCGACCCGGCCGATCCGCAGATCGTGGCCCGGCTGCAGCAGGCCATCGTGCGCCGCCCCGACACGCCCGCGCTGTCCGACGCGCTGCAGCAACGCTTGCAGGCCCAGATGGCGGCGGCGTGCGTGGCGCCCGAGGCGCTCGCCACGCTGCGGCCCGAGATGCAGGCGATCTCGCTGGAGGTGCTCGAGGGCCGGGAAGGCGGGCTCTACCCGGACTACGGCATCGACGTCTTCCTGGCCGGCATGGGGCACGGCATGGGCAAGCCCGTGCGCTCGCTCGAGACCCCCGAGTCGCAGGCCGCCCTGCTGGTCAGCGACGATCCGGCCGAGACGGCCCGCACGGTCGGCGACCTGCTCGACGAGCTGCAGAGCGGCAAGGGCCCGAAGTTGCTGCAGCGCCTGGCCGACGACTGGCAGCGGGGCGACCTGGCCGACCTCGACGCCTACGCGAGCTGGTGCGAGTGCCTGGACACGCCGCAGCAGAAGGCCGACTTCGCCAAGCTGGTGGACGAGCGCAATCCGCTGATGGCCGACAAGGTGGTGAAGTGGCATGCCGAGGGCAAGTCGCTGTTCGTCGCCGTGGGCTCGCTGCACCTGCTCGGGCGCATGGGCCTGCCCGAGCTCCTGAAGGCGCGCGGCTTCCAGGTCGAGCGCGTGGCCTTCGAACCGGCCCGCTGAAGCGTAGGATCACGCGAGTTGTTCCCAATGGAGGTTTCCGTGTCCGACATCCCGAACTTCGCCAAGCTGGTCCCCGGTTTCGACTTCCTGCAGGGCCTCGTGAAGAACGCCGGCTCGGCCTTGCCCAGCATGGGCCAGTGGGTCGCGCCGACGCTCAACCCCGAGGAACTGCAGAAGCGCATCGACGAGCTGAAGACGGTGCAGTTCTGGCTCGAGCAGAACGCCAGGATGCTGGGCACCACCATCCAGGCGCTCGAGGTTCAACGCATGACCCTGTCGACGTTGAAGACCATGAACGTGCAGATGACCGACCTGCGCGACGCGATGAAGGTGGCGCCGGTGGCCTCCGCCGGCTCGGCCGCGTCCGCGGCGGTGGGCTCGATGGCCAACAGCTTCGGCGCCGATGCGCTGATGCAGGCCGCCAAGAGCGCGATGGGCGGCATCGCCGGCCTCGCGAAGCCGGCCGCCCCGGCGCCCGAACCCGAACCCGAGCCGGCGGCCGCCGCGCAGGCGCCCGCCGTCGGTGCGGCCGGCGTCGTCGACCCGATGCAGTGGTGGGGCGCGCTCACCAAGCAGTTCACGCAGCTGGCCGCCACGGCCATGAAGGACAGCGCCACCGATGCCGCCAAGAACCTGGCCGGCGCGATGGTGAAGCAGGGCATGGACGCGGCGGGCGAGACGTTCAAGAAGGCCGTCGCCGTGCCGGCCGGCGTCGCGGCCAAGGCGATGTCGGCCGCCACGCAGGCCGCCAGCGCCACCGGCGCCAAGGCCGCCGCGAAGAAGGCCGCCGCGAAGGCACCGGCCGCGCGCAAGGCGCCCGCCCGCAAGACCGCTGCGAAGGCGACCAAGACCCGTGCGAGCTGAACCCACCTTCGGCGACCCGCCGTCCACGATCGCCGATCCCGGCTGGGCCAACACCGTGCCACCGACGCTCGATCCTTCGATGTCCACGGCCGCGGCGCCGGCGCCGCTCGCGGCCAGCGCCCCCCTGGTCGCGTCCGAAGCTGCGGGGCGAGCGCCCGTCGCGCAGCCCGCGCTGGTGGCCGCGCTGCGTGCGCTGTTGCCGTCGCACGCGCTGCTGTGGCGCAGCGAGGACACCACGCCCTACGAATGCGACGGCCTGACGGCCTACCGCGAACGGCCGCTGGCCGTGGCGTTGCCCGAGACCGAGGAGCAGGTGTCGGCCGTGCTGGCGGCCTGCCATCGCCTGGGGGTGCCCGTGGTCGCGCGCGGCGCGGGCACCGGGCTGTCGGGCGGGGCGATGCCGCACGCGCTGGGCCTCACGCTGTCGCTCGCCAAGTTCAACCGCATCGTCAAGGTCGACACGCGGGCCCGCACGGCCACCGTGCAGTCGGGCGTGCGCAACCTGGCCATCAGCGAGGCCGTGGCGCCGCACGGGTTCTGCTACGCGCCCGATCCGTCGAGCCAGATCGCCTGCACCATCGGCGGCAACGTGGCCGAGAACTCGGGCGGCGTGCACTGCCTGAAGTACGGGCTGACGCTGCACAACGTGCTCCAGGTGCGCGGCTTCCTGGCCGACGGCACGCCCGCCACGTTCGGCTCGCTGGCGCTCGACGCGCCGGGCCTCGACCTGCTGTCGGTGGTGGTGGGCAGCGAGGGAATGCTCGCCGTGATCATCGAGGTGGTGGTCAAGCTCACGCCCAGGCCGCAGGTGGCGCGCTGCATCATGGCCAGCTTCTCCGACGTGCGGCACGCGGGCGACGCGGTGGCGGCCATCATCGCGGACGGCCTCATCCCCGCCGGCCTCGAGATGATGGACAAGCCGATGACGGCCGCCGTCGAGGCCTTCGTGCACGCCGGCTACGACCTCGACGCCGCGGCCATCCTGCTGTGCGAGAGCGACGGCACGCCCGAAGAGGTGGAGGAAGAGATCGTGCGCATGGAGCAGGTGCTGGTGCGCGCCGGCGCCACGCGGCTGGAGATCAGCGCGAACGAGGCGCAGCGGCTGAAGTTCTGGAGCGGCCGCAAGAACGCGTTCCCGGCGTCGGGCCGGCTCAGTCCCGACTACATGTGCATGGACTCGACGATCCCGCGCGCGCGACTGGCCGACATGCTGCTGGCCATCGCCGGCATGGAGCGCAAGTTCGACCTGCGCTGCTGCAACGTCTTCCACGCCGGCGACGGCAACCTGCACCCGCTGATCCTGTTCGACGCCAACGACGCCGACCAGCTGCACCGCGCCGAGGCCTTCGGCGCCGAGATCCTGGAGCTCTCGGTGGCGATGGGCGGCACGATCAGCGGCGAGCACGGCGTGGGCGCCGAGAAACTGAATTCGATGTGCGTGCAGTTCTCCGACACCGAGCGCGCGCAGATGTTCGCCCTGAAAGCCGCCTTCGACCCGCAGGGGCTGCTGAACCCGGGCAAGGTCATCCCCACGCTGCATCGCTGCGCCGAGTACGGCCGCATGCATGTCAAGCGTGGTGTCCTGGCCTTCCCCGAGCTGGAACGTTTCTGAGAACCTTGAACCGCCGATGAACGACACCCTGATCGGCCTGGCCGAGCGCGTCCGCCAGGCGGCGGCGGCCAAGGCCATATTGCGCATCCGCGGCGGCGGCACCAAGCAGTCGATGGCCGGCGTCATCTCCGACGCCGCCACGCTGGACATGCGCGGCTACGCCGGCATCGTCGACTACGCGCCCACCGAGCTGGTGGTCACGGCGCGCGCCGGCACGCCGCTGGTGGAACTCGAGCGCGTGCTGGCCGAGCGCGGCCAGTGCCTGCCCTTCGACCCGCCGCGCTTCGCCGATGCCGACGGACGCCTCGCCGGTACCGTGGGCGGCATGGTGGCCTCCGGCCTGGCCGGCCCCGGCCGCGCGGCCGTCGGCGGCGTGCGCGACTACGTGCTGGGCGTGCTGCTGCTCAACGGCCGCGGCGACCTGATGCACTTCGGCGGCCAGGTGATGAAGAACGTGGCCGGCTACGACGTCTCGCGCCTGGCGGCCGGCTCGTGGGGCGCGCTGGGCGCGATCTGCGAGGTCTCGCTGAAGGTGCTCCCGATGCCCGTGGCCACCACCACGCTGCGCTTCGACATGCGCCAGGCCGAGGCGCTCGAATGCCTGCACGCCTGGGCCGGCCAGCCGCTGCCGATCAACGCCAGCGTGTGGTGGCGCGACACGCTGGCCGTCCGGCTGCGCGGCGCCAACGCCGCCGTGCAATCCGCCGTCAGGCGCCTGGGCGGCGAGGTGATCCCGCCCGACCTCGGCAACGCGTTCTGGGAAGGCCTGCGCGACCAGCGCGACGAGTTCTTCATCGAGGCCCGTGCGGCGGCCGAACGGGAGAAGAGCGCGCTGTGGCGGCTGGCGCTGCCGGCCACGACCCCGGTGCTGCCCTCCTTCCTCGACACGCTGATCGAATGGGGCGGCGCCCAGCGCTGGGTGGTGGCCGGCGCGGAGGACACGCTCGTGATGCACCGCGCCGAGCGCGCCGGTGGCAGCGCGTTCCGCGTCACCGGCGGCGTGGGCGACGGCGCCGGCTACGCCACCCCGCTGGCGCCCGCGTTGCTGGCCATCCACAAGCGGCTGCGAGAATCGTTCGACCCGGACGGCGTGTTCGTGCCCGGCCGACCGATGCGATTCAGCTACTGAGAACCTGTGAACAACTCCCCCACGCCCGCTCGTACCGCCAAAGCGCGCCCGCTCCGCGTTGCAAATGCTCGCCGTAGCCAGAGCTACGTCTGCGCTTTGCGCCTTGGTCGGACACGTTTTGGCGATCCGCTCGGGCGCGCGGGAGTCATTCACAGGTTCTGACCGATGCAGACCAAGCTCGCCCCCGAATTCGCCGGCACGCCCGATGGCATCGAGGCGGAGGCCATCCTGCGCAAGTGCGTGCATTGCGGCTTCTGCACCGCCACCTGCCCCACCTACCAGTTGCTGGGCGACGAGCTCGACGGCCCGCGCGGCCGCATCTACCTGATGAAGCAGGTGCTCGAAGGCCAGGAGCCCACGCGCGCCACCCAGCTGCACCTGGACCGCTGCCTCACCTGCCGCAACTGCGAGACGACGTGCCCGTCCGGCGTGGAATACGGCAAGCTCGTGGACATCGGCCGGCGCGTGGTCGACGCCAAGGTGGAACGCCCTGCCGGCGAGCGCGCCAAGCGCTGGTTGCTGCGCGAGGGCATCACCTCGCCGCTGTTCGCGCCGGCGCTCAAGCTGGGACAGTCGCTGCGCCCGCTGTTGCCGCAGGCCTTGAAGGCCAAGGTGCCCGACAAGGCCTCGAGCGTCGCCACCGCGCGCGAGGCCCTGTGGCCGCAACGCACCCACGCACGCAAGGTGCTGATGCTGGCCGGCTGCGTGCAACCGGCCCTGAAGCCCAACATCAACGCCGCCACCGCGCGCGTGCTGGACCTGGCCGGAGTGCAGGCCGTCTCGCCCGACGGCGCCGGCTGCTGCGGCGCGGTGCGCAGCCACGGCGGCGACCACGCGGGCGGGCTGGACGACATGCGCCGCAACATCGACGCCTGGTGGCCGTGGGTGGCCGGGCTCACCGACGCGGGCGCGGTGGAGGCCATCGTGATGAACGCGTCGGGCTGCGGCGTCACGGTCAAGGACTACGGCCACGCGCTGGCGGGCGATCCCGAGTACGCCGCGAAGGCCGCTCGCGTGAGCGCGCTCACCCGCGACCTGAGCGAGCTCCTGCACGGCCTGATGCCCGCGCTGCTCGCGCATTGGCAGGGCGTGCGCGAGCGCCGCGGCGCGGAGTCGCCCGAGCACGCCCCGGGCACGCCGCTGGTGTTCCATCCGCCGTGCACGCTGCAGCACGGGCAGCAGCTGCGCGGCGGCGTCGAGGGCATGCTGGCGGCGTTCGACTTCGACGTCCGCCTCGCGGCCTCCGAGAGCCACCTGTGCTGCGGCTCGGCCGGCACGTACTCGGTGCTGCAACCCGTGCTGGCCACCCGGCTGCGCGACCGCAAGCTGGCGGCGCTCGCCGCCGCGCAGCCCGCGCCGCGCGCCATCGTCTCGGCCAACATCGGCTGCATCTCGCACCTGCAGTCCGGCACGGCCACGCCGGTGCGGCACTGGATCGAGCTCGTCGACGAACGGCTGGCGGGATGAGCGCGGTCGTCCTGATCGCCACCACGGGCGCGCCGCAACTGCGCCGCGCGGTCGAGAGCGTCCTTGCCCAGACCGTGCCCACCGCCTGCTACGTGGTGTGCGACGGCCCGCAATACCGCGTGCTGGTCGAACAGGCGTTGGCCGGCCTGGACGTGCCGGTGTGCGTGCTGCCGCGCAACGTCGGCGCCGACGGCTTCTACGGCCACCGCATCTACGCGGCGTTCGCGCACCTGGTCGACGAGGACCACGTGCTGTTCCTGGACCAGGACAACTTCCTCGCGCCCGACCACGTCTCGCAGTGCGTGGACCTGATCGCCGCGAAGCGCCTGCAGTGGTGCTACAGCCTGCGCAACATCTGCACGCCCGAGGGCGAGTTCGTCTGCCGCGACGACTGCGAGAGCCTGGGCAAGTGGCCGGCGTTCACCAACGCCCACCTGGTCGACACCAACGCGTACTGCATCCGCCGCGAGGTGCTGCTGCAGAGCGCGCACGTGTGGCACGGCAAGTGGGGCCAGGATCGCGTGTTCGCGCAGGTGATGCTGCAGAACTTCAAGGCCTTTGACTGCACCGGCCGATACTCCGTGCAGTATTGCCTCGGCGGCAACGAAGGCTCGGTGACGAAGGAATTCTTCGAGCAGGGCAACGCGCAGATGCTGCAGCGCTACAAGCGCGGGTTCCCCTGGACGAGGACCTGAGGTAAGCGAGACTGTCCAGCACGCGCGATCTGGCGCACAGTGCAGGGCCCATGACCTTGCCCGCACTCCTTCGCCGCTTCGCCCTGGCGGCCATCGCTACGATCGCGATGTCCGTTGCGGCGGCCGGCGCGCCGCCCGGCGTTCCCGACACGATGGCGCAGCGCATGCAGCCCTGCACCGCCTGCCACGGCAAGGAAGGCCGGCCGACGCAGCTGGGCTTCTTCCCGCGCGTCGCCGGCAAGCCCGCGGGCTACCTGTACAACCAGCTCGACAACTTCCGCAGCGGGCGGCGCGCCTATCCGACGATGACCTATTTCGTCGAGGAGATGTCGGACGACTACCTGCACGAGATCGCCGCCTACTTCGCGTCGCTGGACCTGCCCTACGCGCCGCCGCAGACGGTGGACGCCCCGCGCGACGAGATCCAGCGCGGCGAGACCCTGGTGCGCCAGGGCGACCCGGCGCACGGCATCCCGGCGTGCGTGCAATGCCATGGCGCGGCCATGACGGGCGTGCTCCCGGCCATCCCGGGCCTGCTGGGCCTGCCGCGGGGCTACCTGGTCGAGCAGTTCGGCGCCTGGCGCACCGGCCAGCGCAAGGCGCTCGCGCCCGACTGCATGGCCAGGATCGCCACGGCGCTCACGCCGGTCGACATCACCGCGGTCGCGACCTGGCTGTCGGCGCAACCGGTGTCGCTGCCGCCGGCGGCGGCCGACACCCTGGCGCGGCCGCTGCCGCTCGAGTGCGGAAGCGTGTCGCCATGACGCGCTGGCGTGCGTCGTTGCTGATCCTGGCCGCACTCGGCGTGGCCGGCGCGGCGCTCGTCGCCTGGCTCAACGTGCGCGGCGAGGATCCGCTCACCGGCGACGCCGCCAGCTTCGCGGCGACGCCGGAGCAGGTGGCGCGCGGCGCCTACCTGGCGCACGCCGGCAATTGCGCCGCGTGCCACACCGACCGCGGCGGCGCGGCCTACGCGGGCGGCAAGGGCATCGCCACGCCCTTCGGAACGGTCTACGCCAGCAACCTCACGCCCGACGCGAAGACCGGCATCGGCACCTGGTCGGCCGCGCAGTTCTGGCGCGCGATGCACAACGGCCGCGCGGCCGACGGGCGCCTGCTCTATCCCGCGTTCCCGTACCCGAACTTCACCGAGATCACGCGCGCCGACTCCGACGCCCTGTTCGCCTGGCTGCGCTCGCAGGTGCCCGTCACGCAGGTCGACCGGCCGCACGCGCTGCGCTTTCCGTACAACCTGCAAGCCTCGCTGGCGGTGTGGCGCGCGCTGTTCTTCACCCCGGGGGTCTACGAGCCCGACGTGGAGCGCTCGGTGCAGTGGAACCGCGGCGCCTACCTGGTGCGGTCGCTGGGCCACTGCGCCGCCTGCCATTCGCCGCGCAACGCCTTCGGCGCCACGCGCGACAGCCTCGAGCTGAGCGGCGGCCTGATCCCGCTGCAGAACTGGTACGCGCCGTCGCTGGCCTCCGGCGAGGAGGCCGGCGTCGCCGACTGGTCGTCGCGCGACGTGGCCGACCTGCTCCGGACCGGCTTCACGCCGCGCGGCGCCGCGCTGGGGCCGATGGCCGAGGTGGTGTTCCGCAGCACCCAGCACCTGAACGACGCCGACATCGCCGCGATGACCGAATTCCTCAAGAGCCTGCCGCAGACGCCGGCGCACCGGGGCGCGCCCGCGACGCTGGACAAGAACGTGCAGGCGCACGGCGAGGCGCTCTACAAGGATCACTGCGCGGCCTGCCACGGCGCGCAGGGCGAAGGCGGCACGGGTCCGCAAGGGGTCGTCTACGTGCCGCTGGCGGGCAACCGCAAGGTGCTGCTGGAGTCGCCGGCCAACTTCATCCACATCGTCGTCAACGGCGGCTTCCCGCCCACGACCGCGGGCAATCCGCGGCCGTACGGCATGCCGCCGTTCGGCCCGTCTCTGAAGGACGACGAGATCGCGGTGCTCGCCACCTGGGTGCGCAACGCGTGGGGCAACGCGGCGCCTCCGGTGAGCGCGCTGGACGTCCTCGACGCGCGCTGAGCGTCCAGCTCGCGTCGCGCACGACGGGTTTCATCGCGCCCTGGACGGACTCGCGATACGGATCGCCGTGTTCGTCGCAAGCCCCTCGCGCCTCGACTCCGCCGCGTCCATTCTGAGCACAGGCCGAAACGCGAACGCCGTCCCCCGGCGAAGCGAGCGGCTCGCCAGCCCAATCCAGATCGACCAGCGGAGAATCATCATGAACGTCTTCAAGAGATCCCTTCCGGTACTCGTCCTCCTCGCCGGCTCCGTGCTGGCCACCCTGCCGGCCCAGGCCGCGCCAGCAACCTGCGGCACGGTGACGCCGGTGGAACGCCGCATCGTCGAGCGCGCCAACATGGGCGACATCGACTCGCTGCGCGGGTTCGTCGGCGTGACCTCCTTCGTCCACGGCATCGACATGGTCGACGTGCGCGCCCACCTCGACGCGTGGCGTGCCGCCGTTGCGTGCCACGACCAACTAGCCGCGGCACAGGCCGCCGCCGAGCCGGCGCCCGCTGCCCCCGCCGCGGCCGCCCCGGCGCTCGTCAGCCAACGTTGATGCCCGCGGCCTCGAGGACATCGGCCAGCACCGTCACCTCGCCGCATCGACGCGCCCGGTAGCCCGGCAGCGCGTCGACCTCCGCGCGGAACGGCTCGCTGCGCAGGATGGCCAGCAGCTGCGCGATTTCCGGGCTCTCCAGCGCGTCGCGGCGGCAGATCGCGAAGTAGCGTTCGGTGGCCAGTGGCAGGAAGTCCAGCTTGAAGTGGCGCGCCGGCCGCTCCAGGCCGAAGCCGACGTCGGCCATGCCGCTGCCCACGAACGCGGCCACCGCGGCGTGCGTGAACTCGCCGTGTTCGTAGCCGCCGATGTCGTCCGGATCGACGCCTGCGGTGGCCAGCAGCGCGTCGAGCAGGAAGCGGGTGCCCGATCCGCGCTGGCGGTTGATGAAGCGCAGGTCGGGCCGGCCCAGGTCGCCCAGGCCCGCGACGCGCAGCGGATTGCCTGCCGCCAGCATCAGGCCCTGCGTCCGGTCGACGATGTCGATCACGGCGTGCGCCTGCGGCACGAGCCAGCGGGCGTAGAACTCCCAGCCGCGTGCCTCGAGCGCGCCATGCGGCACGTGGAAGCAGGCGAGGTCGCTCGCGCCGTCGTGCAGCGACGCGGCGGCGTCCTGGCTGCTGGTGTAGACGCGCTCCACGTCGATGCCCGAGTCGCGCAGCATCGCCATCAGCCTCTCGATGGCATAGCCGTGGCTCGCGTGGATGCGCAGCAGCCGCTGCGGCGGCGCCATCACCCGCTGGAGTTCCACTTCCAGCTCCGACGCGAGCGTGTCGAGGGCGGGCGCGAGCCGTGCGGCGATGCGCCGGTCGGCCCACACGAGCTTGTCGCCCAGCGCCGTCAGGCGCGAGCCGCGGCCGCGCTCCATCTGCAGCAGTGGCGCGCCGAACCAGGCCTCGCCCTGCCGGATCGTGTCCCACGCGTGGCGGTACGAGAGGCCGGCGCCCTGGCACGCGGCGGCGATGCTGCCCGTCTCGGCCACGCAGGCCAGCAGCGTGATCAGGCGCGGGCCCAGCATGTCGCGGCCGTCGTGGGAGATCGTCCACTGCGGGCGGATGGAAATCTTGTGCACTGCAGTACCGCGTTCCTGAGGGACTCCCTGGATATTCTTCGGTGCCGGCCTTGCGGCGTCGATCGTACCGCGCGATCCACGGGACTCCGTCGGCCACGTTGTCAATGCCCTGTTCGCGGTCATTTTTTTTGCGATTGCTGGTGGCTATCGACGGCGATGCCCCCCGGGGGTAATCCCGCGGCTTGTCTGGGGGATGTCGCTTTTTGCCGTCGAGTTGAACGCGCCAATGCAACAAGAAGTACGGATGACAGTGATGTCATTGCCTGCTGCAACGCAGCGCACTCGGGGCTAAACAGCGGCTGGAAACGGTCGAAGGACTGGTTCGAGCGGTCGACCTTAGGGTTCGTATTTAGGCGCCTGACCGCATATTGCAATGGGACCCAACGGATACTTAAAGTCGGGCAGATCGTCGGAGTTGGGACTACGGCGATCGATGCCTGCAGGTCATAAAAAGGATCAAGATGTCTACCGTCATGAACGGCTCCGTGGCAGCGCCTTCCTCCGGGGGCTGGCTATCCAAGGAGCGCACCATCGCGGGGCCCGGCTTCAACCGGTGGCTCCTGCCTCCGGCGGCGCTCGCCATCCACCTGTGCATCGGCATGGCCTACGGGTTCTCCGTGTTCTGGCTGCCGCTGTCCAAACTGCTGCCCGGCGCGGCGCTGTGTTCCAAGGACGCGTCCGCGGCGGACAACGGCCTGATGCAGTTCGTCAGCAGCCTGGCCGGGACCGACACCAAGGCCCTTCGCTACGTCGTCGCCAAGGCGCTGTTCGGCGGTGTCAGCGAGCTCACGCTGTCCACGTGCAACTGGGACGTCTCGGCGCTGGGCTGGATCTTCACGCTGTTCTTCGTGGTGCTGGGTTGCGCCGCAGCGCTGTGGGGTGGCTGGCTCGAGCGTGTCGGTCCGCGCAAGGCGGGTGTCGTCGCCGCGGTCTGCTGGGCCGGCGGCATGGCGCTGTCCACCATCGGCGTGGCCACGCACCAGCTGTGGATCGTCGTGCTGTTCCTGGGCGTGATCGGCGGCATCGGGCTGGGGCTGGGCTACATCTCGCCCGTGTCGACGCTGATCAAGTGGTTCCCGGATCGTCGCGGCATGGCCACGGGGATGGCCATCATGGGCTTCGGCGGCGGCGCGATGATCGGCTCGCCGCTGGCCGCCAAGCTGATGGCCGCATTCGGCACCGACGGCACCAACGGCGTCCAGACGACGCTGCTGATCATGGCCGCCGTGTACTTCGTCTTCATGATGGGCGGCGCGCTCGGCTACCGCGTTCCCGCCGCTGGCTGGAAGCCCGAGGGCTGGACGCCGCCGGCCGCTGACGCGTCCAACACCATGATCACGCGCGGCCACGTGCACGTGAAGCGCATCTGGGGCATCCCGCAGTTCTGGCTGGTGTGGCTGGTGCTGTGCATGAACGTCTCTGCAGGCATCGGCGTGATCGGCCTCGCGAGCCCGATGCTGCAGGAGATCTTCGGCGGCCAGCTGATCGGCCTCGACACCAGGTACGGCGACCTGGCCAAGGCCGACCTGACGAAGATCGCCGCGGTCGCCGCCGGCTTCGCCGCGCTGATCAGCCTGTTCAACATCGGCGGCCGCTTCTTCTGGGCCAGCATCTCCGACAAGATCGGCCGCAAGCTGACCTATGTGGTCTTCTTCGTGCTGGGTGCCGCGATGTATGCGAGCCTGCCCAACACGGCGGGCGTGTCCAAGCCGCTGTTCGTGGCCGCGGTCTGCATCATCCTGAGCATGTACGGCGGCGGCTTCGCCACGGTGCCGGCCTACCTGTCCGACCTGTTCGGCACGCAGATGGTGGGCGCCATCCACGGCCGCCTGCTCACCGCATGGTCCACGGCCGGCATCCTGGGCCCGGTCGTCGTCAACTACATGCGCGACTACCAGTTGAGCCTGGGCATTCCGCGCGAACAGGTCTACAACCAGACGATGTACATCCTGGTCGGCTTCCTGGCCGTCGGTCTCATCGCCAACCTGCTCGTGCGCCCCGTCGCGGCGAAGTACTTCATGACCGAGGAGGAACTGGCCGAGGAGCGCCGCATCGCGCACGAGCGCGCCGCCGCCACGGCGGTCTCGGGCACGGGCGCCGGCAGCGCCGCGGCGAACAGCACGGTCACCGTGGCACTCGCCTGGGCGGCCGTCGGCGTCCCGCTCGCGTGGGGCATCTGGCAGACGCTCATCAATGCAGCCAAGCTCTTCAACTGACGACCTCCGGGGCATGCCCCGAGGGACCGCACCGCGGGCGCCGACAGGCCCCGCGGCGACGGCCCCGGAGCGCGAGCGGCTGACGCAGGCCCTCGCGCTCGCCCTGCCGGACGTCCCGGCCGAGGTGCCGGGCGGCAGCGCCTCCGCGTTGCTGCCCGTCCTCCACCACATCCAGGATGCGCTGGGCTTCGTGCCGCCGGCGCTCGTCCCCGAGATCGCCGCCGCCCTGAGCCTGTCGCGGGCCGAGGTGCACGGGGTCCTCACCTATTACCACCACTTCCGCAGCGCCCCCGCGGGCCGCCACGTGGTGCAGATCTGCCAGGCCGAGGCCTGCCGCGCCAATGGCGCCGAAGGCCTGATGGCCCACGCGAGCGCGCGTCTCGCGTGCGCGCCGGGCCAGACGCGCGCCGACGGCGCCGTCACGCTCGAACCCGTGTACTGCCTGGGCCTGTGCGCCACCGGGCCGGCCGCGATGGTGGACGACCGGTTGCGCGCGCGGGTGTCCGCGGCGACGGTCGACGACTGGGCCGTCCGCTTCGGGCGCGCCGCGCCATGAGCGCCGCCAGGGTCTGGATCCCGCGCGACGCCGCGGCCCTGGCCGCCGGCGCCGACGACGTGGCCGACGCGCTGCACGAGCTTGGCACGGCGCGCACGCTGGCGTTGGAACTGGTGCGCAACGGCTCGCGCGGCCTGCTTTGGCTGGAGCCGCTGCTGGAGGTGGCCACGCCCGCGGGCCGCGTGGCGTTCGGGCCGGTGCAGGCCTCCGACGTGGCCGACCTGGTCGACCGCGGGCTGCTCGACGCCGCTGCGGGCCTGCCCGAAGCGCTCGCCGCGCACCCGCTGCACCTGGGCCTCACCGAACAACTGCCCTGGCTGGCCCGGCAGCAGCGCGTCACGTTCGCGCGCGTCGGCCTGGCCGATCCGCTGTCGCTGGACGACTACGCCGCGCTCGGCGGCTGGGCCGGCCTGGACAAGGCGCTCGCGCTGGCGCCCGCGGCCATCGTCGGCGAGGTCATCGAGTCCGGCCTGCGCGGGCGCGGCGGCGCCGCGTTCCCGGCCGGCGTCAAGTGGAAGACGGTCGCCGCGGCGGTCGCGCCGCGCAAGGCCGTCGTCTGCAACGCCGACGAGGGCGACTCCGGCACGTTCTCCGACCGCATGCTGATGGAGGGCGACCCGTACACGCTCGTCGAGGGCATGGCCATCGCCGCGCTGGCCGTCGGGGCGACGTACGGCGTGATCTACATCCGCTCCGAATACCCGCACGCCGAGGCCGCGCTGCGCGAGGCCATCGCGCGCGCGACCGCCGCCGGGCACATCGGCGCGGCGCTGCGCGGCACCGGGCCCGAGTTCCGGCTCGACGTGCGCCGCGGCGCCGGCTCCTATGTCTGCGGCGAGGAGACCGCGTTGCTCGAGAGCATCGAGGGACGGCGCGGCGTGGTGCGCGCCAAGCCACCGCTGCCCGCGCTGCATGGCCTGTTCGGCTGGCCCACGGTCATCAACAACGTGATCACGCTGGCCAGCGTGCCGCGCATCCTGGCCGGCGGCGCGGCCACGTACCACGCGTTCGGCGCGGGCCGTTCGCGCGGCACGCTGCCGTTCCAGCTGGCCGGCAACCTGAAGCAGGGCGGCCTGGTGGAGCTGCCTTTCGGCGTCACGCTGCGCGAGCTGCTGTTCGACTTCGGCGGCGGCTCGTGCTCCGGCCGGCCGATCAAGGCCGTGCAGGTGGGTGGTCCGCTGGGCCCGTACGTGCCCGAATCGCAGTGGGACGTGCCGATTGACTACGAAGGCTACGCGGCGGTCGGCGCCACCGTGGGCCACGGCGGCATCGTCGCCCACGACGACACGGCAAACCTCGCCGCCCTGGCGCGCTACGCGTTCGAGTTCTGCGCGCTCGAGTCCTGCGGCAAGTGCACGCCGTGCCGCATCGGCTCCACCCGCGGCGCGGAGGTGGTGGAACGATTGGTCGCGGCGCCGGTCTCACGCAAGGGTGCGCAGGAAGAGCTGCTGCGCGACCTGTGCGACACGATGGTTTCCGGCAGCCTGTGCGCCATGGGCGGCATGACCCCGTTCCCGGTGTTGTCTGCCCTGGATCACTACCCTGAAGACTTCGGCTTGCCGCGGCGCGCCGCGGCGGGAGAACGATGATGCTGAGCCTGAACGACGCCAACCCGGACCTCGACCACGGCACGCCCGCCAGCGAGTCCACGCAGGTGGTCACGCTGACGATCGACGGCGTCGCGGTGGACGCCCCCGCCGGCACGTCGGTGATGCGCGCGGCGATCGCCGCCGGCATCCAGGTTCCCAAGCTGTGCGCCACCGACTCGCTGGAGCCGTTCGGCTCGTGCCGACTGTGCCTGGTGGAGATCGACGGCCGGCGCGGCACGCCGGCGTCGTGCACCACGCCCGTGGAGGCCGGCATGTCGGTGCGCACGCAGAGCGCGAAGCTCGCGAAGCTGCGCAAGGGCGTGATGGAACTCTACATCTCCGACCACCCGCTCGACTGCCTCACCTGCAGCGCCAACGGCGATTGCGAGCTGCAGGACATGGCCGGCGCCGTCGGTCTGCGCGAGGTGCGCTACGGCGTCGAGGGCAGGAACCACCTCGAGGCGAAGAAGGACGAATCGAACCCGTACTTCACCTACGACCCCAGCAAGTGCATCGTCTGCAACCGCTGCGTGCGCGCCTGCGAGGAGACGCAGGGCACCTTCGCGCTCACGATCTCGGGCCGCGGCTTCGAGTCGCGCGTGTCGCCCGGCATGGACGAGCCGTTCATGGAGAGCGAGTGCGTGAGCTGCGGCGCCTGCGTCAGCGCCTGCCCCACGGCCACGCTGCAGGAAAAGACGGTCATCTCGCTGGGCATGCCCACGAAGAGCATCACCACAACCTGTGCCTACTGCGGCGTGGGCTGCGGCTTCAAGGCCGAGGTCAAGGGCAGCGAGGTCATCCGCATGACGCCCTGGAAGGACGGCAAGGCCAACGAGGGCCACTCGTGCGTGAAGGGCCGCTTCGCCTGGGGCTATGCCACGCACAAGGATCGGGTCACGAAGCCGATGATCCGCGCGAAGATCACCGACCCGTGGCGCGAGGTCTCGTGGGACGAGGCGATAGCCCATGCGGCCTCGGAGTTCAAGCGCCTGCAGGCCACGTTCGGCCGCGACTCCATCGGCGGGATCACGTCGTCGCGCTGCACCAACGAGGAAACCTACCTCGTGCAGAAGCTGGTGCGCGCCGCGTTCGGCAACAACAACGTCGACACCTGCGCCCGCGTGTGCCATTCGCCCACCGGCTACGGCCTGGGCCAGACCTACGGCACCTCGGCGGGCACGCAGACCTTCAAGTCGGTGGCCAAGGCCGACGTGATCATGGTCATCGGCGCGAACCCCAGCGAGGCGCACCCGGTTTTCGCGTCGCGCATGAAGCGGCGCCTGCGCCAGGGCGCGAAGCTGATCGTGGTGGATCCGCGCCGCATCGACCTGGTGGCAGGCGCGCACGTCAAGGCCGACTTCCACCTGCAGCTTCGCCCCGGCACCAACGTGGCGCTGGTCACCTCGCTCGCGCACGTGGTCGTCACCGAGGGCCTGGACGACGCGGCCTGGGTGGCCGAGCGCTGCGACGAACGGAGCGTGGCGCAGTGGCGCGAGTTCGTCTCGCGCCCCGAGAATTCGCCCGAGGCCTTCGAGAGCGAGACCGGCGTGCCGGCCGCGCTCGTGCGCGGCGCCGCGCGCCTGTACGCGACCGGTTCCGGCACCGGCCCGCGTCCCAACGGTGCCATCTACTACGGCCTGGGCGTGACGGAGCACTCGCAGGGCTCGACTGCCGTGATGGCGATCGCCAACCTCGCGATGGTCACCGGCAACGTGGGCCGCGAAGGCGTGGGCGTGAACCCGCTGCGCGGCCAGAACAACGTGCAGGGCTCGTGCGACATGGGCTCGTTCCCGCACGAGCTGCCCGGCTACCGCCACGTGGGCGGCGCCGAGGTGCGCGAGCTGTTCGGCAAGGCCTGGGGCGTGACGATCCAGCCCGAGCCGGGCCTGCGCATCCCCAACATGTTCGACGCCGCGCTCGCCGGCGAGTTCAAAGGCCTCTACTGCCAGGGCGAGGACATCGTGCAGTCCGACCCGGACACCCAGCACGTGGCCGGCGCGCTGCAGGCGATGGAATGCGTCGTCGTGCAGGACATCTTCCTCAACGAGACCGCCAAGTACGCGCACGTGTTCCTGCCCGGCTCGTCGTTCCTCGAGAAGGACGGCACCTTCACCAACGCCGAGCGCCGCATCTCGCGCGTGCGCAAGGTGATGGCGCCGCTGTCGGGCCTGGGCGACTGGGAAGCCACGGTGAAGCTGTCGAACGCGCTCGGATACCCGATGGCGTATACGCATCCCGAGCAGATCATGCAGGAGATCGCGGCGCTGACGCCCACCTTCGCCGGCGTCAGCTACGAGAAGATCGACCGCCTGGGCAGCGTGCAGTGGCCCTGCAACGATTCCACCGACGAGGCCGGCACGTCCATCATGCACGTCGACCGCTTCGTGCGCGGCAAGGGGCGCTTCGTGATCACGCAGTACGTGGCCACCGACGAGAAGGTCACGCGCAAGTTCCCGCTGCTGCTGACCACCGGTCGCATCCTGTCGCAGTACAACGTGGGCGCGCAGACGCGGCGCACGTTCAACTCGCAGTGGCACGACGAGGACCGACTCGAAATCCATCCGCACGACGCGCTGGACCGCGGCGTGAAGCAGGACGACTGGGTGGGCATCACCAGCCGCTCCGGCGAGACCGTGCTGCGCGCCACCCTCACCGAGCGCGTGCAGCCCGGCGTGGTCTACACCACCTTCCATTTCCCCGAGTCGGGCGCCAACGTGATCACTACCGACAGCTCCGACTGGGCCACCAACTGCCCCGAGTACAAGGTGACCGCCGTGCAGGTGATGCCTGTGGCGCAGCCGTCGTCGTGGCAGCGCGCCTACCGCGATTTCAACGAGGACCAGGAACGCTTCCTGGCCGATGCGCGGCTCGGCGCGGGCGTCACCGTGACGGGAAAATGAAGATCGAGACGCTGCCTCCCCTCGAGGACGCGGGCGCACGGCGCCTCGACGTGCGCGTGCGGCGCGACGGCGCGGTCACCGAGTCGCAGGACTGGCTGGCCGACGAGGTGCCCGTGGCGCTGATCTTCAACGGCATCTCGCACGCGGTGATGCTGGCCACGCCGCTCGACCTCGAGGACTTCGCGCTGGGCTTCGGCCTCACCGAGGGCCTGCTGGAAAGCGCCGACGAGCTCTACGGCGTGGAGGTGCAGCCCGACCCCGCCGGCGTGCGCGTGGAGATGGAAGTCTCCAGCGCCTGCTTCGCGCGCCTGAAGGACAAGCGCCGCTCCATGGCCGGGCGCACCGGCTGCGGGCTGTGCGGCACCGAGAGCCTCGACCAGGTGGAGCCGCCACTGCGCCCGCTGAAGCCCCTCTTGACGCCGCTGTCGCCCGCCGCGATCGCCGCGGCGTTGCGCGCGCTGCCCGGGCAACAGGCGTTGCAGCAGCGCACGGGCGCGACCCATGCGGCCGCGTGGTGCGGGCCGGACGGCCGGCTGCGCCTGGTGCGCGAGGACGTGGGCCGCCACAACGCGCTCGACAAGCTGGTGGGCGCGATGGTCGAGGCCGGCGTCGACCCGCGCGACGGCTTCTGCTGCATCACCAGCCGCGCCAGCGTGGAGATGGTACGCAAGGCCGTCGCCGTGGGCATCACCGCGCTGGTGGCGGTATCGGCGCCCACGTCGCGCGCGGTCGCCACCGCGCGCGAGGCCGGCCTCGCCCTGGCCGGGTTCGCACGCCGCGACGACCTCGTGCTCTACGCCAACGCCGATCGCTTCAGGTAGCCAATGGACCTGCACAACCTCGTCGTGATGGCCAACCGCATCGGCAGCTTCTTCGAGGCCCAGCCCGATCGCGACGAGGCGCTGGCCGGCATCGCCGACCACGTGAAGAAATTCTGGGAGCCGCGCATGCGCGCGCAGATCCTGGCGGCGCTGGACACGCCAGGAGACGCGGATCTCAGCGAGATCGTGCGCGCCGCGCTGGTCAGGCACCGCGTCGCGCTGCAGCCGGCCGGAGCCTAGTCTTACAGGGGACTAGAGCGGCGCGATCGCTTCGGCCACCGCGTTCGGGCTCAGTTCGTCGGCCTGCATCGGATGCAGGGCGCGCTGCACGTCGTCGCGCCGCTTCGGGTCGCTCAGCACGGGCCAGTTCTCGGCGAGGGCGCGCAGCAGCAGCCCGGTGATCTTGTCCAGCTTCGGACGCGTGACCGCCGCCAGGTCGGGTGCATCGGGGAACTGCCCGTGCCTGGACACGTCCCAGCCGTGGAACAGTTCCTCCTGCACGATCTTGGAGGCCTCGATCTGGGCCTTGAAGAAGCCCTCGGCCCACGCCTGCGGCACGCCCAGGTCGCCCGCCTGGTGGCCCAGCGCCGCGATGACCTGCGCCTCGCGCGCCGTGTCCTCGATCGGGATGTGGTGGTTCCACTTGAACTGCGCCACGTCGTTGGCCAGCAGCAGGCGGGCGTCGATCAGGGCGCGCAGCGACTCGATGCGCCATGGGTACGCCAGCCACTGCTCGTTGGCGCGCGCGAACGCGCCCGATTCGATGGCCTGGTGCAGCCACTGGTCGACATAGGCCTTCAAGGCGACGTCGCGCGGCAGCAACACGGCCTTCTCGGAGAAGTCGAACGGCGCGTCCGGATGGAGGGCGCACAGCGTCGGATGCAGGCGCTGCTGCAGGCGCGCCTCGATGGCGTCGGTGATCATCACGTCGGCGTCGCCGGCCACGATGCGGTCGAAGATGGTCACGTTGTCGGGGTCGAGGACGAGCGTCGCGCGCTTCGCGTTGGCGCGTGCGAAGCGCTCGTTGGTGCCGCCCGGGTTCACGATCAGGCGCACCGCCGGGCGGTCGATGTCGGCCAGTGTCTGGTATTTCTGTGCGTCCTCGCAGCGCGCGATGGGCGTCTTGCCGTCGCGCAGGTAGGGAATGGAGAACCAGGCCTTCTTCTGGCGCTCCAGCGACACCGACACGCCGCCCATCGCGAGATCGAACCGGTCGTCGGCGAGGTCGCCCATCATGGCGGCCCAGGTGGTGGGCACGACCTGCAGCTTCACGCCCAGCGACCTGGCCAGCTCCGCGGCGAGCGCGATGTCCAGGCCGATGAAGGTGCCGGGCGTGCCCGTGCGATAGCTGAAGGGCTTGTAGTCGCCGGTGCTGCCCACCCGCAGCACGCCGCGCGCGAGGATGTCGTCCAGGCGGCTGGCCGAGGCCGTCGGTGGCGCCTCGGCGGCATGGCCCGCGGGCGGTGCCAGCGCTCCGACGGCGAAGGCGAGCGCGGCGAGCAGGGCGGACAGGTGGCGGCAGGCAGGCACGGGACATCTCCAACGGCGAAGGCGACGCCGCAGTCTATGCAATCGCGCGCGTGTGCTCGACCGCGTCGGGGCAAAGTCCTCCTGGGGCAATTCAATGGCCGGGATGGTCATGAAAGCTTTTAACTATCAAAGCGTTAATCAGGATGAATTGGCACAATGAAGGCGGATTGGCGACAGTCCAGTCAAGCAACTTGACCAGGAGACCCTTCATGACCAGTGAATCGAAGTGCCCGTTCTCGGGCGGCGTCCGCCAGCATGCGGTGGCGAACGCCCCGCGCAATGCCGATTGGTGGCCCAACCAGCTGAACCTGGAGATCCTGCACCAGCAGTCGAGCAAGTCCGACCCGATGGGGGCGGCCTTCGACTACGCCGAGGCGTTCAGGCGCCTGGACCTGGACGCCGTGGTCGCCGACCTGAAGGCCTTGATGACGGACTCGCAGGACTGGTGGCCAGCCGACTACGGCCACTACGGCCCGCTGTTCATCCGCATGGCCTGGCATGCCGCCGGCACGTACCGCGTCACCGACGGTCGTGGCGGCGCGGGCACCGGCGCGCAGCGCTTCGCGCCGCTCAACAGCTGGCCCGACAACGGCAACCTGGACAAGGCGCGGCGCCTGCTGTGGCCGATCAAGCAGAAGTACGGCCGCAACCTGTCGTGGGCCGACCTGATCGTGCTGACCGGCAACGTGGCCCTCGAGTCCATGGGCTTCAAGACCTTCGGCTTCGCCGGCGGCCGTCCGGACATCTGGGAGCCGCACGGGGAGGTGTACTGGGGCCCCGAGAAGAAGTGGATGGGCGACGAGCGCTACGGCGCCAACCGCGAGCTCGCGCATCCGCTGGCCGCGGTGCAGATGGGCCTGATCTACGTGAACCCGGAAGGCCCGAACGGCAACCCCGATCCCGCGGGGTCCGCGCGCGACGTGCGCGAGACCTTCGCCCGCATGGCGATGGACGACGAGGAGACCGTGGCGCTGGTGGCCGGCGGCCACACCTTCGGCAAGGCGCACGGCGCCGGCCCGGCCGCGCACGTCGGTGCCGAGCCCGAGGGCGCCAGCATCGAGGAGCAGGGCCTGGGCTGGGCCAACAGCTTCGGCTCGGGCCGCGGCTTCCACACGATCACCAGCGGCATCGAGGGGGCCTGGACGGCGACGCCCACGACCTGGGACATGAGCTTCTTCGACACGCTGTTCGGCTACGAGTGGGAGCTGACGAAGAGCCCTGCCGGCGCGCACCAGTGGAAGCCCAAGGGGGATGCCGGAGCGGGCACCGTGCCCGACGCCCACGATCCGGCGAAGCGCCATGCGCCGATGATGACCACCGCCGACATGGCGCTGCGCATCGACCCGGCCTACGAGCAGATCTCGCGCCGCTTCCAGGCGGATCCGCAGGCCTTCGCCGATGCGTTCGCCCGCGCCTGGTTCAAGCTGACGCACCGCGACATGGGCCCGCGCGCCCGCTATCTCGGCAAGCTGGTGCCTGCGGAGGAACTGGTCTGGCAGGATCCGATTCCGGCGGTCGATCACCCGCTGGTGGGCGAGCAGGACATCGCGCTGCTCAAGCGCACCGTGCTGGCGTCGGGCCTCGCGTCGGCGCACCTGATCGCCGCCGCCTGGGCCTCCGCGTCCACGTTCCGTGGCGGCGACAAGCGCGGCGGAGCCAACGGCGCCCGCATCCGCCTCGCCCCGCAGAAGGACTGGGAAGCGAACCAGCCCGCGCAGCTCGCGCAGGTGCTTGACGCGCTGGAGGGCATCCGCAGCGGCTTCAACGCGGCCCAGTCCGGCGGCAAGAAGATCTCGCTGGCCGACCTGATCGTGCTGGCCGGCAGCGCGGCGGTCGAGGCCGCGGCGAGCAAGGCCGGCCAGGACGTGGTCGTGCCGTTCGCGCCGGGCCGCACCGACGCGTCGCAGGCGCAGACCGACGTCGCCTCGTTCGAGCCGCTGGAACCGCAGGCCGACGGCTTCCGCAACTACGCGCGGCCGGGCCTCGAGGGCCACGTGGCCGAGTTGCTGGTCGACAAGGCCCAGCTCCTGACGCTCACCGCGCCGGAGATGACGGTGCTGGTGGGCGGCCTGCGCGTGCTCGACGCCAACGTCGGCCAGAGCGCGTCGGGCGTGTTCACGAAGCGTCCGGGCACCTTGTCCAACGACTTCTTCGTCAACCTGCTGGACATGGGCACGCGCTGGCAGAAGTCGGCCACCGAAGGCGTGCTGGAAGGCCGCGACCGCCACACCGACGCGGTGACGTGGACGGCGACCGTGGCCGACCTCGTGTTCGGCTCGAACTCCCAGCTGCGCGCGATCGCCGAGGTCTACGGCGCGGGCGACGGCCAGGAGAAGTTCGTGCGCGACTTCGTGGCCGCGTGGACGAAGGTGATGAACCTGGATCGCTACGACCTGAAGTGACCCGGCGGAATCCGCACTGGCCGCAGGCCTGCCCTGGCTCGGGTACCGTACGCGCTTCACACCGAGCCAGGAGATGCCCCGCATGGATGATTCGTCCCGCTATACGCCGCCCAACGTCTGGACCTGGAACAAGGAGAGCGGCGGCAGGTTCGCGAGCATCAACCGGCCCGTCGCGGGCCCCACGCATGACAAGGAACTGCCGGAGGGGCGTCACCCGCTGCAGCTCTACTCGCTGGCCACGCCCAACGGCGTCAAGGTGACGGTGATGCTGGAGGAGCTGCTGGCGCTGGGACACGCCGGCGCGGAATACGACGCCTGGCTGATCCGCATCAACGAAGGCGCGCAGTTCGGCAGCGGCTTCGTGGAGGTCAACCCGAACTCGAAGATCCCGGCGCTGCTGGATCGAAGCGGGCCCGAGCCCGTGCGCGTCTTCGAGTCCGGCGCCATCCTGCTGCACCTGGCCGAGAAGTTCGGCGAGTTCCTGCCGGCGGGCGGCGCTGCGCGCGCGGAATGCCTGTCTTGGCTGTTCTGGCAGATGGGCAGCGCGCCGTTCCTCGGCGGCGGCTTCGGGCACTTCTACGCCTACGCGCCGACGAAGATCGAGTACGCCATCGATCGCTACGCGATGGAGGTCAAGCGCCAGCTCGACGTGCTCGATCGCCATCTGGCGGATCGCGCGTACATGGCGGGCGACGACTACACGATCGCCGACATGGCGATCTGGCCCTGGTACGGCAACCTCGTGAAGGGCCTCCTGTACGAGGCGGGCACGTTCCTGGACGTGCAGGCGTACACCCACGTCGTGCGCTGGACCGACGCCATCGCGCAGCGGCCGGCCGTGCAGCGCGGCCGCATGGTCAACCGCGTGTTCGGTGACCCGGCGAGCCAGCTGCACGAGCGCCACGACGCCGCCGACTTCGACACGCGCACGCAGGACCGGCTGGCGCCGCCGCAATGATCACGCTGTACGACTGCGCCACGGCGCCCAGCCCGCGACGTGCCCGGATCCTGCTGGCCGAAAAAGGCGTCGCGCACGCGACGGTGCAGGTCGACCTGCGAACGGGCGAGCAACTGGGCGAGGCGTACCGCCGCATCAATCCGCACTGCACCGTGCCTGCGCTGCAGGCCGGCGAGGGGCTGCTGCTCACCGACAACGCCGCCATCGCCGCATGGCTGGAGGCGCAGTTCCCCGAGCCGGCCCTTCTGGGCGTCACGCCCGCGGAGAAGGCCGAAGTCGCCAGCTGGAACTGGCGCATCGAGTTCGAAGGCCTGCAGGCCATCGCCGAGGCGTTGCGCAACGGCTCGCCGGCGATGGTCGATCGCGCGCTGCCCGGGCCCGTGGACTACGCGCAGATCCCCGCGCTCGCGGAACGCGGGCGCGCGCGCGCTCAGATGTTCTTCGCCGCGTTGAACGAGCGGCTGGCGGGTCGCGACTTCATCGCGACGGATCGCTTCAGCATCGCCGACATCAACGCGGTGGTGGCGGTCGACTTCGCGCGCGTCGTCAAGGTCAAGCCAGGCGACGAGCACCCGCACCTGCAGCGCTGGCGGGCGGCGATGGCCTTGCGGCCGTCGATGGCACTCTGAAACACCGGTCATCCTGCGCGCAGGATGACAGGGTTTCACTTTCCGGTGAGCTGCTTGCGCACGTCCACGCCCACGCCCTTGTTCACGAACTGCGTCGTCGCCACCTTGGAGAGGTCGACGTCGCCGGGCTTGTAGAGGCCTGCGCGCACCATCTTGTCGTAGAAGTCCTTGATGCGCTCCGGCTTCATCGCGCCGATGCCCAGCGTCTGCGCGTCGCCCGAGTCGACGATGCCCATCTGCTTCATCAGCGCGAGGCTTTGGGCGATGAGGTCGTCGGTCATCTCCGGGTTGTCCTGCTTGATGAGCGCGTCGGCGGCCTTGCGGTCGCCGTACAGGTAGTTGTTCCAGCCGATGATGGACGCCTCGACGAAGCGCCGCACCAGGTCGGGCTTGTTCTTCACGGTGTCGGTGCGCGCCTCGATGGTGGTGCTGTAGGTGCTGTAGCCGTGGTCGGCCAGCAGGAACACGGACGGCGTGAAATGCCCTTCCCGGGCGATCGTGATGGGCTCTTCCACCGCGTAGCCCTGCTGCAGGCTGCGCTTGTCCGCGAGGAAGGGGCCGACGTTGTAGTTGTAGGGGCGCAGCGACTCGTCCTTGAACGCGTAGTCGGCCTTGAGCCACTGCCACCACGAGAACTGCGCGTCCTTGGCGATGAACGCCACCGGCGCCCTGGCCAGGTCCTCGAACTTCGCATAGCCGCCGTCGGGGTGCGCGATCAGCGCCTGCGGATCCTTCTGGAACATCGAGGCCACCGCGATCACCGGCACGCCGTTCTTCACGTTGTCGAAGCTGTGCAGCAGGTTGCCGGTCATCAGGAAGTCGATGCGGCCGGCCGGCAGCAGCGGGCGATTGTTCACCTGCGGCCCACCCTGGCGGATCTCGACGTCGAGCCCGTAGCGCTTGTAGGTGCCGTCTGCCACGGCCTGGTAGAAGCCGCCGTGCGCGGCCTGCGCCTTCCAGTTGGTGGCGAATACGACCTTGTCGAGGGCGTGGGCGGCGACGCTCGCGGCCAGCAGCGTGGCGGCGAGGAGGAACTTGGTGGCGTGCATGGCGGCTCCGGGGTTGACGCGGGCGATGATACGGGCGGCCGCCGGACACGGGAAGCCCAAAGCCCTGCCACGCAGCGCCCTGGCGCGAGGTCGCCGACAATAGGCCCATGAAGATTGCGGACCCCCAGGACACGCGCCTGACCACCCTCGCCAACGGCGTGCGCGTCGTCACGATCCACATGCCCTGGCTCGCCAGCGCCAGCGCCAGCGTGTTCGTGCGCACCGGCTCGGGCCACGAGAGCGCACGGTTGTCCGGAATCAGCCACGTCGTGGAGCACATGGCGTTCAAGGGCACCACCACGCGCGACGCCGCGCGCATCAACATCGACGCCGAGCGCCTGGGCGCCGACGTCAACGCCCACACCGACAAGGACCACACCGCCTATCACCTGAGCGGCCGGGATCGCGACGCCGTCCTGTTCGTGCGCATGCTGGGCGACATCGTGCGCCGGCCCACGTTCCCCGCGGCCGAGCTCGAGCGCGAGCGCCAGGTGATCCTGCAGGAATTCCTGGAGGACGAGGAAGACCCGATGTCCACCGCGTTCCGCCAGTTCGACAAGCTCTGCTATGGCGCGCATCCGATGGCGCAGGCCGTGATCGGCACGCGGCGCAACATCGAGCGCTTCACCCGCGACGAGCTGCTGGCCTACGTCGAGCAGCAGTACAGCGGCGCCAACGTGGTGGTGGGCGTGGCCGGCAACGTCGACCACGAGGCCATCGTGCGCGAGGCCGAGGCTGCCTTCGGGGACATGGCCGCCGGCACGCTGCACGCGATGGACGCGCCCACCTGGCTGGGCGGCGTGAAGGCCGCGCGCCTGGCCGGCTGCAGCCAGAGCCACGTGGTGCTGGGCTATCCCGTCGCGTCCATGAAGGACGACCAGCCCGCCGCCAGCGTGGCCGCCGCGCTGTTCGGCGAAGGCATGAGCTCGCCGCTGATGAACGAGATCCGCGAGCGCCGCGGCCTGGTCTACTACGCCGCCTGCTCGGCCGACATCATGGAAGCCTGCGGCCAGTTCGTGATCGAGGCCTCCACCACGCCGGACAAGCTCGAGGAGCTGCTGCGCGAGACCCATCGCCTGCTGCAGGGCCATGCGGCCACGGTCGACGCGATCGACCTCGAGCGCGCGCGCAACCAGATCGCGGTGCGGCAGATGCGCGCCCAGGAGCGGCCCGTGCGCCGCGTGGAGGACGCCGCGCTGGACCTGTTCGTGCACGGCCGCGTGCGCGCGCCCGAGGAACTGCGCGCCCGCGTGGAGGGCGTGTCGGCCGACCAGGTGCGCGCCGCCTTCGCGCGCATGCTCGCGGCCCCGCCGGTGCTGGCGCTGGCGGGCAAGCTGGGCGCGCTCACCGGCGAACGCCTGCGCGAGCTGGTGGCTTCGCCCGCACCGCGGGCGCGGGCCTCCGCCCAGACGCGGCGGACGAGCTCCGTGCACTGACTTCGTCGCGAAGTCCAACCGCCATGGTGTCATCCTGCGACTTCGCGCAGGATGACCGGTTCAGGCCGTCAGCCGCGCTCGCTCTCGTGCCACCGCCGCAGCAGCACGCGGCTCAACGCGCCGGTGACCAGGTACAGGGCCACGCCCGTGGCCGCCACGAGGGTGAGCGCCGCGAACATCTTCGGGATCTCCGTGCGGAAGGCCGACTCGAGGATGCGCGAGGCCAGGCCGGTGTCGCGGCCTGCGGCACCGGCGGCGAACTCGCCGCCCACCTCGCCGATCAGCGCGAGGCCGCCGGCGATGCGCAGGCCGGTCATGAACGACGGCAGCGCCGCCGGCACCAGCAGGTGGCGCAGCGTCTGCCAGCGGGTCGCGCGCTGCAGTGCGAACAGGTCGCGCAGGTTCGCGTCGACGCTGCGCAGGCCGGTGAGGGTGTTGGCCAGGATGGGGAAGAACGCCACCAGCCAGGCGCACACGATCACGGTGGCGAGCGGGCTGTCGGTGAGGATCATGATCAGCGGCGCGATCGCCACGATGGGCGTGACCTGCAGCACCACCGCGAACGGCGCCAGCGCGCGTTCGGCGGTGCGCGACAGCGCGAACAGCGCGGCGATCAGCACGCCGCCGCCCATCGCCAGCGCGAGCGAGATGAGCGTGATGCGCACGGTGAACCACCAGCTCGCGGCCAGCGAGCCGAAGTTGTCGGCCAGCGTGGCGGCGATCAGCGACGGCGCGGGCAACAGGTACGCCGGGATCTGCAACATACGCACCGCAAGTTCCCAGGCCGCCAGGAAGACGGCAACGGCCAGCGCGGGCACGCCCACGCGCGTCACGCGCGCGCCTCCGCGTCGCTCGCGCGCTGCAGCGCGTCGGACACGCGCGCGCACAGGGCCGCGAACGCCGGCGTCGTGCGCAGCGCGGCCTCGCGCGGCCACGGCAGGTCGATGGCGATCTCGTCGGCGACGCGTCCCGGCCGGCCCATCACCACCACGCGCTGGCTGAGGAACACGGCCTCGTAGACGCTGTGGGTGACGAAGACCGCCGTGGCCGCAGGACTGCCGTCCTGCGGCTGGCACAGCGACAGCAGCGTCTGGTTCAGCGCGAAGCGGGTGATCTCGTCGAGCGCGCCGAACGGCTCGTCCAGCAGCCACAGCCGGGGCGCGGTGACCAGCGCGCGCGCCAGCGAGGCGCGCATGCGCATGCCGCCCGAGAGCTCGCGCGGCACGGCGTCGGCGGCGTCGGCCAGGCCCACGGCGCGCAGGGCGGCATCCACGCGGGCGCGCATCGCGGCCGGACGTTCGCCGCGCAACACCAGCGGCAGTTCGACGTTGCGGCGCACGCTGGCCCACGGCATCAGGGCGGCGTCCTGGAACACGTAGCCCGGCACCGCATCGGGCGGCAGGCGGCGGGCGATGCGACCCGAGGTGGGCTGGTCGAGCCCGCTCAGGAGCCGCAGCACCGTGCTCTTGCCGCAGCCCGAGGCCCCCAGCAGGCTCACGAACTCGCCGTCGGCGACCTCCAGGCCGACGTCGGCGAGGGCGACCCGGCCGCCGGGAAATTCGCGGCGGACGTGGGTCAGCGAGAGCAGGGGCGTCGACGGGTTCGGCACCCGCCGACTGTATCCGGCGTCAGGTTCTCAGGCGGCGCGCCGTTCGCCGCCGGCGCGCCAGGCCGCCAGCATGGCGTCCCGCTTCGCGCGCGCCTTGGCGAGGTGACGCTCCTTCACGTGCCCGTAGCCGCGGATCTCCTCGGGCAACGAGGCGAGCGCCACGGCGTCGGCCAGGCGCTCGGCCGACAGCGAATGCAGCAGCTCGTCGACCAGCGCGCGGTACTCGACGATCAGTGCGCGTTCCGTCTTCCGTTCCTCCGTGTAGCCGAACACGTCGAACGCGGTGCCGCGCAGGCCCTTGAACCTGGCGAGCACGCCGAACGCACTCTTCATCCAGCCGCCGTAGGTCTTCTTGACCAGCTCGCCCTTGGCGTTCTTGGCGGCGAGCAGCGGCGGGGCGAGGTGGTACTTCAGCTTGAAGCCGTCCTCGAACTGGTCGGCCAGCTTCGCGAGGAAAGCCGGGTCGGTGTGCAGGCGCGCCACCTCGTACTCGTCCTTGTAGGCCATCAGCTTGAACAGGTTGCGCGCCACGGCGTCGGCCAGGCGCGTGCCGCCCAGCGCCGCCTCGGCCGCCTTCACGCGGTCCACCACGGCGGCGTATTGCGCCGCGTAGGCCGCATCCTGGTAGCCGGTGAGGAAGTCGACGCGGCGCTGCACGGTCTGCACCAGGGACGGCTTCTTCACGAACTCGATGACCTTGGCGGCCGCGAACTGCGCCTGCACGGAGCCGAGGTCGTGCGCGCAGCGACGGCCCCATTCGAACGCCTGCTTGTTCTTGTCGACCTGCACGCCGTTCAGCTCGATCGAGCGCATCAGCGCGTCGCGGCCGAGGGGAATGCGGCCCTTCTGCCAGGCGTAGCCCAGCATCAGCGGGTTGGTGAAGATCGAGTCGCCCAGCAACTGCGTGGTCACCGTGTCGGCGTCGAACGCGCCCAGCAGGTCCTTGCCGACCGCCTGCTCGATGGCCGTCTCGCACTTGCCGCCCGGGAACTGCCAGTCGGGGTCGTTGACGAAGGTCGCCGTCGGCGAGCGGTGCGTGTTGAGCGCGACGTACGTGCGGCCCTCGCGCATCACCGACAGCGTCACCGGGTTGGCCGTGACGATGGCCTCGCAGCCGATCACCACGTCGGCCTTGGCCGCGTCCACCTTGGTCGTGAGGATGGCCTCCTGCGTGTTCGCGATCTGGATGTGGCTCCAGGTGGCGCCGCCCTTTTGCGCGAGGCCGGCCGCGTCCTGCGTGATCACGCCCTTGCCTTCGAGGTGGGCGGCCATGCCCAGCAGCTGGCCGATGGTGATGACGCCGGTGCCGCCGATGCCGGCGACGACGATGCCCCACGCGGACGTCGCGTCCGGCAGCGTCGGCAGCGGGATCTCGGGCAGCGCCGCTGCGCCCGTCGCCTTGGCGGGCGCCGCCTTCTTCAGCTTGCCCTCCACCGACACGAAGCTGGGGCAGAAGCCGTTGGCGCAGGAGAAGTCCTGGTTGCAGGTGTTCTGGTTGATGCGGCGCTTGCGGCCGAACTCGGTCTCCACCGGCTCCACCGACAGGCAATTGCTCTGCACCGAGCAGTCGCCGCAGCCTTCGCACACGGCCTCGTTGACGACCACGCGGCGCGGGTTCTGGGCCAGCGTGCCGCGCTTGCGGCGGCGGCGCTTCTCGGTGGCGCAGGTCTGGTCGTAGATGATGACCGTGACGCCCGGCACCTCGCGCAGCTCGCGCTGGATCGCGTCGAGCTCGTCGCGGTGGTGGACCGTGGTGCCTTCGGCCAGCTTGACGCCGGCGTTGTAGCGCTCGGGCTCGTCGCTCACCACCACGATGCGCTTCACGCCCTCGGCCTCCAGCTCGCGCGTGGTCGACGCCACGTCGATCTGGCCGTCCACCGGCTGCCCGCCGGTCATCGCCACGGCGCCGTTGAACAGGATCTTGTAGGTGATGTTGACGTTGGACGACAGCGACTGGCGGATCGCCAGCAGGCCCGAGTGGTAGTACGTGCCGTCGCCGAGGTTGGCGAAGATGTGCTTCTCGGTGGTGAACGGCGCCTGGCCGACCCAGGGCACGCCCTCGCCGCCCATCTGCGTGAACGTGGCCGTGGAGCGGTCCATCCAGTTGACCATGTAGTGGCAGCCGATGCCCGCGACCGCGCGCGAGCCTTCGGGCACCTTGGTCGAGGTGTTGTGCGGGCAGCCCGAGCAGAACCACGGCGTGCGGTCGCCGACGCCGGCGGCCGTGTCGGCCTTCAGGGTCGCGAGCGCGCGATCCTTGGCGTCGATGACGGCCAGGCGCTCGTCCATGCGGCGCACGATGTCGGCGGGCACGCCCAGCTTCTTCAGGCGCTTCGCGACCGCCTTGGCGATGATCGCGGGCGTCAGGTCGGCCTTGGGACGCAGCAGCCAGTTGTCGCCCGGGTTCGGGTTGCTCCACTCGCCGCCGGACAGGTCGCCCTCCTGCTCGTCGAACTTGCCCAGCACCGTGGGCCGCACGTCGTTGCGCCAGTTGTACAGCTGTTCCTTCAGCTGGTACTCGATCATCTGGCGCTTTTCCTCGACGACCAGGATCTCCTTGAGGCCCTGCGCGAAGTCGCGCGTGATCGTCGCCTCCAGCGGCCACACCACGTTGACCTTGTGCAGGCGGATGCCGAGGGAGCGGCAGGTGGCGTCGTCGAGGCCCAGGTCGGCCAGCGCCTGGCGCAGGTCGTTGTAGGCCTTGCCGCTGGCGATCAGGCCGAAGCGGTCGTCGGGCGTGGCGATGACGTTGTGGTTGAGCTTGTTCGCGCGCACGTAGGCGAGCGCCGCGTACCACTTGAAATCCATCAGACGCGCTTCCTGCTCCAGCGGCGGATCGGGCCAGCGGATGTGCAGGCCGCCCGGCGGCATCAGGAAGTCCTCCGGAAGCACGATGTTGACGCGATGCGGATCCACGTCGACGGTGGACGACGATTCGACCACCTCCTGGATGGTCTTCATCGACGTCCACACGCCGGAGAAGCGGCTCATCGCGAACGCGTGCAGGCCCATGTCGAGGATGTCCTGCACCGACGACGGGAAGAACACCGGGATCCCGCAGGCCTTGAAGATGTGGTCGCTCTGGTGCGCCGCCGTGGAGCTCTTGGAGACGTGGTCGTCGCCGGCGATCGCGATCACGCCGCCGTGCGCCGAGGTGCCGGCCATGTTGGCGTGCTTGAACACGTCGGCCGTGCGGTCGACGCCCGGGCCCTTGCCGTACCAGAGGCCGAACACGCCGTCGAACTTGTTGGTCTGCGGGTAGAGCGCGAGCTGCTGCGTGCCCCACACCGCGGTGGCGCCCAGCTCCTCGTTGACGCCCGGCTGGAACATGATGTTCTGCGCGGCCAGGTGCTTCTTGGCGCTCCACAGCGCCTGGTCGTAGCCGCCGAGCGGCGAGCCGCGGTAGCCGCTGATGAAGCCGGCGGTGTTCAGGCCGGCGAGCGCGTCGCGCGTGCGCTGGAGCATCGGCAGCCGCACCAGCGCCTGCACGCCGCTCATGAACGCGCGGCCGGTCTCGAGCGCGTATTTGTCGTCCAGCGACACCGACTCGAGGGCTTTGCGGATGCTGTCGGGCAAGGGGGCGTTCATGGTCGCGTCTCCTGGGTGCAGGACGTCAAAAGAGGGATCCAGTTTATGGAAAAGCGTCAGCCATGTGCTTGCTTTATGCTTGCCCTGGGACAGGTGTTGGGAAACAATGTTGCTGTACTTGTAGTTCTGGAGAATCAGTCTTGCCGAGAACCCAAAATTCGGGAAAACCCGGTGCAAAGCCGGCCGCACGTGCGCCGTCGCCGCCGCGCGAGGCCGAGGCGCGCGAAGCCGGCGGCCTGGATCGCTACGACGTCGCGCTGCTGGGCGAGTTGCAACGCGACGCCCGCCAGTCCAACGCCGACCTGGCCGCGCGCATCGGCCTGTCGCCCGCGCCCACCTGGCGCCGCGTGCGCCGGCTGGAGGAGCTGGGCATCATCACCGGCTACCGTGCCGAGATCGACCGCCGCAAGATCGGCCTGGGCGTGCTGGCCTTCGTGCGCGTGGACGCCGAGCGCGACAACGCCGACGCCACGCGCGCGCTGGAAGAGGCGATCCGCGGCCTGCCCGAGGTGATCTCCTGCCACTACATCAGCGGCGCCGGCACGTTCGAGCTGCAGGTGCTGGTCACGGACCTCGACGCCTATGCGCGCTGGACGATGGAGACGCTGTTCCGGCTGCCCAACGTGAAGGACCTGCACACCAGCTTCTCGCTGGGCGAGATCAAGGCGAGCGGTTCGCTGCCGCTGGGCCACCTGGGAACGCGCTGAGATGGGCAGCCAACGGACGGGTTATTCCCGAGCACGAACGGGTCGTTTGCGGAGAGCATGGCGCCAGGGAGCCAATGAATGGGCAACGTGCGCACGCCAGAATGCGCCTATCCAGTCAAGCAAGAGCAGGCATTGAATCGTCGTGACGTCATCGCGCGCATGGCCGCGGCCCTGGCCGGGCTGGCCGGCGGCGTTGCCTCGGCCCAGGACGCCCTGCTCACGGCCGAGGAACAGGCGTGGGTGACCAAGCACCCGGTGTTGCTGTTCGCGCCGGAGCGCGACTTCCCGCCCTTCAGCTTCGTCGACAGCCAGGGCCAGCACCGCGGGTTGTCGGCCGACGTGCTGGACCTCGTGCAGGCCCACACCGGCCTGAAGTTCCAGGCCGTGGCCGCCGGCGATCGCGACAACAACATCGACCGCCTCAAGCGCCGTGAGGTGGACCTGCTCACGTCGCTGCGCCCCACCACCGGGCGCGAGCAGTTCATCGCGTTCACCAGTGCCTACGTCAGCTCGCCCGCGGTGGTGCTGCGGCGGCGCGGCGACCACCGCCCGGGCGACCTTGGCAAGATGACGGGGGAGCGCGTGGCGGTGGATCGCGGCTCGGCGGCCGAGACCTTCTTGCGCGACACGTTCCCCGGCGTTGCAATGGTGGAGGTGGATGTCGCGGCGCAAGGCCTGCGCGACCTGGTGTTCGGCGACGTCGACGCCTGCGCGGTCAACCTGGCCACCGCGTCGTACGTGATCGAGCGCGATCGCCTGGGCGGCCTGCGCGTGGCCGGCGAGACGGGCTACTTCTCCACGCTGACGCTGGGCTACCGCAAGGACTGGCCGATGCTGGGCCGCGTGCTGGAAAAAGGCCTCGCTCAGATCACCGAGGCCGAGCGCGCGCAGATGATCGCGCGCTGGATCCCGCTGTCCGACATCGCCTGGTGGCAGCGGCCCGAGGTGCAGCGCGTGCTGGGCGCGGCCTCCATCGGCACCGGTTTGCTGCTGGGCGGCCTGCTGTTGTGGAACCGCGCGCTGCGGCGTGCCGTCGCGCAGCGCACCGACGCGCTGCAGAAGGAACTCGCCGAGCGCCAGCGCCTGGAGACGCGGCTGCGCACGCTGGCCGAGCATGACCCGCTCACCGGCCTGATGAACCGCGCCGCGCTCACCGAGGCGCTGCGGCGCTCGCTGGCGCTGGCCACGCGCCAGAAGTGGTCGGTGGCGGTGGTCTTCATCGACCTCGACAAGTTCAAGGCCGTCAACGACTCGATGGGCCACGCCGCCGGCGACGAGCTGCTGCGCCAGATCGCATCGCGCCTGCAGGGCTGCCTGCGCGAGAGCGACCTGCTCGGGCGCCTGGGCGGCGACGAGTTCATCGTCGTGGCCGAGGCGCTGCACGACGGCCCGCGCAACGCGATCGAGCTCACCGACAAGCTGCTCATGCAGATGAAACGCCCGTTCCTGGTGGGCGACCAGACGCTCACGATGGGCTTTTCGGCGGGCATCTCGCTGTATCCCGGCGACGGCGATACCCCCGAGACGCTGATCGCCAACGCGGACGCCGCGATGTACCAGGCCAAGGAGCACGGCCGCTACCGCGCTGCGCTGTACCAGGGCGCCACGCCCGTGCCCCCACCCGCCGGCGAGGAGCCTGCATGACCGCCCTGCGTTTCATCTCCGGCCCCGGGCTCGCCCTGGCCATCGCGATCGCCGCGCCGGGCCACGCCGCGGAGTCGGTCGCGGCCGGCTTCCACGCGCCCGACGCGGCCTCCGCGCCGGCGCCCGCGCGACGCGCATCCCGGGCGCGCGTGCCGGCCGCGAATTTCCTGGTCGAGTGGCGCCTGCAGCCGGCCGACGCGCGGCTCGCCGCCCATGGCGACGTCGTCATCACCTCGGGCAGCGCGGCCACCGGCACCAGCGGCTACGGGGCCGGCGCGGTGGTGGTGGGCACGGCCAGGCCGGCCGTGCCGCAGGCCCTGCGCGTGGCCAATGGCAAGGAAGGCGCGATCCAGTTCGACCGTTCCGAGACCCGCACCGTCTACGACATGGCGTGGGCGGGCAGCGCCAGCGCGAGCGCCAGCACCGACGGCACCTCCCAGGTGGTGATGGGCGCGGCGTCCAGCGTGAGCTCGGGCGGCGGCTCGCGTTCGGCGTCGCAATCGCACCAGTCCGGCGTGCAGAGCCACGAGGTGGTGGTCCACCGCGTCGACGGCCTGCGCGTGACGCCGCGCTGGACGCAGGGCGACACGCTGGAGCTCGACGTCGCCTTCACCCATGTGGCACCTGCGGACGTCTCGCGCGGCGCGACCGCGGGTGCGCGGGCGAGCCGCGACATCGACGTGCACTCGACCGTGCAGGCCAGCTTCGACGAGTGGCTCACCGTGGCCAGCGTGGGCGAGGGGGGTGATGAGTTGCAGATCCGCGTCACCTGGCGATGACTTAATTGGCTGCCAGGCCGGCTACGGCGTGAGCTTTGTCACTTCATGGGGGATAACGCCTGGGGGGAGGGCATTGACCGCGTGTGGCGCCTCGCCAATGATCGAGACCATGCTGCAAGGCTGATTGTGAGAGGGAAGCCGCCGACCATGTTTCGCGCGGCTCGCGAGGTAAAAGCGCGTCGGCCCGGCCGGGAGTGTTCCGGTCGGGCCCGTTCGCCAACTCGTCAGCCCTTCGGCCAGAGCACCCACATGCGCAGCGGCTGCTTCATGCGGCCCGCCTGCGCCTCGGCGTCTTCGCCCCAGCCCCAGAAGTAGTCGGCGCGCACCGGCCCGATGATGGCCGTTCCGGTGTCCTGCGCCATCACGGCGCGCTGCAGGGCGCGGGCCGACAGCGGCTCGGTGGTGTCCAGCCACACCGGGCTGCCGTACGGCACCGAGGCCGGGTCCACCGCGATCGAGCGGCCCGGCGTCAGCGGCACGCCCTGGCCGCCGCGCGGGCCCACGCGTGCATCCGCCAGCGTCTCCTCGCGGAACCAGACCACGCGCGGGTTGGCCCACAGCAGTTCCTGCAGGCGCTGCGGATTGCGGTGCACCCAGTCCTTGATGGTCGGCCAGGAGGCCTCGGTGAGCTTCAGCTCGCCCTGGTCGACCAGGTAGCGGCCCACCGACTTGTACGGCTGTTCGTTGTTGCCGGCGAAGGCGAGCCGCACGACGCGATCGCTGCCGTCGGCCTCGACGACGTGCAGCCGGCCCGAGCCCTGCACCTGCAGCACCAGCCCGTCGAGCGGATCGGCCACCCAGGCGATCTCGCGCCCGCGCACGGAGGCCTGGGCCTCGGGCAGCGTGTCGATTTCCTGGCGCGTCCAGCCGGGCTTGTGGGGAATGAAACCGGCCGGCGGCCCCCACAGCGGCGTGCGGAACGCGCCGCCGGGCTTGCGGCGCGCCTCCACCAGCGGCTCGAAGTAGCCGGTGGCCAGCCCGATGGGGTCGCCCTCGGCGGATTCGAGGCGGAACACTTCCAGGCGCTGCTCGAGCCAGCGCCGCGCGTCGGCGTCGTCGCGCGGCGTGAAGCGCAGCGCCTCGCCGCACACCGCTGCCCAGCGCGGCGCCGGCGTGGCGCAGCCCTGGCGCAGCGCGGGCCACAACTCCGCGGTGCGGTCGTCGCGCCATCCGGGCAGCTCGGCGAAGGCGCCGGGCACCCAGCGCGCATGCGGATGCTCGGGCTCGCCCGCCAGCGGGGGCAAGGGCGGCAGCGGCCGCGCCACGGCAGCGGGCGGCGCGACGGTGATGCCGGGCGTGCGCGACTCGATGGGCGCGTTCACGTGCGGCGCGTAGGATGCACAGGCTGCCAGCGTCCCTAGAATCGAGACCTGGGCGATCAACGCGAAACGGGATCTCATGGGCTGGATTTTGTTCGAGGCAATGCTTGCGCTGACGGTGGCGATGGTGGCGGTGTGGTGGACCTTCCGCGGCCGAGCCGACCCGGACGCCGTCGACACCGACGCCGACGCGCCAGGCGAATGACGCTAGTGCAACGCCTGCGCGATCGCGAGCGGGAACGCCGCGATCGGCGCCTCGAAGGCCTCGGCCTCGTCGGTCATGCAGAAGAACTCGCCCTGCATGCTGCCGCGCGGGGTCGTGATGCGGGTCCAACTGGTGTATTCGAAATGTTCGCCCGGCTTGAGCAGGGGCTGCTGGCCCACCACGCCCAGCCCGCGCACCTCCTCCACCTGGCCGCTGCCGTGCGTGATGATCCAGTGCCGTCCGATCACCTGCGCGGTGACCGTGCCGGTGTTGCGGATCGTGATGGTGTACGCGAAGGCGTAGATCTCGTCGGTACTGGACGACTGGTCGGGCAGGAATCGCGTGGCGACGCTGCAACTGAGTTCGGGACGTGGCATCGGCGCATTTTGAGGCATAAGCCGCTGTCTCCCCGCAAACCCTAAAATCGCGCCTTCGCCAGCCGTCCGCGTCCGCCCAGAATGAAGCCCACCTACCGCATCGCCCCGTCCATCCTGTCCGCCGACTTCGCCCGGCTGGGCCAGGAATTCGCCGACGTGATCGCGGCCGGCGCCGACTGGATCCACTTCGACGTGATGGACAACCACTACGTGCCCAACCTGAGCTTCGGCCCGATGATCTGCCAGGCGCTGAAGAAGCACGCGGTGCGCGCCGACGGCACGCCGGTGCCCATCGACGTGCACCTGATGATCTCGCCCGTGGATGCGCTGGCGCAGCAGTTCGCCAAGGCGGGTGCCGACCTGATCAGCTTCCACCCCGACGCCAGCACGCACGTCGACCGCACGCTGCAGTTGATCAAGGCCGAGGGTTGCAAGGCGGGCCTGGTCTTCAATCCGGCCGCGTCCATCGACGTCCTGGAATGGGTGCTCGACAAGGTGGACCTGGTGCTCGTGATGAGCGTCAACCCGGGCTTCGGCGGGCAGAGCTTCATCCCCGCCGCGCTGCGCAAGATCGAGAGGCTGCGCAAGCTGATCGACGCCTCCGGGCGCGACATCCGCCTGGAGGTGGACGGCGGCATCAAGGCCGACAACATCCGCGCCGCGGCCGACGCCGGCGCCGACACCTTCGTCGCGGGCAGCGCGATCTTCGGGCAGAAGGACTACGCGAAGGCGATCGCGGAGATGCGTGCCGAGCTGGCCTTGTAAGGTTTTCCGCCCGCCGTTCGACTGACTGGCTGGGCAGAGGTGCGTCCGCTTCGTGGAGGGCAATGTCCCCTGCTGACACCATGGTCGAGCCGTGGGTCGTCACGGCACGGCTCGACGTTTGCCCCTAGCATGGCCCTCCGGCTTCACGGCCGGCGCCGGCGCCCTTCGGCGCCCTTTTCCTGCCTCGCCAACCCGCGGCTTCCGTCGCGCATGCCATGACGCCTTCGCTCGATGCCTATCGCCAGGTGCGCGCCGCCACGCTGCGGCTGGTCGACGGCCTGCACGACGCCGACCTCACGCCGCAGTCCGCGGAGTTCGCCAGCCCCGGCAAGTGGCACCTCGCCCACAGCACCTGGTTCTTCGAGCAGTTCGTCCTCGCCGCCCACGGCCGGGGCTACCGACGCTTCGACGAACGCTTCGGCTTCCTGTTCAACTCGTACTACAACGCCGTCGGCGCGCGCCACGAGCGCCCGCGCCGGGGGCTGTTGACGCGCCCGACGCTGGCCGAGGTGCTGGCCTTTCGCGCGCACGTCGACCACGCGATGGCCGACTTCCTCGGCGCCCGCGTGCCGGACGACGTGGATGCCCTGGTGGAACTGGGGCTGCACCACGAGCAGCAGCACCAGGAGCTGATCCTCACCGACCTGCTGCACCTGTTCGCGCAGAACCCGTTGCGGCCGGCGGCGCGCTCGGCCGCCCCGATCGTCGTGGCACGGCCGGTGTCTCCCCCCCGGGCGTGGATCGCCTTCGACGGCGGCAGCGTGGAGGCGGGGCATGCCGGCGCGGCCTTCGCGTTCGACAACGAGTCGCCGCGCCACGTCGTCGCGCTGCGTCCGTTCCGCCTCGCGACGCGGCCCGTGAGCAACCGCGAGTGGCAGGCGTTCATCGACGCCGGCGGCTACCGCGATCCGCAGCTGTGGCTGTCGGACGGCTGGGACGCGGTCCAGGCGCAAAGCTGGCAGGCCCCGCTGTACTGGGAGCGTGGCGACGGCGGCGCGCCGCTGCAGATGACGCTGGACGGCCTGCAGCCGCTGGACCCGGACGCGCCCGTGTCCCACGTCAGCTTCTTCGAGGCCGACGCGTACGCGCGCTGGGCCGGCAAGCGGCTGCCCACCGAGATCGAGTGGGAAATCGCGGCGCGCGGGGTGGCCGTCGAAGGCAACTTCGTGGAGCAGGGCGCCTGGCGGCCCCTGCCGGACTCCGCGTCGGGCGGCGGCCTGCGCCAGATGTTCGGCGACGTCTGGGAATGGACGGCCAGTCCCTACGTGGCCTACCCCGGCTTCCGGGCAGCGCCCGGCGCCGTGGGCGAATACAACGGCAAGTTCATGAACGGCCAGTACGTGCTGCGCGGCGGCTCGTGCGCGTCGCCGCGCAGCCACCTGCGGGCAAGCTATCGCAATTTCTTTCAACCCGGGCAGCGCTGGCAGTTCAGCGGGCTGCGCCTCGCGGAGGACGCATGAAACAAGACATCCAATGGGCGAACACGGAGCGGCCGGCCGAGCTGTCCACGCGCTACAACGTCACGCCGCTCACGCCGGCCTTCCGCGTCGACCCGCAGTTCGAGTCCGACGTGCTCGACGGACTCGACGACGACCAGAAGCACATCCCCAGCATCTGGCTCTACGACCGCCGCGGCTCGGAGCTGTTCGAGGAGATCACCGAGGTCGCGGAGTACTACCCGACGCGCACCGAGACGCGCCTGCTGGCCGGCCTGGCGCCGGAGCTGGAGAGCGAGATCGGCGGCGTCCACAGCCTCGTGGAGATCGGCAGCGGCTCCAGCCGCAAGACGCGCCTGCTGCTGGCGGCGATGGGCTCGCTCGCGCGCTACGTGCCGGTGGACATCTCGTCGGACTTCCTGCGCGACGCGGCCGCCGGCCTCGCGCGCGATTTCCCGCACCTGGCGGTGCAGCCGGTGGTGGCCGACTTCACGCAGGCGTTCGCCCTGCCCTCGGGGGGGCGCGCCTCGGGCGACAGCGCGGGCATCCTCGGCTTCTTCCCGGGCTCGACCATCGGCAACTTCACGCCCGAGGCGGCCGTCGCCCTGCTGACCCAGCTCGGCCGCACGCTGGGCCCGCGCTCGCGCCTGCTCATCGGCGTGGACACGACCCAGGATCCGGCGCTGCTGATCCCGGCCTACGACGACGCCGCCGGCGTCACCGCCGAGTTCAACCTGAACCTGCTGGACCGGATCAACCGCGAGCTGGAGGGCGGATTCGATCGGCGCGACTTCCGCCATCTTGCGCGCCACGACCCACGCGAGGGCCGCATCGAGATGCACCTGGTGAGCCAGCGCGCGCACGAGGTGCGCGTGCGCGGGCGCACGTTCGCGTTCGCGCAGGGCGAGACCATCCACACCGAGAACTGCTACAAGTATTCGCCCAGCCAGTTCCTGCACATGGCCCACGCCGCCCAGTGGCGCTGCGAACGCGCGTGGCAGGACGGCGGCCGCACCGGCTTCACCGTCTACCTGCTGAGGCGCGAAGCCTGAACCCCTGGACGTATTAGCCGGCTACTACTAACCGATGGTTGCAGCGGCCTCTCGTCGGCACGCCAGCGATGCATCAGCTTGCGTCGCGAAGCGCGCTCAAGAAGAGGGTTATATGGCTTGACACGGCGGGACCATCGGAGTGAACTGGCCCATTCAGTCCTGGACAAGGCTTGGCCGATGAGCCAGCGCCTGGATCGGGCGCTGCGGGGAGAGTCAAGACGATGAGCGAAGCAGAAGGGCGTGCGTCCGAAGAAGCCGCGTTGGGCCAGGCGATCGGCAGCCTGGCAGCAGGGATCCTGGTCCTCCAGGACGACCGCATCGCCTACGCGAACGCCCGTGCGGCGCGCATGCTCGGCCGCGACGCTGCGGCGCTGGCGGGCATCGATCCGGCAACCCTGTTCTCCAGCGACGAGCGCCGCCGGCCGGCCGAGACGCTGGCCGCCATCGTGGCGGGCCGCATCGACGAGGACTACAGCGAGTACCGCCTGACGCTGCCCGACGGCCGGGTGCGCCACCTGGCCGTGTCGGCCACGCGCACCGACTGGCACGGTCGCGCGGCCATGTTGGGCGTGATCCACGACATCTCGCGCCAGCGTGCCGCCATGGCCGCGTTGCGAGGCAGCGAGGAGCGCTACCGCACGATGGTCGAGTCGCTGAGCGAGGGGGTGATCATCTTCGACGACCAGGCGCGGGTGAAGGGCGTCAATCCGGCTGCCGAACGCCTGCTTGACGCATCGTTCGAGGAGTTGCGCCGCAACCAGCTGCCCGATTGGCAGGCCTTCGATGCCGCGCAACGGGTGCTCCGGCCCGAGGAGTTGCCCGTCGCCGTGGTGTTGGCCACCGGCAGGCCGGTGCGGCATGCGCTGATCGGGATGCAGATCGGCGGCGATGGCGTGCGGTGGCTGGACATCAACTGCGAGCCCCTGCGCGACGGCTCCGCCGTCGTGAACGGCGTGCTGGCTTCCCTGACGGACGTCACCGAGGCGCGCCGCGTGGAGGAGGCGCTGCGCGTCAGCGAGAGCACCAACCGCACGCTGATGGACGCCCTGGCCGACGGCGTCTTCGTGGCCCAGGACTACCGCTTCGCCTACGCCAACCGCCTGCTGCTCGAGCGGCTGGGCTACGAGCGCGAGGAGTTCACCGGCCTGCCGTTCGAGCGCGTGATCGCCCCCGGGTTGCTGGCCGTGTGGAGCGAGCGCTTCAAGGAGCGCGTGGGCAGCGGAGCCGAGCCGGTGCGCACCTACGAGGTCCAGTTCCTGCACAAGGACGGCAGCCTCGCGGAGTTCGAGCTCGTGGCCAACCGCACCGAGTTCCAGGGCCGGCCGGCGGTGCTGGGCGTGCTGCGCGACATCGCCGAGCGCAAGCGCGCCGCCGCCGAGCTCGAACGCCACCGCGACCGCCTCGAGGAGCTCGTGCACGAGCGCACGCGCGAGCTCGAGGCCGCCGTCGCGGCGCGCATCCAGAGCGAGAACTTCGCGCAGACGATGACCGACCACCAGCCCACGCTGCTGGCCTACGTCGACCGCGATCGCAAGCTGCAGTTCGTCAACCGCGCCTGGCTCAACTGGTTCGGCAAGACGCGCGAGGAGGTGCTGGGCCGCGACGGCCGCGAGACCGTCGGCGACGTGATGCTGCACTCCAACGAGGATGTGATCGCCAAGGTGCTGCGCGGCGAGGCGATGGGCACGCCCGCCGAGATGCGCGGCGTCGACGGCCGGGTGGGCAACTTCTGGATCTACCGCCTGCCCGACATCGTCGACGGCGACATCCTCGGCTACTTCTTCATCGCCACCGACGTCACCGAGATGCGGCGCAGCGAGCGCCGGCTGCAGGAGCTCAACACGAAGCTGATCCTGGCCGAGTCGTTCACGCGCGGCATCGCCGACAACCTGCCCGTGCGCGTGGCGTATTGGGACATCGACGAGCGCTGCCGGTTCGCCAACCGGATCTACTGCGAGTGGTTTGGCAAGACGCTCGACCAGGTGCTCGGCAAGACCAACGTCGAGATCTTCGGCGAGGAGCTGTCCCTCGAGCGGCGCGAGTATTCGCGGCTCGCGCTGGCCGGTGCGCTGCAGAAGTTCGAGACGCAGGAGGTGAGCTCCGACGGCCGCTACGGCATCTGGGAGGTGCAGTTCATCCCCGACATCCAGCGCGGCGAGGTGCGTGGCTATTTCAAGCTGGCGACCGACATCACCACCTCCAAGCGCGCGCAGGCCGACCTGCAGACGCTCAACCTGGAGCTGGTGGCCGCGCGCGACGTGGCCGAGGACGCGGCGCAGGCCAAGTCTGCCTTCCTCGCCAACATGAGCCACGAGATCCGCACGCCGATGAACGTGATCATCGGGCTCACGCACCTGATGCTGCGCGACCAGCACGAGCCGGTCACCGCCGACCGCCTCGCCAAGGTGGGCGACGCGGCGATGCACCTGCTCGACATCATCAACGACATCCTCGACCTGTCCAAGATCGACGCCGGCAAGCTGGTGCTCGCGCCCGTCGATTTCTCGGTGGATGCGCTGCTGGCACGCGCCACGGCGCTGGTCACCGACGGCGCGCGGCGCAAGGGCCTGGCGCTCACCGTGGATCGCGGCGACCTGCCGCAGGCTCTTCGCGGCGACGCGCTGCGGCTGTCGCAGGTCCTCGTGAACCTGCTGAGCAACGCGGTCAAGTTCACCGCGCGCGGCAGCGTGGTGCTGCGCTGCGAAGTGCTCGCGCAGGCCGGCGACGAGTGGAAGATCCGCTTTTCCGTGCGCGATACGGGGGTGGGTATATCGCCGGAGGCGCAGGAGCGCCTGTTCAGCCCGTTCGAGCAGGCCGACGGCTCCACCACGCGCCGCTTCGGCGGCACCGGCCTGGGCCTGTCGATCGCGCGCGAACTGGTGCAGCTGATGGGCGGCGAGGTGGGCGTGGAAAGCGAGCTGGGGCGCGGCAGCAAGTTCTGGTTCACGGCCAGGCTGCAGGCCGCGGGCCGCCAGCAGCAGATGGCGCCGACGCCCCAACAGGCGGTGGTGGCGAGCCGCGGCGTCGAGCAGACACTGAAGGATCGACATCGCAACTCGCGCGTGCTGATCGCCGACGACAACCGCATCAACCAGGAGCTCGCCACCGAGCTGCTGCGCCTGGTCGAGCTGCAGGTGGAGGTGGCCGACAACGGCCGCATCGCGGTCGACATGGCGCGCCGCGGCGGCTACGACCTGATCCTGATGGACATGCAGATGCCCGAGATGGACGGCCTCGAGGCGACGCGCCTGATCCGCACGGTGCCCGAGCTCGACGCGACGCCCATCGTCGCGATGACGGCCAGCGCGTTCGGCGCCGACCGCGACGCGTGCCTGGCCGCCGGGATGAACGACCACATCGGCAAGCCGGTGAACCCGGCCACGCTGTACGAGAAGTTGCTGCGCTGGCTGGACGAGTCGCGCAAGACGCCGCGCGCCGCGCCGGTCGATGGGCCGCCGCCGGCGCCGCCGCCCCCGGCGCCGGCGCTGGCGACGGACGTTCTCGAGGACATCGATGCGCTGGACATCGTGCGCGGCATGAGCCTGTTCGCCGGACAGCGTGCGCTGTACATGCAGGCACTCGGCTACTTCGTCGACCTGTACGCCGACGGACTGTCCGCCGTGGACCGGTTCATCGCCGATGCGCCCGGTGCCACGCGCGAGGCCGCCGGCCGCGAGATCCATTCGATGGGCGGCGCCGCCGCGGCGCTCGGCGCCATCGGGCTGGAGAACGCGGCGCGCCACATCGACACGATGGTGCGCGGCGATCGCGCGAAGCAGGCGAGCGACGAGCAGTTGCGCGTCGAACTGCAGGCGCTGCGCCACGACCTGGCCGACCTCGTTGTGCGCCTGGGCAAGGCGCTGGGCCGGAAGTCTGCGCAGTAGGCGCCTGGCCTACCTGAGCGGGATCGGCGTGGCGCGATCGACGGCCACGGCCGTCACGGCGTTCTGCGGCGAGCCGTCGACGAGGCGATCCGAATAGGTCAGGTAGACCAGCGTGTTGCGCGCGCGGTCGACCATGCGCACGATGCGCAGGCGCTTGAACAGGATGCTCAGGCGCTCGTTGAACACCTCCTCCTGCTGCGGCAGCGGCTGGCGGACGCTGATCGCACCCACCTGGCGGCAGGCGATGGACGCGTCCGACTTGTCCTCCGCGATCCCCAGCGCGCCCTTGATGCCGCCGGTCTTGGCGTGCGACACATAGCAGGTGACGCCGACCACCTTCGGGTCGTCGTACGCGTCGACGACGATCTTGTGGTCCGGGCCGATCCACTGGAAGGCCGTGTCCACGTCGCCGATGGGCTCGGCATGGACGGCGAAGCAGGCGAGAGCCAGGGCGGCGGTGGCGGTGTGGAGCAAAGGGCGCATGGGATCCTCGGGAGTCGATGGGTCCGACTCTACTGCCTCGGCTCAATCGGTGCCGCGCTCGACCACGACGCGATCGCGGATGCCCGAGGGCTGCGCCGGCGTCGACTCGACCACCACGGTGAGCTGGCGCTTCGTCTCGCCGTGCGGCACGCGCACCGAGAACGGCGCCGGCGCGGCGTCGGTCTTCTCGCCCAGCAGCGCGCCGCCCAGCCACACCTGCGCGCGGCCCGCGATCTCGTGGAACACGAGGTGCGCGCGGCCGTCGTTGAGGTCCTCTCGCAGGCGCAGGTCGGTGCGGTACAGGCGCCACGGTGCGGCCTCGGGCGACTGCTTCATCGGTACCTCGCCCCAGTACCAGCTGTTCATGTCGTTGTCGGCCAGCACGACGTTCGGGTCGGGGCGTTGCGCGGTGGCGGGCGAAAAGCGCCACCAGGGCAGTTGCGTGATCGGCTGCGCGGCGGCCACGGCGGGGATCGGCGGCACGGCCTGCACCGCGAGCGTGAGGTCCGCCGACGCGATGCCGGGAGACGTCGCGCGCAGCGTCAACGGCCCGTTGCCGCCACGCCGGCCCTGCAGGATCACCTGCGCCAGGCCGTTGTAGAGGCTGCGCGCCGCGGATTTTTCGCTCTCGTGGGAATTGGCGTCGCCGTTGCCCACGCCGATCAGCGTGCCGGCGCCGGTCACCTCGAAGCGCACGGGCAGGTTGGCGGTGGGCACGGCGCGGCCTTGCGCGTCGACCGCGCTCACGGTGACGGGCAACGCATCCAGGCCGTCGCCGGCCAGTGCCGCGCGGTCCGGCGTCAGCACGAGTCGCACCGGCGCTCCGGTTGTCTCGACGACGTCGCGCGCGATCTCCGCGCCGCCCTGCAGCGCCACGGCTTCCAGGCGTCCCGGCGCATACGGCACCTGGAAGCTGGCCATCTCGAACGGGTCGACGTCCTGCTCCGCGATCGTGCGGCCGTCGAGCACCAGGCGAATGCGGGGCGCGTTGGTCAACACCATCACGTGCACGTTCTGCCCTTCCCGGCCCGGCCAGTTCCAGTGCGGCTCGATCTTGACGACGGGCCTGTCGTGGATCCACTGCGCCTGGTGCAGCCAGAATGCCGTCTTCGGGAAGCCGCACAGGTCCATCGCGCCGAACACCGAGCTGACGCTGGGCCAGTCGAACGGCGTGGGCTCGCCCCGGTAGTCGAACCCCGTCCACACGAATCCACCCGCCATGAAGGGCCGCTCGGCGATCGCGCGCCACGCCTGGCGGTGGGTATTGCCCCAATACGCGGCATCCTCGTCGTAGCTGGCCGAGTGGTGCGCGGCGGCGTCGGACGTGAACTCGCCACGCGACATGAAGGCCGACGTGTCCTCCGAGCTGGTCATCGGGATGCCCGGATGCAACTGGTGGAAGCGGTCGTAGTCCTTGATCTGGTAGTTGAAGCCGACCACGTCCACCACCTGCGACACGTTGACGTCGGCGAACGTTCCGCCGTTCATCGCGGCGGTGACCGGCCGCGATGTGTCCAGCGCCTTCACGGCGGCCGACATGCGGCGCACCATCTCGTAGCCCACCTCCGTGCCCTGCATCGGCTCCTCGTTGAACACCGACCACAGGATCACGCTCGGGTGGTTGCGATCGCGTCGCACCATCCACGTGAGCTGCTGCAGGTAGTCGGGCGAGGTGTTGAAGTTGCGGTTCTCGTCCATCACCAGGAAGCCCATGCGATCGGCCATGTCCAGCACCTCGGCCGCCGGCGCGTTGTGCGCGAAGCGGATGGCGTTGACGCCCATCTCCTTCAGGCGTCGCAGCCGGAAGGCCCAGATCGACTCGGGCACCGCCACGCCGACGCCGGCGTGATCCTGGTGGATGCACACGCCCTGCAGCTTGACGTGCTGGCCGTTGAGGAAGAAGCCCGCGTCGGCATCGAAGCGGAGCGTGCGAAAGCCCGTCTGCACTTCGGCGCGATCGAACTCCGGCGCCCCGGCGCGCGTGCGCAGCAGCGCGCGCACGCGGTACACGCGCGGGTGGTCCACCGACCACAAGGCGGGTGCATCGACGGCGATGTCGATGCGGGCGGTCGTCGACTGCAGAGGATCCGCGCGCACCGGCGCGTGGCCGTGCGCCACCTCGACGCCCGCCGCATCGAGCAGGCTCACCTCGAGCTCGGCAGCGCGTGCGACGTGATCGCTGCTGTCGACCGTCACCTCCACGGGAACCTGCCACTTGCCCGCCGCGAGCGCCACCGGGTCGGCGTGCACGCCATCGGTGGCGATGTGCAGCGCATCGCGCTTGACCAGCCAGGTGTGGCGGTAGATGCCCGCACCTTCGTACCACCAGCCCTCCATCGGGTTGGCGTCCACGCGAACGGCGATCGTGTTCACGTTGTCGCCGTAGCGCACGTAGGGCGTGATGTCGATGTTGCGGCCGTTGTAGCCCGACCAGTTGCGGTTGACGACGATGCCGTTGACCCACACGGTGCTGTGCGTGGCGATCGCGTCGAACTGGAGCTCGAGGTGCTTGCCGTGGTCGGCGACGGGCAGCTGGAAGTAGCGCCGGTACCAGCCGACGCCGCGCGCGCGGTAGCCCTGCGAGATGTTCTCGTTGCGGTCGAACCCGCCTTCGACGGCCCAGTCGTGCGGCAGGTCCAGCACGCGCCAGCGGGAGTCGTCGAAGTCGGCCGCGGCCGCCCCCGGCGCACTGCCGGCCTTCGCGCTGTTGTAGCTCTCGCCGTGCCCCCTGATCGGAGCGACTTCCACGTCGCCGAGGTGGAACAGCCAGCCCTGGTCGAGCGACAGGCGCTCGCGCGACTGCGCATGGGCCGTTCCGGCGAAGGCGAGCGACGCGGCCAGTGCCAGCAGCAGGCCGAGCCCGCGGCGCATCCGCCGGGTGAGTGACCCTGCGGTCGGGACGTCTTGCCGGCGTCGTGCGTGCCGTCGTTCGGGGGCGGTGCGAGTCATGCAAACAGTATCGGCGGGATGCATGCCGCCGGGACGAAGGTGCTGCAAGAGGCATAGCTGGCGCCGAAAAAGTCATAGGCCCGGCCGTTGCCCGAACCGATGGATCGCCGGTTCAGCACCATCCCGCATTTCGCCGCCCGCGCTCGCGCGCACGCCGGCCGACCTCGGCCTGCCGCCCGTGGACCGGGCGTTCATTCACGCGCACCGTGGGCCGCGCCAGCATGCACCAGCTCGCGCCCGGCCGGTTCGTCCGGCTCGACTGACGCAGTTCAGGCGTCGAGGTCGAACGCCAGCGCCACGGCCGCGGTGTGGCCCTTGGGCGTCGGCTTGAAGCGCCACTGCTTGACGGCTTCCATCGCGGCGTTGTTCAGGCCCGCGTTGGTGGTCTTGACCACCGTCACGACGTCGACGACGCCGTCGGGGTTCACCTCGAACTTCACTTCGACCTCGCCCTTGCGCAGCCGGCGCATCGCGGCCGGCGGGAATTGCGGGTCGGCCGACTTGATCATGATCAGGCCCGGATCCGGCTCCTCCTCGGCCGGCGGCAGGTCGACCTGCGGCGCGGTGGCGGCGGGCGCGGCGAGCCCGGCGGCGACGCCGGCCGACGTCACGCCGGCGTCGAGGCCGCCCGTGGTCATCGCGCTGTCGTTGCCGGATGCGGTGGCCAACGCGGGCGCGGTGGCTGCGGGCGCGGCGGCCACCACGGGCGCCGGCGTGGCGTTGACGAGATCGGCGTTGTTACGGGCGGCCGCGGCGGGCGCGATCGCGGCGACCTTGACGCGTTCGGGCGCGGCGGCGGCCGCCCTGGCCTGGGACGCGGGTGCCGGCGCGGCGGCGACGGGCCTGGGCGCAGCGGGGGCCTTGGGCGGCGGACTGGTGGCCAGGACGCGGATCCAGTACATGGTCCGGTCGGTCTCCTTCTGCGCCCTCTCGGCCGCGGCGGATGCAGCGGCCGAAGGGGCCATGGCCTGGGCCATCGCCGCCGTGCCGGCGGCCGCGCCGCCCAGCATCAGGACGCAGCGCGCGATGATTCTCAAGTCAGTCATGGCGATCGTGCTCAAGTGACACGTTGCAGGCCCGGCGACGGGGTTTTCAGGCTCCGCCGCACTGGTTGAATCCGAATGCCGGCTGCGTCCCAACGACGAAACGCAGCGGTGCCACGGAGTTTAGCGACAAGTAACCGCATGCAAGCCCCATGCCGGGAGGTGGGGATTGCCAAAGGTCGCGGAATGCGCATTACGTCACTTCGCTAGCGTCGCACCGGCGGCCGGATCCATCGGCTAAACTGGATCGCATGTCCACAGGCTCGCCCTTCTCCTGCAGCGCCGCGAAAGCGTGCGCGGTGCGGTCGCACGACCAGGGAGCCTGGGTCTGGCGACGCCGTTCGTGACGAACGTGTGCGCCTGCCGCCGCTGACCGCCCGATCCGGGCACTGTCGCGGTGCGCCGGCGCCGCACCGCGGTGGCGCAGCCCCGCGTGTGCACCCCGGCACGATGCCGTGCGCCGACCCAGGCCACGCGTCGTCGACAATCCCCGCCGCGGCGCAGCCCCCTCATCGACGACGTCGTCGCTGCGCTCCCGGCCACCGGAGTCTTCCAACGTGATCACCGAACTCGAATTCCAAAGCCTCGCTGGGCAGGGTTACAACCGCATCCCGCTGATCTTCGAGGCGTTCGCCGACCTCGAGACGCCGCTGTCGCTGTACCTGAAGCTGGCCGGCGGGCAGCCCCAGAGCTTCCTGCTCGAATCCGTCGTCGGCGGCGAGCGTTTCGGGCGCTACTCGTTCATCGGCCTGCCGGCGCGCACGCGGGTGCAGGCGAGCGGGCTGCGCACCGAGGTCGTCACCGACGGCGCGGTCGTGGAGACCCACGAGGGCAACCCGCTCGACTTCATCGAGGCGTTCCAGAAGCGTTTCAAGGTGGCGCTGCGCCCGGGCCTGCCGCGTTTCTGCGGCGGCCTCGCGGGTTATTTCGGCTACGACGCCGTGCGCTACATCGAGCCCAGGCTGGCCGGCACCACCAAGTCCGGCGGCCTCGACACCCCCGACATCCTGCTGCTGCAGACCGAGGAACTGGCGGTCATCGACAACCTGTCGGGGCGGCTGTACCTGATCGTCTACGCCGACCCGTCCAGGGCCGACGCGTTCTTCGAAGCGAAGAAACGCCTGGGCGAACTGTCGGACAAGCTGCGCTATTCGGTCACCGCACCGGCCGTCAGGCGCGGGCCGTCCTACGCGGTGCAGCGCGAGTTCTCGAAGGAGGCCTACATCGAGGCCGTGCTCAAGGCCAAGGAGTACATCGCGGCCGGCGACATGATGCAGGTGCAGGTGGGCCAGCGCCTGCAGAAGCGCTACACCGAGTCTCCGCTGAGCCTGTACCGTGCGCTGCGCTCGCTCAACCCGTCGCCCTACATGTACTTCTACGACATGGGCAGCTTCCAGATCGTCGGCGCGTCGCCCGAGATCCTGGTGCGCCACGAGCACGTGGCCGAGGGCGAGAAGATCACGATCCGCCCGCTCGCGGGCACGCGCCCGCGCGGCGCGTCGCCCGAGGCCGACGTGGCCACCGAGAAGGAACTGCTCGAGGATCCGAAGGAGCGTGCCGAGCACCTGATGCTCATCGACCTGGCGCGCAACGACATCGGCCGCATCTCGCAGACCGGCAGCGTCAAGGTGACCGACGCGTTCGTCGTCGAGCGCTACTCGCACGTGATGCACATCGTCAGCAACGTGGAAGGGCTGCTCAAGCCGGGCCTGACCAACATGGACGTGCTGCGTGCCACCTTCCCGGCCGGCACGCTCAGCGGTGCGCCCAAGATCCGCGCGATGGAGATCATCGACGAGCTCGAGCCGGTCAAGCGCGGCATCTACGGCGGGGCCTGCGGCTACCTGAGCTTCGCGGGCGACATGGACGTGGCCATCGCGATTCGCACGGGCATCGTGCAGAACAACACGCTCTACGTGCAGGCCGCGGCCGGCGTCGTGGCAGATTCGATCCCCGAGATGGAATGGCGCGAGACCGAAGCCAAGGCGCGCGCGCTGCTGCGGGCGGCCGAACTGGTCGAGGAAGGGTTTTAAGAAGCTCTTGCCAGGGCGCCCGAAAGGCGCATAGTCAGTGTCGGGTTCCGCGCGCGCCCGTGACGTGCGGACATCGCAAGCCGAGGAGTTCGCCATGTCGATGATCCACTCGTCCTTGTTCTGCCGCGCCCGCCGCGGCGCGGCGCCCGCGCTCCTGGCCATGGCCGTCGGACTGCTCGCCGGTTGCGCCGCCGTCCGCCCGACGCTGCCGGCGCCGGTGCCCGGGATGTTCGACGATGCGCATGTCGCGCCCGCCAGCGAGCCGCTCGATCCCGACGACGTGCTCCGGCTCACGCCCGAGATGCAGGCCTACCTCGACAAGAACATCGAGCCGATGGCCAGGAAGCGGGGGGTGCGCGCGGCGATCACCGAGGCCCTGTACGACCGCAGGAAGTTGCAGCTCGAGTACGACGCCAGCACGACGCGCACCGCGGGCGAGGCGTTCAATGCGCGCGAGGGCAACTGCCTGTCGCTGGTGCTCATGACCGGTGCCTTCGCCAAGGCCCTGAACATGAAGGTGACGTACCAGCAGGTGGAGACCGACGACATGCTGAGCCGTTCTGGCGACATGTACTTCTACAGCGGGCACGTGAACCTGCTGCTGGAGAGTCACTACGCCAACACGGTGGGCAAGTACGACAGCGCCGGCGTCTACACCATCGACTTCATGCCGGGCGAGGTCGCGCTCAAGGCGAGTCCGATCTCGGAGGACACCATCCTGGCGATGTTCTTCAACAACCGTGCGGCCGAGGCGATGGTGCACGGCCAGCTCGACGACGCGTACTGGCGCGCCCGCGAGGCGATCCGCCGCGACCCGCAATTCCTCAGCGCCTACAACACGCTGGCGGTCGTCTACCTGCGCCGCGGAGACGCCGTCCGCGCCGAGCAGGTGCTGAGCTACGCCCTGCACGCGGCGCCGGACAGTCCGCAACTGTTGACGAATGACCTGCAGGCCTTGCGCACGCTGGGCCGCACCGGGGAGGCCGAGGTCGTCAGGGCCCACCTCGCCGCCGTCGAGCCCACGCCGCCGTTCTTCTGGTACCTGCAGGGCCAGGCGGCGCTGCGCCGGGGCGACTTCCTGGCGGCGCGCGAGCTGTTCATCAAGGAGATCCGGCGCGCGCCGGACTACCACGAGTTCCACTACGCGCTGGCGGTGGCCGACTTCGAACTGGATCGCCTCGACGAGGCGCGCAGCGAGATGACGCTGGCAATGCAGGACGCCAGCAAGCGCACCGACCACGACCTGTACGCGGCCAAGCTCGACAAGTTGACGGCCTGGCGCGCCGCCAACGTGCACGCGCCCACGATGCTGCAGTGACTATTCTCTCAACCGCTCCGCTTCGAAGCGCACCGTCAGCGCGTGGGCGCGTGCGTCCGACTGCGCGATGAGCAGGCGTTCGCGGATCTGCGCCGATTCGCGGTAGCTGTCGAGCGCGGCGCGCCAGTGCTGGCGCTCCTCGTTGAGCAGGCTGTTCTCGAGGTGGGCCTCGGCCAGTTCCTTGAGCAGCGCGCTCTCGGCCAGCAGTTCCAGCGCCAGCCCGATGTGCGCCTGCGCGCGCCGGTACTGGCCGGCCAGCCGCTCGATGCGGCCCAGGCGCAACTCGAGGATGCCGCGGTCCGGGCCGGCCTTGGCGGCGTCGGCCGACTTCACGCCGATCTGCAGCGCCTCGCGCGCCTTCTCGTGCCTGCCGAGCGCGATGTAGGCATCGGCGATGTCCTCGCTGCCCTTGGCCACCGGATAGTGCTGCCCTGCTGCCACGAGGCGCTCGACCTGCGACGAATACGCCGCGAGCAGTTCGGTGAGCTCCGGCGTCTCGACGCCGTTGCAGTCGGCGACCGCGAGGATCAGCCGCTGCAGCAACAGGTTCATCCGGACGGCCGAGTGCAGGTAGATGTCGTCGAACTCGGGCAGCAGGCCTTCGGCCAGCAGCGAATGCTTCACCGCCTGCGCCATGTCGCCGATCGCGTGGTACGTGGTGCCGCTGTTGGCCCAGAACAGGCAGCGGTCGCGCGGGCTCTGCACCAGGGGCAACTGGCCCTTGGCGCGCTCCAGCAGCGCCAGTGCGCCGGCGGCGTCGCCCGTGCGCGCGGTAGCCGAGGCCAGCACGGTGAGGCTGCGCAGCAGCCGCGTGCCCGGCTCGAGCTTGCCCACGGCGCGGTAGCCCGCGATCACGGCCTCCTTGGCGCGGCCGGCGTTCAGGTGGCTCAGCGCCAGCACGAAATCGCACCAGGCGATGCTCTGCGCGTCGGCGGGCGGCGCCAGCCTGGCGCGCAACGCGAGGCAGATGGAGATCGCCTCGTCGATCCGCCCGGAGCGCGAGCAGGTCTCCGCACGATCGAGCTGCTCGTCGATCGACGGCGGCGGCGTCAGCTGCACGTCGGCGGCCGCGGCGGCCGTCGCGGGCTCGCGGCGGCGCGGCTTGCGCGGCTGCGAACGGGCGCGCACGGGTGGGACGGTCGGGAAGTCGTCTGGCGAGGGCATGGCCGGGAAACTCGGGAGTTGGTCCATCGTATCGAGGTTCGCGCCCGTTGCGCGATCCGGACTCGCCACATCCGTGCGCGGAGACACGCTTGCAACGATGCGAACGCGCCGGCGCGCAAACGCCGCGCGGCGCGCTTAGAATGGTGCGCACATGAAGCAACTCTCGACCATCTTCCGCACCGGGCATTGGCGCTGGTGAAGATCCCGGCCCGGGTCGCGCCGCCGCAAGGCGTGCGCCCCGTTTGACCGAGTCGCGGGCCACCGCGGCTGACGAGAGACACCGATCGACCGCTCCGCGAGCCGCGGAACCAACCGGTGGATCCTTTCCCCAAGATCTCCAGATACAGGAACGCTCATGCTGTTGATGATCGACAACTACGATTCCTTCACGTTCAACCTCGTGCAGTATTTCGGCGAGCTCGGGCAGGAGATCAAGGTCGTGCGCAACGACGAGATCAGCGTGGAGGAGATCGGCGCCCTGAAGCCCGACCACCTGGTGCTGTCGCCCGGACCCTGCTCGCCAGCCGAGGCCGGCGTGTGCGTGGCGGCCATCCAGGCCTATCTCGGCAAGTTGCCCATCCTGGGCGTGTGCCTGGGCCACCAGGCCATCGGCGCGGCCCTCGGCGGGAAGATCGTGCGCGCGCAGCGCCAGATGCACGGCAAGGCCAGCACGCTCACCACCGACGGCGAGGGCGTCTACAAGGGCCTGCCGCGCGAGTTCAGCGTGATCCGCTACCACTCGCTGGCCATCGAGCCCGCCACCTGCCCGGCCGAGCTGCTGGTCACCTCGCGCTCCGAGGACGGCGAGATCATGGGCGTGCGCCACCGCGGCCTCGTGGGCACGCGCACGCCGCTCGAAGGCGTGCAGTTCCACCCCGAGTCCATCCTGTCCGAGCACGGCCACGCGATGCTGCGCAACTTCCTCTCCCTGAGCGCAGTGCAATGACCGCCGTCGTGGATCTGCGCAGCGACACCGTCACACGGCCGACGCCGGCCATGCGCGACGCGATGTTCGCGGCCCCGCTGGGCGACGACGTCTTCGGCGACGACCCCAGCGTCAACGCGCTGCAGGAACGCATCGCCGCGATGCTCGGCAAGGAGGCGGCGCTGTTCATGCCCACGGGCACCCAGAGCAACCTCGCGGCGCTGATGAGCCACTGCCAGCGTGGCGACGAGTACCTGGTGGGCCAGATGGCGCACACCTACCGCTGGGAAGGCGGCGGCGCCGCGGTGCTGGGCAGCATCCAGCCGCAGCCGATCGCCCACCAGGCCGATGGCTCGCTGGCGCTGGCCGACATCGAGGCCGCGATCAAGCCCGACGACGCGCACTTCGCGCGCACCCGCCTGCTCGCGCTCGAGAACACGTTCGGCGGCCAGCCGATGACGATGGACTACCTGCAGGGCGCCACCGCGCTCGCGCGTCGCCACGGGCTGGCGACGCACCTGGACGGCGCCCGCGTCTTCAATGCCGCGGTCGTGCAGGCCGAGGCCAACGGCACCGATCCGACCGCCGAAGTGCGCGCCATCGCCGACCTGTTCGACAGCGTCTCGGTGTGCTTCAGCAAGGGCCTGGGCGCGCCGGTGGGCTCGGCGCTGGTGGGCTCGAAGGATCTGGTCGCGCGCGCGAAACGCGTGCGCAAGATGGCCGGCGGCGGCATGCGCCAGGCCGGCCTGCTGGCGGCCGCGGCGTCCTACGCGCTGGAGCACCACGTGAAGCGCCTGGGCGACGATCACGCGAATGCGCGCCGCCTGGCCGCAGGGCTGGCCGGCATCGAGGGCGTGACGTTCACGCCGCCGGCCAGCAACATCCTGTTCGTGGATCTCGCGCCCGCGCTGGTGCTGGCGCGCGCGGCCGCGAAGTGGGGCGGCGAGCACGTTTCGCTGGTCGACCAGCTGCGTTCGCGCGGCGTGCTGTGCACGGGCCTGTACAAGCTGCGCTTCGTCACGCACCTCGATGTCGACACGGCCGGCGTCGACCGCGCCATCGCCGAGATCCGTCGCGCCGTCGGCGCGTCTCACTGAAAGCTCCGAATGCCGATTTCAGACACCGAGGCGCTGACCCGCGTCATCGAGCACCGCGAGATCTTCCACGACGAGATGCTCTCGCTGATGCGCCGCATCATGAACGGCGAGATGTCGCCGGTGATGATCTCCGCGTTCGCGATCGGGCTGCGCGTGAAGAAGGAGACGATCGGCGAGATCACCGCCGCCGCCACCGTGATGCGCGAGTTCGCGACGCCGGTGCCGGTGCTCGATCGCACGCACCTGGTCGACATCGTGGGCACCGGCGGCGACGGCTCGCACACCTTCAACATCTCCACGGCGTCGGTGTTCGTCGCCGCGGCCGCCGGCGCGCGCGTGGCCAAGCACGGCGGGCGCAGCGTGTCGTCCACCTCGGGCAGCGCCGACGTGATGGAGGCGCTGGGCGTGCACATCAACCTGTCGCCCGAACTCGTGGCCACCTGCCTGCAGGAGACGGGCATCGGCTTCATGTTCGCGCCGAACCACCACGGGTCGATGCGGCACGCCGCGCCGGTGCGCAAGGAACTGGGCGTGCGCACGATCTTCAACATCCTGGGCCCGCTCACCAACCCGGCCGGCGCGCCCAACCAGCTGATGGGCGTGTTCCACCCCGACCTCGTGGGCATCCAGGTGCGCGTGCTGCAGCGCCTGGGCTCCGAGCACGTGATGGTCGTATACGGCCAGAACGGCATGGACGAGGTGTCGCTGTCCGGCGAGACGCTGGTGGGCGAGTTGAAGGACGGCGAGGTGCTCGAGTACGCGGTGCATCCCAGCGACTTCGGCCTGCCGGTGTACGACTCGCGCGTGCTGCGCGTGGCCAACCAGCAGGAGTCGGTGGCGTGCATCCGGCGCGCCCTGTCCAACGAGGACGGGCCGGTGCGCGACATCGTGTTGCTCAACGCCGGCGCCGCGCTGTATTGCGCGGGCGTGGCCGCGTCGGTGGCCGAGGGCGTCAGGCGCGCCCGAGAGGCCGTGGCCAGCGGCGCCGCCCAGGCCAAGCTGGAACAATTCGTGGCCGTCACCCAGAAGTTGAAACCCAATGTCTGACATCCTCCAACGCATCGTCGAGGTCAAGCGCGAGGAGATCGCCGCCGCCCGTCCCAGGCGCAGCCTGGGCGACCTGCAGGAACTCGCGCGCGGCCAGGACGCCCCGCGTGGCTTCGCCGCGGCCCTGCGCGCGAAGGTGGCGCGCGGCGACGCCGCCGTCATAGCCGAGATCAAGAAGGCCAGCCCCAGCAAGGGCGTGCTGCGCGCGCAGTTCGACCCGGCGGCGATCGCCGTCAGCTACGCCGCGCATGGCGCCGCGTGCCTGTCGGTGCTCACCGACGTGCAGTTCTTCCAGGGCCACGAGGACTACCTGAAGGCCGCGCGCATCGCCTGTGCGTTGCCCGTGATCCGCAAGGACTTCCTCATCGATCCGTACCAGGTGGTGGAGGCGCGCGCGATGGGCGCCGACTGCGTGCTGCTGATCGCGGCCTGCCTGGGCGACGGCCAGATGGGCGAGCTCGAGGCGGCCGCGCTGGAGCAGGGCATGGACGTGCTGGTGGAGGTGCACGACGGCGTCGAGCTGCAGCGCGCGCTGCGCCTTCGCACGTCGCTGCTGGGCATCAACAACCGCAACCTGCGCACCTTCGAGGTGACGCTGGACACCACGCTGGGCCTGATGGCCGACGTGCCGTCCGAGCGCCTGCTGGTGACCGAATCGGGCATCCTCGCCCAGCCCGACGTGGCGAAGATGCGCTCGGCCGGCGTGCACGCGTTCCTGGTGGGCGAGGCGTTCATGCGCGCGCCCGATCCGGGCGTGGCGCTCGAGGCGCTGTTCGGCAAGCCCCTGCCATGAGCGCTGCCCGGCCGCCAGCAGGCGCTCGCGCCGCAACCGCCAGGCGGAGGGTCGTCCAGTGAGCCAGTCTGACCTGCCTTTCGGCGACGCTGCCGAGCCGGGCGTGCATCGCGCCGACGACCTGCCCACCGCGTTCGCGCACCTGCCCGCCGCGTGGCGTGGCGTGCTGTCCGGCTGGACGCCCGCGGCCGAGCAGGCCGTCGCCGCGGCGGTGAAATCCGTGTCGGGCGAGCGCGAGATCGCCCCGCCGGATCCGTTCCGCGCGCTGCGGTTGCTGGCGCCGGCCGACGTGAAGGTGGTGGTATTCGGCCAGGATCCGTACCCGCGCCCTGGCCACGCCGACGGTCTGGCATTCTCGGCCGGACACGGCAAGCCGGTGTCGCTGCGGCGCATCTTCGAGATCCTCAAGGCCGACCGGCCGGGCTGGCAGCCGCCCGAGCGCTGGCTGCTGGACGGCTGGGCGCGCCAGGGCGTGCTGATGCTCAATCCGGTGCTGACGGTGGAGGTGGGCTCTGCCGGTGCCCACATGGATTGTGGTTGGCAATCGCTCACTTCCGATATTGTCGTTGTGCTTGCTGGACGTGAGGATCCGCCCACATTCCTGCTGTGGGGCAAGCCGGCGCAGGCGTTCTTCGACGCGGCCTGTCCGCCCGGCGCGCGTGCCCGCGTCTTGCGCGCGCGCCACCCGTCGCACGACTTCAAGCGCGAATTCATGGCCGACGGCAGCCACTTCGCTGCCACGGCCGGGCAGGTCGACTGGTGGTCGCTGGATGACAAGCCGGTGACACCTCCGCCATAGGCGGCGAGCCTCGAGGGTCTATCCAACTGCGATTCCCATGTGGTATAGTTGCGGGCTTCGCTCCTGGAGGGGTGGCCGAGTGGTTAAAGGCAGCAGACTGTAAATCTGCCCGCTAACGCGTACGCTGGTTCGAATCCAGCCTCCTCCACCATGTGAGCGAAGACTGCCAGGCGGGAGTAGTTCAATGGTAGAACCCTAGCCTTCCAAGCTAATGACGCGGGTTCGATTCCCGTCTCCCGCTCCAGTGCGGGGAAACCAGCCGGACAGTAGCAGCAGTACCGACAAGACGTTGATGTCGGCAGCGGTTTGAGCAAAGGCGATGCGCCCGTGTTCAAGCCCGTGTCGATGCCCATGTGGCTCAGTGGTAGAGCACTCCCTTGGTAAGGGAGAGGTCGCGCGTTCGATCCGCGCCATGGGCACCACTTCTCTTCTTTGATTTTTCGAACGCTTGACTAGGAGCGCAAGATGGCAAAAGGCAAATTCGAACGGACCAAGCCGCACGTCAACGTGGGCACGATCGGCCACGTCGACCACGGCAAGACCACGCTGACGGCAGCGATCACCACCGTCCTGTCGAAGAAGTTCGGC
>Ga0302154_10000046_pt1 | contig 106937 bp, 133 predicted proteins | sample I_Bog_N2_3_FD_193507 | JGI IMG/M metagenome (GOLD analysis project Ga0302154, IMG submission 193507) | Peat permafrost microbial communities from Stordalen Mire near Abisko, Sweden - I_Bog_N2_3 | ecosystem: Environmental > Terrestrial > Soil > Wetlands > Peat | place: Sweden: Abisko... | reverse complement strand
GGACGAGGCACCACGATGGTGTCGGCCATCGGTGCCTGGTTCGTGGCTCACCAACAGGAGCTGGGCTACGATTTCGACGTGACCGAGGTGCAAGGAACGGAAGACCGGCGCCGTCAACGCGAGCTCGCCAAGCGATGACCAGCCTACTTCACCTTCTCGGCGCGGCCAACCTCGCCACCGTCGGCGGCAACAGCGTCAATGTGATCAGCCTGGCCCACCACACGGTGAACGGCAAGGTCCAGACCACGATCACCGAGTACCGTGGGCTCCACCAGAACAGGTACACCTTCGAGGACCAGGAGGTGGAGCTCAACTCGCTTGGTGACGTGATTGCTGTCGATATCCATGGCCGCCAGCACCTCATCCGGCTGATTGTCCACCGCGAGGTCAGGCTCACTGACCTCATCCCCGAAAACGATCCCCGCAACCCGGAGTACAAGCATGGACGACAAACCCAAGGCTGATCCCAGGCGCGCCGTGCGCCGTTGTGACCCGACGCTGCCCCCCATCCTCGGACAGCACGAGGCATCGGGTGCCGAGTTTCACCTGGCGAAGATGCTTCTGGATGGTGACCCACGTCCCGTCATTGTGGAGATGGGCGAGAGCACGCCGCTGCGCCAACCCACCGTCGCCATCCGGCAGGAGATGGAGAGGCGGGCACGCCGCCGTGCCGATGGCGGCCACTACCGCAGTCCGGGCTTCAATATCTTCCGGGGAGGCTAACCATGTGGACCCTGATCCTTACCATCATGGTTTACGCGCCGGACGCCATGGCCGCGTCATCATCTACCATGACCACCGTCCAGGGCTTTGCTGACGACACGATCTGCCTGCAGTCGGGCGAAGTCTGGGCGCGTCAGATCAAGAACCAGCCACACAACGAGCTCCAGCGGATCACCCCGGTGGTCACCTGCGTCTACACCTCGTTCCCTATTGGAGTGCCCTTTGCCACCGACCGCCCCAAAGTTCAGCGGCCCTAAGCTCGAGGGCCACATCGACACCGTAGTGCGCGATGGGCCTGGTCCCTTCGCTCAGGTCACGTCCACTGAGTTCTACCACGACGGGCTGGGCTGGAGGTCCGCGCCCACCGTGCTGACCTTGGACGAGGCGCACTTCCTCCTCCTCCTCAACACCGTGGCCAAGACCGCGCACCCAACGCCGACGATCGAGCCGGGCCGCAAGCCCAACGATCCTTGGTACAACCAACATCGGCGTAACAAGCGCTAGGAGAACGTCATGAAGCAATGGGACCAGATCTACAACCCGCGCACCGAGCAGACGCAAGTGGCGGAGCCCGAGCTCTACCGAGCGCTGCTGCTCCTCGCGGGCATTGACTACACCCAGGAGCACCTCATCCCGCACATGAGGACTCCGTACACCGACAACCCGGTCTACTGCCAGCCCGCGCTCATGGTGATGACGGAGTGGGGTCTCCTCAAGGTCGGCTGGCGCAAGAGCGTGATCAACATCGAATGGAAGTCCTCGAACTACCCAGACATCTTGATCGAGCCCCCGCAGTCCTACATTACCCACGGCGAGGGCTACATCCACTGCTACGGCTATGGACAAGCTCTCGACGCGCTGCAGAAGCTGACGCTCCAGTTCGAGCGTCACGTCTACTACGACAGCCTCGCCGAGCCGAAGAAGAGCGAAAAGATCGCCCGCCTGAAGGCCAGCGAGGCCGACGAGAAGCAGCACAAGGACGCGTACGAGCTGGACCAGGCACGCAAGCTCGTGGCCGAGGCAGACACGAAGCTCGCTGACCAGGTTGTTGACGGTCAGCTCAAGAAGCTGGCCGGCGTCCCCAACTCCACCGAGGAGGCATAATGGCCAACTACGTTCCCACGATTGGCGACTACCCGGGCGACCGCCTGACCCGCGAGCAGACCCTGTGCCTGTTCTTCATCTGGCAGCATCCGCGCGCCGAGACAGGCACGCTGACCACGCTGCTCCACAGCGACGCGCAGCCCATCGTCAATAGGCTAAACAGCCTGAGCCTCATCACAATGGACGAGGGCATCGGTGTCTCCACTGAGAAGGAGAACTTCACGTGGAACCTGAGCGAGCGCGGCGCCGTCCACATCGCGAACCTGATCGATCTGGTGCTGCCCAAGCCTCGCATCGTCTGGTGCACCCTAGCCGAACTGGCCGCCATCGAGAAGGAGAATCCAAGTGGCAAGTGACCTCAGCTCCAAGGCCATCTGCATGGGCCCGGCCGACGCGTCCAAGCTGACGGAGGCCATGAAGGCCAGCATCGTGGCCAACGGGGTCCGGAACGTGCGGATGGTCGGCGACAAGGTGTGTGGCATCATCCCGTTCGCGTTCAGCGTTGGCCTCGTCTACAACGTGCTGGAGGGGCCGCACGACACGTTTGAGCGCCGGTACTGCTTCACGCTGTACCGTGACGCGCTCCTGTCGCTCGAGCTCTGGTCCAAGCATCCGACGGCAGTCCATGCCCCAGGCAACTGGATCAAGTGCAAGGGCTCACTCGATGGCCGTGGTCTGGACCACAATCCACGCGACCTCCTGGTCGGCATGAGCAAAGCCTACCCGAAGGATGTGACGCCCACCATGATCGCGGCGTTTGACCTTGAAGAGGGCTACCCACTGATCATCCCTGACGCACCCATCATCTAGGAGGGCTCATGCCCACCAATCGCTACCGGCTCACGGAGCTGGACATCGCCGTCCTGATCTACAACAGTGGCATCCTGCAGAATACCACGGTCGAGGAGGTGACGAACTCGCAGTCGCGCCTCCTGTCAATGGGTCTGACCGAGGTGGATGACTTCATCGACGAAGGTGAAGAGCAGCTCTATCCGTTGACCGACCGCGGCGAAGCCCTGCTCGATCACTTGATCGAGGTACCGCTGCCGAAGCTGCGTCTGGTGTGGACGCGTCCAGAGGAGGACCTCAATGACCGATGAACTGCCATCCGATCCCAGCCGCATGTTCCGCACGCCACGTGAGGTCCTGGACGCAGGCGTCTCGTCCAGCGATCCTCGTGTCATGGATGCGATGGCCGAGGTCAACCGCCGCATGATGGACACCTTGGTGCAGGCTCTAGGGATCAGCCAAGAACTCCTCACAGCAGAGATCCCTTACTGCTCAAGGATCGAACACGAGATCCGTCGGCGCGAGTACGAAGCACGTACCAAGCCATTCATGGAAGCGGCGAAGCGGGTCCAAGAGGCGATGCCCAAGATGGAGATGTGGCAGCCCGTCGGCTATTTCGTTCTGTACCTGCGTCGCCGCCCTCACGTCCTCATGTACGGATCTGGCACCTACGGCTACGTCGAGTCCTTGAGCAAGTCCTTCTCCTCAACGCGCAGAGCCAGAGCCTGGGCGCGCCGGCAGATGGAGTGCTTCCTTCACATGTGTCTGTGTCCAGGATGGGTTCCGTGTGACCCAGACTACGAGGATCCTTACCACAGCCTCCCATCCTTCAAGATGGTGGAGCCGCGGTTCGAGATCCACGACGGATTCACTGGCTTCTCCAGACGAGCCTCCGTCATCGCGCCCACTCAACTGTAAATAGACGGTTCAAACCACCGGCACCTCAACTAGGAAGCCACGATGCTCACTGAAGACCAGATCCACGCCATCCTCGCAAAGATGGTGGTACCGGCCCACAAACTTGACGTCACCAAGCCCACCGTCGTCAAGTGGTTGCTGGACAATCTTCGCACTCGCAATCTGACCCACAACAGCTACCAATCGGTCATGCAGGCGCTGATCGACCTGGCTCTGGCAAAGAAGTGGTGCAAGAAGAGCGAGCTTCACGAGTACGAAGCCAGCATCAGCGACGATGCGATGCGTGAAGGACTGGCCCGGTGGCGTGAACAGCGTGCGATCCACACTCAACCGGCATGGAGTCCGGCAGGCGATCCAACACACCGCCCGTCCCGCCCTCCACTCGTAGATCCGGTCGTGGTCAAGGTGTTCGGCGCCGATGCCAAGCCTATGAATCTAGCCGACAAGGACCCGAAGCGTACGATCATCCACGCGCCAACGCGTCCTGGGATATCGACGTCACAGGTACTGCGCTCAGCCACCGCTGGCCTGGCCCTCTCTGCCGGACTCGCGCAGGCACAAGACACAAAAGCTGCTGACTCGAAAGGGCCGCTCAGCAGAGATCGCTTCACCCGTTAGAGACATCCTTGGGAGTTCATGATGAGAAGAGTGCTTCTTGCCCTGTCCGTTGGGCTGATATCGGCTTTCAGTCCAGCACTCGTTGAATCCGAGACGGCAATCAAGAGTCTTGTCGCGAACTCCTCCCCCGTGATCCCAGATCTGCACCAGTGCCTGATGATGCTGCTCAGCATGGTCGTGGCCACCGTCAGGCTCGCCCTGAAGCGTGCAATTTGATGGTTCACCCTGGGAGGATTTGTCATGTCCGACATCTGGAAGCCCGTTCATCAACCAACCCGCCGTGAACTCGAAGAACGGAGGAAGGCGGAGGCCGAGGCGAAGTCCAAACCCGGTCCCTACGACCGCAGCAAACCCGGCTTCATGATTGACAGTGAAGGCAAGATGAGCTATGATCCAGCGCTGGATCCTGACCAGAAAGCCTACAAAACCTAGGGACGGTGACCAATGAGTAGTCCCCATTACTATCCGAAAGATGGGACCGTCAGTCACATTGCTGTCGAGTACCTTAAGAGCAGGCCGCGTGGCGTGCTAGTCACCACGAAGGATCTCGCTGCAGTCTGTCAGGTTGCGACTCCTACTTTCCAGATGCGGGTTGCCAGCGCCATTAAGCATGGTCTCCTACGTCAGAAGCGCATCAGTCCTCGCAAGACCCTCTGGTACTTGGGCTATCCCGAGGACCACGGGTACGACCCGGATCCTAGGATCCCCAATGTCGAGCACGATCCACAAGGGGTGCGTCTACCCTTCCTCCCTAAGCTGGCGCCGGTTGAAGTGGCGCCACCAATAGAGAGACCGTGGCGCCTTGCCCTGGACTTCGCGGGTGACGAGCCCGATGATGCGCCAGAAGATGTGTACACGCCTCCTGCCTTTGGTCCCAGCCCAGGCCCCGCCTACAGACCAGACGTGGAACCTGAGCCTCTCATAACCGATGAGGAAGACGCTGAGGACATACCGCACGTGAGCCCAAGCAGGAGCCTCAGTGATCAGAGTCGGTCACGAGTCGGCTTCTCGACCTTCGATCTTGTTACCACTGGTCGCCGCATCGAGGACGTGCTGGCAGACCCATCGCTTCCTGCTTGGCGCGCGAGTCAGCTCACATCTGCCATGCAGAACAAGCAGGCTCAGCTCGTCGCCCGCTTCCGTGATCTGCTAGGGAGCAGTGACAAGCTCGTGACCAGCGATCCGCACCGATCGGTTGCCCGTCTGCTGGAGGTCGCGCGTCTGGTGCGAGAGCAGGCCCCCAAGTCGCGCTTCAAAGGTGTGGAAGTGGATCTGGCCATCCACCGTGAGCTCAACGAGATCGGCGAGGTGGTCGAACGCGCCATCTCCAACCTGGAGGCCACTCTCCAGACCATGATTGATCTGCAGTAGAACTGTAAAGAGAGGATACAAGGGCTCAGGCCCCGGTTAGAGGTAGTTCTCTGATCCATCAGTTGTTGAATACGGCCGACCTGGCCTCGCGTTGCTAGACGCGGAGTCCGGTTGTCGTGGCAGGGCCCGGGGCATCAACCCCGGGCCCCTGATCCGCGATTCCTCAACCTGTTGATCTAGGAGCCTCACATGAACGCAAGCAACCAACCCCTCGTCCTCAACGTCACCGTTCCCGGCTTCGTGCCGCAAAACGTGATCATGCAGCCTGAAGTGAGCGTGTCTGTCACCACGACGGATCCGGCACCCAAGGCCAAGATCGAAGTTACCGATGCAGATCTGCATCGTGTCCACCTCCAGGACTTCCTGTTCAAGCAGGTCGGCCGGTTCGTGGGTCTCGACTTCATCAAGGTAGACGGTCAAGCGCGCTCGTTGAACGGTCGCCTCGGAGTGCGCAAGCATCTCAAGGGCGTGGTCTCGACGCACGCTAGCGATGCCCGTCCCTACCTCGTGATCTACGACGTGAAGACGCGCGGCTATCGCGCGGTCAATCTCGCAACCGTGTCGGCAGTGCGTGCTCAGCACACGCGCTACTCGATCATCGGTTAACCGAATCCACCCAAGCTGGCACCCAGCCGCTCTGTCCTGTCCTCCCCAGGATGGATCGGCTGGCCTGTAGGCTCGCGGGTGCACGGGACCTATTGCGTAGGGTCCCACCTATTCTGAAATGGGCCGTTAGCTCATTGGATCGAGCGTCAGGCTCATAACCTGCTGGTCCTGGTTCGATTCCAGGACGGCCTACCACCACACACTACACGGAACACCACATGAAGAAGATCAAGGCAAGAAATGGCAACGTCGTGTTGATGATGCGCGACGCGAACAAGACCGCCGGCGGCATCATCACCAGCGTCGACACGCACGACAAGCACCTCATGACCGTCGAGTCGGTTGGTCCAGGCCATCTGACCGAGAACGGGGATCGCATCCCCATCGGCCTCAAGCCTGGTGACGTCGTCTACGTGGCGGCTGGTGCCACCTACTCCAAGTACGATCTGCCGGACGGAAGCAGTCGCCTCGTCTGCAACGAAGCCCTGATCCTTTGCATCGAGGAAGACGACGGCACGCCGTCTCTGGCGTCGTTCAACTGAAGAACATCTCTCGTTAGCGCAGTCTGGTAGCGCACTGGTCTTGGGGTCCAGGGGTCGCAGGTTCAAATCCTGCACGGGAGACCAACGCTGGAGTGGCTGAGTGGTTGAAGGCACCGGTCTTGTAAGCCGGCGGCGTAAGCTCGTGAGTTCGAATCTCACCTCCAGCACCATACAGAATCGTTGACTCAGCAGTGATGACGCTGAGCCAGCGCGGGGCTTGTGATCAGAAGCCGACTCGAAGGCACGGACACGTAGTGATCTGTGTACTCGCGAAACAAGGTCGTAGGCAAGACTGCGATCACTGATCTTTGTGGTGCCCGTTGTGGGTGGCGTCGTTTTCGCTGCCGCCGCGCTAGGCCACCTTTTCGTGTGAACCCACCAACTGGCCCACGCGGGCCGAGGACCCATCATGCACTGGCGACAGACCTAGCCGTTAGAAGCGGCCCAAGACGAGACGGAACCTGAGAAGATAGATGCCCGAATGAATCAACTGGCGCTTCGGCAACGCCGCCTAGGCCCAAGCGAGGACACATCCATGAATTGGCACGGTACCTAGCCGTTAGAAGCGGCCCCTCAACACTGATAACTCTAGACGCCCTCGCGCCTAAGCTGGTCGCATACGAGGGGAGCCCCAAAGCAGAGACCGGCCCATGCCGGAGCTCATTGACTCTTCAGTAGTGCATGTCTTCGAGGTGAACGTCGCTTGCGATACAGCGGCACTAGAACCTGGTACGGTGCGGAACGAGAGTCGATACTTTGTCGTCGACAGGCCACCTGCGGCCATAACCAGCGTAGTTGAACGAGAGCTCAGCCACTTGGGTTCCACGCAGGTGACAAGCTTCTATGCGAAAGCAGACCGGCGAGTGTACGTGGAGTGAATCCTCGTGAGTGATCTTACGTCCTCATAGTTTAGTGGTCAGAACGTCAAGAGCGGTCTGCAAGTCACTGTTCCGAGTCACATGGAGTGCCCTGCGGGGTCCTAGTGAGGTCGGGTCGACGGGGAGTTGCAGTCAACGCGGGAGACGCTGGTTCGATTCCGGCTGAGGACTCCAGTACTGTAAATGAATCTCGTGGGCATGGTGGAATTGGAAGACACGGTAGAGCCTGGCGGCGCGTGGACGCGTCCTGACCGCCATCGGGCATACTGCGCAAGCGTGCCAGTTCGATCCTGGCTGCCCACACCTGATCAATGGTTACGGGTTAGCTCAATGGTAGAGCAGTTGCCTACGCAAAAGATGACGGCGGTTCGAATCCGCCTCCGTTCCCACCTATCAACGCGGCGAGGGTGTTTGAAGAGTCACCCGCAGTTGCAATGAAATCCCGCCTCCCCAGGGACGACCGATGGCTAACCGAAATGGTAGCTGCTGGTCAAACCATAGGGAATATGGTTGTGCTGTGAGAAATCACGATGATGTTGATGTTGATGCGTGTCGGACGGGGTTTCGATTACCCCCCGCTCCACCAGGATGGGCACTTTCGAACTCACAGTAGTGAGGGGCATTGTGTCCATCCTAATGGGGCGGAATTGGTTTCGACGGCGCGACTGATTCTGAGACTGACAACCCGAGCTAGTCTGCATGCTCGTTAAACTCGTAGGCAAACACCAAAACTGCCAACGATCACTCGTTCGCCCAAGCCCTCGCGGCCTAAGCCAAAGTCCCGGCGCATTGCATCCGATCCGATAATGACGTGACGATGTGAAGTGCCAGGGGCCCCTCCCGTACCCACGCTTCAGCTAGGTGGACTACGCTTTGTCAGGCCAGAGAGGGGCCACCCCAAATTCAACCGTAGGACCTATTATGGAACACGAAGTGACCACCGGCTGTGGTATCGTCCATGCTGATGGCAAAGAACCACCTGTCGCCTCTGGATCATTCGAGGTCTACGCCAATGGCCTGATCCAGTGTACCGTCCGTGGTATGGAAGGCACACAGCATCCGGAGCCGATCAGGCAATTCCTGGCCGCAGTGCACGTCCACAACACCGAACGTTGTCGCGTCCTCAACGCCAATCTTACCAGGAACCAAGCATGAACAAGCTCACTGCCCTAGTCGCCAAGATCGGCACCAATCCGTACTGGATCGCCTTCGCCGTCATGATGATGCTGCGGTCGAAGATCACCTCCATGGTGGTCATCGCCATCATCGCTGTACTGCTCCTCGTGGCCGCCGCGGTCAAGGAGTTCTACTTCGATGCCAGGAACGAGGTGCCGAAGCAAACCCCGTTCGACAACTGGACGGACTTCGGGGGCTACGGTGGCGGCATTGCCGCTGCTCTGCTCTGCTCTGCTCTGCTCTGGATCTGGTTCGTAGCATGATCCCTGCTGACCAACTCCGCCGGACCGAGGTGTGGCACGAAGGCAAGTGGATCCAGGTCAGCTTGGGACAGGTCACCGAGGGTGATGTGATCCGTCAGTTCGAGCCAGATGGTCGTCCAGTCCTCGTGCACAGCCTTCATCACATGAAGGTTACTGATCGGCCTACGATGCTGGCCGAACCATTCACCGAGGAGCTTCCATGACTTCGCGCCGCTCCCTTCTGTCACACGCCATGGCGTGTGCTTCGGCGCCTTCCATAGTCAGAGCCGAGTCGCTCATGAAGAGGCCAGCGACATCCCTGTGTCTGCCACCGGGGTTCGGCAATACCGCTGTGGCAGTGAGCAGCAGTGGGCACTTAGATTACGACACATCGTGGATCTACACCACTGATGGTATGAGTCTGCGCCCTGCTGATTTCTCCCTCTATCAAGAACAGTACATGAGACTGCACTGCGAGAGGCTCAACAGACCGTGGCGTGTTGCCGAACGTGTCGAGCAATTCAAGAAGATGCACCAGAGGCTGGCCGCCAGCCTGCCCGTTAGTTTCTGATCTAGGCCCCATTGACCGACCGTTGATGGGGCCCTTTTCACACCGCGACACGAGGTCCATGATGAATGAAATGATCAAAGCCGCCTTCGAGGACAGTGATGCCCACCGGAGGCTAGGCGAGGCGATGGCGAACTCGCTCTACGCTGCGGCCAACAGCGAGGGGCCGATGCGTCGCGTGATGAGGCGCATGAAGGAGTTCGATGCCATGTCACCTGAGGACCAGGCCCGCCGGCGCAAGACCCTTGAAGTCCAAGGTACCTCGCTGCCGGAGGGAGAGCGCTACCTAAACCGGCTGGCACGGGCCCGCCTTCGTCCTGACTTCGAGCCCATCGACATGAGGTGGGGCCTGTTCCAGCAGTTCCAGGACCTAGGCATCACCAACCTCCGCACCGCCAAGGAATGGGGTCGTGCTCAATACCAGACGCCAGAACAGTGGGACCGGTTCGCGGTGTTCGGCACCAGAGACATGAGCTGGCAGCTCAGCTGGTGGATCGAGGTCCTGGACGGCCGCTACCCCGACGACGTGGCCCGTGGCTATGGCCACGACCTGTACCTCAACTGCCGGTACGGGATCGAGATCTGTGACTTCATCTACGGACATGGAGAATGACATGACACTCAGTAGACGTGGTTTCCTAGGCGGCATCCTCGCTGCGGCCGCAGCCCCGGCCTTAGTCCGGGCCTCTTCCCTCATGCCCATCGTGGCACCCAAGATCTGAACCATGCCTCCGGACAATCTGTGCGCCAAGGCAGACATCACCATCACGCTCCCTCAGATGCGACTTGGTGATGAGATCAGGATTACTCGAGGTCAGACCAAGTACTTCGTCACCCTAGACGAACTCGGTTTCTACGAGGCGACGGGACCAGCACCAGAAATCCTAGTAAAGCCGGACGAGCTGATCCTCGGTCAGCTCGGCTGGATCGGCCCAGACCCTGACCCTGATCCTGCCGTATGGGACAGGATCAACACCATGAACGTGACGCTGCGTCGTGCCCACGCCGAGCGCCAGCAGCGAGCGAAGCCCAATCCCCAGGCTGACGACTTGGTGATCAAGCGTCTGAGACAGCTCATCGGCCCCAATCTAAAGGCATGACATGCAAAATGCAGTCGCAGTAACCGTCTGGCGTCCCATCTGTCCGCACTGCGGTAAGGACAGCCATGTCTCTCTCGAAGGGCGTTTCAACTCGCAGCCCAAAGACGATGCCATGTACGGATGCGAGTGCCGTGCCTGCCACAAGAACTTCGATGTCGTATGGTCCCACGAGAAGCAGGAGCTTACCCTGCCTCCGAGGACGACCAACAACGCCATCCCCATCTTGATCCTGGTCAGTCTCGAGACCTTCGATCGACAGGCACGCAAGCGCCTGTACCTGGTGGTCAAGTCCGACCGCTATGGTGACCCTGACGCGGTGATCAATCATCAGGAGGAGTGGGAGCACAGGCGCTACTTCTACGAGGAGCACACGTGTCCCACCAACTTCGTGCGGGTGAAGCAGTTCCTGATCGACGGGGACGATGATCCGCACGGCATCTTCGAGTTCCACGACTTCGCGGACATGAAGGACGTGGTCTGGGCTGACAAGCCGGGTGGTGACGTCGACACGAAGGCAACCTGGCCTCACGTGTTCCAAGGGCAGATCATCAACGGTGACGTACACGAGGTCGTGGCCGCCACGCAGATCAAGGGGTAGTCCATGCAGCGACGCTCGTTCCTAGGTGCCATCCTGGGCACCATGACCGCACCCTCCATCGTCAAGGCCAACAACCTGATGAGCATCGTGGTGCCGAAGTTCCAGCTCTACCAGCCGGTGACACTGGACCCTCGGGGCCGGCTCCAGGTTGGCAAGAGTGGCCAGATCCTGGTCTTCAACGGGGACTACGTCGAGTGGCAAGACCCACCCGAGGCCCGGTTCACGCACGAGTTCTGGACCTGGCAGGAGGACGACCCGTTGATGAAGGCCAAGCTCCGAGCCATCGGCATCAGCGAGCGTGACATCGCCGGTGACCTGCCGATCTACGACAGCGTGGCACTGGACCGCGAGGTCGCTGACATCACTGCCGACGGCGATCTGCTCGAGATTGCGCTGCAGGACCGCATGGCCCGCGGCGAAGCCTGGGGCAACATCAAGTGCCTTGACCTCCCTATGTTCAAGGACTTCGCCAAATGACTTTCAATCGCCAACAGACACCGGTCCCCGTGGCCGGCCACCCCTTCGTCGTCGAATTCATCGATCCCGGTACCTGCTACGACGAGTCGGCGCCACCAAGGGGCTGGACACCCAGACTGCTGTATAGATTTGACGCCGAAACGAACAAGGCGTTCGTCAAGCGTCAGTTGATGGAAGCCTTCGTAGGCTGTCCAGATGGATGGGAGGTCCGGCTCAGCATTAGCACTGTTCGCTACTACTTCACCAGCAACGTCCACAGCACTCTAAGCTTCTCGATCACGAAGCCCCTCGTCCCTGAGGGCAAAAACGTGATCACTGATTCGGAGTTCGTCAACATCTTTCTCGGCTTCAGCGAGATGGACAACCTGTTCGCTACGCTTGATGCCCAGAAGCAGATCATGGTGGAGACGACAGGAGTCGCACTACGGCATCCGTCCAAGCCCTGGCTTTGAACTGTAAAGAGTAGGGTGCGCGCCGTGCGCACCCAATCAACAGACCCCTCATCATGAACCCTCAGACCATTGCCGAGAACTTCCCCCTATCCGGGGCCGACGCCAAGGACTATGCGAGCCGGACCATCTCCAGCCGCGCCTTCTATCACACGGTCTTCCAAGCCGTGAAGCAGAAGCGATCCCTGTCCGTCGTTCGCATGGGTGACGGCGAGCGCCAGCTCTTCATCGATGCCGCAGTCGCAGAGGCGGCGAAGATCAGCGGCCTGCCCACCTCGAGCTTCGACGCCAAATGGCGCCAGCGCATGGGCATCGAGGGACTGGCCTTCCATCAGCTGGTCTACAGCATGATGGCTGCAATCACCGACGCGGACTACTTCGGCCCGAACGTGAACGGGCTGGTGAACCCTGACTACAGCGTCTACCCGTGGTACAAGATCGCCGGAAAGAACCAGCCGCTGGTCGACAACTTCTTCGTCAACGAGTGGGACCTGCCGAGCCGAGTCAACCTGCTGAAGCAGGCCGGCAATGTCCTGGTACTGCACGCCAACCCAGTGACGGCCAATACGTTTGCCAAACGGGCGCGCGCCTATCTCAACGTCGGCATCCGCCACGTCAGCCTCAAGTCGTGGCAGGATGTGAACCTCGTGATCGACGAGTGTGAGAAGTGGGACTACCCACTGGTCCTGGTAAGCGCTGGTCCGGGCTCCAAGCACATCATCCCGAAGATTGCGAAGCAGGGAAAGGTTGTGCTCGACCTCGGCAACGCAATGGACCATTGGCTTCTGCTCGAACTCTACAAGCAGGATCCGTCAAAGCTGGGAGCTACAAAATGAGTGTCAAGGCTGGAATCAAAACTGGTGATGTCGACAACTCCCACGAGTTCCTGCGTGAACAGGTAGCTCGGGCTGAATACGGCTGGCTAGAAGTCTCAACCGACGCAGTACGAAAGCTTCTGAAAGAACGTGATGAACTGAAGGCACAGGTGGACCAAGCATCCAGGAATGGAGAATCAAAATGAGCCTCGTCATCGACGGTTACGTCAAGTCTCTAACCGCACTTGGTGGCCTGGTCGTCATCACGTTCGAAACTGAAGCCGCACGTTGCGGACAACCATTGCAGGTGTCTGTTCCACAAGAGGAAGCCGTGAACTGGATTCCTGGGCAAGCGATCACTGTCACATTCGACAAGGTTCCACAAGGAGCCGCGGGTTGAGCGGCGCCGGCTACGGATCTGGACAGGGCTATCCGAAGAAGATCGCAATCTTCGGCACTGGCACCGGCCCAATGAACACGAACGACCAGATCACCAAGCTGGTTCCTGCGCTCAAGCTATGCTCAAGCTGCGGGCGTACCTGCGATCCCGGAGGCGGCGTGCAGAAGACACCAGAGAAGTGGGTATGCGGCAAGTGTTGGCGCATCCTCCTGCAAGGTGGGAAGCCGAAGAAAGCTGCGGTCGTCTAGTCCGCTGGCAGAAACTGTAAAGAAGGTTGTGCCCGCTCTGCGTGGGCCGGCCCAGAATTCAATCGTCACCATATTCCAAAGAGGAAGAACCCATGTCACTCGACGCCGTCACGCAAACAACCCTGATCCCCGGTTCCATCTGGACGCGCCCCGCGAAGAAGCAAGGCGGCGAGGAAGTCTCCGTCACAGTCCTGTTCGTCACCAACTCGTCGGTGCCGGCGAAGGTCCTGGAGGACCACCCGCAGCAGGTCGTGTTCCTGACCAAGAAGCGCAACGTCCAGTCCATGACCCTTGACGAGTTCGTCGCCGGACGCAGCTACACCACGATGGACAAGGACGCCGAGCTCCTGCTCGAGTCCCTGACCGCCGAGAAGCTGGACCTCGAAGACCAGGAGTTCGACGACATTGACATCGACTCGATCCCGCTACCAGACGATCTTCGCGACATGGTCGGCCAGGGCTCCGTCACCTCCGACTCGGCAGTGGATGCCACCCTCGTCAACGTCAGCCCGGCCTTCGCCGTGGCACCGGATCATCCGCTGGCCCAGGTCCTGTCCTCGCGCTTCGTGTCGTACAGCGAAGGTGCCGAGCGCGGAGACCCTCAGTACATCGGCAATTCCAGCATCACGCTGCGCTTCGTGCTGAACGAAAGCCTGACCCTCGCCATGCTACGCGATGTGTTCGGCTCGGCAGGCTCTCCGCTCGAGATCGACACGTTCAACGTCAACTCGACGCTCGAGAGCACCAAGGTCGACTTCACCGTCTTCGTCGGCGCGTTCCTCGAAGTCGTTGCCACCGGCAGCGGCGGTTCGCAGACGCTGGGCGTTGTCCAGCTGATCGCCGAGGGCGACATCCGTGACTCGCAGGCCGTCGTGGCCGACACCGTCGCCTCACACGGCGAGACCGAAGTGCTGATCGACCTGAGCGCGGCACCGATGCCAGCTACGGCCGCGCCTGCTGCTCAACCAAGCCACGTCGTCAACGTCAACGTCGTTGCGGCGGGCTGATCCAACACAGAACGAAGTTCAGGCCTGACACCGCGTCGGGTTACTTCCTCCCCAAAAGGGCCCTTCGGGGCCCTTTTTCCGTTTACGGCCCGAATTCTAGGATCATCATGACTGACAAGGGAAACTATATCATTGGCAAAATGCGGAGCGAGGAAGGCCACACCCTGTTCCTCGGTCGCGTTGTTGCCACCCAGGGTTCCAACATCATCTCTGGCTACATTGAAAAGAACAGTCACCTGCCGAAGCTGCGTCAGCTCTTCGAGATCCCACGTAAGGACGTCGTGCTCGACATGGGTCCAACCCCGTATCCTGGCACGGTCCACAAGTTCGACACCAGCCACCTCTACACGGGTCATCGGAAGCAACATGAGTTCTTCGGCCCCATCCACTTCTTCTACAAGCCTGAGAAGGAGGTGGGCTCGGTCCTCATGCAGACGTTCGACCACTGCGCCACCAAGCTCGAAAAGCTGAAGATGCCGGCCGTGCTTCAAACCGTCTGGGAGATCAATCCGAAGGAGATGAAGGGGAAATGGGCTGGCTTCTACCGACACAGCCGCGCCCCGCACAAGCTCCCGCACACCCTGAGCATCAAGCCCGAGGTCGTGCCCACCGTGGTCTCCGAGTTCGCGTACGTCATCTACCACGAGTACGGTCACTACCTCCACGCCAACTACATCCGCAACCCCAAGGTCAACGCGGCCTGGATCAGACTGTTCAATACCAGCATCAAGCCCCAGACCATCGACAAGGAGATGTCGAAGCGGTTGCTAGAGGCCCTGGTCGAGGGTGAAGAGCGGCCCACTGACTTCAAGGGTCAGCTGGAGGAAGAGGAGCGGCTGGCCTTCAACTGGATCATCCGCACCATTGGTGTCGAGCACGCGGTGTCGCTCAAGGAGTTGGATACCCTCTTCGTGGCCGACTCCAAGGACGAGATCCGGGCCCTGTGGCCAAAACGGACGCTGACCAAGAAGGAGTTGTCGCCCGTAGTGACCCCATACGCCTGTCTCAACTACCATGAACTTTTCGCCGAAAGTTTTGCCTTCTTCATGCTGAAGAAGAAGCTGCCGGCTGGCATCGTCAAGCTCATGGAGAAGACACTGCGCAACCTCGAAGAGCCCGAAGAGCAATCCACCGAAGGAGATGACCAATGAGCAACGACCAATGGGGACCCAACGGTGAACCTCCAGGCTCACGGCCTGGTCAGCGCGCACCGCAGTCCTACCCGCTAGGCCAGCCCGTGATCGAGCTGACCCCAACCGAGGTGGCGTGGCTGTCCACTGACCCGACGTCGCTCCAGGCGCTGGCCGACTGGTATCACATGCGCAGCCTGCTCGGCATCCCAGGCTCGGAGGAGCGTGTGGTCGCCCTGTCCAACGCCTCCATCTACTTCGCGCGGAAGCTCAGTGCCAGCGCCAAGGCTATCCGAGAGGATTTCACCAAATGAGCCAACGCCTAGCCATCTTCGACATCGACGGGTGCTGCCTCAACCTGGAGGCCAGGTTGCCACACTTCGATACCGACTACGAGCTCTTCCAGTCGCTGTGGCACACGGATAAGCCGATCCCTCAAGGCGTCCTCGTGTACCGGCTGCTGATGAAGGACTCGACCCTGAAGCCGGTGTTTCTGACCAGCCGCAACGAGGACCTCCGCGACGTGACGGCCCATCAGCTTCGCCTCATGTTCCCGAAGCAGGAGTACGAGCTGTGGATGCGACCCAGTGACAACAAGATGCCATGCCAAGAGTACAAGGTCTTGGCCCTTCAGAGCCACGGCTACCAGCCCAGTGACGTGTTCATCGCCTTCGACGACCACTCCGAGGTCATCGCTGCGTACCGGAAGCTCGGCATCGTGGCCTACCACACCGCTGACCGGGAGGAGTGATCATGAACAGAGATCAAGTCTGCCTTCTATTAGTCCTCGCAGTCTACGCTGTTATTGGTTTCACCTGGCTTCTAATCAGCCCTCAAACCTTCCACGTTTACGGCTGGATAGCGCCCTTGGCACTAGTCGTTGTTCTGTTCGTGTTGATACTCTGCCTACTGACTAGGAGGTACTGATCATGATGAAGCTTTCAGAACTGGTCCGCCTCAGCGAGCGGATGCGGCGAATCAACGCTCGCTTCGTAAAGATCACTGGCTACAAGACGGGTTTCGACGCCAACAACGTGCCGACCGCGGTCTGCCGCACCCGCACTCCCCTCGAGTACACGATCGGCCACAAGGTGGTCAAGGCAAAGGACCAGAAGCCGTACACGTCGAGCATCAAGTTCCTGGACAAGAAGCTGAATGTCAAAGTCTCATGCAGCTGTCCTGACTACCTCTTCAGATGGGAAGTTGCAAACCATTTGGTGGGTGCATCTGATGTGATCTACAGTTCAGGTGAAATGCCAGAGGGTACGAACCCAGACCATCGTCCTGGCATGTGCAAGCACCTTCTTCGTCTGAGATCGCACATCAAGGAAAAGCATGGCTTCTGACCTCATGTCCAAAGAAAAGGGAGGTTGACTTGGCTGCATACGAACACAGTGCCACCTTTGCCAGTCTCAAAGGCATCAAGGAAGAGCTGACCGAGAACTTCACCAGCCATCAGCTTCTCTCAACCCTTGATTTCTTTCTCGAGTCGGCCATCGACCCGATCGTCAGCGGCTACCCTGACCTGCCCGACGTGTACTTTGCTCAGGTCGTGGCCTACCAGTTCGTCAACCCTAACGTCAAGTGCAGCCGCAATGACAAGGTCGAGCTACCGACCCGGCTGTTCAACAGCGTGACGGCCCTTGACCACGAGACCAAGCGCCAGCACCAGAAGAAGATGCTGTTGAACCGAGGCCTGCTGTTCGGACTGGTTGCCGTTTTCATGAAAACGGTAAATACCTATCGTCAGCTGCACAACCCGTACACCAAGCTGGACCGGTCGACGCGAACTCTGCTCCTGACGATGGCCGACAAGCGGGTCGGATCCACGTGTCTGTACTCGGCTATCACGCAGGCCGAGAACTGGATCAACAAGGCCTACCACTTCAAGGAGCTCATCATCCAGAAGTACGTGCGCATGTCCATCATGCAGGCACGGAAAACCTACACCGACATCGACCACGTCAAGAGCTTGAACGACCTGATCCAGATCTACCTCATCTACCTCACCAAGGCGATCGAGCGCTGTGACTCAAGGCAAGGGGTACTGACCCCGTACATCAAGCTCTGGTTTTACAGCGCCAAGTCCGAGATCATCAAGTCCGTTGCACGCGACGGCATGGATACCTCGTACGACCAGCTCCTCGAATCCGGGATCGACGCTCAGGCAGTCGGACCCGATACGCAGTACGAGGCGGTTCAGCACCTGTGCACCGTGGCCAAGGCTATCGACCCCACGGGTGCCTACCGCTTCGCTCTCCAGATACCTGAAGTCTTTTCTTCGAAAGATCTCAGGAAGCTTCAACTTTTCACCAACTAGAACAGGACCTTACATGCAAGATCTTGACGACGCCAAAACAGGCGGGGGCAGTAGCGACCGCGCACCGGACATGAAGGACCTGATCCAGGTCTTCACGTTCCCTGAGAAGAAGTGGACCCCGATCCGCCTCTACCCGGGCATCGTGTCGACTGCCCGCTACTGGATCAAGACCAAGACGAAGGACGGCAAGGGAACCAAGTTCCCGACCCCGTGCCCGTCCTATGACCAGGAGACGCAGGAGCGCGACAGCACCAAGTACGACCCGTGGCGTGACCTTCAGGCGGCCGAGCGCCAGAAGATGCAGGACCAGGGCATCGAGAAGGAGCAGATGCGCGAGAAGGCGCGCGTCGAGTTCGAGCAGAAGTGGTGGATGGGGGCCATCATCCGCTCCCTGCAGAAGGAAGCGCCTGCCAAGATGCCGAAGGCCACGTCGGCCGAGCGCAAGTCCGGATTCAAGGACAAGGAAAGCGACAGCTGGACCGCCAAGCGCGGCGTCCGTCTGGGCAAGGGCCTGGCCGACAAGATCAAGCAGCTGAAGCAGCTGAACATCACCGAAGGCAAGGCCGGCGCCAAGGCGTTCTCTGTCGACCATCCGAAGTACGGCATCGACATCCGTGTCTACTACGACTCGAAGAAGGCGCCTGCCGACCAGTACCAGGTTCAGATGGGGACAAAGCGCACCCCGCTGACCGAGGAAGAGCTGGCCATGCTGGGCTGGGACCTCGAAGGCGCGGCCGCGAAGGCGATGGCTGTCGCCGACGACAAGGAAATCAAGCGCGACTTCGAGTCGTGGGCCAGTCGCAACGGCGTGAAGGTCGCGGCCGCCAAGGGCAAGAAGAAGGCCGACGACGAAGACGACGAGGCCGATGAGGACGACGAGGACTTCGACGACGAAGAAGACGAGTCCCCGAAGTCCAAGAAGAAGGCGCCGCCCAAGAAGAAGGGCAAGTCCAAGCCGGCCGACGACGAAGAAGACGAGGACGATGAGTCCGACGACGAGGACGATGAAGACGAGGACGACGATCCACCGGCCAAGTCCAAGAAGAAGGCACCGGCCAAGGGCAAGAAGAAGCCTGCGGACGATGAAGACGACGAGGACGAAGACGAGGACGACGACTTCGACGAGGAAGACGAGGACGATGACCCGCCGCCCAAGAAGAAGGGCAAGGCACCGCCTCCGAAGAAGGGCAAGAAGCCCGCCGACGACGAGGACGATGAAGACGACCTCGACGACGATGAAGACGAGGACGAGGAGGAAGAAGACGACCCGCCTCCGAAGAAGAAGGCCGGGGCGAAGAAGCCCGTGGCCAAGGGCAAGAAGAAGGCCCCGGTCGACGACGAGGATGACCTCGACGACGACGAGGAGGACGAGGACGAGGATGATGATCCTCCGCCCAAGTCCAAGAAGAAGGTCTCGAGCCGGCCTGCGCCCAAGAAGAAGGCGCCGGTCAAGGGCAAGAAGAAGCCCGCGGCCGACGATGACGAAGACGACTTCGACGAGGACTGATCCTCAGCTGTAAAGAAGTAGGGCCGGTGCCTCTGGGTCCCGGCCCTTTTCCTTTTCACGACCCGAATTCAAAGGACGCCTACATGGCAACCAAGACCCCCGCGCGGAAACCCGCCGCGAAGACGGCCCGGAAGGGACCGGCCGTCAAGGAAGTGGCAACCAAGGCCATCACCAAGGCGAGGGCCAGTGCTCGTGCTACGAAAGAGCCGCCGCAAAAGAAGAAGCCGTCGCTCGATGTGACCGCGCTCTACAGCGACAGCCTGGACGTGATCGCCAAGCGCCAAGGCTTCGAGTCCAGCAGCCTGGACGTCGCAACCCCAACCAGCACCAGCCTCCTCTGCATCGACATGATCCTGGGTGGAGGTCTCCGTGCCTGCATGATCACCGGTGCTGGCGAAGAGCAGTGCGCCAAGACCACTCTGGCCCTCATCGTCATGGCCGCCTCCATCAAGGACGGCATCCCCATCATCGCCTTCGCTGACTACGAAGGCTGCGTCACCAAGGACACCAAGATCGGCTTCAGTAAGGGCCGACACGCTCGCATCGACAAACTCTTCGATCTGTCAGGATCTGCTTCTTGGGTTCCTGGCAGTTGGATTCCCCAGAACAGAACTGACATTGACACCGTCGAGACTGGCCACGATAACCGTGGCACTGGCGTTCGGACAGGCGGCCTCTACTACAGAGGTGAAGTCCCCACAACCAAGGTCACGTTCTCAAATGGCAGTTCTTTGACCGGGTACCATCACCCAGTCTTCGTACTGACTGACTCCGGTCTGGTCCAGAAAAATCTAGAAGACCTGGTTCCTGGAGACAAGGTTCTTGCGGCAAAGAGCTTTGAGCAGACCTGAGTGCGAACGCGTAGATGGTGAGCTGACCCAGAAAAGACCCTTTCCAGGGCACATGATGCCAACTTTGAATTCGATTCCTAGCTGACTCAGTGCCTTGGAAGCGGCTACAAACTTTCTCTTGTTTGCACGAAAGACTTCGAGATCTTTGCCGATGGTGTAAGTTGACTTGATCTCGACCACAGTAATTTTCCCTTGTCCGTCCTTCATCACGAAGTCCGGGAAGTACCTACGGATCACGCCGTTGTCACGGTACCAAATCGCAGGAAGGTCTAGACTGCGATACGACGTGAACCTGTGGGTTCCACAGTTCTCCTGAATCCAATCCACCGCTAACGCCTCGTAGCCCCGGAGCGGCAGTTTTTCACGTGGATCGTGCTTTGCGAAGCGCGTTGCGAAACCAGATTGCTGCTGGCGTTCGTGGATCTCCGGATCCTGAAGCTGGTGTCTAACCCCGTAACGTTTCAACATGGTGGATTCCATCTTCTTGCGAACCGCTTCTATTCCGCCTGGTCCGTTTGCCCCGTACCTGGTCTGGAATGTGGCTCGTAGCTTGTCCCTAACCTCTTGAGCCTTCATCGGGTGGTCGACACCGAATCGTTCTTGGTGTCGCTCGCGGATCTTACGCTTAACATCGTCATTCTGGTACGGATTGCCGCCGAAGCGATCTGCAAAAGTCTGGTTACGCTTCTGCTGAATCTCCTTCACCTGGGAGACATTCTCGACCCCGTACTTCAAGAGGTTGTTTTGCACCAGCTTCGCCCTGACCTCTTTGCTCTGCTGTGGTGAATCAGTGCCGAAGTTTCTACGGCATGTCTCAATCTTCTTGTCCTTCACCCATTGTAGGCTCGAAGGGTTGCCCACTCCGTATAGCACCTTCATTCTGGTTTTCATACGTCGGCCACTCAGAATCCTTGAGCAAATGACTCCACATGTCTCGCTGAAATTCAAAGTCGTTGGGTCCAGCGCGCACTTCTCTCCACAGATTTTGCACTGCGGACACCTGTTCATCACGTAGGTTTCGAACAGAAACCTACGGTAATCAGCAGGTGCTCTACTTTCAAGATGGTCCACAATCCCTAGTTCTTCCATGAGAAGCCGGAACTCCTTCGGCTTGGTGATCTGAACCAATTTCTTCTTAGTCAATTTCATAAGGACCTTTCTATGCACACGGAACAGCCGATCAAGATTGATCTTGCTGATTACGAAGGACACTATCAAATTGTCGAGGTAGTGTCCATCGAGCAGACTGGTGAAGTTGAACCAGTTTTCGACGTGTCCTTGTCAGGCGCTGCTGCTGATGAGGTGCCGCACTCCATCCTCACAAACGGCATCGTTACCCACAACTCAACCAAGAACAGTAAGCCCTACGTCGCCTCGATCCTGAAGAGCGCCGGCGTGAAGATGAACGTCGACGAGGTATTCGGCCGTCGCTCCAAGGACCCGAAGGACAAGGGTGCGTGGCTCATCAAGCCGCGCGTTCGCTACATGTCCAAGACCATCCTCGAGGACTTCTACGACTGGCTGTCCGAGGTGCTCCGTGGCCTGCCGGACAAGCGCTTCGTCGCCAACAAGTGGTGGCTCGTCTTCGAGGACGACAAGAAGCAGGGCTGGAAGAGCAAGCTCGGTGACAACATCAACCAGGAGATGACGCGCAAGTACGGCAACGGACTGTGGGTCGAGGCACCTGACGACAAGATGCAGGCAATCGTGTTCCTCGACTCGTACACGGCCATGATGCCGAAGGTCAAGGACGAGGAAGACATCGGCAACCAGCTCTCGGTCAAGGCCTCGGCCTTCTCGAAGCAGCTGGAGCGCGTGAAGGGCCGCATGGCCGACAAGATGGTGACGGTCTACGGCCTGAACCACCTGCGCGACAACCCGATGGCCGCCTACGGCCCGAAGCAGACCGAGAAGGGCGGCAAGGCCCTGATGCAGTTCTCGGACGTGCGTCTGCGCCAGACCTCGCGTGCTCTCTCTGTTGCCCCGTTCAGCCCCAAGGCGAACAAGCAATTCAACGAGGTGGAAGACAGCGTCGAGTTCCCGGGCTGCGAGGACGAGTACCGCTATGTCCACATCAAGGCCCTGAAGAACAAGCTCTGGACCCCTGGCCGCCAGACTCTGATCCGCATCTGGGTCGAGGATGGCAACGGCGTAGCCCGAGGCATCGATCCGGTGTTCGACACCATCATGTACCTCAAGGACACGGGCCAGATCGCCGGCACCAGGGCCAACTTCAAGCTCAAGCTCGGCGAGTTCGGCGTCAGCAAGCAGATGACGTGGCAGGACATCAAGCTCTGGATCCTCGGTGACAAGGAAGCCATGATCAAGATGAGCAAGAAGGCCGGCTACCCGAACATGAGCCTGCGCTCCATCTGCTTCAAGCAGATCAAAAGTGGCCTCGCCGAGGACAAGTACATCGAAGCCAAGAACGGGGCGAAGATGGCCAAGGCCGCCAAGAAGGCGAAGGGTGAGCACGTCGAGGAAGACGAGGGCGACGAGGACTGACATGGCGAAAGGACCCGTGACTACGCGGGTCCAGATCCAGCCCAAGGTCAAGGTCAAGACGACACGACCCAAGGTCCGGATCCGGACCCCCATCCCACTCGTCAGGGATGACGATGATGTCGAAGACGCCGAGCCTGACATGCTGGCTGGACGTTCGATCGCCCACAGCACAGGGCCGGCCCCTGCCTTGCCTCTGTCCGCAAGTCCTGTTACCGAGTCCCGGTTCGGCTCCAGGCGATCACGGTTCTGGTTCAAACTCACCACCGTAGCTGACCACGTGGAGGTCCTCAAGGAGCAATTTAAGCCCAAGGTTCTTGAGCACATTGACGCCTCGGTGCAGGCGCGCCTCAACCGCTTCAAGGTTGAGTTCCCTCCCACCCTGGATACCAACATCAGCGCGATCCGCGAGTTCCTCCTCACTGAGATCGCCCCTCTGTCGCTTGCCGCCAGCGGCGGCGTCACCCAGGCTAAGGAGGTCGTGGAGCAGATGACTGGAAGTCCTGTAGAGACGGCCAACCTCGACAAGTTCGAGCAGATGGTCAACAGGGCCACTGTCCTGCGTCTAGGCATCTTCGTCCTCGAGCACTTCAAGCTGCCCGCAGAGCACCTCCCGGTTCTCTTCGGCGGTAGCATGAACCAGGAAACAGATCTGTCCAAGTTGGTTGGCCTCCTCAAGGAGACCATGGATCAACCGAGGCAAGATCCGAGAGGACACGTAAGTGGCACGACTCCTAGCACGCCAAACCAAAGCCAAATCGGCCGATCAGCCGCCAAGCGACGACTTGAATCGAAGGTTCGCTGAGATGTTCCCGGGCCTTTTGGGTCCGGGACATCAATCCCACTACCAGCAACACGCTGACGGTAGTGAAGAGGTACTCATGCCGAGCGGCAAGATCGTCACCTTCAACGACGACGCGTTCGACATCGTCAAGCTCATGCGCGACAGTCGAGACCCAGACACGGGACTCCTGCGCGACTTGAAGATCGACGATCGAGACCTGGCTTCGGCCGCTAACTACCACGACTACAGCTTTCGCATCATCGGCAAGGATGACCACGCCCCGTGGTTCATCCAGATGTGGACCGGCCTCATGTTGTTCGCTGAGATCTGCCCCTGCTGCTCGAACCCGAAATGGCTCAAGCTCGATTGGATCGTTGACCACATCTCCAAGCACAAGCCCAGCGCCGACATCGAGGAAGGGCTGACCCTCTTGAAGCATGGCAAGTGCGTGAAGTGCAAGCGCAAGAAGTGGGAACTGATTCAGGACTACGGGCTCAACAACTACATAGAGCTAGTTAATGTGCTCGGCCAGAGATCCGGAAAATCGAGTTCGGCTGCCCACTACCTGACGTACCACACGCACCGGATGCTTAAGTTCCCGTCCCTCGGCGACCTGAGCCCAAACATCCGGAAGTCGACCGAGCTGACGACGACGTTCGTGTCCTTGACCTACGCGAAGGCCGTGTCGGTGCTGTGGACGCCGTACATGAATCTCATCAACCAGAGTTCGTGGTTCAAGGAGCTGCACGAACTCCTAGACCACTACGGTGCGAAGTACGGGGTCGAACTCTACCGCAAGAAGGATGAGTTCCTAAAGTACCACCATCGCAGCCTCAAGTCGTATCCGACCAACCCAAAGAGCCAGACACTGCGGGGTGATACGCGCGTCGCCGCCTGCATCGACGAGCTGGGTCTCTTCCCACTCCCAACCGGCAACGACGAGGAAGACGAGAAGAGCGACCGCGCCAACAGCGACGAGGCTCACAAGTCCCTGTCCAACAGTCTGCTCACGGTCCGCAATGCGCAGATCAAGCTGCTGAAGGAAGGCCTGAACTGCCCGCCCGCCCTGATGATGGGTGTGTCGTCGCCGATCTCCATCCGCGACAAGACGATGCGCCTGCTCGACGACTCGAAGACCGAGATCGGCAAGCGCAATATCCTGGGCATCAACCTTCCGACGTGGAAGGTGAACCCCGACATCGAGCGCAACAGCCCGGCCATCGTGCTGGAGTACGAACGCAACGCCGAGAAGGCCGAGCGCGACTTCGGTGCCAACCCGCCACGCGTCCACCAGACGTTCATGAAGCAGACGCAGGTGCCGCACTCGGTGTTCAAGACGAAGAACAGCCACACTATCAAGTACTACTACGACGTGCCTGGCCTCCTCTACGCCAAGGTGCAGCGTCACTACGTCCCGAAGTACCCCTCGGTCGTGACGATCGACGCCGGGTACACGAACAACAGCTTCACGCTGACGGGCGCGCACTTCGACTTCGACAGGCAGAAGACCGTGGTGTCGACCGTCATCGAGCTGATGACGCACGAGGGTCGTAAGATCGACTTCAACCCCGTGTACGAACACGTGATCCTGCCCGTCTGCAAGGATCTATGCGCCGTCGCCCTCCTCGCCGATCAATGGCAATCGCTTGACATCCTGAGCCGGGCCCGCACCGACATGGGACAAGCGCTGATCAACGGGAAGATGAAGGACAAGTGCCTGGCCAAGCAGTATTCACCCCGTCGCAAGGACTTTGAATCGCTCGTCGCCATGATCGAGAACGGTAGCTTTGAACTTCCTTTCTTGTCGGAGCAGGACTACGAGGAGGTGTGCAACAAGTACATCGACTTCCGCACGCTGAACGGGCAGCCGATGAAGCACCTCTTGCTACAGATGCTGACGGTGACGGATGTCGGGCCCGCCAAGTGTCCGACGAAGGGACCTGGCTTCACCGACGACATCTTCCGTGCTCTGGTGCTGCAGACCAAGATCCACGAGCCAGTGGTGATGGAACGCCTCAAGGAGGCGAACATGTCGTACGTGGAAGAGCGACGCGCCATGCCAGAACCGGTCTTCATGGGACGGAGCAGTCACGGATTCTACTGATGGCGCCCAGTCCGAGGGCTAATTTTATGGCCTAACGAACTGGAACCAAGATGGCAAAGCGTCGACAGAAGAAGGTGCCAAAACCAAACACACCGTACCGATTGCCCGCCGATCTCGTCGCTCGCTGTTCCAAGGCAACAAAGCTCGTACTCGGCCTCGATCCTGGCAGTAGAAACTTTGGGGTCTCATTGGTAGGGCTTGAGCGCGGTAAGGTCAAGGTCTACGCCAACTCAGTCCTGATGAAACCAGTCAACGATCTGAAGGCATTCGCCATCATACGGCGGAACTTTCTCATTGAGATCGCTGGCTGGATGAAGTCAGCTCCGCACGGTATCGTAGCTGAGCGCTTCCAGACCCGTGGCAATGGTGGTCCGCTGATCGAGCAGGTCTCCGCTATGCTCGGCCTCCTCGGAGGTGCGTACCCAGAGCTCCCGATCAAGCTGATCATAGCTTCCAGCTGGAAAATGTCAATGCAGCGTCGCTTCGACATCGACCTGAAGGAGGTCTACCCGGAGATCGGCGTCCAGCCTCACCAGTTGGATGCGAGTCTCATCGGCGTCTACGGTCTCGAGCAAGGCACAGGCATCAGCATCAGCTTTGACTTCGAGGCCTTCGTTCGTCAGGTCGAATCCACATCCCTCATAGGTTTGCGCAAGCGCAGGCCAGCACCAGGAGCACCGAAATGAAGATCCCGAAAGCCTTTGGCGCCCCCATGCAACTGACGGCGCTGACCCGCACGGTCGGCCGTCCCGTCAGCGCCCGCGTTCTGGCCGAACTGGCGACCTTCCGCGTCCATGCACTGGATGACACGAGTGCCCAGCCCTCCAAGTGGTGGCTCGAGCTGAGCGACGAGGCGAAGGCCGAGTACGTGGCGGAGCATCCTGGCTCCAAGTACGCTGGCTTCCACGCGAAGGAACAAGCCGAGAAGACGGCGCCTCCTACCAAGCCCGAGGAAACGAAGCCGAAGGGCAACGGTCCGGCGTCGAATCCGAGCCTGACGAACCACGACAAGGGTGGGCAGAAGCTACAGCGCCACAAGACAGGTCATGGTCAACCGAAGCAGAAATCAAAACCGAAGAGTCTCGCAGAAGAGTCCGAAGAGGCTTTTCAGAAATACAACGAACTGAACGAGAAAATCAAGAGGAACGGAAACAACGCTTCCGAGAAAGAATGGGCTGCCTACGACAAGGCCTTGAAGCGTGTTGAAGAGCTGAACGAAAAACAAATCGGAAACGGCACCTTCGTTCCGCATCATGATAAGTACGCCAAGCCAGGCCTCAAAGATTTCTCGCATCCAGACATGAAGCCGGGCGGTTCCAAGCGCAGGGCCCTCGGCGCCTTCCTCAAGAAAAAGGCCAGCCATGTCGTGTCGCACATCAAGCATGAGGGCAAAGAGTGGAAGCACGCCGGTCACGCGCTGAAGAAGCTGGCGACTGGCAAGGGCATGGACCACAGCGACAAGAAGGCACTCGGCTCAGTGGCGGCTGACATCTCAGTCACGGTCGCGTCACTCATGCTGACGGGCGGCGCCGCCCACGGTATCATCGCTTTCGTGCATCACTTCGGCTCCCACCTGGCCCAAGAGATGTTGATCAAGGCGGCGGTCAAGGGCGCCGCCGGTCACGCCCACGCATCTGTCATCACGTCGGCTTCTGAAGAGGACGAGATCCTGCAGAATGCTGTGAAGATGATGATCGAAGCGCTGGAGAACGGCGACCTCGAGGCCATGATGAAGAAGTTCGAGGCCGAAGCGGCCAAGGACAAGAAGGTGCCGCCCGAGGACAAGCCGAAGCATCAAGCATCGGCCCTGGTCGCTGGTGCCACCGAAGTGGTGTCGAAGCTCGACATGAGCGCTGAAGTGGCTGGGGCCGGCCTGTGCCCCGAGTGCAAGACCCAGATGACGATCGCAATGGTCGACAACACGCCGACCTGGGCCTGCCGCGCCGACCGCATCGCAATCCCTCTCTCGGATGACCATGACTACTACAAGAACCAAAGCCTCGTCGACCCGGTCGGCTCCACTCCCACCCAAGAAGACGAAGGCTGGAAGCAGCGCTTCAGCTTCTAAGTCTTCTGGCTTCCCTTGGGACGACGATCCCAAGGAGCGGGCTGTCAAGAAGAAGCCGAAGCCCAGCCGCATAATGGAGCTGAATCCAACCGAGCGCAAGATCCGGCTCGATGCGAAGACTCGTGACCCGGCCAAGAAGTTGAAGAAGCAGCGCGCAGAGCGGGACCGCGGTCTCAGCCTCGACCCGACGCCGAAGGAGCGCAAGGCCATCGGCCGCGAGCTGGCGTTGCCCCCAAAGGTGAAGAAGAATCAGCTCCCGGCCATCTTCGTCAAGCCGCCTACCAAACGGATCTCGAAGCTGCACCCGAACAAGATGAAGTCGATCCTCGGGGACAGCGCCGAGGAGATCCATCAGCTGCTGGAAAACGATAACAACGACTCAGCCTCTAACCTGCTGCAGAAGCGACTGATTCAGGCCACGCTGGACATGTTGCCGTACGCCGAGCACGCCATCCGCAAGACGAAGGGTGGGCGCGGCGTCTACCAGTACAACTCGCTGATCACCTCGATTCGCGAGCTGATGATCGACGTCCAGGCTGTGAAGGACAAGGGTGCGATCGGCGAGCAGCTGATCGAGAAAGCGCTGCGCCCTGCTTTCACCGACATTGCGGCTGCCCTCATGAAGGAAGAAGACCTGCTTAGCAAGTTCCTGCGCAGTGTCGGCGCCAGCCCTGAGCTACTTCGTCTCATCGAGGCTGAAAAGCTCGAGAGCCTGAAGCGTATGGCCCACCTGATCACTGCGAAGTTCGAAGAGGCACGCACCACCTCCATCGAATTCCTGAGGCAGTAATGGGACGCCGTCGTCGTGTGAAGTTAAAAGCACTGGCAGTGCTCCGACCGAGACAGACCCGGGATACCTCGTTGTCTGAGGCGATCAAGCTACGGATCGCCAGGTATTACGTGCAGAAGATGCGTGCTTGTTTCTTCGAGCTTGGGCTCTGCGGTGGAGGCAGGCTCAGAGCCGACATCTTCGTACTGGCCATGAACGGCCATACCGTTATCGTCGAGGTCAAGTCCAGCCTTGCTGATTTCCGTGCAGACAAGAAGATGCACCTATACGAGCCGTACGCCTGCCAAGCGTACTGTGCGATGCCTGGATCAGTGTATCTGAAAGTCAAAGACAAGATACTCCCAGGTTGGGGTGTCTTCGTAATGTCCGAGAATGGTCACGCTATACAGGAGGTCAAACGTGCGACGAACTACGATCTGGCACCAGGCGTAGTTAACGATCTCTGGGTCCGTGCCGTATTCCGTAGTGCTGACACGAACGGATCTAAGAGCAAAGTTCCAAAGGTCTTGTAGACCACTCCGCAAGGAGCCGAACCATGTTCACTCGACACACGAAGCCAGGGCCTGAAGTCGTACAGGCTCGCCGTGATCGACACCACCGACAACTGTCTCTTCTCCGCGTGCGAGCGCGTGAGGAGGACGCCGAGTTGGGGGCGCTCCAACCCCAGCCAGAACCAGAAGAGGATGCTCCATGTTCACCCGCAAGAGAATTACAGGCGTGGCTTCCAATGGCGAGGTGAAAACCACCCCGATCACGCCCACTACGGTCACAGCTGCCTCAGGCGGGATGATCGGCGGAACAGGAGTCAGCACGAACGTCGGAGTTTTTGCCGGCTCGAATTACAATTACATGATGAGTGGGTTGCTTCCCGCTACTCCGGAGCTCGCTGACACCACACAGCTCGCCTACTTCTACCGCGACATCTACCTGCACGACAACACCGCAGGCTCTGCCGTCGATATTCAATCGGTGTTTCCGTTCTCGGATTGGGAACTGCGCGGTCTCGAGGACCACGAGACCGACGTGTTCGACTCGGCCCTGGCGCGTCTGAACCTGCACGAGCTATTGCCTCAGGCCTCTGTCGCCTACCTGACCGACGGCTTCTACGCTGGGTCGCTCATCTACGACAAGAGCGCTCGCAACTTCATGGACATTCTGACCCATGACGCGCTCCAGTGTGGTATCAGCCCGAGTCCGCTGAACAACGTAGACCCGACGATCCGTGTCTCGGTCTCCGGCCCGACCCTGCGCTTCCTCGACAGCGCCACCGACTACGCGCAAGCCTACATCAAGACGATGCCGCGCGAGTTCGTGGCCCTGCTGAAAGAAGGCTCGTTCGTCCTTGATCCGGTGACAACGTTGTGGCTCGGCCGCCGCGGCCTCACCGATCGCGCGTACCAGTCGTACCTGCATCGCATCCTCCCGATGTACCTGATCGAGAAGTCGATGTTCCGTGGGACGCTGATTGAGGCCCAGCGCCGCCAGCGTGCCATGTCGCACATCACCGCTGGTGACGACATCTGGACCCCGACGAGCCAGGAGCTGAACGCCATCGTCCAGCAGTTCATGAACGCAGAGCGCGATCCTCTGGGTGGCTGGATCTCGACCCGCAACGCCGTTCAGGTGCAAGACCTGCGGCCAGGTGGCGACTTCTGGAAGTGGACGGACATGGCAGACATCATGGTGGCGTACAAGCTGCGCGCCATGGGTATCAGCGAAGCGCTCCTCAGCGGTGACGCGTCGTATGCTGCGGCCGAAAGCGCGTACTCCACCTTCCTGGAGACGACCAACGCCTACCGCTCGCACCTGACGAACGCCCTCTTCTACAAGAAGCTGTTCCCGCTCATCGCCATCAGCAACGGCATGTACAAGGACTCGGCGAAGAAGCGGAAGACCAACAACCTCGTTGACTTCCTCTTCAATGCGGCGAATCGCAACAACCTGAAGACACCGATCCTCCATTGGCACAAGGACCTGACTGCCAAGGCCGAAGACAACATGATGGACATGCTCGAGAAGGTCGAGTCCCACGGTGTTCCTGTTCCGATGAAGATGTGGCTCGCAGCGGCCGGTGTCGACAAGGACACACTGATCCGCGACGCGCGTGAAGATGGCGCCCTGAAGAAGGAACTCGGCCGCTACATGAAGCTGCCCGACAACGTCGCCAATCAGAGCGGCAATGGCAGCAACGGTGACGACAACGGCGAAGACGGCGAGAACTTCGGCTCTGCCAACGAACCAGGTCCGAATAGCAGTGGTAGCGACGGTCCTGCACCTACGCAGGGTCAGCAGGCCGAGTCGAACCAGCTCACTAGCGCAAGCGTCAACAGCGGTAACGCCGGATTCGCCAAGGGCATCTTGAATCGCACATTTGGTAACCACGACATGTTCACCACGACGGTGACGGGTCGCCAGAAGCATGTGGTCCACAATCCGCGTGGCAAGGCGACGGATGCGAACTGGCGCATCGCACAGATCGCGGCCAAGGTCGAGGCTGATCCGAACTACCGCGAGAAGCTGCGTCTGCACAACCTCCGCACGCGAGGCAGCGACAAGCTGGCCGGCGCCCACATCTACAAGTGATCCACACCATGTACGACACTCAGCATCGAATCCTCTTCATGGGGACTCTCGTCACCGTGAAAGAGCCGGACAAGTTCATCGTTTGGATCGACGTCGATTGTGGTTTCAAACCAGAGCCGGATTGGGAGCAGAACTCTCCGCCTCAATCTCTGCGTACTGCGCTGATCGAGGCGCAGGAATGTCGGATCATGGAATTCCCCGCCTGCATTTGTCCAGAAGGCGAGACACCACGTCAAGACGGCCAGTGGAGTGGGATCCCGGACTAGGTGACTGAGGCGCCAATTTTATGGCCTGCTGTCACACGCAACGCACCTAGGGACTCCGTATGAAGCTCGCACTACAGGCCAAGCAGCGACTTCTTGCTGACGAAGGCGCTACATCCGCCGCCGAGACCAACAACTCGGCTAAGGAAGGGATCGATCGAGCGATCGACAACAAGAAGGCCCAGGTGAAGAACCTGAAGCGGAGCGTGCCAAGTCGGGAGAACCGCATGGCCGTATCGCCTGAACAACGCAATCGCACCGAGAAGCAGATCCACCAGACGCAGGAAGAGACGTCGGATCTGCGGCTCAAGAAATCCAAGATCGGCACCTGACGCATCATGTACTCGTACCTCCTGAAAGCTGCTGTCCTTCCCGAGGAATCCTACGACTTCTACACGTTCAACGGCGACAAGCCGGTGACAGTCGAGTTCCGCGGCAAGCCCATCATCATCCACAAGGGAACGCGCTTCGGCGTCCGTCCCAGCACCAGCGGCAAGCACATTCGCATGGTGTTCCCGTCCGATCCGACGCGCGTCATCACCATTGACCCGGAAACGGCAAAGAAGCTGGCGCAGCACGTATCCAAGCCACGCCCTGAACCGGCGAAGAAGACCGTGTCCGCCTCCAATTCGTCGAGCGCAATGGACAGGCTCGAGAGCACGGAGGCCAAGGGCGCCAAAGTTCCGCTCCGCATGTGGCTCGCGGCTGCCGGTGTCGACAAGGGGTCAGCAAAATGATCTATCCCGTCGGCATTCAATACGATGAGATGACGGACGCGGTGGAGCTTCAGGTACTACGGGACCTCATGATCCTAACTGGTGAATGGAAAGACATCTGGGTCAACGACCCGGCTGGCCAGATGGACGAGCAAATGCTTGCCCAGATCGGCGTCAGTAAGACGCGTGACCAGCCCACCATCGTCATCAACTACAAGGTCGGCCCCGAGTTCAAGCACGTGGACACGGATCGCATTGTCGTCGAACGCGACCTGGCTCCGCGCGACGAGGCACCGCGCCTCGACGGAGACCCCGGCATTGGCTACTACCTCAAGCCCCAAGGGCGTGACGGAGCCAACCTGACCGAGCTGTACCTGAACCGTTCCCATCCCAGGGGCAACGGTGTTGTTGATCCAATCGTGACACTGCTGTGGAGCTAGGCTGAGACCCCTTCCGGGGCCAGCCTCCACACGCCTCCCTCTTTCCTGGCGATTGGCTGTCGTCAAGGTTCACCTTCACAGCCGATTCCCAGCTCTACACTAAGTCAGAGCAATCGCAATGTCCTCCCTCTCCGATTTCGTTGGCTCAGCCGTTGCGTCCCTCAAGGGGGAGGGCACGGTTGCACTCACCTCTGCTCTTGGCTCTGCTGCCCAGGGCAATTTCTCTGATGCCGCCTCAACTCTCGCTGGAGCGGCCAATCAGTTCGTGGCCACGGCCGGATCCAGTGGAGGCACCTCATTTGGTGACGACCTAAGTGGCATCAACCGTCGTGGTGACGCAGTCCAGAACTGGTGCTGGTACGCCGTGATGCCGGATGTCACGAACAGCAACAGCGTGAGTCTTGGATTCAGCCCGTCCCCACTGGGAACACTTCAGGGCGGGCTCCCACTCGTGTCGTGCCCATGGTACTACGTGCAGACGGCAAATCTGCCTATGCGCACGATCAACACGGACTCGTTCAAGCGCAACGGTCACGACGTCCACAACGCGCAGTCCTACTCCGTTGGCCAGTTGACTCTCGGCCTTTTCATGGACTCGAGCTCCAAAGCCTTCGAGTACATCAAAGCATGGCAGGGTCTCGTCCTCGCGAATGCTAACCCGAAGGTTGTAGGGAACCAAGGAAATTGGGGATATCCTGCCGACTACAAGAAGGACATCTACCTAGTGGTCCTGTCGGTGCAAAGGAATGTCCTCCTGAATGTGCGACTCATAAATTGCTGGCCGAGCGAGCCACAGCAGCTAGAGTTCGGTTCGGGCGACGCTACAGGCATGGTCCTCAGCGTGAATTTCGCATGCGAAGACGTGGACATCACTGTAAATAGTGACAAGGGGCTGCTCGATACCTTGACCAACACCGTCTCGGGATTCGCTCTGTCCGGCCTTCAATCGTTTGGGAGCCAAGCCATAGCAGACCAGCTGAGCAAGTTCGCACCAGGTTAACAAGGAAAAGGCAATGAGCCAAGATAAGTCACCACACGCACTGTTCCCTACCCCGACACCGGGCTTCGAGTTCCCCCCAGAGGCACGCGACCTGATCGACAAGCGCCTACGCCAGAGCGTGGGACAGGATCCGCGTCAAATCCGCTCCGTGCGGCCGGAACGCCAGCCGCAGCCCATCGTCCCCGATTTCGTGCCCCCACGGGCGCAGACCCAGGCCGAGTCGGTGGCTCGCTCTGGAACGATACTGGAGCAACACCGTCATGTCGGCTCCACGTCTGTCCTCGCCACCGGACCAGTCGATCCGCAAGACGTGGGTCCTGGTCCGACGCAAGGCCCAGGGCCGAACATGGTGCCGAACCCGCAGCCACCCATGACGCCCATGGACACGACGGACATGACGACGGTAGATTTGCCGTCTCGGTTCGCCTACTACACGTTCAAGGACCTGTACGTCAAGCCACTGAGGGTTCCGCATCTGGCCAAGATGTCAAAAGCCGCTGACGCATCGTCCATGCAGTTGATCGCTGAGGTCGTGTCGTCCGTCCTTGCGACTCCGAACGGCGAGAAGAACATCGGCTTCAAGCTGTCGGTCAACGACCTTAACGCCGTGCTGTACTGGCTCCGGGCCAACAGCTTCAAGAAGAACACGATGAAGGTGGGTCATACCTGCTCGAATCCACATCATCACGAGAAAGTGATGGAGGGTCTGCTCAGTCGCCAGAGCCTGGACAATGAGTCGGTACACGACGTGTCGAAGCTGGAGGTGGTGTACCTAGATCCCAAGCCGGATCCCGAATACTTCCATGTCGTAGTCGATCTGGGCGGCAAGCAGTACCGCATCGATCTCCGACCCGAGACTGTACTTGACAGCATCGAGTTTCTGGACGACCCGCGATTCGTGGACGAGAGCTGGCAGTACCTGGCGCGTGCCGCCTCGATGCTGGACCTGGACTCTGCGTTCCCACGTCTGGACAAAGAGACCGGCGTACACAAGCGCTGGACCTTGCTCGAGAAGATCCAGGTTGTGGAGGACCACCTCACCACCGACGATACGCTCCTGGTTCTGGAGTTCAGCGAGCTGGTCGACCGCTTCGGCATCAACGAATTCGTTCAAGTCAAGTGCAAGGAGTGCGGACACGAAGAGCAGATCAAGCTCGTCGTCGACGCACGCACCTTTTCTTCCCCGCGTTTCTGAGTCTGCCCTCTTGACGATGGTGCGTTCCATCGCCCAGGAGTTCCACGTCTACGACGAGCAGATGCTGACCTCCAGGCTGTTCTACCTCTCTGACTTTGCGCAGGAGATCTGGAAGTCTAAGGAGGAGGCGATGAAAGAAAACCGCGTCTACATCGGAGGCTAGTGATGGCCAAGCAACGTCCAGGAACGAAGAACAGTCAGCAGGCCGGCAAGGATCGTCAGAAGATCGCGGACGCAAATTACGACGATATAGCGGCAGCGCCGGCTGACCTGAAGTCCCTGATTGCAGGTGTCAAGCAGGCACAGTCCAAGCTGACGAACCAGCAACAGCGTCTGAGCAAGAAACAAATCGCCCAACAGAAGAAGACGTTGGACGACGAGTACAAGATCGCGAAGATGAAGGAAGATCTTGTCGATCAGACAGCCAAGGTCGACGCCGAGATTGCTGCCGAAGAGAAGGCTCTGGTCGAAGAGCAGAAGAAGGAACTCGTCACCAAGGTCAAGGAAAAGAAGAAGAAGAAAAAGAAGCAGAAGTCGATCTCGGACTTCAACACACTGATCAAGAATCTCGAAGACTCGATCGACCGACACATGTCGAACCTCGTCGGGGTCTCGACACCAGATGTTAACAAGCTGAAGAACACTTTCGCCGACGTGTACCGTGCGTGGCAAAAGGCGAAATCTAAGACCACCGATCCAGACCACGACAAGTTGGTCCAGGCCGAGAAGCAGGGCACCATCGACGAGCTGATGGTCGGATTCAAGAAGTCCATCGACTTCCTGGCCAAGGTCGGAGCCCAAAACAACGACAAGATCAAGAAGCGCAAGGAACTGGAGAAGGGCCAGAAGACGGCACTCGTGCCGTATGGACAACTCTACAGGTCCAAGCTCGAACGCTTCGTCGACATGGGTCGCGACAAAGAAGGCAAGGCCAGCATTAGCCGAAGCCTTGCCCTTGCTGCGTCAATGGTAGGGCGTGATCTGAAGAATCAGATTGCTAAGGCAGGTCCAAGCAGTCTCCTCACTCAGGGCACGAGCTGGGCGCTGTCCAAGGCCGGCAACAATCGTGGTGCTGTGTCTGCCATCCTGAAGGTAGACAAGAGTCTGCGCTACGTAGGAACCGCAGTCAAGGACGCAGGGGCTTCGACCGTCGAATGGTTCCAGAAAAGCATGGGATCCATGCTGGGATATCTCAAGCGCAAGTGGGCTCAACTCGCGAGTGGAAGCTCTGCCGGCGGGATCGGAAAGCTCATTGGCTATGCCGCGCTGTTCTCCGCTCTTATCAAGCCAATGCTGGAAGGTATCAACAAGGAGCTTGAGGCGCGCTTTGGTCCCCACTACGTCAAGGATTTCCTTGCCGCGACCTGGGCCACCGCCAAGGAATGGATGATCAGCGGCCTCCGTCGTTTCATCTTTGGTGATCCCACCGCTGACGAGAAGCCTGCCCAGGCGGGATCCGACCTTGCTGTCCAGCAAGGTCTGCGCAATGGCCTGCATCCAACGATCGGCACCAACGCAGACATGTTCGCTAAGGACTGGGGTGCTAAGAAGACCCCCGAGCAGACTGAGAACCTGTTGCGCTCAACACTCCGGTCGTATCAGGCCCACACCGGCGACGAGAAGGAAGTGCAGCGCAAATATCTTCAGTTCTACCTCAACGGTGGAAACGGCATCCGCTACACGCAGTTGTCGAAGCCTCTGTACGACGACCTGAAGACTGCCGGCTTCGACGTCAAGCGGTTCAGCCCCTATGTCGACAAACGGAGCACGAACTTCGGTGCTGCTCCGGCTCCGGGTTCATCGGTAGGCAAGCCCGGATCCGTGACTGCACCAACTGCGGCCGGAGGTGCCTATGGATCGGTTCCACAGAAGGTTGTGGCAACTCCTCCCTCTTCACAAGGCACGGATTCTGGTACCAGCACCGGAGGCAAGGCAGCTAACCCAAAGGGCGTGGCTCTTGGAAACTCCAGTTTCCCATCCAACGGTGTGAGCGATGCCTTGAACGCACTAGGCTCAGGACTCCTAGTCAACCCTTAGAGAACGAGCATGAACATCACAGACGCTGTCCAGTTCCAACGACAACGCGCGGTCCTTCAGAGTGAGGGTGCGCTGTCCCTTCTCGCCCCGGCCGCCGCCACTGGACTCCTCGTGTCTATAGGTGACGTGTTCAACGGACGGAAGCCCGTCAAGCAAACGCTGCTTCTCAACTCGGCGTTCAACAAGATCAAGGCCGCAGTCAAACGCGCTAACCGCGATGGGGTGGGTCCCAAGATCGAGCTCGAGGCCGAAGAAAGCGGTGCCCTGGAGATGGTGCTGCAGATGGCGAAGAGTGGACTCGTCACCGCGATTGAACTCGTTGGAGAGGCCCTCTTCTCCTTCGTACCGTTCTGCATCGAGATGGTTGTGGTACCGATGGTGACCATGGTAAGCTGGACGGTCATGTCGGTGCTGCCACTGATCCTCACGCCAGAGGGCCTAATAGCCGCTGGTCTGGCTGTCGGCGGCTACATGCTGTACAAGAAGTGGCGTGAGTGGAAGGAAGGCGTAGATCCTGGCTCCAGCCGTAAGGTCCAGACCCCGGGAGCAGGTGCCGTCCCATCGTCAACCGTCCCTGAGACGTCGTTGGGCGGCAAGTTGACCGAGGGACTTCGGAACAACAACCCTGGCAATCTCGTTTACGCGCACCAGCCCTCCTCGTTGGCAACGAGTGGACACTTCGCGCAGTTCTCCACCCAGGGTCAGGGTCTCTACAACATGGGTCGTCAGCTGGAGCTCTACTCTAGCCGTGGAATCAACACCGTCGACAAAATCGTTCGTAACTGGTCGCACACAGATCAGGACGCGTACGTGAAGAACGTAGCAAAAGCCCTAGGGGTGGATCCTGGGGACAAGTTGGATCTCTCGAATCAGGGCACCGTCGAAGCCCTGATGAAGGCCATCATCATCCAAGAGAACGGATACAACCCTTACTCCGACGCACAGATCGCAGAGGCGGCACGGCAGGCCCTCGGCTTTGCATCCAATGGCTACAAGGATCAGGTAGCCAGCGGCTCCATGGTCATGCCGGCTACAGGGATCGTCACCTCTCCGTTCGGCCATCGTGGCTACATCATGGAGGGCGCGAGTACCGAGCACAAGGGCGTGGACATTGGTGGCAAGTACGGATCATCTGTCGTTGCGGCCACCGACGGTACGGTTGAGGTCGCAGGACCCGCCAGTGGCTACGGCACACTGATCACCATACGCGGGAGCGATCTCATCACGCGCTATGGCCACCTCTCCGCCGTCAGCGTCAAGGTCGGTGACAAGGTGACGGCAGGTCAAGAAATCGGCAAGATGGGGAACGAGGGCGTGAGCACCGGCCCTCACCTCCATTTCGAGACCCAACCCGTGACGGCCAGTGCACCTGTTGATCCTGGTACCTACCTATCTGGTCTACGAAAAGGAACGGCTGTCGCGGCCGGCGGTTCGAGCCCCGGTGGTGTCGCCTCCGTTCCGAAGGATGTCGAGCTAGTGAACCGAGACAAGCGTCTCATCGCATTGACCTAGAAAGCACATCATGGGAATTCTTCAGCAGTGGACGGCCAGCGTACAGGGTGCAGCGCTTTCTGCCGCAGGGATACAGCAGACAGGCATCGATGGATCGCAGACAAGCACTGATCCTTCACTTGTCAGCGCCAGTCGTAAGTATCTTGTCCAAATCAAGCAGGATCAGGATATCCAGACTATTGGCAGCAACAAAAATCCCATCATCGTGGTTGGGCAGGTCCCGGAAGAGTTCCTGATGGATCAACAGGTCAGCTGGAAGGCTCCTTGGGCCGCAGGACTAGCCGGTGATGGCAACGTGGCTGATCTGTTGGCCGTGACTATGGGGACCCGCCTCCTGGCCCAGGTTCAGACGATCCAAGTCTGGCAGGGCGGGGGTGAAGTCGAGTTCAGTCTACCGATCGAGTTTCGAGCCTGGTCTGACGTTGACAAAGATGTCATGATCCCACTGCAGATCTTGTCGAGTCTAGCAGTCCCTTCGGTGGATCCAAGCTCCGGCTGGTTGCGAAGTCCTGGTCCCATACTGGACAAGGACGCAGTAGAGAAGATCAGCAGCGGAGTGGTGTCCACCATCCTGGACACGGCAACCAAGGTCCAAAACGCGGCAACCAAGGCGATGGCCAACGGCGGAAAGGTACTCGCAGGTGCAACGGCCGGAGGTGTTGAAGCTGCGTCAAGCGCTGGTAAGGCGCTCTATGCGTCAAAAGCGGCAATCGAACAACTGCTCAAGAACAAGATCGAGATTCGTATCGGGGATTGGTTTCGTCTCAAAAACGTAATCATCACCAATGTCAGTCACGTGCTGAGGCCTCAGCAACCAGGTCCCCGCGGTGGTATCATGTCTGCAACGGCAACCGTCAGCTTCAGGCCCATGTTCGCTTTGACAACGGACGATCTCACGTCAATCATCCGCGTTGGCGGCAAGAACTCCAAGGTGAACTACCAGACTGGTGGCGTTATCTCCTTCACTCCGGACTGACCACCATGAGCATCCCAATCTACTCCGTGGCAACACCACTGACGACACTGTTGAACGGCCTTACTGACATTGACATCTTGAGCAGCCGGTATGTCAACATGAGGTGGATGGTTCAGGTCGACAAAGTCATCACGATCGACGCGAAGTACGAGGCTAACCTTCCTGGCCTAGCCTATGACTACTACGCGGACCAGGAATACTGGCGCGCGATCATGGCTTTCAACGGGCTGAGTGATCCGATCACAGACGTCTGCGTGGGTGCACAGATCGGGCTGCCTAACAAGAGCAGCCTCGACGCATTCTTCGCCAGTTCGTCCAACAACAACCCAACAACGCAGGTCATCTGACATGAGCTTCCGCGTAAACGAGCAGGTCACAGCCTCTGTCTTCATCGCTGGCCGCGAATTCCTGCTCGATTTCGGGAACTCGCTTCGAAGCCTGTGGATGAAGGCCTCCTCACTACAGACCCTTCCACTCCTTCAGCTTACCATTGTCGACACCCTGAACCAGATGCCGGGCTACGGTCTCCAGGACGGGGCCCAGATCGCGGTCCAGATCAATACGGTGACGCGCAGATTCCGAGTCTTCAACTGGAAACGAAATCCTGCCCCTCAAGGTTTCGTCTACACGATTGAGTGCTACTGGGATGCACCCCGGTACTGGCTCGGGACCAGCAGTAGCGGTATCCAGGGGTCGAGTGCGCAGGCCCTGCAGTCGATCGCTGCCCTGTCTGGCCTAACATGGATGTCTACAAACTCCAATTCCAGCGATGCGATGCTGTGGTTGCCCGGAAATCAAACGTTCGGTGAATTTGCCAAAGGCATTGCTCGAGCTGGCTACGTGTCAGACACGAGCCACATGGCCCTGGCTGTGGACAGCTCTGGTGCCATGCGCTACGTCAATATCAACGCACTGTCCAAGCCCAAGATCAGCGTCGGCTACACACCGACCCCCGACGCGTCGCAGTTCCTCATGCTCACGGACTTCACACCAGAGACCCGGAGCGGTCTAAACAACGCGGCTGGCGGTTACCTGCACAGTCGTCAAGTTCAGACCGTGGAAGACCAGGGCTCGTCGATTGACGGTCTCGAAAACGAATTGACTTTCACGCCCAACGCAAAGTTTCCCCTGCTGTCCAACGATGTCCGTACAGCCATGACACGTGGGGGCATCAGCTTTGGTCCCATCGACTGGGGCAACGTTCATCCTAAGTACGAGCGGGCACGCTACCAGAACACCAGGTACAACCTGCTGAACAGCCTCACTGGTAAGTTTCTGTTCCCGTTCGAGACCAGCTGGGAGCCATTCGACAACTTCAGTTTGGCTCTGCCGGCGGACTCGGACTCGACTCAGTACAACGGGGCGTACACAGCTCACACCAAGATCATCCTGATCCAAGGCACGAGCTACAATGAACAGATCATCGCCGTGAAAAACGGCCTGGGAAGCTGAAAATGAGTTTCGACACTCTTGACAACAGTCTTGGTCTTAGCGATGGTCTTGGGAACAAATGGTACAAGGGTAAGGTCGTCACCAACGTGGACCCGCTAAATCTGGATCGCATCCAGGTCCAGATCCCGAATCTGTACGATCCCAATCTAGGCCCTCTACCATGGATTGGAAAGACGAAACAATCTCCCTTCGGTCAAGGAGACGGATTCGGTGTCTTTGGTACGCCAGCCGTTGGTGCTGACGTGGCAATTTTACTCCAAGACGGAGACCCTCACTACCCGCTCTACTCAGCCGATCTGCAGTGCTTCGCCAACCCCGGTGAGTTTCCATCGGGCACGGCTTGGGGCTTCAAGGACCCAGACGGGAACAAGCTCGTGGTCCAGGGCAAGGACGTCAAGTTCGAGACCGGTGGGGGCTTCCAACTTCACATTGACGAGAACGGGAGTTACACGGTCACAGTCCCTGCTGATCAGACTGGCACCTACAACGTACCGCACCTCGTCTACAACGTGACAGATTTCACGATCAATGCCAGTGGTGACGTTGACGTGAACGGTGCAAATTTCAACGTCGTCGCTAGCAGTGCCGCCACGATCACAGCTCCTACGACTACGGTGGAAGGGGCACTTAATGTCACTGGCTTGGCCACGTTTGACATGCTGGCTGCGTTCAGCCTCGGTGTCGCGATCACCGGCCCATCCACGAGCAACGGCCACGACATCAGCGATCTCCACAGACACTTTAACGAGAGCGGCTCCTTCACTGGCGTCGTCTCCACCTGAGGACCTTCATGTCCGCACCCAGTCCCACCAATTACCAACTCCAGCTGCAGGATGCGATCTGGATCGACGTGAACCCCCGATTCACCGTTGACACACTGCCTGACAGGCTGGCAGACGGACTTGCGATTGTGAAGGCGTCGTTGTTCAACCTGTTCAACTGCGTGCCGGGTCAACGCGCCAGGACCTTCCAGCCCACGTACGGATCGATCTGGCTCCAGTTTTTGCAGGAGCCAATCTGTGACATGACAGCGGTCAAGATGGAGACCTTCATGATCACCTCTATCGAGAAATGGGAGCCTCGCGTTTCGCTTGATCTCAGCAACACGCAGATCAATCCTGATATGTCGATCCCGGGCTACGTTGTGCGCATGGCCTTCTTCCTGCCCAATATCCCGAACCTACAACAGCTCCAATTCGAGGTCCCTGTATGACCATCGCTTTCACCGATAGCTTCCTCCCAGCGGCTTCCATCAATCAAGCGTATGCCAACTACCTGACGGTCACCGGTGGAATTGCACCGTACGCTTTCGCACTGGTCGGTGGCTCGATGCCCCCGGGTCTTCAGCTCAACAACCAGGGCTTGACGAGTGGCAGCACCTCGACCCTAGGTCTCTACTCGATCACCATCGAAGCCAGTGACTCGACACCTGGGACGCCACAGACAGTGACTCAAACGTTCCAGCTGCAAGTGCTGGATCTGATTAACCTGATGGACTCGACAGTCGATCAGACGCAGTTCGTTGCGCAGTTCGAAGCGGACCTGGCCACGTCTAACATATGGTCCACTGGGATCACCTCGGAGACCAGCCAAACCCTGATCGAGTACATCTCAGCCATCGGCACGTTCCTGACTGGCCGTGTTCAGCGTGCTGTGGAGGACGCGTTCCCATCAACCGCTCAATCTGACTCGGCCCTGCGCGCCATCGCAAACATGCAGGGCCTTCGTCTCAGCCGCAAGCTCCCTGCCACGATTCCGGCCACCGTCACCAGCGATACGACGCAGACGCTGCCTCCGTTCACGCAGATTTCCGGTGGTGGCTACAACTGGTTCACGCAGACGGCGATCAGCTTGAGTGCTGGAGTTCCGCAGACACTGACCTTGCGTGAGGGAGTGATCGTCACCCAGAGCCTTTCGGGTATCGGCACTGATCTGCAGACTTGGGTTTCGGTTGACGATCAGTTCACCGTCTCGGACCAGGACGTTCTTGTCGATCTAAACGGTGCTGATCTGACAAAGGTGTTCGGAGCCCTGTGGAACTACCCTGGGGTCAACGCCTACGTGGACTGGACGCTGCCAGATGGCCGTCTCAATCTGCAGTTCGGTGCCCAGGGTTACGGTGCCGTGCCTCAGGTCAACGACGTGGTGACCATCACGTACGCAACGACGCAGGGTTCGTCCATAAACGGGGCCAACCTGACTGGCGTCAGCCTGACGGGTTCGTCGGTAAGCGGTGTGACCGGGAACTTCACCGGAAACCCCAGCGGTGGTGCCGATGAGAAGCCCACGGTTGCGTACAAGAACTTCGCTGCCGGGTCCTTCGGCACTTACAGCTCGGCTGTGACGAAGAGTCAATACAGTGCGACGGTGTTGAACTACCCTGGTATCGTGGATGCGGTGACCCAGGCGCAGCGCGAGATCAATCCGGCGGCTCTCGAGTGGATGAACGTGATTCGAGTGTCCGCCCTAACGAACTCGACCTGGTCACCGGACCAGATCAATGAATTCCTGGCGTATCTCCAGCAGATCACGATGTACAGCACGAAGTTCCTGTACCAGGCCCCGGTCCCGATCGGTAACAATGTGGATGTCACGGTCTACTGTTTCAACAGCGTGAACAGCCTGGCTGACATCGAGTCGAAGGTAAGTGCTGCTATCACCAACCTGTTCTCCCCGCGCACCGGTCTGCTGATGACCGACTTCTTCATCTCGGACATCATCGAGACGGCGAACAACGCGGCACCAGGACAGATCAGCTACGTTGTGGTGAACCAGCCGACAGGTCCCATGATCGTGACCAGTCCGCTTAGTCCACAGATTACTGGTACCATCGTGGCGGGCACGGGTCTGCTGACCCCCGGCGTTTACGCCTATGCGGTGGCGGTCGACGCGGCGACACCGAACCCGAACTTCCTCGGCTACGTCGACGCGTCAACCAACCCCACGTCGTACCCATCTGGAGCGACGGTCCCTGGACAGTACTGGATCATCTCCAAGACCGGAACAGTCGGCGGAGCAGCAGTCAGCAAGGGAGCACAGATCGTCGCGGGTACTCCGCCAGGAACGACCTGGACCATAGTGCCGTCTCCAGTCGGAATCATCGATCAGGGAACACCTTCGAATTGGATCAACCCACAGGTGCTGATCAACAGCGAAGGCATCATCATCGACTGGAGTTCAAATCCAACGCAGAACGCTCTGACCTACAACGTGTGGGGTCGTCTGGCTGGTCACATCGGCATCATAGCGAGTCTGGATGCTGACGTGCTTCAGTACCTGGACACTGCGGCCTCTGATCCCACGCCCTTGAGTCCGGGTGCAGCGTCTGACACGTTGATTCGCTACAACACCCTGAGCAGTTTGAACGTCAGCGCGAAGTACTCCTCGCGTCAGGCGTCTGCGCTGTTCCCAATTAGGGATGCCACCGCGTGACCACCGTCTACACCTACACTCCCGATCTCCCTGCAACCACGGCGGAGCAGAATCGTAGGGCCTTCGTCAAGCTCCCGCGGTCGATTCTGCTGGCTCCCTACCTGTTCATGAATCAGTACTTCGTGGACTACGCTGACTCCATAGATCGTGTGTTCGACTACAACGTGGAGGCCAAGGTCGACGCGCTGAACAGCATGCGAAATATGTGGGTCTCCACCAAGACGATGGAGGCCAAGGTCACCAGTGGGGAGATGATTGACTTCATAGACTGGGGTGGTCCTGAACGAGCCATGATCGTCTCCCAGGTCAATCTCCTTGGCATGAAGCTACAGAATGCCGGCGTTGTGTCCGAGTCTGGATACCGGGCGCTGGCCAAGTTTCTTGGATCCTACTGGTTTGGGAAGGGCAAGAATGCGGCCATCGACTTCTTGAACTTCTGCCTAGGATCTGGCCTGACGATCTCCCCTCTGGTTACGCAGGACTACGTCAACTTCTACAGCCCGACGGACTCCACAGTCGGCGCCTACATATACGACACGTCGCCCGGGCCGTGGTTCCCAACGACCCACGTCATCATCACGATGCCAGATCAGTACGGGGTTGATCCGGTCACCTTGGGATCGTTCTTCTACGAGATCTGCAACTACAATCTCGTCCTGCACGCTATCTCCATAGCCATCAAGACTCTGATCGTTACCGAGGACAACAGCACCTTTGCCAACATCATGCTTGGTGGCGGACTCTGGACTCCGGTCTTCGCGGGGCAGACCAACAATTATCCGATCCGATACCACTCGAAGATGGGTGGATGGACCGGTGGGGCTACGGATGTGAACGGCTTCGCCATCGCACAGGGCGGTATGGGTCAGACGCTGACGCACATCGACGAGGCCAAATGGCCCGACTAGACAACAGGAGTAGAAATTGGACATAATCAGCTTCATCCCAGGCATAGGCGTCACCGGGTCGTTCACACCGGGTTCGACCACACCGGCACCGTTCAACGTCTCACACACCGGAGCAGTCGACGGCATCAGTCCTTCGACCTCTACCAACAACATGGCGGAGATTTACAACCGCCTTCTGCTTCAGACTCAGGCGGTGATCGTTACAGCGGGTCTGACCGTCGATCACAACAACTGGACACAGCTTGGTACTGCGATCCAGACCATGATTGCGTCCGGTGCATTTCTGACCCTCTCGCAGTACGCCACAGACTTCACGCACTCGAATGTTATCAACGGCTACCAGGAATTCCCAGGCGGCCGTATCGAGCAGAGCTACGAGGTCGCTGTTACAGACATCGCTGATGGCGAAGTCACGATTGTCTATCCGATCGCGTTCCCGACTCAAAGCCGTATCCCGGTCCCGGTTGTCAAAGACCCTGGTCGGGTTGGCGATGAATCAGACGCACTCATCTTGGCAGTTGTATCCAACTCCACTACTGGATGTGTCATCTCTATGGGTCAGAACGGTGGTGGCGCACGCAATGTCACTCTGCACATAGATGTCTCCGGCTGGTAAGGATTAGAACCATGACACAAGAAACTACGACCCCTGTTGTCAACAACGGCTATGCACTCGACTCCGTCTTCTTCAGCCCTACGACTCTTGCATTCTATCTCGGTCGGCACTATGACCGCGCGGTCGCAGCTGGGAATTGGCAGACTGACGCACGACCGGTCACAGCAGAAGTATTTGACACATACTCGAAGCCGCCGCCCGAAGGTAAGCAGCGAGGTGTCGACGAGCTAGGCAGTCCTGCTTGGGTTCCAGTTCCTCCTCTCAACGCGGATCAGGCCTTGAAGCGTCTCAACCGCTTGATCGATGGCGCGCTCAACCAAGTCGCCTACGGCTGGGGTTACACGAAAGGCATCGACAACGCGACGACCTGGGCGACGTCAGCGAACCCACAGTATGCAGCAGAAGGCAAGGCTCTCGCAACCTGGCGGGACGCTGTGTGGGCCTGGGCCGAAGCGGTACCGGCCGGTACCGCTTCCATCGACAACATGCCGGCCGCCCCGACGCGTCCGACGACCGGAGCCGCAGCATGACCGCAGATGTCTTCATTGTCACGCAGGTAGGTCTTGACGGCGCGACCTCGGCAGCCGAGGGCGGCATCCTGCTCCAACTGACGACGTTCAAGGTCGGCTCCGCCTACGGCTATAATCCAAGCAACACGGACACGGCCCTACACGGTACAGTCCTCTACACGGACAACATCACGAGCTTCTCAACCGCGTCGGATGGGTCCCTGATCGTCAACTGCACCATGAGTGTTGACGCCGGGCCCTTCGACTTCGGCGAAATCGGTATCTACACGGCGGGCGACGTCCTCTTCGCACTCCTGGCGTTGCCGCAACTGGAGCACAAGTACTCGGCACTCGGCACTACTGTCGCGTCCACCTTCACGTTCCAGTGCTACCTGCGTCTTGGCCAGGCAGGTGGAGTGATCGAGATCGTGACCGGGGGCGGTGGGGGCAGCACTTCGAACTTCGTGTACACACCGCAGACCGGCCAGCCTCCTGCGCTCTGGGGATCCACTGACGGTGGCACCAACTCGTACGTTTGGGACCCGTTGAACTTCAACGTCGCGACTGCGCAGAACATCGTCAATCCTGGTTCCGCCACGTATTCAGGTTCGACCCACACCTGGTACGCCGCAGATGGAGCAACCCACCTGGCCGATCTCAGCGGTTCTGGTGTCTTCACGGTAGCTAATTTCGCCATCACTTCAGACATGCGCTACAAGAAAAACGTGGAACCCATCGCTGATGCAGATGCTCTGCGAATTCTTCTGGGTCTGACGGGTATCACATACGAGTTGACCGAACTGCCGGGTTATCGTATGCCGGGTCTCTCTGCACAGGAGCTGCTACCGCTGTTTCCGGTCGGTGTCACGGGCCACGAGTACAGTGACGGTGCTCGCCTGGGTCTTAGCTACGCTCAGACGATGGGGGCCCTGACTCCCGGTGCAATCCGCTCTCTGTTCAGGCGACTCGAATACCTAGAGGACAAAGTCAAGGAGCTGACGTCATGACACTCCCAACCTCAGGGACGTTGACCGCACTAGCGGTTGGTACCGAATTCGGCCTCAGTCCTCCCTTCCAGGGGACCGACCTGTACAGAGGCGGAGCTCACGTGCCGTCAGGCACAGCCGCAGGGATCGGGTCGTATCAAACGGCGCCAATGACACCGAACGCAGGTCCGATCCAGATCCCCATGTCTGGAACTCTGGAACTGAGTCACTTCTACGGGACGTCTGCAAGTGGAGGAGGTGGCACAGGGGTCTCGTCGGGAGCTCTTTCTGCGAACAATGTCGGCAGCGTGAGCCCTGCCACGGCAACCTGTATCGCTGGTCTGCTCTACGACGGTCGCACTTTCACACAAGACGGAAGTGGTATCATCTACCACGCGAACTGGTATACACCGACATCACCTGGAGGTATCATACAGAATTTCTGGTTTCGCACGACGGTCACCTCAGGCGCCCTAACCTCAGGTGGGGCCGGGGTTGGGACTTGGCAGCAGCCATCTCCAGGTACTGATTGGGATGTCGGTGCGACAGCACACACCTCCAGCACGTTCGCGTCAGATATTCAGAGCGCGTTTGGTCGCATTGACATCTCCCTGACTAACGGCGGGGCCATCATAGGTACCTGGAATTTCAGCCTAAGCTCTAGAATCGACCTCGGAGCGTGAGAACATTGGTAAACACATGCCAGACTACGCAGACATAGCGGGAGACAACGACTTCAACGAGGAGAAATTGAAGTCGCACCTCAACCGTAGTAAAGTAGAAGCAGTGCCCAGGGGCAAGTGTCTCTTCTGTGAAGAACCCTGTGCCATTGGGCTTTACTGCAACGAGGACTGCCGATCTGAGTTCGAACGCGAAGACCTGATCAGACGCAAGACCAGTCGCATCCTGAGGCGCACCTGATCCAACCATCTAGGAACCATCCATGCAAACCGTGATCCCAGACGCCCCCACCCTTCCGCAGATCGGCTTGACCGTTGAGTTGGAAGTGTTCCAGGGGCAGAACAACATCCGCCGTAGTCTCGGCCGCAGCGTTGCTATGGGCATCGGTAGCGCCATCAGCGACGTCAACACTACGTTGGGTCCAGGCCAGGCTCTGACCATCACTGCGCTCGTCGATCGCTTCGTGGCTGTTTCCAGCGGCCCCCTTGCCGTAACGGTAAATACGTTCGCGCTGTCCATGGCTACTCTTATGGCCATTGACACCCCGACCACATCGAACCTCGTGTTCCAAAACGCGAGTGACACCGACACGGTCAGTCTGCACGTCACGTACTTGCTGCCGCTGCCTTGATGAGGAGCCTTAGGGCTCCGCAAAGAACTGAGTTCCAGATGGCTACCAGACCCCGCCCCAGCAGAAGCAAGTACGTCTCTAGTTTTCGACCTTCTGATCTGGACCACGTTCACTTCGTGTTCAGTCCACTGGTCACGATCCACACAAGAGGTCGTGACTTCCAAGCGTGGATGAATTACGATCGACTCGAGCCCCTGATCGAGCGGGCAGCAACAACCGCTGAGCTGGCTGAACTGGTGCAGGCGGAGATCACCAGCTTCGACGCCGGCTTCCCAATCCGTTTGATCTTCATGGACGGCGTTGATGGGACGGAGACTGATCTAGAATGGGCCACAGAGCCCGTGATCATGTTCGCGCATTATGCCCCTGACGGGGACTTCCTGGCAACGCTGCAATAGACAGCAAAGCCTTCACCACACGAAAGATCAAGATGACCAAGAAACGAATCGGCATCACGTGTCGAATCGACGATGACGGCGGTCTTGGCCTCTTCTCGAACGGCGTACGACAGGCAGCCCTGTTCCTGTACCGCATGTTCAAGAAGAATGGCCATACCGCCTTTCTCATTACTGGACCCGACTCGGTTCCGCTGGTGCAGACACTGGAGTCCTTCGGCATCACCAAAGACGACATGGTCTCCAATGCTGAAGTCGACGTGCTGATCGTGGTCAGCCGCAAGCCCAGCCTCATCGAGTGGGCAAGCTACAAGAGGATCGGTACCAAGGTCATCCTGTACAAGGGCGGACAGAACGGCATCGGCTCGATGGAAGCTCTGTGTCGTCAGGGAGCCCAAGACACGGCAGAGACGTACGAGGACGCTGCCAACTACGATGCAGTCTGGCTTCCGGCTCACTACGGCCACGCCTACAAATCATGGTGCGAGATCGTGTACCGCTGTCCGGTGCTGATCGTGCCACCGACCTGGGAGCCCCTGTTCCTACCACCGAACTTCGGCTGGAGGCCCCCGGCAGATCTCGAGTCATGGCGTCTTGCCGTGATGGAGCCCAATAACACCGTGACCCGCACAGCGCACGTCCCGCTCCTGGCAATCAGGGCGGCGTGCACGGGCAGTGCCAAGATCGGTGAGATCACAGTACTCAACGCTGCACACCTCGACGGCAACCCGCACTTCGACCAGTTCCTTCGCCGGCTGCTACTAAAGCACGACAATCCGGTCCTCGCTGCGTCGATGCTGCCACGCCTGCACCTGGCGCCGCGAATCGTAGGTCCGGTCTTCATGGCGGAGCGTTGTGACATGCTCGTGACCCACGACTGGGAGAACAGCCTCAACTACCTGTACTTCGAAGCGCTGTACGGTGGGTACCCACTCGTCCATGCCAGTCCGTATCTGCGCGAGCACGGATACCACTACGATCGCTGGTCTGCTGGCGAAGGTGGGCTCCGCATCCGCGAAGCGATGGACCGTCACGACCCTGTGGCAACGAAGCAGGCATTCGAATCGAAGCTCATGCCACAACTACAGAGCTACGCGCATCACGAGGCATTCCTATGAGCGACCGTTCCAATCCGAAAGTCCTTCGCATCGGCATCACGTTGCCTGCCCAACCAAAGGCCTCAAGCGACCAGGTCTTCAGCCAGAACCTGTGGGGCAGTGGCATCGTGCAGAATGCGGCGTTCCTGGCGCGAGTCTTGGGGAAGATCCCCGGCGTCAAGGTCTTCGCCGTCAACAACTATCCTCTGGCCAAGCACCTTGGGATCGAGTACACGGAAAAGGGGCCTGGATACCTACGCATGATCGTTGAAGTCTGCGCCAAACTCGGTCCGATCGAGGCCCGTGCTTTCCGTGCCACGGGTGGTCTGCTGATTCACCACGCGGTTGGCAACACGCTGGCCATGGCGATGGAGCACGTAAGCGGCGGCTTCGAGGCCACAGCCGACGTGGCTCACAACGACTATGACGCAGTCTGGTGCCTGCCCCACATATACCAGATGAATCACAGCATGTTCCAGCTGGTTCACAACTGTCCAGTCGATAAGGTCCCAATGATCTGGGGTCCAGATTTCCTGCCGCAAGGCTGGGGTTACGTACCGGGCCAGGCCGGGGCACCGACAGTCGTCACGTTCGAGCCTTCGGTGTCTGTCGTGAAGACGCCACACATCCCGATTCTGGCGGCTGAAGTGGCGTACCGCACCGGTCAGGCCAACGGGCGTCCAATGTTTGGTGAGCTGAAGGTCATGGGCCACAAGGAGAAGGCAGAGACCAGCGAGGCGTTCAGGTCGTTCCTGGGTGCTTTGGAAGTGCGCGACGTCACAACCTGCGAGCCACGCCAGCCAACGGCCACCGTGTTCGCCAGCACCAACGTCCGCGCCGTAGTCGCCCACAACTGGTGGAACGAGCTGAACTACAGCTACAACGAGATCCTGTACGGCGGATACCCGCTCGTTCACAATAGCCAGATGGTGGAGGCAGGATATCGCTACGAGGGATTTGATGCCAAGGCAGCAGGTGACCTTCTGTACCAAGCCCTCGGGCAACACGACGAGATCCTGCCGAACTACCAGGAGGCGGCCGCGCGCTTCCTCCTTCAGCTGCACCCCGACACGGTACGTCCTATGTACGCTCAACTCCTGAAGGCACGGGTGCCGGGCTGGGGCGCGTGATGAGCAACGACCGCTTGTTCGGCGTAGACGGCAACTTCTAGCCCACGAGTTTCCTAAGATCAGTATCACTGAGCTTGAACCAATCCCGAGGTAACGGTACGAACAGTCCCTTCTTAGGATCAGTGACAACGACCCATTTTGTCTGACAATGGCTGTGGTTGCAATTCCAGGCTTTTCGCCGATTGCTCCGCAGCCATTCCTTTTTGTACATCAGTGTGTAGACACTCTTGATCTCAACGAACTGGTCGAGAGATGGCACGTAGAGATCTGGTGTTGTGCCGCACTCTTTGAATGTGTGTTTGGGAAATTCTCTGTGGAACTGAGTGTGAACACCCATGATCCCGTACTTGGCTGCCAGTTTCTCGAAGATCAGTTTTTCGTAAGAGCTCTGGACTTCAAACTTGCGACCTTTGAAGACATGTGAGGTTACGGCGCGTAAGGCCCTCATGTGGGCCTCCAAACCAGCGGGCGTCTGTAGGATGTGACGAACTCCATGCTTAGCTAAGCAGCGTTCTTCACGAGTCTTGATCATACGTGCAGAAATCTCTGCACTCTTCATTGGGTGTTCAACTCCAAAGTTCTCGATGTACGAGGACACACGCCTTTCTTTAGCTCCTGGAACATCAATGGCATTTGTTGTCCCGTAGCGATCAGTCATTGTCTTCAGGCGCTTCTTCTCGGCTCTAAGATCTATTGCCGGATTCTGGCGCGCGTGTCTATAGCCAGTTCTAGACTCGCGTGTGTCTTGGGCCTTCTTCGTCAGGACTTTGGATTGGAACGGATTCTTCACGCCCCAATTCTTAGCAGTTGTGGCTTCCTTCTTGGCGACAATCTCCGGGTTAGAACTAGGGTTCCAATACCCAGTCTTGTGGAAGTAAGTACAGCGACTCGAGCACGTAACCCTGGATGTAGCCACCCCACAGACTTCGCACAGCGGACTCGGAAACAAAAAGGCAAATACTTGAAAGTGGGAGTACAGATTACCGTAAAGATCGTGTAGCTTGCTACCTAGACGCGGGTACATTTCGCTGATCACCCTGCGCAGAGCAAACATACCTAGTGCATTGTCTTCTAGGTGGTCGAGTAGAGAATTCCAGACCTGGACGTTCCTGGACGCAATTTTGGGATTTAGACCTGAGGCGGTCTTCAGAGTGGCGTGAGCAGCCATTTGTGATACTCCACAGAGTAGGGGACGCGTCCAGCCGGGCTAGTTCTTCTGTGGAAGACCGGGGTAATTAGTCCCGTCAACCAACTAGACGCAGGATAAAATTGTTATGATGACTAATGATAGGGTGTTTGCAGTCGACGGGCCGTTTTATTTGCACCGTGTAGTCCACACACAGTCGTTCGAACCCGCTGACGAAGCGCTGTCACAGGCTAAACGTTTCGTCGGCATGATTTGCAAGGATGCGGGCGCTGTCGGAGCCCGCAGGATCTTCGTTGGCTTCGATGGCGACGCGAACTTCCGGTTCGATGTCTACGATGGGTACAAGGGGAACCGAGAGCCAGGCTCTGGGGTCTACGACCACCTGCCGTACATCATCGGATATCTGAAGAAAGCGGGCATCCCCTGCGTGCAAAAGCCCAAGTATGAGGCCGACGACCTGATGCGTAGTCTCATACACAGCGGCGCCAACCTCGCAATCGGCTGCCGGGACAAGGACGCGCTCCAAGGACTGGTACGCGATGACGTGTTCCTCTACGACTCCAGCGGTGGTAAGGGCAAGAAGCCGACGAAGATCTACCGGCGTGACGTGAAGGCCCTGTTCGGCGTCGAGCCCGAGCAGTGCGTGGACTACCAGACTCTGATCGGTGACAAGATCGATTGCGTACCTCAGCTCATGAGCCCAAACGATGCGGCGAAAGGACTGAACAAGTATGGGTCGATCAAGGAGTGGGCTGCACGCAATGGGCAAATGATGGCCTGGTGCAGGAAGCACGAGAAGGCTTTGAACCGGAATCGAAAGCTGGTCCGTCTCAAGACCAGTATAAAGATCGAGGTTCCGCCCATCAAGTGGTGCGACGACGAGGACATGACCAAGTCGTACCACGAGTTCCGCAAGCTGGCGACCATCAAGACACGAGGCCTCTTCGGCTGACTGTCCACGAACGAAAAAGGGCCCCATGGATTCAACTCCATGGGGCCCTTTCTTTTGGCGGTTAGACCGTCTACAGCACCTCCTACTTCGTCCTGTTTGCTGACCCCAACGATGACTAAAAACTGGAACCTAGGGAACCAATCATGTCACCATGGAACGTCGCAAAACAGGACGAATTGCGGAAGGCGACTTAGCCGATGTGCCAGGCCGCGCCATCGCTGTAGACCGGCACTTTGTTCGCACCGCCGCCAGCGGCCGCAGAGGCGAAGGTAGTGGCGCTCGCATCGGTGATGAAAGCCCGGGCACCAGCGCCCGCCGTCACCGCGCTCGGGAGGGTTGCGAAGGTGTAGACAGCGCTCGTGGGCAGAGCCGGCTGAGCAATCAGGTAGACGGCGGTGGACGACGCGGTGACCGCACCACCAGCGATGACTTGACCGTTTCCGTAGACCACGGCCGGAGCCGGGTAGGTCGTGGTGGACGACGCGTTGAGGACCAGCGTGATTGTCTGGGCAGCGGCGAGGATCGCCGTCAGCTGAAGCATCGTCAGCTGCTGACGCCAGACCTTCCGGCCGGTGGTCGCATTGGGAACCATCACGTAGAGGCCAGCCGTGTCACTGCCGAGGTCGGAATTCAGCACAACGACGTCGGCCCCTGCCGGACGCTTGGCAAAGTCGTTGACCCAGGGGATCGAAGTCGGTGTGGCAGCGCCAGACAGGCCCGCGAAGTAGATGGTGGCGCCGGTGTAGAACAGAACGGGATTGGTCAAAGTGATCTCCTAGATCGTTGCTGGGTAAAACATGGTAGAAGGCAGTGCCTTCAGGGCGGGGAAACTTGCGAGTTCTCTGCAGGAGCTTCGGGGGTCTTGGCGAATGCAGCGCGAGCCTTGGCGGTCAACGCGATGCAATCTTGCAGACCTAGCGCGGCCGGATTAACGCGCTTGCGTAGCGCTAGTGCATCTGTCAGCATCTGTACTGTGATGTTCTTGTGCCACCAGGCGACAGATGCCTCGATAGCTGCGGTACCGACTTGACGCATGAGATCTGGATTGGTCGTGAATGGAATGTCTGTGGCTTGCTCTGCGGCCAGGAAGTTGTCGTAACCCGTGACTTCGATCCATCCAGAACCCCGGTATTTCCAACCATCGCCCCAGGTCTTGTTGCCGAGATTGTGGAGACCCCAGGCACCACCATAGATGGTGTTTGCGATCGACTCCTGATCTGCGGCATGATCGGCGTTACGGCCTAACTTAATGCAATCAGAACTGCTGATACGTGATGGTCCAAACAGACTGGCAAGTGAGCGATCTGTGTAGTTCAGGTTCTCAGCCGTCTCTGTCAGTAACTGCGACTCGTGCAGAGCTTGACCCAGAAACTGAGCCAGCTCCTCGGTCCCACCATCGAACGTGTCGTCCAGCAGCACGGTCGCACAGTGAGGTGCCCAGGCCGCAGCGTTCGCTGGGCTGACTCCACAGTCTTCGAGGATAGTGGTCCAATCACCCGGTTGGTAGCTCATGGCTTCGTTCCCTGCTGCGTGCCCGTCGTCACAGTCGTGGTATCAGCCGCCGATGGAGCGGTCGCGACTCCGATCTGGCCGACGCACGAGTTCAGCTTGGCCACTACTTCGTTGGCTGAGGCGGCTTCTTGGACAAGCCAGTCAGCAGTTGTGCTTGAAAGTCGGCACTGCTGACGGTCAGCGAAGCGTCCGGGACTGGTGGCTTGGGACAGGAGGCTACGACCGTCTGGATCACTGGTGCAGGTGTCGGAGTCGACAAGGACCCACAGGCCGTCAGCAGTACCGGCAACAGGGTGATCGATGTGAGCGAGAGCAGTTTGCTTTGCATTTTGGACTTCCTTCAGTGCGGTTTGGTACTTCGTGGTGATGGACATGATCTTCTGCTGATCGGCAGCTTGCTTTGCAGCGTTCTCGTTGTCGTGCGCGATCAGAGCTGCGCTTGCGTCGGCCGCCATGCGAGTCTTTGTGTCGGCCCACACTTGTTTGTCGTCGTCGTACTGCTTCTGCAGCTTGTTCAGTGCGACAGTGTCCGCGCTGTGGGTCACAAGCGAGCCGTAGTGATAGCCGGCCCCGAAGAGAGCGGCCACTAGTGCAAGGATCGCGATGAGCTTGATCCAGACCATGTACGGAGTGAGTGGTGTAGGAATGGAGAGCATGATGCAGTCTCTTTCTCGTTTGGTGAGAGTGGCGGTGACCTGCCCCTCTACGCCAGATCAATGAACCGATACTTCTTAGATTTCCCAGGCTTGGATGCGACTAACAGTCAGCGAGCACCCTGAGAAGTTGGCACTGTTCTGAGGGAAAGCCAGCGCTGCTGCAGAACTGCCGTTGAGAGCACCCATGGCCAGATCGATTCCCAGCTGCATAGGATAATCGCTCGACACCGAGTAGTCTGCAGCGTAGATGCAGTAGTTGTCCAGGTAGATAGCTGCCTTTGCCTTCGTCCACACCAATCCGAGCGTGTGGAAATTCCCGTCTGTGACATAGGCGTTTGAAGCCAGATCAAGGGACGAGGCGTTGGCTGACATGTTGGTCGTGCCCGCAGCGCTCGTTTCCCAAGTAGCTCCTGGATAGTTGGAGTTGAGTCCACCTGCGTTACTGAGCGACGGCGTCACCGTGTAAGGTGCTCCGTGCAAAGTTGCGGTGAATGTTCCAGCGCCCCGGTAGAGCGTTGAGAACAACTCCATCATGTCAACCTCGGACTGGTCGAAGCGCGCACCGGCTACAGTGCCGTTCGGCTTGAACTGATACAGCCAAATAGCAGGCCAGAATCCCATTGGGATCGTGGGGTTCGCGGCAAAGAACGCGTCGATCTGAGCCTTCGTGTAGTTGGCACCGCCGAGCCACCACGGGATGACGCCAGTCTTGAACGTCACCTCGATGGCGCAAACGTTCGAGCCTACTTGGTTAGGACCAAAGGCGCGCTTGGACCAGATCTGCCCAGACCATGTTTCAGGAATGAACCAGATGCCGTCGCTTGCAGCAAGAAGTGTGACTCCAGTACCAGACAAATTTGCAGGAGAGTCGAAGGTGATGGTCTTACGATCTGTGGAGATCGTCTGGACCCTGCATGCTGCATACGAGGTCGGAGCCGCATAGTACGTGAATGCACGCTGACCACCTCCGAGCATGCTACCCACAACCACGCTAGACGGAACAGCACGTTGGAATGTAGCAGACGTAGCTCCTTGCGCCATGTTTGCGGACAGGGGACAGAAGGCGAGCTTGGTGAAGGTCACAGCCCAGTTGCCCTTGTAGGCAGAGACAGCCCCGCCGTTGGAGACAGCCTCAAACGTAATGGTCTGTCCAACAAGGTCAACGCCTGTCACGAAGATCATGCCACTGTTGTAAGTGACGCAATCGCCGAGCTCGATGGTGCTGAGCCAGGGTTCTGTGCCAGCCAGGGACAGAGCCGCAAACGTGGTTGGGACCGTTCCACCTATAGCGTTGACGTTGATGCCCGCACCAGTCGTCAGGATTTGAGCGCGACCGTAGGTGTTCCATGTACCTGACGGATTGGTGGCTGTCAGCGTTAGGCCCGAGGCACCTATGCTGTGATTGTTCCCATCGAATGCCGGACGATAGCGTTGCGGTTCGTTGTTGATCGTCGTCGTGCCAGTACCACCGTAGGAGTTGCCTTCGACAGGATTGAAGTACGTCCCAAGCTCAGTCAGTGACTGGATCGCCACCGACACGCCGGGTGTCGGTGCTGTGGCAGACGTGCCGAAGTTGTAGTCGACCGTCAATGGCAGGCCATAGATAGCTGACGTGAACGGCGCCTGGTTACCTGGGAACAGGAACGTGGGAACTGCGGATGAAGAGGCCGTCGCAGCGAGGGTTACCCAAACAGAATTGCTCGCATCGGGTGCGACCGTCAGCGAAGTTTGGTTGCTGCCATTCTTCCAGACAGAGACTCCGGACGCAAAGGTTTGGGTCGAAGTCACATTGAGGAAGACGGAAACCACGCTTCCGGTCGCCACTGAGGCGCTGAGGTCGGCCAGGCCAAGAGCGAATCTCCATTTGACCGTCCCGTCAGCGGCCGGAGTCAAGACGTAGAGGCCAGCCGGGGTATCGGAGTTCAGGTTTCCCCTGACGACCCCAAGTGGAATACCCGAACTGAAGGCGTCAAAATTCTCAGCCCAAGGAACTTGTAGTACTGAAGCGGGGCCAGCCAGTCCGTTGAAGTGAACGGATATGCTGGAGTAGAAGTAGACACCTTGGCTGGACATGTGGGTTCCTCGTTGATCGTGGTGTGGTCAAACTGCTAGTCGGTAGAACGGCGGCGTGGTGCCATGAACATCGGATCCTGATGATCGAAGTCACAGGTGATGAGGGATAGCCTCATTGGATACCCACGGATCAGAAGGTCCACGATCAGCAGAACTTTGTTGCCCAGAGCCACGACCAAGAAAGTCATGCCACCGACCGGATCGTGATCAAAGCTACTGATCACAGACCCAACGGAGAAACCGAACATGAAGACGACTTCAAGCGCGATCGTCAGGGGTGCTTTTCGGCTCAGGAAGTTTGCTGTCGAGATTGCGTGAGCGGCCATAAGGAATCCGACAACCAACAAGATCAGGGCCATCGGTGAGCTCGTGTCTGTCATGCTTGTTCACCCCCATCGGATGCGTCCGAAGATACGACCGGCGGCACGATCGTCTCTTTCCTACGTCGCGATCTCACAATCTTTTCAGGCTCTGCTTTTCCTACCAGAGCCCGTGCCCTGGCAAAGACCGCAGGCATGATCCAGGGCCATGCAGAGGACAGGATGAAGGCAAACGGGTACGGGTTGGCAAGCGTCTTGTCGATCTTGATCGCGCAGTAGGCGGCCACCGAGGGGGCAATGAGTCCACCTATCATCACCGAGATGAGACTGTTGATCATTGCTTCTGACCGTGAGGTCGGTGGGTTCTTCACGTAGACTATTGCCGCCCCGAATCCACCGATGATCCAGATCCACGGATCCTCCTGTGAGAGAGCACCTAGGACCGTCCCGGCAGCCAATGATTGTCCACACACCAACATGAGGGTGAACGCTAGTTGTCGTGACATTTGATCTCCTGATTGAACTCTGTAAAATTAACAGAGTTCAATCTGTGTCCTAGTTACGGATCTCAGGTACCGTAGCGCGTGGTGTAGGTGTTGCACCACGTCTTCTGGACCTGACCCTGGCCGACGGTAGGCGTGCCGTTGACGTCTGTGATACAGGCGTTGGCCGGAACAGCCCAGATGTCCCACGCCCAGAACGTCGTGGTCACATGGTAAGTGGTGCACCACGTTGCCATGTTCGAGCAGAACGGCTCGTTGTTGGCAGTCGCCGGACCACCTCCGAGATTGGTCGAACCACCCGTCTCCGTAATGACGAGCGGATAACCACCCGCCATGATGCCTTGTGCGTAAGTGAACGAGACGGCACCGAAACTAGGTTCTCCGTATCCCGTGTTCCCGTACGTGGGTCCAGAGTAGTCCGGATACGCATGCCAGACTGCGCCGATCTGCGGGGTCCAGGTACCAACGAAGCCGGCTGGTGCCGGATCGATCGGAGCAGCGCCGAGCCAACCGGACAGATCGGCCGAGAAGTAACACCCGCCGATGAGACAGACATTGGTGGCGCCAGTTGCCCGCACTGCGTTCAGGAGAACCTGATAGCCGGCGTAGTGGACGGTTGATGCGCCGGTCGTCGTTGCTGTAGCGTGTGATGTTGATCCGGTGATCACCGTACCCGTGGGCAGTGTTGGCATCGTGACGACTGAAGCATTGCTCGTCACCAGGTATGCGATGTTCGGACTCACCGTCGTATCAACGTAGACGACACGACCCCCTGTAGGAGTCGAAGTGAACAGCTCACCGGCGGTGAAGGTACCACTCGTGATCGTGATCGGGTACAGGAAGACGTCACCGTCGTATACCGGTCCGGTGCCTTGGCCGTTCTGTTGGGCGACAAACGCCGGAACGATCGAGCCATCCCGCAGTGATGGCCAGTCGTAAAAGATCGGCTCATTAAAGAGCTCGAAGATCACGGCTGGGTTGTTCTTGAATGTGTTAGCAGCGTCGGTCCAGAAGGCCGGGCCATTGACGATGTCTGGGAACGTGACCTGACCACCGACGGGAGCTACCTTGCCGATGTTGATCCAGTGCAAGTCAAAGATCACATAGAAGCCCGCAGTCACTGCGGCATTGACCTGGGCGATGACCTGCGTCTTGTAGTTGTTGTTCGGGTCCATGTTGACGGTATTACCGTTGATGTCATAGTAGACACCACCGAACCAAGAACCTGCATTCACCGGAATACGGATGATGCCCATACCCCAGTTACTCGCCATTGCTGACAGCTTCGGGCCGTTGGCCTGACCAGCCTGGAAACCAGACGCGTCAGTGTAACCTAGAGCACCGGTGGCATACGCGAACTCGTAGCCCGAGTAGTTGGCGCCGCGCATGAACAGTGTGTTGCCAGCACCGTCTACTAGCTGGTTGCCGATCACTTTGATGGCACCATTGAAAGTCGACACAGGACCGTAGGCACCAGGTGTTGAGATCGGGCGATAGGATCGAGCCGCCGTCGTTGCGTATAGGGAGGTATTCATGGTTTACGCCAGTTCAAAAGTCATCAGAACCTGAGCAATCGAGGAACTCGTCTGCGTCCAGTTGTTGACCACCGAATCGGTCACCGTAGTCGTATCCAGATAGTAACCGCAGATCCCAGGAGTATTGGTGGCGAAGTTCTGGTTGACTTGCAGCGTGGTGAACGAGTTAGTGGTCGGCGCCGCCGTCATGCCAAGGTTCGACAGGAATGCCGCGTTGGTGAATGCATGCAGTGTGATAGCACGCGGACTCGTGTTAGCGGCTGCGTTGGTGATCGAGACAGGGCCCGTCTCGCCCGCGCCTGCTGACCCGTGTGTCTTGGGGGTGCCACGACCGGTGACACCATGCACTTCGAGCATGCCACAAAGGGAGACGGCAACGCCTCCTGTGACAGTTATGGTGACGATTGTCGCACCCGCGATTGGTGCAAGACAAGATGCGATGAAGACCTTGGAGCTGTTACCGCCACCAGGATCTGCAACCGCGTCCACCTGCCATCCGGTGCTACCCTTGTCATCAGCTGCAGACAATGTGACTGAGGCACCAGCAACCGATGCGGAAATGAATCCGGTAACGAGGATCGAGTTCCCGGCTGTGATGCCGAGAGGGAAGGTACCCACCAGAGTAGCGGACGTGCTTGCGTTGCTGAAGAGCTGGCTCTGGATGACGATACCAGCGCCAGATCCACCCCCGACTCCACCCATTGCCGCTAGTACAGCGGCTACGATAGCTGCTTTTCTGCTCATGATCAGGCCTTGGCACCGATGATTACCGCCGTGGTCGACGATGTGTACAGGATGATGCACACAGGATTAGCAGCACCGACGACACGGTTGTCGGTCACAGTGACGCCCGATCCCGTAAAGGTGACGACGCCCGCGCCGCGGAACATGCGCCAGAAGCCAGAAGCCTGGGGGCTGGCCGTTACAGCGATTGCAGATGCACATTCGCTGTCACCTGCAAGGTCAGCGGCCGCCAGTGTCAAGGTCGTGCTTTCCGTGCGTATCGTGATCAGATCGGTTGTCGGCCCGATGACGATACGCCAGGTGTTGGTGCCCTGCATCTGTTCTAGGATGAAGAACTGACCTGCGAGGGCGGTCAATGTTCCGGCGGAAGCCACGCCGTTGACAGTGAAACCGGTAGGCCAGGATACTGTGGCTCCACCAGGAGTCTCGATGCGCAGTCCAGACGGGCACGACATGCCGGCAACCATCGTCAAGGTAGCCGCCGTTGCCGCCGTCTGGATCGTGTTGTTGTACGCCGAGGCGAGGTTACCGGTTGCCAACGTGCTGCCGTTGATCACTGCCAGGGCCACGGTTGGATCCGTGTAGGCGAGACTGGTCCATGCGGTCGATCCGTCACCGATCTTGTAGCGCTTCGTATCGGTTTCGAGAGCCCAGGTGCCGATGAGCAGGACTGGATTGTTGGTCGTCCAGTTGGCGGCTGTGTCACGCTTGATCTGAATGGGATTGGTCATGTCGAGGTCCTTCGATTAGGTGTTGGAGGTGCCACCGTCAACGGCAGTACCGGAATCTACTGAGTTGGAGCTCCCGCCGTCGAGTGCGGTCCCAGAGTCCACTGAGTTGGAGCTCCCGCCGTCGTACGCCGTCCCGGTCCCGCCACTGCTCTGCTGTGGATTCAGTGGGAAGACTCTCGTACTTGCCACTGCTGTGAGGAATGCTAGGTTCATTGTTGCACCAGGCGAAGTGTTGATGATTGGTGGAAGTCATTTCAATATGACTTCCACCAAGAGTCAGAAGCCGTGACTACGGATTGAACACCGACGCACCACTGAGAGTACCCACCACCGTTGCGTCAGTGGGACTGCCTTCGATACGAACCGTAGCGCAACCCCGCGCCCATCCCGAGAACGAGATCATCCCGATACACGCAGCCGCCGAAGTATCGGTGGTGCTCGTTTCCCACGTAGTACCGTTCCAATGTGCCAGCTTGCCCGTAGGTGTGAGACTGCTGTAAGGACCGTAGGTGTTGAAGATCGTCCAGATGTCACCACTGGTACCTACGGTGAACGCGCCGTACGCGGCACGACTCGCGGTGGACAGAGGACTTGTGACAGCAACTGCCGTCAGCGTACCGGCTGAATTGACCGAGCCGAAGTTGATGCCCGTGGACCCGCTGGAGTACATGACCCAGGCACCGCTGCTGGTGCTGTAGACGCCCAGTATATTCGGGATCGGAACACCTGTAGCGGCGGCACAGACGTCGGTACCAAGTGAAGATGAACTACCAACCGTCCAGACCCCAGCAGACTTGGGTAGTTGGCGGAACCAGAGGTCGTCGTTGGAGACTGTACCGCCGGGTGCCTGCGCCTGATCTTCGTCGAATGGACCGACAAACATATACAGGTCTTCTGTACTTCCGACTTGGGCCAGGCCGCATTGATGGGTACTACCGTTGCGTGTACCAGAAGCCTCCGTGACGTCAAGAAGCGTTGAGTCACTGCCAGTACCGTCCAGACCGACGAAACTGGAGGTGCTGGACGGCGTCAGTGAAGTTGCTCGCGCAGCGTAGACCTTGAGGTCAGTAGCCCCAACGCTTGAGGAGAACACGTAGACGATGGTCTCTACACCACCAAGAGTCACATCGTAGATCGTTCCCCGTGTGTTTTCGGCACCGGTCGAATGCGCCGGAAGTGCAAACGGCGCGACAGCCCACGTATAGCCCGTGACATGACCAGATGCTCGGGTCAAAGTCAATCGCCCATAGCCCGGATAGCCTAGAGGCTGGCTGAAGGTGATGGCGTGGACAGCACCAGAGCTGTCCTGCACCATGCCCATCGGCTTCGACCAATCGGATACCGGGTTCGTGGCGTCGGTCGCAACCTGTGCCCAGGTCTGACCGTTGTTCTGCGACGTGTACAGCGCCGTTGGGTTCGTGTTGTTCGCCGTGTAGGACCAGAACACGAGATCACCAGTGACGCTGTCTTTGATGCCGTAGGCCGAGAGCGCTGTCCCCTGTTGGATATTGGAGACTGGTGTTGACACCGCACTGAAGGCATGAACCGTTGCAGGGACTGGCCCCGCTGGAGCCTGTGCCAGTCCCATCATCATTGCTAGGAGTGTTGCGTTACTCATGTTGAGTCCTTAGGCGAGGTTGGTGACGAAGCCGCGCCACGTCGTAGACAGCATCTTGTGGAAGAAGCCTCGTTGGCCAGCCGCCACAGTCATCGCCCCGACCGCACCAGCAGTACCACCTGCGCTCAGCGTGTCAGTGGTCGTGACCGTAATAGCGCCTGCACCAGTGAAGTTGTCAACGCATATGACAGTGCCCAGAGGATACGCCACCGACGAGTTTGCAGGGATGGTCCAGGTACGAGCCGTCGTATCCGCACTCGGATGGTAGTACGTCTTGCCGCTGTCAGACGCTACGAACGTGTAGTTGGCACTCATCGTCACCGGAACGGATTCCAGCGTACCGATGTTCGACGAGACGGCTGGGAACGTCATCGTTGTAGCATCGGTACCAGCCAACGTAAGGCTGTTCGACGCGGTGAGCGTCTTGCCCGCCGCCAGAGTCAGCGTGCCAGTACCAGACGTGATGGTGTTGCCGTTGTACGTCTTATTGGTCAGTGCCTGGGTCGCAGCCAGAGTGGCCAGCGTGTCAGTCACGGCCGGTGCAGTCAGGACTGCAGATCCAAGGGCACCGGTCGTCGGTTGGATGACGATCGAACCACTTGTTGCATTCGCGAGCGAGATGGCACCGACAGAAGTACCGGCAACACCGAGGTTCAGCTGCGACACCCCGTTGGTTGTGATACCCGCCAAGACCTTCGTGTCGGCAGAGCCTGCACCAAGGACGACCGCATTCGCGGTGAGGACGCCACCTGTATTCGTGACTGTACCGCCACCACCTGCCGTTGCGGTCACCGTCTGGTTCGGCCACGTTCCGGTCACGGTGATGCCACTACCAGCCACGATAGCAGGGGTTGCGGTTCCTGTACCACCGTTTGCTACTGGGAGGATACCTGTGACGCCGGTAGTTAGCGGGAGGCCGGTGGCACTGGTGAGGACGACTGCCGATGGGGTGCCCAGGTTCGGGGTCACGAGAGTCGGGCTCGTGGCGAAGACGTTTCCACCGGTACCAGTCGAACCGGTGACTGCAGCCAGCAGATTGGCGCTGCTTGGCGTTGCCAGGAAGGTGGCGATGCCTGTTCCAAGACCCGAGATACCAGTGGAGACAGGAAGGCCAGTCGCGTTCGTCAGGACGACGGCGGAAGGTGTACCAAGAGCGGGAGTCACCAACGTGGGTGACGTGGCGAGGACAGGGGATCCAGTACCCGTTGCGGTCACGCCTTGCACCGTGGTCGCAGTCACCCAGACTGCGACCTGACCAACAGTAGGTGTTCCACTGTTCGAAACGTTGCCGCCACCTGTGCTCGAGGAATTGACTGTTTGGTTCGGCCAAGTCCCGGTCACTGTGACATTCGTACCGGCGACGAGGCCAGGAGTAGCCGTGCCGGTACCCCCGTTGGCAACAGGGAGGATACCTGTGACGCCGGTAGTCAGTGGGAGACCGGTGGCGCTGGTCAGCACGACTGCCGTCGGTGTCCCGAGGTTCGGAGCCGAGAGCGTGGGTGACGTGGCAAGGACAGGGGAACCCGTACCTGTTGCAGTCACACCTTGAACCGTGGTTGCAGTCACCCAGACTGCGACCTGTCCAGCCGTCGGTGTCCCCGAGTTGGAGACGTTACCGCCTCCGCTGCTCGAGGAATTGACCGTCTGGTTCGGCCAGGTACCAGTGATCGTGACGTTCGTACCCGCGACCAGACCCGGCGTCGCTGTTCCTGTACCGCCGTTGGCAACAGGCAAGATTCCGGTCACGCCGGTGGTGAGTGGAAGGCCCGTTGCACTGGTGAGAACCAGTGCAGATGGGGTTCCAAGATTCGGGGTCGTCAGGACTGGTGACGTGAGCGTCTTGTTCGTCAGCGTCTGTGCCGCGGCCAGGACCACAACCGTATCGGTGGCGGCAGGAAGCGTGAGGACTGACGAACCCAAAGCGCCAGCGACGGGTTGCAAGGTGACGCTGCCACTGGTTGCGTTGGCCAGTGCCAGAGAGCCAACGGATGTCCCGGCCACACCAAGACTGATCTGCGACACACCGTTCGTCGTGATGCCGGCCGCCGTCGTGATGTCGACGCCGGAGTTCGCTAGGACAAGGCGATTCGCGGTCAGATTAGAACCAACGTTCGTGACCGTGCCGGAACCAGATCCAGCAACCAGATCCCAGACCGCGGCGCCGGCACCGTTCGTCTTGCACCAATAGAGCGTGTTAGCCGTCGTGTTGCCCCACAACGATCCGGGCCCGTAACCTTGGGTCACGTCATTGCTGACTGTCGGCGCGACGGTAGCAGCGAAGTTGTTCTGGAACGAGCTGTCACCGAAGAGGTGATAGGTCGAGCCATCGTAACGCCACGTCAGGAACAGTTGACCCGAGGCCGGGATCACGCAGGTCGTGCGTGCGTTCTGCGTCACAATCGAGAACGAAGACGGGACTGTCAGGGTGTGCGGGTTCGTGTCCGTGTTGGTCACGAACATTGAGAACCAGGTATCTGCCGTGGCCGGCGTGGCACTGAACGTGAAGGTCGAATCGGCGGCGATGGTCTTTGTGTTCAGACCCTTCGTCACATCGATGACCAGAGCACCCATCGCGGCCGAAGTCGTGACGTTGGCACCGTTGGTGCTGACAATGCCGCTCAGTGTAGGAGCGGAGAGCGTCGGGCTGGTTGCCAGAACCGGAGAACCCGTTCCCGTTGCAGTCACACCTTGCAGCGTCGTCGCGGTCACCCAGACACCGATCTGACCAGCCGTCGGTGTCCCACTGTTCGAGACGTTGCCACCGGATGCCGTAGCCGCCACCGTCTGGTTCGGCCACGTACCGGTGACGGTGACATTGGCCCCCGCGACCAGACCTGGAGTTGCGGTTCCTGTGCCCCCATTTGCCACAGGCAGGATACCTGTCACGCCGGTGGTGAGTGGGATGCCGATCAGGTTCGCGCCGTTGCCGCTGGCGGGTGTGCCGAGTGCAGGTGCGACGAACGTCTTGTTGGAAAGAGACTGTGTGGCCGCGAGGGTGACCAGGGTGTCGGTCCCGGCGGGTGCCGACAGCACAGTGACGCCCAGAGCGCCAGTCGCCGGTTGGATAGTGATGGTGCCACTCGTGGCATTCGCCATCTGGATCTTGCCAACCGAAGTGCCGGCAACACCCAAGAGCAGGGCCGAAGAGCCGTCGGTATTGAGACCTTGCGACGTTGTCGTGTCGAAGGCGACATTCCCGAGGACGAGACGATTCGAATTCAGGTTGTTGCCGGTATTCGTCAGCGTACCCGTGTTCGACGTGTAGCCACTTGGATTCGTAGCGCTGTACGGGGTAAAGCCGAGGGCGGTGGTCACATCACCCGAGATCAGTGTGACTGCACCTGTCCTTGTGTTGAAGGACGAGACACCACCAGTCGACGAGCCCGAGGCGGCCGCCGTGATGCGACCCTTGGAGTCAACAGTGATGTTGGCATTGGTGTACGAACCGGCTGTGACTGCAGTCGAGGCCAGCGTCGTTGCGAACGAGGAGGTGCCAGAACCCGTGACATCGCCCGTGAGGGTGATCGTGCCGCCACCTCCACCTGTGCCGTTGGCGGCCGCCGTGATGCGACCCTTTGAATCGACCGTGATGTTCGCGTTGGTGTACGAGCCAGCGGTCACCGTAGTCGTATTGAGGTTGGCGACAAGAGATCCTGATCCCGTGATCGGGCCTCCGCTGACTGCGAAGTCAGTGGATGTCAGATTCACCGACGTGACGGTGCCTGCGTTCGACGTGTAGCCGTTCGGGTTTGCTGCGCTGTACGGGGTGAAGCCCAGTGCGGTGGTCACATCACTCGAGATCAGGGTGATGGCGCCGGTGCGTGTGTTGAACGTGGAGACGCCACCGCTGGACGAGCCAGAGGCGGCGGCGGTGATGCGGCCCTTCGCGTCTACCGTGATGTTGGCATTCGTGTACGACCCTGCCGTGACACCAGAGCCGGCAAGTACGGTGGTCGCCGACCCAGCAGCACGTGTCACGTCACCAGTCAGCGCAGTGAGCTGCGCCGCGGGAACGAAACCACCAGAGTCAAGAGTCGAGACGCCGGAAGCCGCTCCCTTCTGTGCCAAGGGAACCGCGTTGGCGACGCCTGTGGTCAGTGTCGAGAGAGCGCTGATGAGCGAAAGGTTCGCTGAGGCCAGCGGTGCCGTGAAGTAGTCGCTGGCCTGGGACAGAGCTGTGATGCCACCAGCGGCGGATGCCACGTTGACGGTGACCCAAACAGAGTGTCCCGCATCCGGAGCAACGGTCGTGCCCGATTGAAGACCGCCGTTCTTCCAGACCTGGGTCCCGACGGGGAACGTCTGCGACGACGACAGGTTGAGGAACACGCTGACCACAGAACCGGTGGACACAGCGGCGCTCGCATCGGCGAGATCCAGCGCATACTGCCACCGTGTACCACTCGACGCGGTGATCAGGACGTAGAGGCCCGGGGGCGATGCGTTGGTACCTCCGTTGGTGACAATGCCCAACTGTGTTCCATGAGGGAACGAGTCGAATCCGGCTGCCCACGGAACTTGCAGCGCCGTAGCGCCACCGCCGAGTCCGTTGAAATAGACGGACACGGGCGAGTAGAAGAAGATGGCACTCGTCGACATGTGATTTCCTTGATGGTGGAATGAGGTCAGCCTGCGCTGATGGAGAGAACATAAAATTGGTCAGTCACAGAACACTTGGATTGGACTGTGACTCTTACTATACGACTTTGTGAGGACCGTAATACGTCGTTGGTGTGCCGACGACAGTCCCTGCACCAGAGACCTGTCGGACCCAGCCGCCTGAGGCTCCACCCGTGTTACCGCTTATAGCTGACAACAAGTCGCCGCCATTTCCGCCTGCGGAACCAAGGCCACCGCCACCGCCACCGCCACCAGCCTTCGTGGAGGTGGTAGCATTGGGTCCAGTAGAACCTGCGGAACCTGCGGCAGCATTGCCCGTCGCACCTCCGGTACCTCCGGATGTTGTGGATGACGAACTATTACCCGCGAGACCACCCTGTCCACCCTGAGTCGTCGATCCAACTTGACCTGACGATCCGGCCTTGAAAGTCGATTGAGCTGTTCCGTATAGACCACCAGTACCAGTGGCCGAGCCCATACCTGTGCCGCCGCCGCCCGCACCATCGCCGCTGGTGGGTGCATTGCCACCGCCACCCCCACCTCCACCACCCGCGACAGTACCGGTGAAGCCGGAGAAGTTGATCGTCACAGCGTCTTCAATCCATACCGCGTCGCCGCCAGAGAGACCGGTCCCACCTGTTGATGGTGCACCGCTGTTCAACGAAGAAGCGCCTGCACCACCGGAGCCCCCGTATCCATAGACACTACCGGATCCCAACAGATTGATCACGCAGCCAGAATTCCATCCTGTGCTGGTGCGAATCCCTGGGGTCAACGAACCCGAAGGCGCACCCTGGATGACTCCAGAGTTCACAGTCAAGTTGATGGTAGAATTCGCTGGAGGGTTTGATCCGTAAGCCGAGGCAGCGGCTGTACGAATTGCGTAGGTCGTCGTCGCACTGGCTGATATGGTGAGGTTTATAGTGGGACCAGGAGCCAGGCCATCCCCTTGGTGAGTTCTGACTGCGAATGTCATGAGAACGCCTTGTTGAGAGCGCAGAGCCAAGTACCGTTGGATCGGTAGGTGGCGACCAAGAGATCGACCGACGAAGCTGCGGTTGAAAGAACAGGAGCCGATCCACCAGGCCACTTGAAGCTAGATGGCCAGGCCACAGTTCTAGATCCTGTGCTGTCCTGAACGAACACGACGTTGATTGTCTGACCAGCGGATGGATTGCTGACGGTCAGAGTCGTCACGTTCCCTGTCATCGTCGCGGGTTCGAAGTAGTTACTCTTCGAGCAGTCGATGACGAGCGTAGTCGCAAAGGCGGCTGCAGACGGAGGTGGCGTCAGAACACCACCAGCGAACGTAGAGATGCCACTGCTCGAGATGCTGAGACGGGTCGTGGAGCTCGTATTGAAGGTCAACGCCCCTGTATCTGCTGCGAGTGTTAGTCCGCTACCAGTGATCCCCTGAAGGTAACCATTGCGGGTTGTGTTCGAGGCGTTGAAGAACGAGATGTAGCCGCCGTCGTTTACAGTGCGCAGGGCCTCGCCTGTTGTCACTGTGGCTGTACCGTTGAGAGCAAGTCCCCCGAACGTCGGAACAGCCGTGGTAGCCACCGATTGTCCAATGCTGACGGTTGAAGTCGTTCCAGAGACGGAGACCCCGACCCCAGTTCCAGCCGCTATCGTCTGATCACCTGTGTTGGTGCCGCTGAGGTTCGAGCCCGTGACAGTTCCGTGGAATACAACATCACCACTTGAATCCAATGCCATCCGATAGAAGCCAGACCCATCTGACCAACCACCGATCCGGAGCACGTTATCGCTATCGAGTCCCATGTTGATGCCGTAGACACCATTACGGAGGAACGACATGCCTGCAGTGCCCGTACCCGCAGCATTGTACACATACAGATTTCCAGTAGCTCCGGCATAGCCAACTGTCTGAGTTGACGCGAAGTTCTGGTTGTTGACCCATGTGTTGGCTTGACCAAGTGCTGTAGCTGACAGACTGTTCGTCGCGCCTGAGGTCAACGAGGCTGCAGTGCCTGTGAGTCCGGTACCGGCTCCCGTGAAACTGTTGGCAGTGACAGGGCCCAGGAAAGTGCTGTTCCCTGATGGGTCGATGATTAGACGATTCGTACTGTTACCGGTCTGAAGCAGGACATTACCTGTTGCGCTACTGAGGATCGCGGCATTGCCATTCTCGGCATTAACTACAAGTGCAGAACCTGTTGATCCTTGAATGTATCCGGTCCGCGTTGAGTTTGCCGTGTTGTAGAAGCTGATGTAACCAGCGTCATTCTCAAGGCGAAGAGCCTCAGTCTGAGTGAAGACCGATGTGCCTGTCGATAGCACGCCGACGGTTGTGACAGGGCCTGCGAACGTAGCACCGGTAGGCGTGACGGTAAAAACCTGGCTGAGCGTTGCAGTAGTTCCTGCCGTACCACTAGCGACCGTATACCAGGTGTGATTACCACCGTTCTGATAGTACATGGAGGCGGCAGCCGTGTTCTTGTAGATGTAGTTGCCGCTGGCATTCTGGTACAGGTTATTGCCTAGAAGAAGTGTAGCTGCCGACGTTGACCACAGGGCATAACCTTGGGACTCAATCGCAGCCTTTCCAGAACCCCATGCAGAAGGAACCCCACCAAGGTTGGCATTGCCGTTCGTGTCAAGTGTCAGTGCAGTCGTACCTCCGGTAGGAACTCCGGTGCCTGTAGTCGCGCCTGTTGTGAATGAAAGAGCTCCATTGCTGTAGATTTGTGAGCTACCACCTGCCCAAAGTCCTAGTGTTCCACCCGAGGAGTAGGCTTGAACAATGTTGTTGCCTGAACCGCTGCCGACACGCAGCATGTTGTTTGCGAGAACGAAATCGTACTCGACTCCTGGTGACGACGTGTTAAAACCGAAGTTACCACTCGCATTGATGGTCAGGCGGTTCGTGCTGTTCGTGTTCAGAAGAAGACTCAGCGCGCCGTCGGCAGACAGTGTAACGTTGGACGTTGTGTTGAACTGGAGATAACCGGTGCGAACAGTATTGGCTGTGTTCCAACCACTCAGGTAACCGCCGTCGTTTTGGATACGGAAAGCCTCACCTGTTGTACTGACGAGTGATCCAGTCATCGTATCACCGGTCTTGTTGACCGGCGAGTAACCGAGTGCGGTCGTCACATCGCCCGAGGTCAATGTGACTGCACCGGTCCTGGTGTTGAAGGACGAGACTCCGCTGCTGGACGAGCCAGATGCGGCCGCTGTGATCCGTCCCTTGGCATCTACAGTGATGTTGGCGTTGGTATAGGACCCAGCTGTCACCGCAGTTGAGGCCAGGGTCGTAGCAAAGCTTCCGGTACCTGAGCCTGTGACGTCACCTGTCAAGGTAATCGTCTGGTCGCCGGTGTTGGTCCCGGAGAGGTTGGATCCACTGATGGTTGACGTCGCGACAACGGTTGTGAAGCGACCGGTCGACGCTGTGGTGGCCCCGATTGGCGTGCTGTTGACAGACCCACCAGTGATGGTCGCACCAGACGAAGCGAAGGTGTTAGCTGTTGTCGATCCGTTGAGGTTTGTCGTGCTGCTTGTGTTCAACGTCGTGAACTGGGCTGGGGCGGGTGTTGTGCCGCCAATAGAGATGTTGTTGAGCGTACCACCGATGATCGTAGCACCAGACGAAGCAAACGTGTTAGCCGTCAGTGCCCCGCTGACCGTCAACGAACTGAGTGTCGTCAGACCCGTCGCACGTGTTATCTGTAGCGGAGTCGTGATGGCGGTGCCAGCGTCGTTGTAGCTTTGCATCAAGAAGTCAGAACCCGCGTTCGAGCCCGACTCAACCACAGCACTCTTGCCGAAGACCCAACGAAGGACACCGGCCGATTGCCAGTTCAAGAATCCGTTGTTTCCACTGGCTGCCGAATTCAGAAGCAGTGCCGGATTACCAGTGCCGGAGTTACTGACCGTCAAATTCCCGGTCATCGTGTCACCGGCCTTGTTGACCGGCGTGTAGCCCAGGGCTGTGGTCACATCGGAGGACGTGAGCGTAACAGCACCAGTCCGCGTGTTGAAGCTGGTGACTCCACCTGCAGCGCCAGAAGCCGCTGCCGTGACACGACCCTTGGAATCGACGGTGATGCTGGCGTTGGTGTAGGTACCTGCACCGACCCCAGAGGTCGCAAGAGTTGTAGCAAACGAACCCGTGCCACTACCTGTCACATCTCCAGTCAAGTTGATCGTCTGATCACCGGTGTTTGTGCCCAAGAGATTTGAACCGGAGACTGCACCAGTGGCCGCAACAGACGAAGGAGTGATGGCTCCTAGAGTCAGCGTGATGGCAGGCGAGCTGGTGGCCGTTGCGACGGTTCCGCTCACACCGTTGGCCGTCGTAACCGACACGATCGTGACGGTCCCTACATTGGCTGTGTAGCCCGCTGGATTCGTCGCGTTGTACGGGGTGTAGCCGAGAGCCGTTGTCACATCCAGAGACGTGAGGACGACAGCTCCGGTCCGTGTGTTGAAGCTGGCAACCGTTGCCGCACCTGAGGTTGCTGCCGTGATGCGACCCTTCGCATCCACCGTTATGCTGGCGTTGGTGTACGAGCCGGCAGTCACTGCGGTCGAAGCTAGCGTAGTAGCGAACGATCCGGTCCCGCTACCGGTGACATCACCAGTCAGTGTAATGGTCTGGTCACCCGTGTTCGTACCGCTGAGGTTAGAACCGCTGATCGTGCTGGTCGCCACCAAGGTGGTGAAGCGACCTGTCGAAGCAGTGGTGGCCCCGACCTGTGTCCCATCTATGGAACCACCGGTGATCGTAGCACCAGACGAGGCGAATGTGTTGGCGACGGCCGAGCCTGTTACCGACAGACTGGCCAGTGTGGTAGCACCTGCCGCGAGAGCACCCGTAACCGAGGCGGAAGCCAGGGTTGTCAGGCCGGTCGAACGCGTGATCAGCATAGGGGTGTCGATCAAGACCCCGCTGTCACTGTAGCGACTGACACTGTAGTCAGATCCTACGTTGGACCCGGCCTCAGCGGTCGCATTCTTGCCCCCGACCCAGCGGACCGATCCGGCAGTCTGATAGGAGATCGAAGCGACTGCACCGGTACCAGTCGTATTGAGGGCCAGCGTTGGGGCCGCAGCTCCGATCGCGAGGTTGCCACTCATCGTGTCACCGGCCTTGTTGACCGGCGTGTAGCCCAAGGCTGTGGTCACGTCACTGAAGCTCAGTACGACGGCGCCAGTTCTCGTGTTGAAGCTGGTGACGGCGCTGATCGAACCGTTGGCGGCGGCTGTGATACGGCCCTTCGCGTCCACTGTGATGTTGGCGTTGGTGTACGAACCGGCTGTCACCGCTGTGGTGTTGAGGTCAGCAACGATGGTCCCGCTACCAGTGATCGGACCTCCGGAGATCGCGAAATCGGTCGAAGTCACATTCACTGATGTGACAGTCCCGACATTGGCTGTGTAGCCCGCTGGATTCGTCGCATTGTACGGGGTGAAGCCCAGCGCAGTTGTCACGTCTCCGCTGGTCAGGGTCACCGCCCCAGTCCGGGTGTTGAAGCTTGAGACCGGAGCCGCACCAGAAGACGCGGCAGTGAGGCGTCCCTTCGAGTCGACTGTGAACGACGCATAGGTGTATGCCCCGGCTGTGACCGCGGTCGTAGCCAGGTTTGCTACGAGAGCGCCGCTAGTCGTGATCGGGCCTCCCGTGACCGTGAAGTCCGTGGATGTGAGATTGACTGAGGTGACTGTACCGAGGTTGGCAGTGTACCCACTCGGGTTCGTAGCGTTGTACGGGGTGAAGCCAAGGGCCGTCGTCACGTCTCCACTGGTCAGAGTTACAGATCCCACTCGTCCGTTGAAGCTCGAGACCACAGTGCCGTTGAACACCGAGGTGACCCGGCCCTTGGCGTCGACTGTCAGGATAGGATTCGAGTAGGTGCCCGCAGTGACGCCAGATGTTCCGAGGTTGAGGACGATCGTCCCGCTTACCGTGATCGGTGATCCAGAGACGGTGAAGTCGGTTGACGAGACACCCACCGATGTGACCGTACCAGCTGAGCCGCTGGCCGCCGCGGTGACTCGTCCCTTGGCATCCACCGTGATGTTGGCGTTGGAGTAGGATCCAGCCGTGACCGCAGTCGATGCCAGTGTGGTCGCAAAGCTTCCTGTTCCTGAGCCTGTGACATCTCCGGTCAGAGTGATAGTCTGATCACCGGTGTTGGTTCCTGAGAGATTCGATCCGGACACCGCTCCCGTAGCCGCCACCGACGACGGGGTGATGGTACCAAGAGTCAGCGTGATGGCTGGGGTCGTCCCAGGGGTTGCAACAGAACCAGAGATTCCGTTGGCGGTGGTGACGGAGACCGAGGTCACGGTTCCGACGTTGGACGTGTAGCCGCTAGGGTTTGCAGAGTCGTACGGGGTGAAGCCCAAGGCCGTCGTCACATCAAGAGACGTGAGAGTCACAGCCCCGGTGCGGGTGTTGAACGCCGCGACACCGGCTGTGCCACCGCCTCCAGAGCCATCGGAGGCCGCAGTGACCCGACCGTAGGCGTCAACGGTGATGTTGGCTCCAAGATATGATCCCGGGGTCACAGCCGTCGTTGCGAGGTCGAGGGCGATACTGCCGCTGGCTGTGACCGGACTTCCGCTCACCGTGATGCGACTGGACGTGGTGCTGATCCCAACCGATGTGACGGTGCCGACGTTGGCAGTGTAGCCGCTTGGATTCGTAGCGTTGTACGGGGTGAAGCCCAGCGCAGTTGTCACATCACCAGAGGTCAGAGTCACGGCTCCAGTTCGGGTATTGAAGCTAGTGACCGGCATTGTCCCGCTGGTAGCCGCGGTCACACGCCCCTTGGTATCGACGGTGACGTTCGCCAGTGTATAGGACCCAGCAGTGACCCCGGTTGTGTTGAGATTCGCTATGATAGCGCCGCTAGTCGTGATCGGACCTCCGCTGACCGCGAAATCAGTGGATGTCAGGTTCACTGACGTGACAGTGCCGACGTTGGATGTATACCCAGCCGGATTTGCTGCATCGTACGGTGTGTAGCCGAGCGCGGTCCCAATGTCGACCGACGTCAGTGTAATGGCTCCAGTCCTGGTGTTGAAGGACGAGACTCCACCCCCAGAGCCAGATGCCGCGAGCGTGATCCGACCCTTGGCATCCACCGTGATGCTGGCATTCGTGTAGGTACCGGCTGTGACACCTGTCGGGGTCAGGTTCGCGGTGATGTTACCACTGGTCGTGATCGGACCACCGGTAACGAACAAGTCAGTCGAAGAAAGTCCAACCGACGTGACGGTACCCCGTGTCGGTGTCTGCCAGGTCGGGGCTGTAGTGAGGCCTGTGCTCGTCAGTACGTCACCGATTGCTCCAGCCTGACCATTGATTGACAGACTTGTGTTCCCGGTCAGGGTCAGGGTCGTGAAGGATCCTGTACTAGGAGTGGTGCTACCAATCGGAGTACCGTCGATCGAGGCGAAGGTAGCGGGTCCGGTCACCTGAAGATTGGTGAACTTGCCGGTCGAGGGCGTCGTGGCGCCAATCGGGGTCGAGTCCAGAGCACCGAGTGACGCGCTCGTGGCTTGAAGATTGGTGAACTTGCCGGTCGAGGGCGTCGTGGCGCCAATCGGGGTACTGTTGATCGAGGCGAAGACCGCGTTGCCCGTAGACTGGATGGTCGTGAACTTGCCGGTCGACGGCGTGTTGGCCCCGATCGGGGTCGAGTCCAAGCTGAAGAAGGCAGCAGCACCAGTCGATCCCAACGTGGTGAAGACACCGGTCGACGGCGTGAGGTTGCCAATCGGAGTATTGTTGATCGAGGCGAAGGAAACACTGCTCGTGACCGACAGAGTCGAGAACGTGGCCGATACAGCCCCAAGCGTGGTGAAGGCTCCCGTGTTCGGCGTCACCGACCCAATCGGAGGAGGTGAGGCGAACAGCGAGGTGAATCCGGCTCCAGTCACGGAGCCGCTGACCGTCAAGTTGATGAAGTTGCCATCGGCCGACGCGGAGCCCCCTGTACCGATCGGCTCATAGAAGCGGACCACGTCTGGGTTCAGGGGTAGCTTGGCCAGGGGCGCATTCAAGCTGAGAACGATGTTGCCACTGCCATTCGTCGTGGCGGCTGTCACGTAGCGAACAGCGGCCGCAACACCTCCCGTCACCATCTGAATCATCACCGAGCCGAGAACGGTGAAGTTAGCCGGTGCCCAATCGGCAGCCGATACCGTGATGGCGGTGGTAGTAGCCGAGAGGATCGTGGCGTCAGACAGCGGGTTGTACGAGTCGAAGTTCCAGAGTCCGAAGCGATCTGAGTAGGCAAGGAACGCCTTGGCGCCTCCGACTGCCTGCACGATGAACATGTTCGGGATCGCCGTCACACTGAACGGCAGGCTCTCTGGCCCGGACAAGACGCTGATCTTGTCCGTATTCGACTGGCTGATGTTGGCCCACAGTTGATAGTTGTTACCAAGCATGGGGGCGAACATGTCGATGACGATTGCCCCACCCGTGTTGTTGTTCGGGTTGAGTGGCAGCTTCGTCACCGGCTCGTCCAGTACGAGGAGACCGAACAGTGTTGACCCGACGAAGAAACCAACCTCACCGAAGTTGAACGGGCCGGCTGAGCTCGAGACCTCGGACGGATACAGGATGACGTTCACATCTTGGACGACGGGTGCACCGGGGACACCCTGGTAGATCAACGTGCCGTGGATGTTGGTCTCAGTCGTTGTCGGAACGTAGCCGTAGTCCGAACCCAGGCTATAGCTCGTGAGGACGACAGGGCCCAAGGCTGCCGCCATCAAGGCTTTGCCGGCGTCGGTGATCTGGATAGTGCTCATGTGGTGGGCTCCGTGTTATCAGGTCAGGTTGCGCAACTTGTAGAGGGCAGACGCAAACACGCGTTCGATCTCATCGAGCTGATTCTGTAGCATCGTCTCCTCTTTGGGGATGGCGATGTAGCGCATGGCGTGAACCATGTGGTAGAACTTCGTCACCTCGGCCACAGGTTGTAGAGGGTCGGGGTCCACGTCAGGCTTGTAGTATCCGATGGTGATGAGGTCGAACCGTCCCTGGTACGACTCGACTAGAGTGTCAACCGAGTCAGTCAGCTCTTCGTACAGTGCTTCGAGCGCTTTGTGTGTTCCGTAATTCGGGAACCGAAGATGGGCACGATGTGCGTAGTCGCGGACGAAGAACAGCAGGGCGGCGAGTTCGGAAATCATTGGACGGTCCCTCTTTGGGCGTTAGTTTGATAGCGTTGGCCATAAAATTGGCCACCCGAAGGACCGTACCTCCCTTCATTCACGACCTGTCACAGGTTGCCTGCTGCTACGAACTGTAAATAAGCCCGAGGTACAAGCCCATGAAAATCGTTCCCCACAGGTCAGGAGCTGCTGAGTTCCTGATCATGTTCAAGAAAGCGTTGGCTGAGTCCCTGACCATCAGCCGAGCTGATCCAAGCCGTCTCTTCAACCTTCGCTGCAGTCAAATGCCGTACTGCCCGCGGTCGGTCATTGTCAACTACGCGACCAGGGGTATGTTCCAAGCCATGGACATGCGGATGGCCTACTACGTGTCGGTTGGCCACGCGGTCCACAACGTGATGCAGAGCTACCTCGCCCTCACTGGCACGTTGCTGGCCGACTACGAATGCCGGGAGTGTGGGAAGAAATGGCCGTTGAGCCACAAGTACGAGTGTTGTGACCAGCCGACCAAGTACGAAGAAGTGACGATCGACTACAAGGGCATTCAGGGCCACATCGATGCCATCTTCAGAGATAAGAAGGGCCGGTACTTCATTGTAGACTTCAAGACCTGCAGTCTGCTCGGTGCTCCTGCCAAGAAGCGCGATCCCGGTGCCAACTACAGACGTCAGGTCCAAGCCTACGCCTACCTGCTGTGGAAGCAACACGGGATCAAGGTCGAAGGTGTGATGTTGGTCTTCCTGCCGCGTGACAACCCGTTCTCACCCACGATCTGGGAACTGAAGATGACGGACGACCAGTACGAAGGAGCGAAGGCTGACCTGCGTGCTGACCTCAAGCTCCAACGTCGTACCATGAAGGCGAAGGACCTGTCCGAATTCAGGGACCTGTTCAAGACCAGGTGTGGTGGTCCGTACTGCGAGGCATGCAAGCTCGAAGCCAAGGAACTGATCCGCAAGGTCAGGTCAAAGCTCGACCGCTTCCCGATCAAGAAGACGGAGGCAGAGAATGTCTGACGATCGCAAGAAGCCAGTGCCGAGGCGTAGCCTTGATCGGGCGGAGCAGCGAGTGTTAGAGCACGAGGAGCGCCTCCTTGCCGAGATCAACCGGTATGGACGCCCTACCTTCGATCACGTCATGAACCTCAGCATCGCCTACGTCGATCGTGCACGTGAGAGGGCGAAGAGGGGAACGATGACAGAACAAGATGTGGCCATACTCGGGAAGGTAACGAAATGACACCCGTTCCATTGAGACCCCTGTCACCAGACGAGGTGGGAGCCATGCTGACGACGGTGCCAGGTCACTACCTGAAGATGGCGAAGGACTGCTGCACACAGGAGCCGAGTCCCCTCGTTCTGGATCAGTTGGTGGCGGTGGAACGCACAGTACAGAATGCCATCAGGTTCGAGGGCCGTTGCACCGTCGATATGGCGCTGGCCATCGCTATGGTGAGTCATGGCATTGCCACGGTCAAGAAACTATACGACATCGCCGGCCCATACGACGAACTGACCCTTCGGCTGGTGGAAGATATGGACAAGTGAAGACAACGTGAAGGAAATGCAAATGAAGCGCAAGACAATTAAGTTCGTAGTTAGTAGAACTGTCCAGGTCGAAAGATTTGAGCCCGTGACCGTAACGTTCGAAGCCAGCGCCGAGCTGGAGCCGGACGATGACATCCCAGCCTGCGAGTTCGAGCTCTACAGGGAGGTGACGCAGCGGGTCAAGAAGTGCATCGACAACGAGGTCAAGAAGTACGCCAAGGAGAAGGCGGCTCGTGACGCGGAGGACTGAAGATGGGACCGCTACGCAAAGAGGTTCAACGCCTCCAGCAACAGATCGCGCACGATGAGCAGACCCTGAGCGAGCTGAACCGCGAGTTCTGGCGTCGCGGCGGTGGCTGCTGTCCCAACTGCTCGATGCCTGGATTCAGCGACTTAGCCAACAGACAGGAAGCGCGCCAACGTCGTCTACATCAACTCGAGCTGAGGATGGCAGCCGATGCAACACCGCGCCACGTCAAACGAGGACTCGTCAAGTTCAATGACGACCTGGCGGTTCTGTGCAAGACCCACATCAAGTTCCACGGCAATCAGGTCTATGGCTGCGGTGACCGATGGCTAGGCCGTGGTCCCGTCTTCGATGAGGCGGTCTGCAACGTCAAGATCTACGGTGAGGATTACAACCGCACGGTCGTTCAGCCGATCTACATGACGCTTGTCGACCTCAAGGTGCAGGTCGGTTGGGACGGTGACCTGAGTGCCATCGACCAGCAGATGACAGCGGCGGAGGACGAGCTCTGGCGCAGTCTTGGCCCAGGTCCGGAGCCTCAGCCAGGCCCACTGTCGCTGCTTCGCTTCTGGCACAGTGGCTGGACCGTCGAGCGTCCGATCACGCTGCTCAACGAAGGAACACGCCTCGTCGCAAAGGCGTCGGCGCTCCGTATCAACTTCAAGTCAGCACAGGAGATCCATCATGGCTGGCACCACTGAACCGGCACCCAAACACCGTGACATCGTCATCGTGACGAGTAGCATCGACAGTAAGCAGCGCGAGGTGCTGAAGGCCGCTCACATGGATGATGGTGCGAACTACCACTTTCTGTCGGTCTACGAGTTGTCGACCAAAGCGCGGGGCTTGACCCTGTCGGGTCTGGTGCTCGATCGCATGAAGTGGGATCAGCTTACCGACGACGGAAGACTGACCGTCACCAACGCCTCGCTGTCGACAGTCCGGGCCAGAGGCCTCAAGTCGATTCAAGACCTTATCACCTATGTGAAGTGAACACATGAGCAACGAACTGAAGATCAAGTTGATGATGGTTGCAGCTGTCGAAGCGAATTCGGCTGCGGACGCCTTCGACCGCATGGCCGATCAGGACACGTACTACCGCGACGCGGCGTACAAACATCGCGACCGAGCGCGCAAACTACTGGAACACGCGGCCGAACTTGCGGACTTCACGCCGAACGAGATGGCTTTACTTCGTACGGCAAAGCCTCTGACTGGTATGGTTGTGGGCCACGTCACACACTACACCACGATTTTGGTCGTCACACAGTCGACCGATCCAGCACGTCGTGAAGCGCTGGAGAAGGTTCGCTACTTCCCAGGTTCTGCGTATGCCTTCATCAGTCCAGATGCAGATGTCAGTCAATTCCGCGGATTCACGTTGACCGGTGTGGTACTCGACAACTGTGACTTCGATCAGCTGGGAGCCGACGTCCAGAAGAGCATCAGGCACGGACTTCTGACAGTGGTCACGAGCTTGAAACTGGATGACCATCGTCAACTGATCACGAGGAGTGACATATGATAGCGACCTGTGGCACATGCAAACACTGGAAGCCAGCGGCGGAAGACGAGTACGGATCCGAAGTCCGGGCCAACAGGATGGGACTACGTAAGTGTGGTGCCGTCGAGATGTTCGACCAGTCCTACAGGTGGCGCGATGACCACGATGGTGATGGCGGTGCTGACGATCCGAGTTCAGCGCTCGAGTTCATGCCTGACTGTGTGAACAAGACGGCATTCGTGCAGGATGGTAGCAGCTACAGAGCTGACCTGTTCACCAAGTCCAACCACTTCTGCCCCATGCACGAGGTCACACCATGATCCAAGTAACGACGTCAAGCGGACTGAGGACGTTGCCTCGTGAGGGCAGCTACTGGCGCCATCGGAACGGAAACATCTACCAGGTGAAAGAGGTCTCGAACGAGAGCGATCGCCAAGCCGAGTATCCGGTCACCATCACCTACGTTGGGCCCAATGGGAAGAAGTGGTCGAAGTCAGCTTTCAACTGGTTCGAGAAGATGAGTCCTTTGACCGCCGAGATCGATCTCTGGCTTCACCGTCACGAGGGAAAGCTCTTGTCTCCGCGTCTGATCCTGGAGTTCCAGACTCTGTGGCGCGGTATGATGCAGCAGGCAGGAGATGGCGATGGCGAGTGAGTGCAGTCCTCAGAAGGTTCTGGACTTCCTGGCTAAGAAGACTAGTCCTGAGACGGTGTGCATCATCGAATCTCGCTGGGACAATCGCACGGCGTGGCTCAACAGCTTTGTGGCCTTTGTAGACGAGCTGCAGTGCGAGAAGTACAGCGTCAATCGCAAGACACTGGAGGTCCGTGTTCAGTGGAAGTACAACGGACCCGAACACGTCGTGTATTTGTTTGAGTCGTACGAAGCGGCCTGTGTCGCTGCGTATGGGACAGTCTGCCTATCGCCATCCTTCACGAAAGAGAGCACGACATGACAAAGTCAAAAGATCCTCTGATCCAGAGCGCCCACCTACTCAACGTCGCCAATTTCAAGGAGCTGGCATGGCTCCTGTACCCGGAGCTCGCCAAGAAGTTCCTCGATCAGTGCGAAGAGGCCGAGGTCAAGAAAAAGGCTATGATCGTCCAAGCTGCCGAGCTAGCACAGTGGACGGAAGCCTCCGGAACCAAGGCCAAGGCCGTCGACATGAAGGTCGGATCCGGTACCATCACCGTGGTAAAAGAGTTCGACGAGCGCGACTTCCTGGCCGAGCCGTCCCACTTCCTGATCCGCTTCAACACGAAGCACGGTGACACGAATCTGGTCTGGCGCATCTTCCAAGATGGGGCCGAGGTTCTGGCTACCGATTTCCGCATCACGAGTCCCATGTACAGCGAGACCAGCGTCGAACACGGGGTCACGAAGTACAACGTGGCGTGCGACGGGTTTCTGTTCGTCGACGAACAAGGCGTGGCCCACATCGCGCCCTAAGGACCGGACTATGGACACGATCAACATGATCAAGCTCAAAGCCTTCGCGCCCTACGTGAAGGCTGGGCAGGCGCCGGGCCGGGGCTTCCCTTTCGACCTGGAGCACCGCGTCCTCTACTACGACCTGAAGCCGGCCGACCTGGAAGCGTTCGTGAACAACGTGAAGCCGGTCATGGCCTGCGTGCTAAGTCGGTGTCGGTTCTTCAACGATCCGCTGGAGGCGGGCGACGCGGCAGAGACCAAGGCTGCGCGCGTCAACCGTTTCAACCGCGGTGACGACGGGCCTAACACCAACCTCGGCCAGTGGGGTGACGACCTGCTGATCCTCAGCTGCGTCAAGCTCGAAGGCAGCGCCAAGCCCGGTGTCACCGAGTGGGTGGTGTTCTGGTACTCGTTGCCAGAACCCGGCTTGGTACCTGATGTCGGCGGCTCGACCATCGCACGGTTCAAGACCGGTGACCCGGCTCCAGTGGTCCTGTCCCACTTCACGTCCTGGGCCCATACGCGCAGTCCTTTGATGGAGCGTGTGGTTGGTGATCCTTCATGGCTCGACGTTCGCAACTTCATGGGTCGCCTCCGATTCGGGGCCCTCAACCACAGGAGCAGTTGACTGGGCGCGCCACGACCACTACTGGCAACACGGACCGTAAATAAGGGCCAACACGGCCCAATGAAAGTTACCAATGACTGACAAGAAATCTTCCCCTCCTGACAAGCCCAAGAAGGACGCGATGTGGCACACGCGCTATCGCCCCGAGTCGATCGACGAAATGATTGGCCACGAGCAGGCGGTGACGCGCATCAGAGGCATGATCGAGGACGACGAGTTCCCATCGGCCATCCTGATCACGGGCCCGACCAGCGTGGGCAAGACCACGATCGCACGCGCCCTGGCCGGCACCATCAACGGTCAGCCCATCGACGTCCAGAAGCGGAGCGGCACCTACAAGGAGCTGGACGGCGGGACGCAGCGTACCATCGAGGAGATGCGCGAGCTGGTGAAGCTCAGCCGGTTCAAGCCACAGGGCCGCAAGCGCATCATCGTCATCGACGAGGCGCAGTCCATCCTTACGAACAAGGTGGCGGCTGAAGCACTGCTCAAGCCGCTGGAGGAGAGCGGAACCACCGACACCATCTGGATCCTCTGTAGCATGGACCCGGGCAAGTTCCGCTCCAACGATGTGGGCCGCGCCATCCTCGGGCGTTGTGCCCAGATCGTGCTTCAGCCCCACAGCACGGAGGACAAGCTGGCGATGGCCAAGCGCATGGTCATCGGCGAGAAGATGGGGTATCTCAAGTCCACGGCCTTGCTGACGAAGCTGGTCGAGACGTGTGAGGGAATGCGTGACGTGCAGAACGCTATGCAGGCAGTTCACCAGTATTGGCGTGGTTTGAAGACCAAGCCCGAGAAGCTGGGCGACGAGGCGCTGTCGCTGGCACTGTCGACCATGGAGGTCCAGGATGACAAGAACGCGGCCCTGATCATCGGTGCGGCCTTGCAGGGCAAGTTCACACAGGTCCAGCTCGCGGTCATTGACGTGACCGACGCTTGGCAGACCATCAACCGCATGCTCGGCGCCGCGCAGTTCCTGCTCAACCTACAGGTGCTGAACGGGGCTAAGCACAGTCGCGTCTGCTGGATGCCTGCCAACCGCCTGGCGCACGAGCAGGTCAAGGGCAAGAAGATCAAGCTCGGCCTCTACGCCGCGTTGGTCGAAGCGTGCGTCGTCATCAAGAATGAGAGCATGAACTTCACTGTCGACGCGCAGGGTCTGATCTCGGCGCGTCTGTACCGCTTCATCGTCGACAACAAGGCGTCGTTCGGAGAAGAGAAGTGAGGGCGCCCGGTCGTGGCTTGCCGACAGAGCCGATGCCGGAAGTGCGGGGCGCCATCATCCCGCTTGAAGACGCGGTCAAGGCGCTGGAGCGCCCGGCCTGGAACAAGAACCAGATGGAGGACAAGATCCGCAGCGCGGAGTTCTTCATCGACAAGGCCAAGGAGGCCCTAAAATGAAAGACGGCGATCTCATTGCCCCTGTTGTTGGTACTGCTAGTACTGGAACCCTTTCATTCCAGGCGAATCGCGAGCGGGATCTCAAGCCCAAAGCCGTCATCATTGAAGGCTCACACAACGTCGCCTTGGCGCAACCAGGGATTTTCAAGGGTCAATGGCAGCTAGTGCTCCGTACATCACCATAATGGGGTATGCGCCATCCGTGACGATCACGGGACGCGAAGCAATCTTGTCACTTATGGAGGCGTGTTGCCACGCCTTGAATCAACAACCCCAGGAGGCATGATGTTCCACGGTAACAAAAGCACCCGCCCTGGCGACTTCAGTCGTCGCTATGATCTTCCGCCGATTGTCAGCTGGAGGCCCGTGTTCGTCGCCATCCTGTTCTTTGCTGCGTTCGCTCTGTTGATCGGTACCTCGGTTCAAGCCGCGATCGCCCTGAGCACTGGTCTCGTAGTCATCGATCTTGTTCTGCAGCTCATGCTCTGCTCCATTGTCACTGGCGTGGCCTTCGTGTTGATGGTCAACGAACTACGGAGGACTGCCCCATGACCGACGATGTGGAACCTGTACCTGGTCCCGAGTCGTTGCCGAAACCGCATCCTGTCAGAAACAAGAAATTCCAGCAGGGCGGACGTCCTGCCGCCTATCTAGCGTTCCTGCCTGGCCTCTTCGCCCTGTGCGAGGAAATGGGTTACAACCTGATGGTTCATGGCTCGCTCTGTCGCGACTTCGATCTCTGCGCCGTGGCGTGGGCACATGGTGCCGCCGACGTGAGCGACCTCGTCCAGGCCGTTGCCAAGCACGTTGGCGGAAAGATCCAGGACAGCCTGGAACCCGACACAGATCCATTTGACTTCACCCTGCGGGCGGCCGAACCCAAGATCCATGGCCGTTACGCCTGGACCATCCACCTGATGAGCGGACCTCAGCTCGACCTGTCTGTGGTTGGACCCGAACCAGAAGCCATCCCCAAGATGATGAGGCGCCTGGAGGCCAGCGCTGCCCACTTCCAGTCGATCTGGAAGCTGCCAGATGCAGGCTCCGACGAGGTGCGGGCCATGATGGAGGAGACGATGCTACTGCGTGGTAATCCCTCCAATCCTATGGCACAGGCACGCATCGGCTACGAGGTGGCGCGCCGTCTGCTGATCCGTCAGGGCATGAGCAACAAAGTCAACAACGAACTGTTTCCACCTGAGTCAGGAGAATCAGATGAGCGTAGCACCTGACGATGTCGTGACCCAGGTTCTCGAGCTTGACAACGCAACGTACAGAGAGCGGACTCTGGCGCTCAAAGCATGGCGTGCGGCCGAGGCCTTTCACAACATCCGCGTCCCAAACAAGATTTCACTTGGTCCAAGTACCGACCTCGATGGGAGCTGCAAGTTCCAGAACCGAGGGGCACCATGCGTTAGCCACTGCGGTGACCCGTTCTGCCTACCGAAGACGACCAAGCCCGATCCGGGCTCGAAAGACAACGATGAACAAAGAACTAGCAATCAGGCTCCTTGCTGAACGCGGAGTCGGCATCTTCAGCAAGCAGTGCGAGGAGCCCATACCTCCGGCTGGCATCGGTGTCGTCGCCTTGTTCGATATCAAGATCAAGCCTCGTAGTGCCGTGCGTTGCCTCGGTCTGAACAAAGACTGGGTGCCTGAATACGTGGACGACGGCCGAACCGCTGTGGTTTGGGTCGGTGGCACTGGTATACCGGATCTATCTCCGTGGTCGTCCGTGGTGGAGGATCAGTGGATCGGTCCGCCAATCATTGCCATCTGCATCGCGTTTGGTACCGACATTAGCCCGCAACAGTTGAAGGACAAGATGATCTTAGCCGAGTCCACGGTGCTGAACGTCCTGTACAGCGCGGCCCGTGTCAAGCATCGTGGACCTTGGGCCCTAACCGAGAAAGAAGACGGCACGTTCGTTGCTCGCCTCGACGTGGCCGGGATCCGTGAATCCATTCCCAAGGAACTGGCATGAAAATCAGCCGCAATCTCAGCAAGCATCTCAAGATCGCAGTCGAGCTGCTGTCTGTCAAGATCCAGGTGTGGACGGGGCGAGAACCGTTTCCAGGCCAGCCCCTGGTCAACTACAAACGGATGCTGGATGACGTCCTGTTGGAACAGCACGACGTCGAGGTGGTGGACACCGCCCCACTGACTGAGCGCCAGGTCTGCGTGCTCCGTGAGTACAGATCGCTGGTCGACGATTACGTGCTCTACCTGTACGACCGCCAGCCTGAAGAGGCCACGAAGTACAGTCGGGCGCTGGAATCGGTCGACCAGATGTTGGATGAGTGGTTCAATGGGCAGCCCGTTCCTGGTTGGCCTGACCCTTTCAAGATGAATCCTCCTGTGACTAGGCGGCCTGACGTGCGCTGCGCCGAGAAAGGGGCGTGTCAGATCAAGGTCATGACCGTGGTCCACAAGGCCGACGCCGCGTTCCAGATCAACGGCCAGTGGACCTTCGGTGACGAAGATACGCACATGCAGAATCGCGAGTGCATGAAGTGCGGCCGCACCTGGGAGACCCGCTTCAAGCAGGGCGAGGCGCTTGGTACCATACAGACCAAGGCCGGGTCCGGCGTCGTTCTTTGACCTAAGGGAATCATCATGGAATATCCAGATGCACTGCTGCTCGCGGCAAAGCGTGGGGGCGGAGGCCTCGCCGCCTACGGCTCGAGCTGGGATCTACCGATTACGTCTCAGCTCAAGATGAAGCAGAAGTACCTAGGATCCGTGGTGCGCATTCTCGGCAAGACAGGGCTCGAGGTTGCCTATGCGGGCCTTCAGTTCCCGAACCGAGTTCGTGACAGACACCAGATCTTCGCCATCAATCCGTGGCGCTACGAGTTCATGCTCCTGCCAACCGACGACGAGGCCTCAGTCGTAGAACGAATGCGTGAAAACGAAGCAGACTACGTGGCGCTCCATGCTCCACACTTGTGTGGCGAACTGAGGTTGCGCTGGCTTGGCAAAGGATGGTCAGCCTACCAGAAGGGGGACGAAATCTGGTTCGTCCTTGTGCTTTTCGGCCTGGTCGAAGAGCCGGTCCTGAATAACAAGCTGTAAATAGTGGCGAACCCATCAACCAGTGAAGGAGCCGATATGGCAACCGTACCTAAGAAGAAGCCCGTTCCGAAGATGCCAATGGTCAAGAAGGCGAAAACGGGTGTGTCGTGGAAGAATCGAACGGTGAAAGAGTGGCAGGCGGGGCCGAACCTGTGGTGGCGTGCCCAGCTCTCGGTTTGCAGCGACGGCCGCAAGTTCCGTTCCATCAAGCTCGTCATCATCAAGAAGGATGGCACCGAGCAGTTCCTGCCTGGTGGCATGACCTTCACGAAAGAGGGCGGCACCACGCCCATAAAGAAGGTGATCGGCCTGCTACGGGCCTTCCTGCCGGAGGCCGAATGAGCGCCGAAACTACACTCGTCCTGTCGTTGTTGGCCAACGTAGTCACGATCATAGCGCTCATGCGCGTGATCCGTGCACAGAAGAACAAGATCTACCAGGATATCGGCATCGTCGCCGACAACACCACGCGTCTGGCCAACGCGTTCATCACCTATGTCAAGAGGACTTCGAAGTGAGCAAGCTCAACAAGATCGTTAGCGTCAGCGGCCTGATCGGCAGTGGCAAGGACACCATCGGCCAGATCCTGGTCAACGAGTTCGGCTACACCCGCATGAGCTTCAGCTCCACCGTCAAGGACTGCGTGGCCGCCATCTTCGGCTTCGATCGCGAGATGCTGGATGGCCTGACGCCCGAGTCGCGTGCGTGGCGCGAGACGCCGGACCCGTGGTGGACCGACAAGCTGGACTTCGGCAAGCCCATGACGCCGCGCGACATCATCATCGCGTTCGCCACCGGCACCATGCGGAACCACTTCCACAACGACATCTGGATGCTGAGCCTCGAGCGCCAGATCCTGCAACACGATGGTCGCGTCGTGCTGACCGACACCCGCCACTTCAACGAGCTGGCGCTGGTCCGTCGCATGGGTGGCAAGATCTGGGGCGTCTGGCGCCGTCCGCCGGCCTGGGACCTGAAGACGTTCTACAAAACAGTGGAGGACCAGTGGATCGACGACGGATACAAGGCGCCGATGGACTCTGGCTACGTGGACCTCCAATCCCACGGCTGCCAGAACATGATGACACGCTACGGTCACGAGGCGGTGAAGTTCCACAGTCTGAAGGTTCACGAGTCGGAGTGGCAGCACCTTCTATGGAACGACTACGACCACGTCTTCCACAATACCGGGACGCTGGGCGCCCTTTCCGCCCTGGTCCATCAGCGGATGGTGCTCGACTGCTTGAAATGAATCTGATCAAACGCCAAGGAAACGTGTGATCTCTGATCGCGTCATGATGTGCCAATCCAAAGGAAGGAGCTTGTACGCTCCTTTCGCCGGATTCAAGACTACTACCCAGCGGACCTTGTTACCACTGGCGTTACAGTCGCGAGCCTTCTTGCGATTCTGTGCGAGCCACTTCCGCCCCAGAAGTGTCCATGTGCTCTTGACCTCGACGAAGAGATCTATACTCGCCACGTAGAGATCTGGGAAAGTCCCAAGCTCTGCAAACGCGTAGTCTGGGAATTCCGGATCGAACTGTGTCACTACATTGTCTGATCCGTAGCGCTTCGTCAGGATCTTGAACGCGAACCACTCGTAGGTACTCTGCACCTCGACCTGACGACCGCCAAAGTCGTAACTCTTAATCAAGCGTGCCGACCTCATCACGCGCTCGAAGATCTCCGGGTCTTGCATGTGATGTCGCACGCCGTAGTTCTTTAGACAGGTCGCCTCTTTCTTGGCGCCGACTTCCTTGTGCATGGAGCGGAATTTAGCTGAGGCCCAAAAGCTCTCTGATCCGTACCGGGCCCTCATGGTGTTCTTGTGCTTTGCCAGTATCTTCTCGGATTGGAGCGGATTCGTTGCACCATGACGTCTCTTCATAGTACGCTTGAAGCGATCCCTCGTCTTCTCAGACTGGTGTGGATGTTCGTATCCAGTACGTTCCAAGTTGGTTGCACGCCACCTGGCTTTGGTCTCAGGATTTTGTAGCGGATTGGCAAATCCAGTCGTGTAAAGCAGGCAATGCTCACCAGAACAGTAGACCTTAAAGATAGTGGATGCACCACACCAGGCGCAGCGAGGTGTCGGGAAGAGGAACTTGAAAACGGTGTTGATCGTAAGATACTGTTCACGATGTCGACGTAGGAAGAACTCGTATTGCTTCGGAAATCGTGCTTTGAACATGGCTCGGAATTTCTTAGAGCCGTGGTCATCCTTGGAAATGAGCTCATGCTCTTCCACTAGAAGATTGTAGAAATGGATTCGTTTAGCCGCGGCATCTTCTGCTACTCCCGTAGCAGTAGCCTGCGTGGCTTTGTGTCTCATGATTGATACCCCGACTAGTAAGGGACGCGTCCAGCCGGGCTAGGTCTGAGTCGGCAGACCAGGGCAGCTACTCCCCGTCAACCAACTGAACGCAAGATAAAATTGTAATGCTCATCATCAAAAAGATTGGGATCAGTGGTCTGGTCAAATTCAAGCCGTCAGTTTTGCCGATCGAGAAGGGGAAAGTCACCTATTTGTATGGGAAAAACATGCTCAAGCACGGCAACGGGAATGCGGCCGGCAAGTCCGTGTTCGCGTCGTCGCCCGCTGACATCTTCTACGACGTGCCGATCGTGGGAGAGCGGGCGGACAAGCTGAAGGCCGGCGTCCGGATGATCGAGTTCGTGCGCGGTGGCAAGACCGTCACGGTGAAGCTGGGCTACGCAGGCAAGACCGAGAGGCTGAAGATCGATGTCGACGGCAAGGTGCGCAAGGGTGCGACCCCGACGAAGACCCGGAGCCTGCTGAAGAAGTTGTGGCCCATCACCGAAGACGAGTACCGCACCTACGGCTACCTCGACGCCAAGATCCCGCACCCACTGGTTATGGGAACGACGGCACAGCGCAAAGCTTTCTTCACCTCGTTCTTCCAGCTGGATCTGCTGGACGCAGAGCGTAAAGTGCTGGCGGCTTACAACGCTGAACTGAAGAAGGTCCGTGCTCGGTTCAACGAGCTGAACACCACCTTCCTGTCGGTCAAGGGAGACATGTTGACCAAGACCGTGAGGCTCGAGCTCGAAGCCGAGGTCGAGAAGCTTGGGGCCCGACTCAAGAAGCTGCGTCAAAGCAGTGACAAAGCCCAGAAAGTCCAGTCGCTGCTCAGCTTCGAGACTCACACGAAAGACTCACGTCGGGCTCTGTTCAAGCTGATCACTAGCCTGGATGAGCTGACCGACGAGCTAGTGGCCTCGTACTCGAAGCGACTGAAGCGTGCCGAGGCCAGTATCGAGCAGATGCAGGATTGGAAGCGCTACCGTCAGGACCTGAAGGAGTGGCAGGAAAAGACCGCTGACCTAGACATGACGGTCCCGCTGGAAGAGCTGGAGACCCAGTCCCAAGCCTTCGAGCAGGCTACGGCCGAACTGAGGCTGCTCAAGGATCTGGTGGATCCGCGACTCACCGCTCCAAACACGAAGGACGTGGCCAAACCCGAGACTAGTAAGGACGCGCTTGTCGAGCTCAGGGCCAAGATACGCCATCAGCAGGAGCACGCGCGCAAGTTCTCCAGGGGCGTGTGCGACGAGTGCGGTCAGCCCGTAGAGAAGCCGGATCCCGCGAAGCTCGAGCGCCTAGTGGCCAAGGAACAGGAGCTGACAGCCGAGTGGAGGCGCTACGATAAGTGGGCTGACGCGAAGAAGGAACTGGACGCCGAGGTCGCTGCCTACGAGCCGAAGGCCGAGCAGCGTGCCAAGGCCGAGAAACGTCAGGCCAAGAACCGCGATGCTCATGTCCTGTTCCAGAAGCGTAGCCGCATCATCAAACCGAACAAGGTCGAGCGTCCTGACGAGCCCGAGGAGGTGGAACCACTGCGTCAAGCTCTGGTCACGCTGGCCTGGGGACGGCAGAACAGGGACCAGATCGAGTCCCTGCTGGCCCTCACCGAGGAAGATCGGGCACTGACGTTCGACGGCCAGAAGCTCGAGCAGTTGCAGGACAAGATGGGGGCGGCCAACACCAGACTCCAGGTCCACAACACAGTGAAGGGTCGGGCCGCCGAAATGAAGGCACGCCTCGCTGACCTGGAGTCGCAGCTCGGTGAGGAAGAGGCGTTGCTCCTGGCTCTTGAAGCCTACGGAGACCGCGCGATCAAGAAACAGGTGGTGGAAGCTATCAGCGACCAGATGATGACGACGGTCAATCGCCTCTCGTCACTTGTGTTCGAGAACTACAGGTTCGAATTCGTCTGGGACAGCCAAATCCGGCTTCTAGTCCACCGCCCTGTTGGCACCAGCGATGTACGAAAGCTCTCGGGCTCCGAGTCTATGCTGTTCACCGTAATCCTGGTGTTCAGCCTGATGATGTTCGTCCCCAGTCACAAGCGTCTGAGCCTGCTGATCCTCGACGAACCGTGCGCTAGCTTCCATGAAGACACGATCCGTCAGTTCCACACGCTACTGCCTCACCTGAGTCAGCTCATCCCCTCCATCCTAGTGGTCAGTCCCAAGGAGTACGAACGTTATGAAGGTGCCAAAGAGTACACCATCTACCGCGACCAAAGCGGCGCCTCAATCAAAAGAGGGCATCCGTCTGAACTCCACTAATCTTGCCACACCAAAGGAGGCGATCGCTGTGTGGGGAGTGGTCAATCACTCGCCCTGGGAACTGAGCGACGCACTCCGACGTCTTCGGGTGACGCACACACTCGATCCTATAGACAAGGGGGCGAAGACCAAGCGGATCAATCTTAAACGGTCCCAACCGCTTCCAGTCCATGTGACGACCAGACTCGACAAGCTCAGAGTAGGAGCTGTTAATTTTATCGTCACCAGCCACAGCCAACTCAGCGGCACGAACATCCCGCCGCTGTACCGCGTGCGCGAGACCCTGGAGGAAGACCTTAAAGCGGCTTTGACGTCAGCTCGTCTGGTCAGTCTCGAGATGGTGGCCGTTTCGGTCGTCGACTACATCAACATGGTCGCCAAACCGAGCTTGCTCAACAAGATCGAGACGCAGATCCTCAGCATCACGCCCTACGCGCTCCGAAAGGAGGCCAAGGTTATGGTGCTCGACTTCTTCAACGGTCGGGCCAGCGACCGTGCATTGTCACAGTTCATGTCACGCAGTCTACGACTCGAACAGCTGAAGTCCATCGTACTTCAGGGAAAGAACTTACGGGCTGCCGTGGCACGGAAGAAGGCAGGTGGAGATGCCGAGCTGATCGGTGCTGAGATGGGTGTCCCGGCCTTCGACATCATGTACCTCTTCAACGCGGGCAACCCGAAACCGAAACCCGAGAGGAATGGAGTGAAACCGAAAGTCAAGGGAGTGAAATGAGCAACTCTACCATCAAGGCCTGGTATAAAGGGCAAGAAGTTTACCTAGGGGTCATTGCCAACGCTCTGGTCCTTGATGGGGACTCGTTCGTCAGACCGCAAGACGCGAAGACCGTGGCCATCGTTGAGGTAGTCGTGGTAGGACCGGAGTTGGTTCCTGGTCCTTGGCCCGAGACGCAGACACTGGCTCAGGCGTCGCTCACTTGGACCAACGTCTGGCTCTGCACTGTCATCGAGGTTTTGCCTGACATGCCAAACGCGGACACAGACGTGGTGGCGGTCAACGACCCGAACAACGGAAATTGCGTGTGCGGCGTGTCCTGCATCGGGACGTCGCTTCAGTATGTGCAAGTGACACCAGCCTAATCCAAATCAACTCAATGAAGGACCCATCATGAACCAGTACGGCTTGCCTCTTACAACGCCAAGTGTCCAGACCATCCTTCCTGCGATCATCCAGAGTGGGATCGTGGTCGGCTGGTACCCCATAGCGAGCCACTCGTTCGCCGGTACAGAGACCAGTTTCACTCTGAGCGACGGCACCGTGGTCCCGATCACTACCGTGACGAAGGACAACGGTATGGAGGGCGTCCAGCAGTACATGGCTGCGGTCTTCCCCCTCGGCATCGCCAACAACTACGCGCCTTGGGCCAGCTCGCTCCTCATCAAGCCCGATGCCGGCTACTACCGCTGGTGGTCGCTGCCTACCGAGACGTGGATGCTCCACTTCGGCTACGGCACGCTGCTCGAGAGCCTGCATACTCGCCTCAACATCAGCAATGCTCAGCCCGCTGCGCCTGGAGCTCCAACCGTGACAACCCCGGCTGCCATCACCTGGCAAGCGTCGATCGCTTTCGCTGATCTGACCGGCGATTGCGAGTTCTTCGACTTCAACTGGATCACCACGTTCCGGGCCAGCACCACTGGAGTCGACCCACTGCGTGTCGTCGTGGTCTCGAATCCCGCAGGAACCCCGCCTCCGCTGGTCGCAAAGGTCATTGGCATCCCGCAGGCCACGGCAGCCGGCCCGATCTACGACACGATCCGGATCCTGCGTCTGGCCGAGTTGTCTGCCGGCATCTACGTCTTCACGTTCAACGTGATCGATACCGCGGGTCAAACTACGGCAGTGACCTTCAACCTCACGGTCCAGTAACGTCTCCTCCAGCACGGTCCCTGTCCGTGCTTTCCAAGGGCCTCGATGACTCACGTTGTCGAGGCCCTCTTTCTTTTCCGGCACGATTTCACGGCCCAAAGACTGTAAATATGGGATGTCAGCTCTCTCATGAGCCATGCCTTTTGGCAACCCAGTCACAAGTCTAGTATCGAGCCCACACCCAATGAACATCGTAGCCGACTCCGAATCGCTCCAGCGTGCGCTGGACATCATCATAAAGACGGCGCCACCCCTGGAGGGCGAGGTCACGTTCCGCAGTACCAAGGGCCGTCTCACAGTACAGTCGGTAGCTGACCTGTCGCGCGCCACGGTGCGCATCCCCTGCGAGGTGGACGGCGATGGTGAATTCGCCATCCTCATCCAGTCACTCAAGGACGCGACCAAGGGCCGCAAGAATTTGACCATGAGCTACGTAGAGGGCACGCTGACAGTCAAGGCCGGCTCGTACAAGGCACAGCTTGCCACCATGGACGTGATCCCTGCCGACGAGGCACCAACGGACGAGACCAAAAAGTGGTCGCTGACCAGCGAGCAAGCGCAGTGGCTTCGGGCCAGTCTCAAGGCCGTGACGCTGAAACCCACGTCGATCCTCAGCAGCTGGATGCCGGTCGGTATCAAGCTGAGCGACAGTGGCGGCTTCGTCTGCTGCTACGACAACCAGCACATGAGCTGGATCAGCAGCAAGAGGCTGACCGGTGACTTCGAGGCTGTCCTGCCCCTCGACACCATGCGCAGTGTCATCGACGTGTTCCACGAAGCCGACTTCACCATCGAGCAGGGCAAGAGCTACATCCGCGTGCGGAACAAGATGGCGGTCGTCATCTTGGCTGTTCCGAACAACGACGACATCCAGTCGCTGTCCAGCGTGCGATCCAAGATCAAGGAGGCGATGGCAATCAAGGGATCGACCTTCACGGTCACCCAGAAGGACGTGTCGACCTTCATCTCCAACGCGCGGGCTGTAGTCGGCAAGGAACGGGCCGAGATCAGCGTGAAGAGTGGCCAGGGCAAGAGCGGGTCGGCCATCGAGCTTCTCGTCAAGACGGGCCAAGGTACGGTGAAGGGGCTGATCAAGGGGAAGGGCCCCAAGGGCGACAAGGGCTTCCGCGTCGACATGGAGTACGTGCAGGAGCTGCTGTCCAAGTCGACCGACGAGCTGGCCCTCAATGTGGTGGCCGAAGCTTTCCTCAGCCTGAAGCTCGATGGGAGCCACGCGATCGTGGCCCTGAACCAATGATCGGAGGTCACGTGAAGACACTGATCGACTGGGAGCCCGGGGTCTTCTACCGCCTGGGCAACGGCCATGCCATCGTCACCGAAGCACAGCCATCTGGCACCTACGAGCTTGGGACTAGGTTCAACCTTATCTGCATGTTCGAGATGTGGACCCTGCTCCGTGATGGAAAGCAGGTGGGCCACTTCTTCATGTCAGGCATGAGAGTCGAGACCAAGGGCTCGTACATCGTGACGTACATGGCGTCGAAGCGCGGGAAGGCCACCGAGTCACAGCTGGTGATCCGGTGCCCTGAGTTCGTTCTGTTCGATCTTCCTGGATGCGGGGCCATGGCCATCAGCACCAAGATTAGTGCCCACATGCAGAAGATTCTGGAGGGTCAATGACTAGAAGTTTGATTGCTGAAATCCGCGAGGACGACCAGTTCGCCCTCTTCACTCGTGTCCTGCTGCGCACCAAGAAGGGGGTGGACGTCGAGGCATTCACCAACGAAGTGCTGGGCCTCCATGCCGGTCGCACCAGTCGTCGGCTCTACGGCGACAAGAGGTACAGCCCGAAGGCGTTGCTCGATGCAGACTCGAACGACCTGGCGGCACGCGCCCGCATGGCCGAGATCCGGGTCAAGGCTGACCTGCGGTTGTCGACCCTGCGCGATGCCGTGGCCGCGATGAGGCGTCACATCCTCACCACCTACGCGGACGACCTGAAGGAGTTCGCTGGTGTGACCGCCAAGAAAGCAGTGGCCGACCGCGTCATGAAGAGCGCCATCACGTACTTGGCTGAGGGCGAAGCCTTACTGAAGACGGTGGACACGCTGCTCAAGGACCTCGATCAGGCAGGGCACAGTCTGCACCGCATGGGTGTCATGGTCACGTTGGTCACAAACGCCAAGGGGAGACAAGGATGACGAAACGAGTGGCACGGCTCAAGAGCCGTAAAGAAGGGTACAAGTCCAAGGCGTACTGGCGATATCTGAAGAGTCGTGAGATCTTGATGGCTTACTCAATAGCCAATATCTACGGACTGGACGGATTTTTGACCAGGATCCTCGCCTCTATAGACTACTGGTCTGGACATGTCGCAAAGCGGGCTATGGTAGCCAATGGCGACCGAGATCCATGCTCGAAGTCTAGCTATGAGGATCTTCACGTACCGGCGGCACGTCCCTACGACCATCGCCTACGAGTCTATGCGCTTGACGCACAGGAACGTCGGCTCGTTGCCATCGCTAACCGTCTGGTCAGGCCGGTTGCCCTGCGGTTGCGCGACCCCACCAATATGTACTATCTCACCTCCGACATCTATTGGTTCGACGAGGTGATCGATCTGTCCAACGAACCAGACCCCGAATGACCGCCATCACCCTTACCAAGCGCGAAGGTGTCTTCATCCCGATCAAGGACCTGACACCAAAGGTCAAGTCCGCCATAGCGCGCAAACTAAGTTTCAAATTCTACAACGAGAAACTATGCAAGAACTGCGAGTTCCTGGACCAGAGACACTCTGATCTCTGCGAGGCGTGCCCTGGTTTCGTGGCTGGCTACCAGTTGTCACCCATCGTCAAGGTCGGCAAGGGCTCGTACATGAAGGTGCCGGTCGGCTCGCACGATCAGATCGTCGACCTGCTGGAGAACAAGGGCTACGACGTGACGGTGCGGGACAAAAGCCCTAGCATCCCCATCCGGCCCATCAAGTTCCTCGGCAAGTTCCGTGAGGGCCAAGAGGCTGCTATCAAGACCATGCGGGTCAAGAAGCGGGGTGTGCTGAAGGCACCGCCTAGAGTCGGGAAGACGGTGATGGCTACGGCGCTGGTGTGTCAGAAGGGGGTTAAGACTCTGATCATTGCTGGACAGGTCGACTGGTTGAATGGCTTTCGCGAGACGTTCATAGGTAGCAAGATCCAACCAGACGGGAGCCAGAGCCAGAAGGCGCTGACCAACCTGAATCCGAAGCGCATCAAGCTCTGCAAGACCATCAAAGACTTTGAGACGCACGACATCTGCCTTGCTACAATCCAGACCTTTTACAGCCCTGGTGGGGAAAAGATACTGGATGCCATCCGTGACATGTTTGAAATCGTAGTAGCCGATGAGGTCCATCAAGGCGCGGCGGATAAATTCCTCCGCATCCTGTCGAAGCTAAATGCACGATTCCTTCTAGGATTGAGCGCGACGCCTAGTCGCAAGGACGCTAAGTTCGTGCTGGTGCGCCACGTCGTCGGCCCCGTCATCCACGAGGTAAAGGTCGAGCAGATGCGACCGCAGGTCAAGATCGTGCCGACCAAGTACCACAAGGCGTACAAAGGCAACGTCATGTGGGCGCGTATGGTTAGCGCCATCGAGAACGACCCAGCACGTCTCAAGCTCATCGCGAAATACGCACTGAAGGATGTGGAAGCTGGCCACATGATCCTCATACCATTCTCCCAAGTTAAGCCGGTTCAGAAGCTGATCAAGCTGATCAACGACATGGCAGGTGAGGTGATCGCGCATCCATTCCTAGGAGGGATGAAGAAGCGAGAGGAGACTGTCTTAGCGGCTCGCAACTACGACATCAAGATCCTAGTCGGCACAATGAAGATCTTGAGCACGGGTCTCAACATCCCGCGCGCCAGTGCACTGTACGAAGTGGCGATGAGCAGCAACATCGAGAACGCCGAGCAGCGTATGACTCGTGTGCTAACCGCCTACAAGGGGAAGCCCCAGCCCATCCTGCGCTTCTTCCTCGACCAGTCCAACGTGCGGAAGAACTGCATGAGGACCGAATTCAACAAAATGCTGAAGCCGAAGCTGAAGCCCATCATCTCCGACCGGGACGAGCAGATCCTCGAGGCTTACTTCCGAACCACCGTCAAGGCCCCCAATGAAAAGTTCGAACTGTGACCCGGACGCTGTGCGTCGCGCTACCGCTCTGATCGAAGAGGCGAAAGCAATCCTTGAGCTCGAGGTGGCGAAGACCGAGTCAATGCTGACCCATAAGCAGAAGGAGTGGCTGTGGTCGTGCATCGATGACAAGGGATTTTGGTACGCCTTCAGGCACTACTCGGACTACCGCGACATCACAGACCCCAAGTTCAGGGAACTGAAGGATACCTTCGTTGATGCCGGTGAAGCATTGAACGAGTACATCGACGGAGATGACCGTGACCCAGCGTAACGCTGAGACCGTGGCCAGCGGCAAGACCTGGCTCAAGGTCAGCAAGGACACGGTGGACACGCTGCCTGACTCGTTCGCCATGCGGCAGCGGCGACTGCTCTGGGACCCCACAGGCTTCGTCATCGAGAACGATCGGCTCGAGAACAAGATCATCGAGGCCGAGGTGCAGACCAAGAGCTTGGAGCGCTGGGTCAAGAACCCCAAGATGCCCGTCACGTACATTGTGGCCGGCTCGACCAACGACGAGAAGGCGAAGTACTTCGCAGCTCACCTAGTGGACATCCATCGCCAGCGGCTGGGCGTCAACGCCGAGGTCTGGTGGGAGCCGATCTACAACGGCTACGAGAACAAGCTGATCCAGCGTGAGACCAGCCCCAGTCTCATCGTGCTGACCAACCTCACCACGGTCAGCAACTACCTGAAGTACGACAAGGCCAGGGATGTGATCGAGCGCTTCCCGTCGGTGCCCAAGATAATCGTGGTGGCAGGCGAGGACCCGATCTCCTTCGCGGCCGTCCGCCTCCACGTGGCGTGCCATGCCCTTGCCTACTTCGGGTCGAGCCTGAAGAAGAACTACTCCGAGGTCGTGTAGTGCCCAACGGTAAAGAACTAGTGAACAACAAGGAGCACACGTGAGCCGTGTCAAGACGGTCTCGCCCAGGGCCGAGCTACTCGTACTCAGGGCGATGACTCATCGCAATAAATCCATCGCTGGCTCAATCCTAGCAACGGTCGACGAGTCGTACTTCGACTCACCCGAGTCCAAGGAAATCCTGGAGTCGATCAAGAAGCAGATGGTCCACACCGGCGAGCCCCCGCTCTACAAGCTGGTGATCTCCGACCCCGACATCAGCGAGGATGCCCGATCTTTCTTGCGTGACAGCGAGGCCAGTATCCAGACCATGGAGGATGCCAAGTCCGCGGTCAAGATCCTAAACCGATACCGGCAGAACCGCGGGATGCACGAGCTGGCTCTGGCCATCGACACGGCGATGCAGGGTGGCAAGGTCGACATCGACGCACTGATGGAGGACGCGAGCCAACGCATCGCCTCGGCTCGCAGTAGCAAGAGCAGCAAGAACGAGTTCGCCCACTTCGGCCTCAACAACAGCTCTATGGCCCTGGTGAAGGACCTGCTGTTCGGGGACAAGAGCGAGAACGTGATCCCGACCGGCATTCCAGCCCTCGACGAGAAGATGGGCGGGTTCCTTAGAGGAGGTCTCGTCACTATAGGGGCTTCATCCGGTGGTGGCAAGTCCCTTATGGCTTGCCAACTGGCGATCAACCAAGCCCAGCTCGGATACAAGGTCGTCATCGTCCCACTGGAAATGACCAAGGAGGAGATGACGGCGCGGATCATTGCCAACCTGTGCAAGATCGACGTCACCAAGATCCTCACCGGCAAGCTGTCGAAGGCCGAGATGGACGCGTGCTGGGCCCGCTACAAGCGTTGGGTCAAGCACATCAAGAAGCGCGGAGGCAGGCTCACCATCTACAAGCCGGAAGCCGACGTCACCATCGACGACGTGTTCGCCGCCATCAACGCGTACGATGCCGACGTCCGCATCATCGACTACATCTCGCTGCTCAAGGGCGCGGATGGCGACGATAGCTGGCAGGCCCTGGGCACCATCGCTCGCGTCGCGAAGATCAACGCGGGCTCCAGTAACAGCGTGAACGTGCTGCTCTGCCAGGTGAACGACGAGGGCAAGATCCGCTACGCCCGAGCGATCAGCGAGCACAGCAACAACAGCCTGATCTGGAACACCAAGAAGGAAGAACGCGAAAAGGAAATCGGCCGCATCCGCATCGAGCAGCCGAAGAGCCGGAACAGCGCCAGCTTCCCGTTCGAGGTAGGCTTCCACTGGGCGTGGATGAAGGTCGTCGCGGTGACGCAGATGCCCGACACGAGCGCCGATGGCACCAAGGAACCAATGGCCAATCTGGCCGATGTTTGAACACAAGGAACCACAATGACCGACAAGGAAATCACCGCAGCACAGACCAGGGCCTACGTCACCACGCCAGGCAACGAGGTCTACACCTTCGCATCGGTGCAGGAGGGGCCGTTCCGAGGCCGCATCCCGTCCCGCGTCATGAAGGGGAAGGTCCGGCCTCTGGCGGAGGGCAAGGAGCCCTACACGGTGGTGGTCGAGCTGGACATCGAGGGTGAAGACCAGCCCATCTCGATCCAGACAGAGTTCCTGTACCCCACTATCTACGACGCGATCACAGCCGGAAGCTACATCTACGACACGCTGACGGCCGACCTGAAGCACAATCTTCAGGCGTTTCAGCTGAGCTGTGGTGCCCCTACCAGAGGAGGAACATGAGCGCAGTCCCAGCCGAAGACTGGACTGAGCCACGCCAGCCTCGGATGAAGGTAGCACCTCACCACTTCCTTTGCATCGTCCGCGATCGCAATGAAAAGACGGTAGCACAATACGAGCTGGTGCTGCCGCTTCAAGGCCAACGCGGGCACGCCACACAGAGTCAGGCCTTCAACCAATTCCGTGACATGGAGACGGCCCGTAGTCAAGGCTCTCCGCTCCGGCGTTGCACCTTCACCCCGTGGGAGTGGGCTCAGGAGATCAAGCTGGTGCGCACCGAGTGCCGGCCTGTGAAGTCTATCTGGGCCTTGTTCAAATCCATCGACTATGACCCCAAGACGGGAACCTACAAATGACCGATCCGACCCAGGCAGCGTCAGCTGCGTCCTCGATCTCGACCCTGCTCCACAATCCGAGCGGCCTTGGCCTCACAGCTCTACTCGCTGTGTCCGGGACCATCCTGGCCGGCGTGGCCGCGGGATGGCAGCGTGTCAAGTCCTTCGGCTCCTACTTGATGAGCATCCTTGTGATCCAGCGGGACATCCACGGCTACGGCATCACCGACCCGTTGATCGAGCACATCCGCGGTCACTACAAGACGATGCCGAGTGGTACGTCCCACGTTACTAGCATCCAGCTCATGGTCGACGATCGGTCCATGTCGTCGGCCGTTCCATTCCGCCTGCCGACGAAATTCGGCATCTGGCGCGGCAAGCGCGGCTGGTTCATGGTCAATGCTGACGCGGGCTCGCAAGTCAAGCTCTCGTCCCTGCGCTGGGTATCCGACCCAGAGGGTCTAATGATCGATGCGCTGGAGCAGTGCGAGCATCGCAAGGTCCGCGAGATGGACAACACGAGCGCCGGCAACTACCGCGTGATCCCCGTGATGGGGACCGTGGGCCAGAACCGACACGAGTGGGGTGACGACCACGGGGCCGGCAACAAGGCAGCTGATTCGGGGTCCAAGCCCACAGCGCTCGGTGCCCACACGAACGAGTTCGGGTCCGACAGTCGTGCCTGGAACGATCCGAACCCGCGTGTCGACAAGAGCTTCATGTACGAGTCGCACCGCTACCTGCGAGATGCGAAGCGCCATGATCCGTTGCGTGGTCTTTTCTATCCAGACGATGCGTTGGCTATGTTGGATGGGCTGAAGCACTGGTACAAGAGGCGGGATTGGTATCAGGAACGAGGCATCCCCTGGCGTACCGGCGTCATGATGTGGGGGCCTGGTGGCACCGGCAAGAGTTCGATGGCTAAGGTCATCGCGCAGACTCTGGGTCTCCCGCTCTATCAGTACTACCTGAATACGCTGAACGACCGTGACTTCGTACGTCGCTGGTCCAGCATGGACACGCCGTGCGTCGTCGCGTTGGAGGACTTCGACACCGTGTTCCACGGACGTGAGTCGACCACCGTCCACAAGAGCCTGAGCTTCGAGTGCGTGCTGAATCAGATCTCCGGCATCAACAGCCTGAACGGCGTGCTGCTCGTGGTGACGACCAACCACCTGGACAAGATCGACGCGGCGCTGGGCCAGATCGATGACAACGGCCGCCCGACCAGGCCCGGTCGCATCGACCATATCCTCCACATGGGATCCACGACCGAGAAGCAGAGACAACAGATCGCTGACTACACGCTGAGCGATCTGGCACCTGACATGGTGGACCGCCTCGTGCTCGAGAATCCGGAGACCACGGCCGCGCAGTTCCAGTCGCTGTGCATCCAGACGGCGCTGGACAGGATGGCGGAGCAGACGGTGAGGTCCAAAACTCGTCATCAAAAAGAGGACCTTCCGGAGATGATCAAACAGGACGAAGTTCCGGAAGTTGAGCCCATCCTCATGGTGGGCCATGGATCGGTTTTGGATCATCATCCCGAGCAGTTCCATTGATCGTTTCGTCCTGCGTTTTGGAGTCATTCTCCAAACGGAGGCGCCAATGCAAAGAGGGCCTACGGAAGTGATTCCGTAGGCCCTCTTTTCGTTTGGGTGGCAAAAAGGTGCTGGGATCCTTTGACAGCCGGTGTGAATGGCCAAGATCCCAGCGAACACCACACACCGCGAGAGCCGTTGGGCGCACCCTCGCGGATTCGTTCCCATCAGCCGTGCTTGTGCTGATGGTGGATCCACGCCTCGTTCCAGGCTTCGCCGACCGTGCCGCACGTGTCGTGGTCCTGGAAGTCTTGGCCGTTGACCCATCGGTACTGGCCGTGGAAGCCAGGTCCGTAGACCTTGCCCATGTCCTCGACCTCGTAGCCCAGATCCTTGAGCTGGTCGACCTGGGGCTCGGATATGGCGCTGGCCTTGAGTCGGGTCTTTGCTTGCAGATCCATCTTGATCTCCTAGAAGTCGGGATGGTCGAGCTTGATGTTGCGCACGACCTGATCCATAGCGTCACGGTTCTTCAGGAGCTTCTGGTCACTGCGGTTGAAGCCGTAAGCGGGATCGTCGTTCGCGTCGACCTTCGCCTGGTACTGCTTCTGGAACTCCATCGCCTTGTGGTAGAACTCCTTGAGCGAAGCGTTGGGAGACAGCTTCTTCAGCACTGCCTCGGCCATCGCCTTCGTGTAGGGGTTCTGGTACAGCTCGGCGAAGCTCTCCGCCGCGGGAAGGGATTCGCGCTCCTTGGCCCGCTTCATGTAGGCTTCCGAGCCGACGTCCGACTCCTCGAACCCGAACTTCTTGTCGACGCGACCGTAGCCCTTCGGCTTCTCCGCTTCGCGGGCCTGCTCGGCCTTCTCGCTGTTCGGATGGTCCTTCAGGTACTGCTTCTGGGCTTCCGGGGACATGGACGTCCACCACTCGTCGCCCGCGCGCAGCCGGGTCTTTGCTTGCAGATCCATCTTGATCTCCTGTTGGTGGATGTGAGAGCGGGGCCCGTACCGAAGGCCCCGCCAGAGATCAGCCAAACGTGGTTTCGTTTGTCTGTCGAACGAGATCGGCTGCATAGTCCGGAGCAAAGCCAAAGAGCAGGCGCCAGTACGCGTTCGCGTCGTTCTTCTCCTCCTGACTCAGACTGGCCTGGACCGTCTGGTGCAGGTTGGCCGGGATCGTAGTCGGGTAAATCGAGACCACTGAATCGTACTCGACCGTCAGCGGCATGCGACGGTTGAACGAGAAGACGCGGACCTTCGCATCGGTGGTGCCCATGGCGAAACCGTGGTCCACGTCGCCTTCGTCGTCCACGAACGCCACGAGCTCGTGCGGTGCCGCCTTGGCGATGGTGAGCTGGGCCAGGCGCGGGATGTCGGTGCGATGCAGCTTCACGCTGGCGACGAGAGCGCTCAGGTCTTCCTGGCCGTGACGAGCCAGGTACTTCTTGCCGCCGGCGCCGGACTTGACTTCCCACAACGACTTGTCGCCGTCGTCCATCAGGATGTTCGAAGCGCCGATCTTGCGGTACGCCTTGATCTGCTTGTCGTCCACCACACGGATGGTACGGTTGGCCTTGACGAAGCCGACGGCCACGCCGTCCTTGATCTTCTTGAAGCTGGACTTGATCGGCTGCGCCTGTTCGTCGAACTTGGCGAGCAGCGCCTCGTGCAGGAACTGGCGGTTGACGTCGCCGGTGTAGGAGATGATGACCTTCGCGAGCTGCGGGCTCTTCATGCGGAAGTCGGTGATCGAGACGGTGGTGGTTTGCATTGCAGTGAACTCCATTGTGAACGTCGAAGCGTGAGGATGTAGCTACCCTGGGTGGTGGGTTCGCTGGTGAAATCAGGTCGGAGTCTTGGGGTCGAGCGGGCCGCCCCTCATGGTCCGGATCATGCCCCCTCCGGGGGGATTGGCCATGCACCGGTCGACGAATATCTTGGTCCGCTTGGGACCCAGCCTGGCGCCGAACCAGTGGTCGTTGATCTTGTTGTCCGTGGTGGTCTCGACCAGGGACCGGCCTTTGAGGCCCCAGGTATGCTGATGCCAGCCTTGGAAGTTGTGGGCATAGCCGATGACGATGCCGTCGATGATGCCACTGCGGAAGAGCTTGGCCACGTTCCAGTGACACTGCGTGTCGGTGCCGTTGTAGAGGATACCAATCTTGGTCCAGTCACGACCCGTGACCGCGATCAGCGCCTTGTCGGGATCGTTCTCGAACTGATGGGCGCCTACCAGACGGCCGTCACCAGCGATCTGCTTCAGGATGGCCCGGAGGTCAGGCGCAGCCAGGAGGCGGTACTTGGCTTGAAGCTGCAACATGAGGTCCTTTGATGCAATCAAACTGTGGGCCGCAGATCAGCCCTTCGGTAGGACGAGTTGAGTCTTGTCGTGGAATTTGGTACCAGGCCACTTCTTGCGGTAGGCATCGCGCTCTGGACCTGTCAGGCTCTGGTACCAGCGCTCGGTGCGACCCGCTTTGTCTCTCGGCTCCGACACCAGCCCAGCCTTCATCTCGTGAGGTTCGTGGCTGTAGTCGATTTGGAGGCCGAGCTTCTTCGCCGCAGCGTAGAACAGAGCCAAGAGCAGAGACGCAGCGTCGCCGCTATGGGAGCCGAGAAACTTCAACAGGGCTTCGACTCGGCCGACGCCGTATCCAGTAAGGCCCACGCCTCCGGTGGCCAGACCGAAGATCAGCACGGCGATGTCCTTCACGCCCTGCTTCGAGGCGAACATATCCGCCAGATCGTAGTCGCCGTGGATGGCGTTGAGCACCGAGTCGACCAGACCGAGGTCGTAGTCGGCGTGGCCGGTGCTCGACGCATGAAGGTACGACCAGATGAGAAAGCCGGCAACAGCCATGCCGGTGAGCTTGGTCAGCACGGGATGGCGGTGCACCACCTCGTTCAGCTTGGCGACGCGCTCGTGCACGTCCATGGCCTGCATGATCTTGGAGCTGCCGAAGGTTTCGATCAGCTCGTCGATGGCGATGAACAGGGCCTGGGCCGGGATCGACGCCGCCTTCTTCACCGCCTTGATCAGCTTGGTGACGGCGAAGCCAACGCCCTTCAGGAGCCGGAATACCGACTTCTCCTGGAACGCCTTGATCACGGCTTCCCAGCTGACGCCGCCAGCCTCGCGCAGCAGGTTGCCTACCTCCTTCAGCTCCGACCACAGCTTGGACAGACCGCCCGGGAGCTTGAAGTCGAAGGCCAGCACCTCGTGCGGATCACGATTCAGTGTCGCAACGAGCGCGCTGTACTGCTCGTAGGACACGTCCTGTGCCTCCGAGTAGAGGAGGCGTTCAGCGGCTTGAAGCTTCATGGTCTATTCCAGGTCATCTACATGACCACGCCTGGATTGCTCAGTGTGGTCGACTGGGCGTCCTTTGCTTGGCGGGGATTTTGAAAGGGGTGCGCCGCCAGGTTTTCCGTGCTTGACCATTTTGGTACGGAAGCCAGGTCGCGGCTTCTCAGCGGCGAGGAGGCGAGCTTTGGCTTGGAGTTGAAGCTTCACGATGGGATCCTTGGTGGGTACTGACGGTTGCCGTCGAGGTCGTCACTGAGGACTCCGTTCTGAAGCCATCCGTGGTACTGTGGGACGACGATGCTAGGGCTCGCGGTTATGAACGGCGCTTCACCGGTGATGGTCCACCCGCTGTGGCCGCCACCGTCACTGGTCGGTGCGTCGACAACCCAGTGACTGCCACCGGGAAGCATGACGCAGATGGGATCGCGCTTGCCCCACCAGTCTCGTGCGTACCGGCTTGACATGAAGGCGCTCTTGCCTTGGATCACCTTCTCGTAGTCACCACGCTCGATGATCCAAGGACAGAACCACATGGCTCCGTAGCCGGCGATGGTGTGCGGCTGGGCTGCCTCGTCACCCGTCTTCGGGTTGCGGAACTTGTGGGTCGAGCTCGAACCCCAGAGGGACGAGGTCTCGCGCTTGAACAGCAGACCGCACTGACAGGCAACGCGGTTACCTGCCCACACGAAGTAGCCGTCGCTGTCGACTACCACTTCATGGAGGTCAGTACCGTAGGGTACGCTCATCTCCAAGCGGTGAGGCCTGGTCGTGGTGGGACAGATGTCGGTGTGGTCCTTGAGGTGAAAGCCGATGTACGAGCTACGGGCCTCCACTGTTTCCAGCATGTAGCAGTCCCACGTCATGGCTCACCTTCCAGGTATAGCAGGCAGACCATGGCGGCGACGCTCGTCGTTCGAGGCCGTGCCATCGTCGTACCAGTCGTTGTCAGGGCTCGTGTCCTCGTCCCGCTCTTCCGGGGTCCGGTCGTCGTACCAGTCGTGGGGCTCGGGCGACGCGGCAGCGAAGAAGCCGTGAGGCACCGTGTCCATCAGGCGGTAGCAGGCTTCCATTCCAGCACCGAGGTCAGTGCCCATGCCTTCAGCCGGCTCCTGCGTGTCCTTGCGGCTCGGCGTCGCGACCTGGCCCTCGGTGTCCTCCGTCATGCCCATGAAGGCACCGGAGAGGCGGTGCTTGGCTTGGATCTGCATGTCAGGCTTTCGAGAGCTCAGTGATCCGTGCCTTGTTCTCGGCCAGTTGCTTTCGCATTTCTGCGATCCGCTTGTCATACCCGCCGGTGGTGTTCCAGTCCTTGTACTTCCAGATGTTGTCCTGGATCTTCTTGTTGCGTGTCTTCAAGCGCTGGATCTCACTTTCGGGGCTGGCACGGAGGCGTTGCTTGGCTTGGAGTTCCATGATAGATCCTTGGTTAGAATGTCTGGCCGTCGTTGAGATAGTCGAAGCTGAATGAAACGTTCAGGTCAACCACCGCGCCTTGTGCACCATCGAACTGCACGTCAGCGATGTCGGTCAGGAAGGCGCCAACCAGGATGATCGTCTGGCTCACGTTTCCCTGGTTGTCGTACAAGTCGAGTTCCAGGTTGATCTTGTAGGCTGCGCTGTCGCTGCCGGTGTTGTTCTTCCAGCTGCGCATGTAGTCACGCCAGCCGCGGAGTGCCAGGTAGTCGCTGTAATCGACGGTCGCCATGATGACGGCCGAGAACTGGTGGTCGTACATTGCACGTCCTGCCTCCTGCTTCTTGACGCCGTGCAGTTCGATGGGAACGGGCTCGATCTTGGAGCTGGGCAGAGTGGTGGTCTTGCACTTGTAGGTGAGAGACTGCGCCACACCGGTGGATCCGGGAATCGTGGGGAAGAA
>Ga0302154_10000040_pt1 | contig 115419 bp, 95 predicted proteins | sample I_Bog_N2_3_FD_193507 | JGI IMG/M metagenome (GOLD analysis project Ga0302154, IMG submission 193507) | Peat permafrost microbial communities from Stordalen Mire near Abisko, Sweden - I_Bog_N2_3 | ecosystem: Environmental > Terrestrial > Soil > Wetlands > Peat | place: Sweden: Abisko, Stordalen... | reverse complement strand
AACGGAAATTGCGGTGTTGCTCATTGTCAGATTACGTCGGCAAAACCGCGCTCGGTATGACGAAAGAAGCGAATTCCGGACCAAAGTAGGAGCAAGGACACCGAGGGGCCAATTAGCTGTGCTGGGACGTAGATGGGCGTGTCTTCCCGAAGCAAACACCAGCGAAACCCGTCTATTATTCCAACAACGGGATTCAACGAATAGGCCAAGCGCCAGTTAGGAACATTCGAGGTGTTAAAGCCCACGGGTGAAAGGAACACGCCGACTTGTATGATGAAAGGGAGTATGTAGCGGAAATCGCGATAGCGCACTGTCAAGGCCGCTAGCCAGAGCCCGAGTCCTAGCGCGGCCACGAGAGCTAAAACGACGTAGACCGGGAGCAGCAAAACGTGCCAGTCCGGGAAGAGCCTATAGGCGACACTCATTCCAGCATACAACCCAAGGACTATGAGGAAATCGATGAGCGCCACCGCTATCGATGATATGGGAACGAGCAGCCTTGGAAAGTAGACCTTCGAGATGAGGTGGGTGTTGTTGACTAGGCTGCCGCTGGCGCCTGACAGAGCATTGGCAAAAAGCTGCCAAGGTAAGAGGCCTGCCATGACCAGCAACGGGTAGGGGGTATGCCCGGCGGGAAGTCGTGCCATCTTCCCAAAAACAAAGGTGAAAACCACGAGGGTGACCATGGGTTGAATCAGGGCCCAACCCGCTCCTAGGACCGTTTGCTTGTAGCGTACCTTGACGTCGCGCCAGGCAAGAAAGCCGAGAAGCTCTCGGAAGCGCCAAAGATCGGTCCAATAATTTCGCTCTGTTCGGCCGACTTCGATGATAAACTCAGAGGGTTCGGACATTAATAGAGTGGGGAGGTGAGCTGGGATAGCAAAAGGGTTGCGGATGTGATGACAGCCCCGGTGCGGCTTAGGCTACGAGCCCCTTAGCAGTGTACCACGGATGGGAATCAAATCAAAATCGAATGCGTCTTGACCGCCAGACCCAATTTGAGGTGCACTTACCTTCTGCTGCGGGTGTAGTATAACGGCTATCACGTGAGCTTCCCAAGCTTGAAATCGGGGTTCGATTCCCCGCACCCGCACCATTCTGGGTCTAGTTCGGGATCACTCGCCCCTCCAACCGTCTTTGGGCTTTTCAAATAAGAACATTGGGTATTGGCCGTATCGGCCAGCCAGCCCAGGGCAAAGATCTTCGAGCATCCTAACCGCCCGCAGAATCGACCGCCCGAAGAGGTTTTCTGGCGCGAAGCGCACTTGGAATGCCGAACTCACCGCGCTCCATACCGCAAGGCTCACGGGGTACCTGGGAACCAGCTCTCGGCGGTACCACTCGTAGCTTTGGGGGCAGAAGAATAGCTTCGGCTTTCCGGAGTCCCCAGCCGGGACACTTGAGCGCGGGGCAGCGACCGGCGACGGCCGGCCCAGGCGCCGGACTCGCCCGAGGAATCCCCTGAGGCCAAATATTAAGTCCATAGCAGGCGAAGCACTCCATGTATAAACGACGATGACCCGGCCTCCCGGTTTGCAGACCCGCATCAACTCGTCGATTGCGCAGGTCTGCTCCGTCTTTGGCACGTGGTAAACCGTGTGGAGCGAGATGACGGCATCTATCGAGTCCGACGCCAAGGGTAGCCGGGTGATGTCCCCCAGAACAAAAAGGCCCTTCTCGCCCAGCTTCTTCTTCGCTTCACGAAGGGCGCGTATGGAAAAATCAACGCAAATGCGCACCCTATAGTCGCGGGAATAATCCAAATATTCGTCGTGGGGTATTGCACCCGAGGCAACGTCCACGATCGAGGTTCCCCCGGGGAGGTGTCGCCCGACTCTGGCGTTGCAGACCCTCCGATATGCCGTGGCCACGGGGCGCGAGTCCGTGAACTCCGTGGTATCGTTGAAGAGGCCAGACTCCGACTCCACCCATCCAAATTCGTCGTAAAATGACTGAACGATGCGTTTTTCCACGCCCAAAGACGGCGGGCGGATTTCAGCGGAGGGCACCAATGCCGCGTCGGGCAGGAGCCAAAGGATGTCGTCAGTGACCCGGTAGATGCACCCGCGGGACGCAGTCCCAACGGCTCCAAGAACGGGATCCTGGGCGGCGGTTCCGTCCCGGTGGAGGCGCTCCCGCCGCATTATCTGGGCGTTAAGGGACAGCAGTTCCCCCTCGTTCAGGACCGTTAAGCTGTCGCCGGTCACCGGGCACCGCAGGATCGCCAGGTATTCTGTTACCGTCGCGCTCAGCATGAGCGCGCAGGCTTGTTTGGCGCCACGCCTGCGTCAACAGCGCAGGGTCTGGTTAAGCCCGGGGGAAAGTAATTAAATAGGTTAGGACATGTCTAAAAAGGCTTGATTAAAGCGCGCAATGAGACATGTCGGACTCATGAGACTTTCCTTTCCAAGTGCGATCCTCGCGGCTTCCTTCCAGGCCACGGACATTCTCGGCTGGCTCTTTACCCTCGGGCTCGCCGGTTCCGTCTGGCAGGGCATCAAGCACGCCCAACGGGCCTACCGGGCGCAGGACAAGCAGGACAAGCTCGAGGAGGCCGCGTGGGCGATAGGGATTCCCGCCATTTCCGCTGGGGTCTACTGGTTTTCCATTAGGATCGGGATCATTAACCCGGTGTGGACCCTGGGAACTCTTCCCTCCTGGTAGGGTAATGGGCCATGAGAGCGGATGCGTCAGAGCCTGCGCTTCCCTACACGCCGAGCAACACGGGCCGGCGGGCCAGGGTGGGGTACCTGGGCCTAGACGGTGTGGGATTTAACGATCTCTGGCCTTTGTTCCTGGGACTCATACTGAGCATCGCATCGGCGCTTAAGCTCTTCATCGGGGAGGGCTCTGAAGGTGGCCACTGGGCCACCAAGACCATTGCCGCACTTGCTCCCGCCGCCGTGGGATTTAGCTACCTTCGATTCCTTGTCATGGGGCGGCCACCGCATTTCAGGGGCGACCTCTGGGCCACCCTTCTTTCACTGCGGCTCGATTTCACCGATCCGCCCTTAAGGGCGTTCCCTATCTTGCCGCGGCTGGCTTCAGACTCGGTTGCTGCATCGGGGCCGAAGCGCACCGGAGACCTTTGTCATCCCCTGCGCTCGGGGAAGCGGACCGACGGCTGAGGGCTTCCTGTATGGCCCGGTCCTTTCCCGACGGATGGTTTGAGCGCGACATGCTGTGGTGGGGGCATGGGCTCGACGCGGACACGTGCCTCTCTCGGGGCGCCCGTGTCGAGGTCCCCGACCTGAGGAGTGCCGACAACCGCACGCTCCTCGACCTTCGCCGCCAGAATGCCCACCTCCTTGCTCTCGTGGGCGCCTCCGCGTCGATCCAGGTCCAGTGGACCGTGGAGGACGACTTTGGACCGGCGCTTGAGGCCTACTCCCTCCGAAAGGCCGCTGGATCTCCGTGGTGCCGCAGGGCCTGCGCGGTCCGGCGCACGTACTATGACAGGCGGCTCGCCGAGGGGACGCTGCGGCGCGAACGTGTCCACGTGTACTCCGGCCGGCGGTGCGAGGGGCTGAGCCGACGCGACATCCGCTCGCCCGAGTCGTGCGAGTCCTTCCTGAGGCAGGCTGCTACGGGTCTCGACGCCCAGCTTCGCACGCTTTCCATGGTCCATTCACTGGGCCGATGGACGCTCATGGACGAAGGCGACCATGCGCTGCACCTGAGGAAATTTCTCAACCCGAGCCTTTCCAGAGTGTTCTCGGGAAACCGCGAGCGGGCGCTCGATGGGTTCGACCCAAACCGGTCGATCCGCGCGAACTGCCTGAGGAGCGACGTGGATGTCTTCACCTCAGGGGGCGCCCCGGAAAGAAGGGCCCTCCTTTATTTCGACGGCAGCTACCACGCGATCTTTGTCATGCGTGAGCTCCCGAGAGGCACGAGGCCCGGGATGCTGATCCCGGTCTTGGACGCCGTCGGCGAGGGCGCCTGTATGACGCTTGGGATCCGGCCGCTGCCCGTCGGCGCCGAGATCGACCGCCTGCGCCGTGAAATCGACGAGTTGAGCGCATTCCTTACCGATCGCCGCGCCGCGGGCGTCGAGAACGATATCCGGCTTCGCCACGGCAGAATCGAGTCGCTCCTCTCCTCGGTCACGATCCCCTTCAATCTGCTCTTTACGGTGCGCGTATGGAGCAGCTCGGAGGAGGGGATTGCGGCAAAGGCCCTCGCGATGCGCACCGCGCTCCAGGGCATCGACGGGGCCGAGTTCATGCAGGTCAACAACGCCGCGCAAGCGAGGCATCTCTTCTACGAGACCCTCCCCGGCAACCTGGGGGGCACCTACCGGGGATGGGACATCTATGTCGAGAACCACAATCTCGCGGACCTGATGCCGATATCCTCGACGTTCACCGGGCACCTCGACGACGCGCAGGCCCTCTATGACAGCCCGGGCAACAGCGTGGTCGGTATGCGGTTGGTCACGCAAAACGGCACGCCCCAGCACTCGATCGTGGTCGGGGTGAACGGCTCCGGAAAATCCGCGCTCCTGATTGACCTGATGAGCCAGACCGACTGCGACTGGGCGTACCGGTTCTATCAAGAGGAGGGGATGTCGCTGGTCACGCAGGCTCAGCTGTGCGGCATGAGGAGCCTGGTACTCAGAGAGTCCGGCGACGTCACCCTGAACCCGTTCGACACGCTCGGCCTGCCCCTCACGTCGTCAACGCTGGCTCGGGTGGTGCGCACCTGCATGAAGCTCGTGGGGCTGTCGCGGGACGAAGACCGGAACCGGCGCCGGGAGGGCCTGATTGGCGAATACGTACAGAGCCATTTCGAGGACTGTGCGGAGGATTGGAGGAACGCCGATACGGGCCGTTGGAGTCGTCTCGCCCGTCGGGCGCTTGCCGCAGAGCGGATGAGGCGGGGCGATGACGACTTTCTCGACGGCTGCCTGGCCCTGCTCGATGTCGAGCGGACCGACCCGGCCGGGGCCGCGGAGCTCCTTGCGGCCTTGACCGAGGAGGAGGTCGTGCGCAGCTCTATCCATCCCCAGGGCAGGAGGAACCTCGAGGCCATGGCCTTCAGCCAGTTCGGGGTGGAAGAGTACCCCAGGTTTGACGGCCTCGTCGCGCTCATGAGGCACGGGCGCCTCCCGCATCACCGGAGCGCGGGCGTCGCCTCCGAGCTCGACTTCCTCTCCTCGGAACTCGCCAAGGGCCTCCGGGCGGGCGGGGTTGTGGGCAGCTTCATCGACGGTCCCACGAACATCGACTTCCGCGGCGCCGGGCTCCACTTTGACACGAGTCGGCTCCCCGACGGGGTGCTTAAAGAGCTTTCGGGATACGTGGTCTTTGACCATGTCCGGCAGCACATCCTTTCGCTCCCCAGGGCCGCATCCAAGGTCATGCTCCTCGATGAGCTGCGCCGCATCCTGCTGATCCCCGGGGCCACCGAATTCGTGAAGGAGCTCCTGGCGCAGATGCGCAAGTACCGCTGCGTATTTGTGGGGGCGTTTCAGGAGCCGTCGCAGATCGACGACATCGATCCCGCGCTTACCGATCTCCTGCTCGGCCAATGCAAGCAGCACTTCCTCATGCGCCAGAACAATGCAGAGCAGGTGGGAAGGATCGGGCGCGTGATCGGGCTTCCGGCCGCGGCGCAGCGAGCGATCCTTCAGCACCCGCTGGTCGAGCACCAATCCTCCAGCCGGAAGGCGTCGTTCTTCACGTATTTCTCGAGCGAATCCTCGGCTCCGGTTTGCGGGACGGTGCGCGTCGAGATAGACCCCGCGATGCTCTATGTCGCGGAGTCCTCGGGGGCGGTCTTTGACCGCAGGATGCAGGCGCTCGGCAAATATCCGTCCGTCTACGAGGGGGTGATTGCCGAGGCCTCGGGGAGATCGTCATGAGGAGGGTTCTAGCCTCGACCCTGGTGTTCGCGCTGGCCGGCTGCGGCTCCGTGCCGGGCGGGGACAAGGCCGCGCGCGACGAGGCCTACCGGCAGGGCGCCGCCGACGCGGTCAAGCAGCTCTACTGGGCCAAGCAAGCGCTCGAGGCCCCCGTCCACACGAAGCCCGAAGGAAAGACAATGTACTATGTCTGGGAAGAGTCCGGCGTCGCGCGCGACGGACGGCGCCTGGCGCCAGAGGTCGTGGGTGTCCCGGTGTTTATTCCCGCGCCGGCTCCTGGGGAAAAATGATGCGCCTAAGTCCGACCTCTGCCGGAAGGCTTCTCGCGGCGCTGGCGATCGGAGCCGCGCACCCGCTCCGTGCCTTCCTCGGATTCGCGGACACCTCGTTTGTCACCGTGATCGCAAACCCCGCCGAAGCGGCTAACTGGGCCGCCGAGCTCCAACGGCTGGGCGACCAGCTTAAGGCCGAGGCCGGCACGCTTGAAACGGTAGGGGAGCTTCGCGCCTATGCCGGCGACCCCGCCGCCGCGGCAGGCGCAGTCCGGGACCTTGCGAGTCTCTCGGGCCAGATCGCGGCCCTCTCCTCCGGGGCACAGACCTCCTCGGATCTCGCCGGCTCGTGGCAATCGATGGGCACGGTGGCGCAGGGCGCGGGAGTAAGCGCCCTCATGCAGGGGGCCGGGATAACAACCACGATGCAGGTCTTCGGAGAGGCGCAGCCACGCAACACCGCGCTCTACTCGGGCCTAGCCAGGGGCGCCAGCGCGTCGGCCCTAATCCATGGCCAGATCGTTTCAGAGCAGGCAGCACGTTCCGTGGTCGCCTCGGAGCTCGCTATGGCGTGGCTGCAGTTCAGGGCGGCAACGACCGAGTCCCGAAAGCAGGCGATCCTTTCCGAGATCAGCCAACTCCAGACCCAGAACCAGGTGATGGACACGCGCCGGCGCGCGCTGCTGGACGACATGGACCTCGCCGACCGCCAGGGCCGGGCTGAGGCAGGTGTGCGCTCCAAGGCGTCGGATGAGCAGCTGCTCGCCGAGTCCGCGCTCCTTAACACCAGCGCATCGGGCCGCGCCCAGAGCTCCGAGGCCCAGCGCCTGGCAACGCTGGCCAAGGCGATGCCCGCAAAGCCCGCGCCCGATTACTCGGGACTTAAGCTCTGGACCACGGCTGACACCGGGGGGGCTTCGAATTGACCCTTTCTTTGGCAGATTCCGCGGCCCCTGCCGACCTCCTTGACGTCTTCAACGCCTACGACGGGGGCGTCCTCTTCCAGGGCCTGACGCAGGGTACCGGGGGCCAGCCGCCTATTCTCGGCAGGATCGGCTGGATTTTCACGGGCTTTGGCGCGCTCTTCACGCTCTGGGGATTCGTCCTTCGGGCGCAGCACTCCAGTGGGGAGGGGAAACTCGGCGAGATCGCAAAGACCTGGATCGTCATGGGGTTCATGGTGGGAGGACCCTTCCTGATGCGATCGGCGATGGAGGCTGCCGACTCGGTGTACGATGCGTCCGTGGGAGGGCCGCGCAACCTGACGGCGGTCTGCGTAAAGGCGGCCTATGCCATGCCCGAATTAAATGGGCTCTTTGACGCCCTCCGCCGAAGCGCCCTCTCCCAGGGATCGTCTCCCCAGACCGGGGCCGGAGCCCAGCGCCAGGCGCTCATCAACAGCGCCAATGACGGCAGCGTGCTCGGATACTTGGAGGCGTTCGGGGTGGCGGTTTGGGACACCGCTGCCGACTACAGCGCGGGAGCCTCACAGTCGTGGAACGCGATGGTGCGCATGGCGGCGATGGCCACCGGGTTCGGGTCGGCCATGCTCAAATGCCTCCTGATCGCCCTCACGATCGTGCCCCTGTACCTTCTGCTGCTCCTCTCCGCCGCGATCGTCTGGTTCATGGAGCAGCTGCGCTTTTTCCTGGCGGTGGCAGCGACCATGATGCTCCCGCTCTTCGTCGGGATGTTCTCCCTTCCCGCCGGGCATTTCAGCCGGCAGGCAGCCCAGAGCTACGTGATGCACATGGTCTCGCTGGCCCTGTGGCCGGTCGCGTGGGCAATTGGCCACACGGGGACCATCGCGCTCTACAACGCTCTTGTGTCCCTGGTTGCCGGGACGAGCCGGGTCCCCGATATCATGGGCATCCTCCAGTGGAACTCGGTCCTTGCCGGCGCCCCTACCGAGGCCCAGCTGAAGGCGACCGAGGCGGCGCTCGGCAACTGGTTCATGGGGAACCTGGCGGCGCTACTCTCACTCCTGGTGGGAGGCCTTGGCTTCCTGCTCTGGGTCGTGATGGTCTCGATCCTCGGGCCCGCGTTTCTGCACAAGCTCCTGACCACGGGAGCGCTCTTCATGACGCAGGCGGCCGGCGTCACCGGGGCGCAGTCGCTGGCGGCCGGCCGCCTTGCGCTCACTCTCGCCCAGAATGCGGGCGCGGGGTTTCCCTCCTCGGGTCCTCGGGCCGGCGAGCGGCTCTCGGGGTCGGATCCTGCGGGAGCGGTGTCGCTTTTCATGGGCGGAGCGCACGGCGAGAGTGCGGTCGGAACCCAGGGCCCCTCGATGGCGGGGGCGGCGCGGCAGGTCGATGATTCGGATGGCAAGCGCGCGCCCCGCATGTGAGAGTGGCGGCGTGCCTTTGCCCCCCCTAGTCCAGTCCGTTGCAGAGGGCGCCGAGCGGGTCCTTGACCGGGTCCTGTGCGCCGCAGGGGCCGTCGCGTTCTCCCAGGCCCCGGAATTCATGCAGCAGTACCTGCAACGACTCGAGGGGCACCTGGACGAGGCCCGCCTGGCCCTTGAACGTTTCAAGGACGTGGCGGCGCAGTCGGGCATGACCCTGGACCAGCTGGTGGCCGGGGCCGCGCAGAACCCCGACAAGTCGATGGGCAGGTTGGGGGAGGTGGTGCGCCTCGCGTCCGCCCGGGTAGAGGAGCTCGCCGGCGCCGACCTGGCGCTGCGCCAGGCGTCGCTCTGGACAAGGCCCTTCGTTTTCCTTCGGCATGCGGACTGGGGCATCGCAAGGGCCACCCTCACGATCTACAGGCCCGCGGTTCCGACGACTCTTGAGGGATTACTCTATGCGGCCGTGGGCATCATTGTCGTCCTCTCTGCGTATTACCTCCTGGTCCGGGGCCCGGTCGTCCGGGCGCTTCGGCGAAGGTCCGCGGCTAAGCCCCCCGCGACCGGGTAAGGCCCGGAGGTAGGCCTTCTCAAATCCATGGACAGACGGGATCAGAGCGGCCAAGTTTGCGGACCTCGATGCCTGACACCCTTCACGTTAACCTTGGTGAGCGGTCCTATCCTATCCTCTTTGCGGAGGATTTGGCGGAGGAGGTGCGCGGCTTCGTGGCCGACCTCTCCGCCGCCTCGAGGCGCCACGTCGTGATCACCGACAGAAACGTTGCGACGGTCCAGGCCCCCACGCTCCGGAGGCTCTTTGGCGATGTGCCAACGCTGGTGGTCCCCTCGGGCGAGGAGTCGAAGTCGATCTCGGAGCTCGGGCGCGCCCTGGACTTCCTCGCCTCGCAGGGATTGGACCGTTCGGGCGTCGTGTTCGCCGTCGGAGGCGGCGTGGTGGGGGACCTTGCGGGCTTTGCCGCGGCGTCCTACCTGCGCGGCGTCGACTACTGCCAGGTCCCGACCACCGTCCTGGCGATGGTGGACAGCTCCGTGGGCGGAAAGACGGGCATCAATCTGAAGGCCGGCAAGAACCTGGCCGGGGCCTTCCACCAGCCCCGCCGGGTCTTCATCGCCACAGGGTTCCTGAAGCTGCTCCCGCCCCGCGAATTCGCAGCGGGCATGGCCGAGGTGATCAAGACGGCGCTCCTGGGCGACAAGCTTCTTTTTGAGGACCTGGAGCGTTCGCCGCTTTCCGCAGGTGACCTCCGGCTGGCGTGGACCGTGCGCGTGTGCTGCGGCATCAAGGCGCGCCTGGTCGAGGAGGACGAGCGGGAACGCGCCGATGTCGGGGGCAGGGCGCTTCTCAATCTCGGCCACACCTACGGCCATGCCATCGAGCAGGTGACCGGCTACGGATCGTACCTCCACGGCGAGGCGGTCGCCGTGGGGCTTTGCGCGGCCTCCCGGCTCTCCAGGCGACTTGGATTGGTCGGCGATTCAGAGGTGCGGCGGGTCGAGGCTATCGTTGCCGCGCACGGCCTGCCGACACGCCTGCGCTCACCGCTTCCGGTCCCTTCCCTCATGGGGGCGATGGCCCGCGACAAGAAGGCGCGCGCGGGCGCGCTCAGGTTTGTCCTCCTTAAGTCGATAGGCGAGGCCGTGGTCCGGGGCGACGTGCCCGCAGCGGACGTTGAGGCAGTCTGGGGCGAGGTCGGGTCCGCCTGATTGACCGGCAAAAATTTCGTGTGTTCGGGCCGCAGGGGGGCTATAAGATGACTCATGTCCGCGATCGACGAAGGCATTGTTCGGGAGTATTTTGAGCAGAACGGGTTTTTTGTACGCCAGGTGCGCAAGTACCAGGTGCAGGCCCGACAAAAGCGGGGGGACGAGGAGATTGACCTCCTCGTGCACAACCCCTCGTGGCGAAAGGGCGCCCGAAAACCGGACTTCTTCCTTTTCTCGACCGAGCTCCAGTTCGTGCACCAGGCGGTGGTGGCCGTTAAGCCGTGGCACACCGACGTGTTCACGCCAGCGACGCTCAAGGGCTCGCCTGAGATATTCGGGTTTCTGGAGCAGAACGTGATCAAACAAGCGGCGCGCCTTTTTCCCACGGAGGGCGATGGCATCGGCAGCGACGTGACGAAGATCCTGGTCATCCCTGCACTCCCCACCGCCGAGCCGTTCAGGTCCCAGAGCGTCGAGATGCTCAAGGAGCGGGGCGTCGACGGCATCATTTCGTTCAGGTCGATGCTCCTGGACCTGATCGAGAAGATCGACGCGCATCGCAACTACGGGAAGAGCGACACCCTTCAAGTGATCCGTGTCCTAAAGAAGTACGATCTCCTGAAGGACGCGCAGCTCGACCTCCTTTCCGACCGGATGCAGTCGGCCCGAAGGACGCGCGCGGGCCAGTCGGGGCCCGTCGAGGGCTGACCCAAAGGGGTTGCGGTCCCACAAATCGTTCTCGCACTGTGCACGTTACGTTTTGAGAATTTTGAGACGATGAAGTCATCCATCCACCCCACGGCGATCGTTGAGTCGGGCGCGCAGCTCGGAGAGGGCTGCGTCATCCACGCGGGCGCCATCATACGGTCGGGCGCCATCCTGGGCGACAAGGTCGCCGTCCATCCGTATGCCGTCGTGGGGGGCGATCCCCAAGTGCTGCGCTTCGATCCTTCAGTCAAGACGGGCACCAAGGTGGGAGCGGGCACGATCATCCGCGAGTACGTGACCATCAACCGCTCCACCGAGCCGGGCGCCTTCACCGAGGTCGGGTCCAATTGCCTCCTGATGGCGTGTTCCCACGTGGCCCATGACACGCTTGTGGGAAACAACGTCGTGGTCGCCAACGCCGTGCTCCTCGCCGGCCATATCGTCGTAGGTAACAACGTGGTGCTCGGGGGCGGCTCCGCCTATCACCAGTTCAGTCGCATAGGCGAGGGCTCGATGGTCGGAGGCCTTGCCCGCATCACCCAGGACATCCCCCCCTACGTGATGATTGCCGAGCGCAACGAGGTGAGCGGCCTGAATTTGGTGGGCCTTAGACGCCGGGGCGCCACCCGGGAGGCCATAAACGAGCTGAAGGAGGCGTTCCGGCTCGTCTACTTCCAGACGGGCAACATCCGCGAGATCGCGGCCAAGGCTATTGCAGACGGCACCTTCAAGGCGGCCGAGCCCCTGCGTTTCCTCGAATTCATCACCCAGGGCAAGCGCGGCATCGCGCGGGCCAGGCGCAAGGGCGAAATTCCCGAGGAGGATGCCGGCTAGGCCGGAGGCGCCCCTTGAGCGAAGGGATCGCAATCACCTGTGGCGACCCGGCGGGGATTGGCCCCGAGATCATCGCGTCGTGGCTTAAGGCGAATCCGGAAATGGCGGCGCGCGTGGCGGTCGTGGGCCCGGCGCGCTGGCTGGCGACGCTTCCCGAGGGGCCGCGTAAGATCCCGGTGGGAATCGAGGCCTTTGAAGCCGAGCCCGGGAAGCCGAGCGGGGAGGGGTCGCTTGTTGCGTGGGCGGCCCTTGAGCGCGCGGCCGCTCTTTGCGTCTCCGGGGAATACGCCGGTGTCGTCTCTGCCCCGATCAGCAAGGAGCGTATGGCCGCGATCGGCTGGAATTTTCCGGGCCAAACGGAGTTCTTTGCGGCCCGTTGGGGCGGCGATCCGACCATGGCCTTCTTTGGGGGAAAGCTAAGGGTCGCGCTCGTCTCCTGGCACATTCCTCTGCGCGATGTGCCCGCCTCGCTCACCCCGGGCAGCATCGCCCGCGCGGTCTCCGCGGCGGACGAGCTTGCGCGCGCCGAGGGCGTTGTTCATCCCCGGATCGGCGTCTGCGGCCTCAATCCCCACGCGGGGGAGGGCGGGCTCATAGGGACCGAGGAGCGAGACCTGATCGATCCGATCCTCGACGGTCTGCGGGCCCGGTTTCCCGGCCTCTCGCGAACCCAGCCCGCCGACACGCTCTTTGGTCGCCAGCTGCGGGGCGAGTTCGATGTTTCCGTGGCGCTCTACCACGACCAGGGGCTGGCCCCGCTCAAGGTGATCGATTTCGAGGAGTCGGTGAACGTGACGCTCGGACTGGGCCATGTCCGGACGAGCCCTGACCACGGCACTGCATTCGCAATCGCGGGCAAGGGGATCGCCAATCCAAGCAGCTTCTCAAATGCGGTATCCGTGGCGTGGCGCTTGATTCGCGCGCGCAATGGGCGATAGTAGCCCACCGATGATGGAATCCACCACCTTGACCGCGCCCAGCGTCCCGGCCGTTCCGCGGGAGGGCGCGGAGAGCTTGGTTCGCCTGACCGAGGCCGCCGGCAACAAGGTCCGGGCCCTCATAGTCCGTGAGAAGCAGGGTGAGTTTCTCCGGGTCGCTATCACCGGCGGTGGTTGTAACGGCTTGAGCTACAAGCTGAAGTTCACGCCCGAGCCCAAGCGCGGGGATATCCTTGTGAGGACTGCTGGGATCGCGGTGCTCGTGGATCCCCGAACCGCCCTCTACCTGAAGGGCACGGTCGTCGAATATTCGAGCCAGCTCATAGCGGGCGGGTTCAAGTTTACGAACCCAAATGCCAAGGCCAGCTGCTCCTGTGGTGAAAGCTTCAGCGTTTAGGTGTTGTATTTGAGGCGGTTTCAGACGACCGTCACCCGATTCTACACACCCAGAAGCGTAATTATTGATGGCCATACCGACTCCTCCGGCCGCCCCTGGCGGCAATCGCCCGAACGGGCAATTCCAGCGCCGCAACAACGATCCGTTCGCGAGCATTCGCCGCAACCACCGAATTAAGGTCCCGCAGGTTCGCGTGATCTCACCCGAGGGGAAGCAGCTCGGCATTCTCGACACGCCAAAGGCTGTGAACCTTGCGCTTGAGGTGGGCCTCGACCTGGTCGAGGTGGCACCCAACGCGACTCCGCCCGTCTGCCGGATCATGGATTTCGGCAAGTACGTCTACGAGGAGCAGAAGAAGCACTCCCACTCGAAGTCGACGGCGAGCAAGATCAAGGAGATCGAGTTTACCGCGCGCATCGCGCCCAACGATTTCAACACGAAGCTGCGGCACGCCGAGGAGTTCCTCGACCACGGCAACAAGGTGAAGCTGCGGCTCAAATTCCGCGGCCGCGAGATGGCGCACACGGAGCTGGGCTTCGAGGTGATGAAGAAGGCCGTCGTTGACTTGGCGGGTATGGGGCATCCGGATGCAGACCCCAAGCTGATCGGCCGGAACATCCACGTGATGCTGACTCCGCTGCCATCGAACAAGCGCAAGGCCAAGTTTCAGTTGAAAGATGGCGAGGTTGACGTCCCGGAAGAGGTGAGTTCCGGCTCCGACGACGACGAGGCCGCCGAGGCCTGAGCGATCCGCGGCCATGCGCCGGGGCGCCCTATTCCTTCTTCTGCTGCCGGTGTTGCTTAAGGGCGCTGCCGTGGGCGACCTGGCGGCGGTCCGCTACAACGGGCTCGACTATGTGAGCCTTGATCAGGGCGCCGCACGCCTCGGCCTGCGCGTCGAGCGGTCGATCCCCAACACAGCGGTGATGCTCAAGGACGGGGCCCAACCCGTGGCGCGCTTCTCCGATCGCAGCCGCGAGACCGACATCAAGGGCCTGCGGGTGTTCTTCGGCGATCCGGTGGTGGACCGTGGCGGCACCTTCTTTTTGAGCCGCACCGACTTTGAGACCCATCTGGTGCCCCGCCTCAGGCCGGAATTGTGCGGCCCTCCGCCCCGGGTCCCGCACCTGATCGCGGTGGATCCGGGGCACGGGGGCCTGGACCACGGAACGGAGAACAGAGCCTTGGGCACCATGGAGAAGACCTACACGCTGGACGTTGGCCTCAGGCTAAAGCGGCTCCTTGAGGCAGCGGGCTATGCGGTCGTCATGACGCGCGAAACCGACGTCGATGTCTCCAAGCAGATCCGGTCCGAGATCGCCAACCAGGCCTCGGCGGACCTTTTCGTCAGCATCCACTTCAACTCGCTCTACCCGAATACGAAGACCACGGGCGTCGAGGTGCTCTCCTTCCCGCCGCGCACGCAGCGCTCCACCAACTCGTGGAGCCCTGGCGAAAAGGACGATTCGGAGGCCAGGGAGGCCCCGATCAATGAGTTCAACCGGTGGAACACGGTCCTCTCGAGCGTGATGCACCGCAGGCTTGTGGACGCCCTGCGCACGGGCGACCGGGGCGAGAAGTTCGAGCACCTCGGAGTCCTCCGAGGGCTCAAGTGCCCGGGCGTCCTCGTGGAGTCCGCCTTCCTTTCGAGCGAATCCGAGAGCGTCCGCCTGGCCACGCCGGCCTACCGCGACGCGATTGCTGCGGCGATCCTTTCGGGAATCGAGGACTACGCCGCGATCGTGAGGCGGCTTAATCCGGCGTCTGTTGAGGCTCCCCCGCCGGCTCCCCCGCCCTCTGCCACGCCGGCTCCGGGTTCGCCGGTCCGTTCGCAGCCCACGCGCCCCGCACCCGGTCCGTGAAAGGGGCCCTAAAGGTCACAGCCCTCGCGGCCCGCTCCTTCATGAGGAGGGCCCACCTGATTGATGAGAAGGTGCCCGAAGTGGGGGCTGCCCTGGCGCACCATGGCTACATCCAGATAGACCCCATAAACGTCTGTGGTCGGATGCACGACCATATCCAGCGCAATCGGGTGCTGGACTACACGGAGGGGGGGCTCATGCGGCACCTCCACGGCGACGCAATCTCCGGTAGGCTTCCGCCGGGCAGCCGCGCGGCCTTCGAGCACCACATGCCCTCGACCGGGATTTTGGTGGCTTTCCCTCTGGACGCGTGGCCCCACCTGCATGCCGCGATGCGCGCCCGTGCCCAGAAGCCGAGCGCGTGGTCCGGCCGGCTCACGCCGAGGGAGAGGGAGTTTGCGGAGCGAATCCTGGAGCGGATATCCGAGTCAGGCGGCGTGGGCAGCGATGCGTTTTCCGACGAGCGCCGGGGCCGGAGCGTTTGGGGGGCGGCCACGTTGGCCAAGTCCACCCTGCAGAAGCTCTTCTTCCACGGGCGCCTGCTGATCTCGGGTCGTGACCTAAACCGCAGGCTTTACGATCTGCCCGAGAGGGTGCTTCCACCGCGGATCCTCGCCCTCAAGGAAGGGACCGCCCGTGAGACGGCGCGCTGGATTGCGCTTACGCGGCTCAGGCAGCACCGGCTCGTGGTGCTGAAGAAGGCTGAGTTTCCGCTCGTGGAGGATAGCGTGGCCGCCGTCGTGGTGAAACACGGCTTGGTGTTGCACTGCCTCAAGTCGGACCTTCCCCTCTTTGATGCCCCCGCATTGCCCCCGAACCCGGCCGGGGCCCACCTGCTTGCCCCTCTCGATCCCATGATCTATGACAGGCGCCTCACACGGCGGCTCTGGGAATTCGATTACACGTGGGAGGCCTATGTCCCGCAGCCCAAGCGCAAAAGGGGCTATTATGCGCTCCCGGTCCTCTCAGGAACAGAATTGGTGGGGCATGTCGACCTGAAGGCCGTTCGCGATTCGCGGAGGCTCTCGGTGGTCTCGCGAAGTGTCCCGAGGGGGCACCGGACCAAGGATGCCGTTGGAGAATTGGCCCGTTTCCTCGGCCTAAGATCTCGCTAGCCGAGGGCCCCGGAAGGCACCTGGCCTTCGCCTCGCGCCGGTTCAAACCAGCCTGAGGGGGCGCTGTCACGCGCGAATTCGGGGCAGTCCTCGGCGAGTTTTTGGCGCAGGCGCTCGCGTGCGCGGGCTATCCGGCTCTTCACGGTCCCGACGTTTATGCCGAGGGAGCCTGCGATGTCCTCGTACGACTGGTCCAGCACGCTCCGAAGGGTCAGGATGTGGCGGTGTGACGGCTCGAGCTTCTCCATGCACGCCTCGACCCTTTCCACGAACTCGTTGCGCGAGCTTTCTTGGGAAGGGTCGGCTGACGGGGTGGAGAGCATGTCCGAGAAGGTTGCGTCGCCGTCCGGTCCAATGGCCACGTCGAGCGAGAGGGTAGAGTGCCTGCGCCTTCGGAAGAAATACCAGTAGCGGTTCCGGGCCAGGTTCACGGCGATCTTATGGAGCCATGTGGCCAGGGAGGAGTCTCCTCGGAATGTGGCGAGGCCCCGGTGGGCGCGCAGGAACGTGTCCTGTGTGATTTCCTCGGCATCGGCATGGTTGCGCAGGAGCGCCATCGCGGCCGCAAAAATGCGCGTCTTGTGGCGGTTCATGATCTCCCCGAATGCAGCCTCTTCTCCGCCGTTGAATCGCCGCACAAGGTCGGCATCTAGCATGGCTTCGGTGTTCATTCAGACCCTAACATACCTATCTTCATGCCAGCTTATGGCACGCCATCATAACAAATTGGCTTTAAATAGGTTATATCTTATCTGTCACAATTGGGGTTCGCGGATCCATGAAAAATCGTGCAATCTGCAATCGAAATCGGGTCCAAACAGGGCATTCGGCACGGAGCCTGCATGTCGATTTCGAGTTACGATACTGCGACGTCCGATTTCTCCTAACTTCGATGCTTGACTGAGGTGAGGGTCGACGATGTGGCTATCGGCTTAGATTAACGTTCGATTAACGATCATAGGGCTCCCGCACCTACGGGCGCCCTAGGAAAACAGGTCCAAGCTTACACCTATGAATATGAAGATCCGTTCCACTCGATGGATTTGGTCCGGGGTTCTCGCCCTGGTTCTGACGACCGCAACCATGTTTGGCCAGGGCGTCACGACGTCCGGCATCTCCGGTTTCGTGACCGACAAAGGCGGCGCTCCGATTGCCGGGGCCAAAGTCGTGGCGACTCATATTCCCACGGGCACTCGTTACCACGCCGTCTCCAACAGCACCGGCACCTACGCCATCGACGGCCTCCGTCCCGGCGGCCCGTACGCCGTCGAGGCGATCGCGCCAGACGGCACGACGGCCGAGGATACCGGCCTCTATGTCGACGTCGGTTCGAATCTGAGCGAGAACCTTAAGCCGGGCTCCGAGGTCGTTACCCTAGCTGCCGTAAAAGTCGAAGACACGCGCGACACCAAGTTCGACTCAAGCTCAATGGGCACCTCCATGGCGTTCGCCGCCGCGGATATCGCCTCGGTCAACAGCGTGCGCCAGGACATTCAGGATATCGAGAATCTCGATCCCCGCACGAATCTGCAGCAGAGCGCCAACGGCGACGCCAACTATACGCTGAGCGTCCAGGGGCAGAACCCCCGCGAGAATCTGGTGCTGGTCGACGGTGTGTCGGCCTCCGACAACTTCGGCCTCAATTCCAACGGCTACGCCGGTCTTCGCAATCCGCTCCCCTTGGACTGGATCGAATCGTTCTCCTTCGACCTCAACGCCTATGACGTCGCCTACAGCGGCTTTGTCGGCGCGGTTGCCGACGCGACCCTGAAGTCCGGGACCAACCAGCTTCACGGAGACTTCTACGAGTACTACACCGGCACGAACTTCCGCGGCCCTGACCCGCTCCCCAACCCGCTCGGCGCTCACGAGTCGATACAAGCCCACACGACCGGCGCCACCCTGGGCGGCCCTATCATCAAGAATAAGCTCTTCTTCTTCTTCGGCTACGAGGCATTCCGGCAAGTCGCCGCCCCGTCCCCCCCGAATTTCAATCCGTTCGATACCGCCGCTGACACTGCGACGATTAACCAGATCCTCGCCGTTGCCAAAACCGAAGGTTACGTTCAGCCGGGCACCTTCACGCCGTCGGCCCATACCTGGCAGCAGAACTTTGTGGGCAAGATCGACTGGAACATCTCGGACAACCACAAGTTCGACTTCACGTTCCGCCACAACGACGGTCGCAGCCCGCTTGAGTACAACTACACCTCGAGCTTCGAGACTTCGCTCAGCGGTTCCTGGTATGACTCCCACCGCGTCGACCAATCCTACACGGCCAAGGTCAATAGCGACTGGAATTACGTCCTTCCGGGTCTGACGACCGAGTTGGAAGGTACTTTCCGCATGTACAACGGCACTGCGATTCCCGAGGGCACACTTTGGCCGGCGGTCACAATCATCCTGGGAAACTTTGGTGCTTACCAGACTGGCGCCGCCCCGACTGAACTGTTCCTTGGTACGTCTGCCAGCTATCAGGACAACAACCTCCACACGCAGGAAGTTGAAGAGCATCTCTTCGCCGAGTACGCCGCCGGAACGCACACGTTCAAGTTCGGTGCCGCCTTCGACCGCATGCAGCTCACGAACACCTTCATTCAGAACACCCTTGGCTCGTACACGTTCTCGAACATCCAGGACTTCCTGAATGCGACGCCGACCGGCGCGACGAAGACTGTCGCCTCGCCTGGCTTCACGCTCACTCAGTCGATCGCGCATTTCTGGCAGCTCAACATCGCTCCTTCGCTCCAGGATACCTGGAAGCCAAATGAGCACCTCACGCTGCTCGGCGGTATCCGCCTCGACTATCCGTATATGGATCAGCTGCCGCCGCTCAGCACGGTCTTCCTAAACTCGGCAGGATTCCCCAACACCCAGACGATCAGTGGCCATTACATCATTTCGCCTCGCTTTGGTTTCAACTGGGACGTCTCTAAGGACCAGACCACGCAGATCCACGGCGGCGCCGGCCTCTTCGTGGCCTCCCCCCCGTATGTGTGGCTCGAAAATTCGTTCAACAACGCGGGTCTGACGACTTCAGCGTCTGTGAACAACAGCGCTAAGATCATCCCGGGCTACACCTTTGCGGGCGCCAATACCGGCCCTGTTCCGGCTGCCGCGGGTGCACCTTCGCAGAACATCGATTACCTTGCGCACGATTTCCAGGATCCAGCCAACTGGAAGGAAAATATCGCGATCGACCACAAGCTGCCCTTCGGAAACATCACGGTCACGGCCGAAGCCGACTTCAGCCAGGTGGAGAAGGACGTGTACTATACGTCAAACAACCTGAAGCTGGCGACCAGCGGTCCGGCGGTCATGCCAGACGGCGCGATTCGCTACGCTGGAAATATCACCCCGTCGAACGTGGGCACCGCCTACTTCGTCCCCGGGTACACGACCAGCAACTTCTACACGAGCGTCTCGAGCCAGGCATCGGCGGTGTTGGAGAACAATCCGAAGCTCGCGCAGGTCCTTGAGCTGAACAACACCGACAAGGGTGGTGGGCAGGAGTACACGCTTGAGATCCAGCGCAAGATGAAGGACACCTGGGGCTGGAGCCTCGCCTACACGCGCACGCATGCCACGCAGGTGGCTGAGCTCGGTGGCACGACCGCCTCAGGCGGCACGACCAGCCCGTTCGTCAACCCGAACGACAACCGCGCCTACCGCTCGGAGTACGCCATTCCGGACAAGTTCATCGTGACCTTGGACAAGCAGTTTAACTTCTTCAAGAAGCACCACGCGGAAACGACCGTGACCGCTCAGTTCATCGCTCAGAGCGGGCAGCCCTACAGCTTCATTTTCAAGGGTGATGCCGACGGTTCGGGCAACAACAACCAGCTCTTCTACGTGCCGTCGGGTCCGAATGACCCGAAGGTATCGTGGATCAGCGCCGCGGAAGAGAACAACTTCTTCAACGTCTGGCTGCCTACCCATCCGGCCCTTGAAAAGTACATGGGCGAGATTGCCCCCCGCAACGCCTTCGCCGGCGCCTGGCAGCATACGCTTAACATCAGTGTCACCCAGTCGGTTCCGATTTGGCGCGACATTGACGTCAAGCTGTTCGCAACGATGGTCAACTTCGCAAACCTCCTGAATAAGAAGTGGGGCATCGTTGAAAACTATGGCCAGTACAACGCTCCCTACGGTGAGCAGACTGTTGCGGGAACGGGGTACAATGCGGCGACAGGTCAGTACTTGTATACCTTCAATCCGGGCACCCTCGGTGCGCCGCAGCTCTTCTCGGACATGTCCCGCTGGGTCCTACAGGTCGGCGTGAAGCTCGAATTCTAATCGAGCTCGGATACTCAGCTTCGAGCCGCCGCGCTTTCGGGCGCGGCGGCTCTTTTTTTTGTTTCTAACGATAAGGATCAATTTTCTCTCGCAAGGTGAGCAGGCTTTTCCTCTGGCTCAGGCTGTCCCTGGGGAATTGAAAGGCTCGCTTCTTTTGGGACCTAAATGTTACAAATTCGCCCGCAGCATTGATATGCGCAAGAATCAAGACGGCGGGTCAAATCGTGCATCCTCGGGTCGTGGCGTCCTCCTCCTGGGCGCCGTGTCCCTGGTGCTTGGTTCCCTGGCCGCTTACCTTGGAAGTTACCGGGGGCCGTTTCTCTACGATGATCGCGGATCGGTAATCGACAATCCGACCATCCGTCAGTGGTCAACCGCGTTTCGACCGTTGGCATCAGGGTGGCCCGTGAGCGGTCGACCTATTCTCAATGCGAGCTTTGCGGCAAATTATACGTTTTCCGGACTCGGAACGCATGGGTACCACGTGACCAATTGGTTGATTCACGTCGGCGCAGGTTTGCTCCTCTTCGGCCTCTGCCGGCGGATCCTTTTGCGCGTGCCCTCGTTGGCAGCGTCCGCAACGGGCATTGCGTGGGCCACGGCGGTGTTCTGGACGCTGAGTCCCCTCCAGACCGAGTCGGTCACCTACATCAGCCAACGGGCCGAATCGCTCATGGGGTTATGCTACCTGGGATGCCTCTACGCCTTTATCCGGGCCTACGGGAGTGAGGCCACCTCGCTCGGTTGGGCCACGGTGTCGGTGGTGGCGTGTTTTGTCGGCATGGGTTGCAAGGAGGTGATGGTGACGGCGCCCGTGGTCGTCTTCGTCTGCGACCGCGTCTTCGTGGCGGGTGGCTGGAAGGCAGCCCTTGCCGCGCGACGTGGGTACTATGCCGCATTGGGCATTTCATGGGTCCTGTTGGGCGTCTTGATGCTGAGGACGGGACTGCGCGGCGGGACCGTTGGCTTCGGTTCCGGAATAGCATGGTGGGCCTATGCGATCACTCAGTTCCGCGCAATTGCGACTTACCTGCAGCTTTCGTTTTGGCCGAGTCCGTTACTCTTTAGCTACGGCCTCACCCTCGGAGGTCCGTTCTGGCGGCTGATAATCGATGCCATGCTTGTGCTCGGCTTAGTCGGCATCTCCGTGGTGGGAGCCGTGAGGGGGTCGAAGCTCGGATTTTTGGGAGTGTGGTATTTCGGGATCCTCGCCCCAACCTCCTCAATCGTGCCGGTCTCAACCGAGCTGATGGCGGAGCATCGGGTATACCTTTCTCTGGCGGCAGTTTCCTGTCTGGTGGCGATCACGGGCCACGCTCTGCTGAGCCGACTTAGCAGAGCGGTCGGCGGAGGAGCGCGACTGATAACAATTCTCGGGGTGGGAGCCTCGGTCGCTGTCGCGGCCACGGAGATCGGAGCGACGCGGTCGCGCAATAAAGTCTATTCGAGTGTCTATGCACTGTGGGCGGACACCGTGGCCAAGTCACCGGATGATGCCGGCGCCCGGAATAACCTGGGCAACGCCCTAATTGAAGCTGGGCGATCCGACGAAGCGATCGAGCAGTTCCGGGCGGCTTCTCGGCTTTCTCCGGGATACAGCGATCCCCACCTCAATCTGGGCAACGTGCTGACCCGGATGGGCCGCGACGCCGATGCGGTCTCTGAATACCGACTGGCGCTGCCGGGAAACCCGAGCAACGCAAACGTGCTGTACAATCTGGGCCAGGCACTCCGAAAGACGGGTGATTTGGCGGGTGCAACTGAGGCCTTCGGCCGGGCGCTTAACGGACGCAGCGAGTCGGCTGTCGTATGGTACGACCTGGGCAACGCCTTCATGGACGAGGGGCAGTCGGACCATGCTCTTGCCGCGTTCGGAAGGGCTCTGGCCCTGCGTCCGGACTACCCGGACGCCTTGCTCAATCATGCCGGACTCCTGGCCCAGAACGGCCAAGGCGGCGAGGCGATCCGGGAGTTTCAGCGGCTCGTGAACCTGGAGCCGGATGCGCCGGACGTTCACAACGATCTCGGGACTCTCCTCGCGCAGTCCGGCGACCTTGCTGGGGCGAAGCGGGAGTTTAGGGAGGCGATCCGGCTGAAGCCGGACTATGCCGAAGCTAGGAACAACCTGGAACGGGCGGAGGCGATTGGAGCCCAGCATTCGCCATGACCGCGACCGTTCCCGGTACCCGACTCGGCTCTGCCGGGATTGCCCTTGCAATCGCAATCGCATCGTTTGCTGCCTATTGGCCCGCGATTCACGGAGGCTGGCTGTGGGACGACCGACTTGAGATCGTTGACAATGTGAACGTCCACGCGGCCTCTGGCTGGTGGCGCTGCTGGGTCGCCCCGGAAGGGATGGACTACTTTCCAATCAAGGGAATGGCTCAATGGGCCGAATGGCACCTTTGGGGAAACCTAACTACCGGCTATCATTTGGCGAACGTGGCGTTGCATCTCATCGCATCGCTTCTTGCTTGGAGACTTTTTACCCGGCTTGGGATTGCTTTCGGATGGGTGGGGGGTGCGGTCGTGGCGCTTCACCCGCTGGCCGTCGAGTCGGTCGCGTGGATTGCCGAGTTCAAGAACGAGCTTTGCCTTGTATTCCTTCTGATGGCGGCCAACGGCTATATCGCTTCGGAGCGGGGCGGCACCAAACGGTCCTATGTGCTCGCCTTAACGGCCTTCGTCCTGGCGCTCCTTAGCAAGAGTACGGTGGTGATGTTCCCGGTAGTTTGCCTGTGCTACGATCTGTGGGCAAAGCGGCGAATTGTCTGGCGGGATCTGCTCCGTGCCGCCCCCTTTTTTCTGGCGTCCCTTTTGCTCGGCCTCGTTACGGTCGCCTTCCAGTCCAGGAGGGCGATCGGTCTGGCTGGTCCGATGCCCGGACTGCATGACCGGGTGGGGCAGGCGGGTTGGAGCCTCCTAGCGTACCTGGGGCATGCGGTGCTTCCATGGCACCTGACTCCGATCTATTTGCCGATTGCCGCCGATTTGCCGGTGATTGTCCCGTGGGTGCTGCTTTGCCTAATCGCCGTGGCTTTGTGGATCGCCGGCGGCGTGTGGCGCCGCCACGGGCTAATGGCCCTGGCGGTCTTCTCGGCGCTCCTCGCGCCGATCCTAGGAATTTTGCCGATGTCATACTTGCGGGTGGCACCCCGTGCCGATCATCTTGCCTACATTGGCCTCATTCCGTTGGGGGCGCTGGCGGCGGGAATTGCGGGGCGAATGGCGAGCCTGGAGCGGCGGCTCGGGGCCGTCGCGATCGGCTGCATTCTGATCGGCTGTTTCGTGGGAACTCGATCACAGGCGGCGATTTTTTCCAGTCCGCGTGCGCTCTGGTCGGCGGCGACCGAGCGCTCTCCACGTTCCTGGCTGGCAGCGGCCAACCTCGGCAAGGAGGCGCTAGACGAGAGGCAATTCCGGGAGGCGGCGTCCCTGCTTGACCGCGCCGAGGCGCTCCGGCCTGACTCAGCGGAAGTCAGACTTGATCGCGGCAACGCCTACAAACAGCTTGGCCAGCCAGGCGTTGCCGACGCCGAATATAGAAAGGCGATGGCGCTCGACCCCTCATTTCCCGGGGCCTACTACGATCTCGGGGTTCTCTTGCTTGAGCGGGGTGACGCGGTGGGCGCCTCGGAGGCCCTGAAGGAGGCGTTGCATCTCGACGCGAACGATGCGGCCGCGCACAACGATTTCGGGCTAGCCTTAAACCGAATGGGGGATGTTCGGCAGGCAAGTTTGGAGTTCAGCGAGGCCATCCGGCTGGACCCGGCCAACAAGGAGGCCCACCTCAACTTGGGAAACCTCCTCGCAAGAGAGGGAAAGCCGGCTGCTGCAATTACCCAATACCGGCTCGCGCTAGCAATTGACCCAACATACGCGGCGGCCAGGGCGAATCTGGCGGAGGTCCTGCGGGCGTATGGCCGACCCCTTCCGGAAAATGGAGCTCCCGTTTCGAGACCGTGACTGATCGTCGCTCCAGCACGCCGCCGTTGCCCATGGGTTGGGGCGCCCGGTGTTTCCAATTCGCTGTGATTTACCTTGGGCTAGTCGCGGTCTATTGGCCGGCTTTGAAGGGTCGGCTGCTCTGGAACGACCCGGACTACGTCACGAAACCGGAGCTGCAGGCGCTTCATGGACTGTCCCGAATCTGGTTCGAGCCCGGGGCGACCGAGCAATACTATCCGCTGCTTCATTCCGTCTTTTGGCTCGAACACCGTCTGTGGGGAGAGACCGCCCTGGGCTATCACCTCGTCACATTGGCGTGGCACGCGCTCTCCTGTGTCCTCTTCGGCCTAGTTCTTGAATCGCTCGTCCGCCGATCCGAAGGGAATGGCGGGTGCGGTTTCCCCCAGAAGGCCGTTGGTCTGGCTGTGGCGCTCTTTGCCTTCCATCCGGTATGCGTCGAGTCCGTTGCGTGGATTTCGGAACAGAAAAACACCCTCTCTCTCGTATTTTCCCTTGGCGCCGTTCTGGCCTACCTGCGTTACGAGGCTCGTCCGACGGGTGGAAAGTACGCGTTCGCCACGGTCCTGTTCGGGTGCGCGGTATTGAGCAAGAGCCTGACGGCGGCGATCGCCCCGGCCTTGATGGTGATCGCCTGGTGGCGTCGAGGACGCTTGGAGTGGCGACGGGATATCGTCCCCCTCCTTCCTTGGTGCGCCGCCGGCGCGGCAATCGGTCTTTTTACCGCCTGGGATGAACGGCATTTTGGCGGCGCTGAAGGCGTCCACTTTGGCCTCACAAACGCCGGACGATTGATCGTAGCAGGAAGGGTGGTGTGGTTCTATCTCGGCAAACTCGTATGGCCGCACCCGCTCATCTTCTTCTATGAGCGTTGGGCGGTTGATCCGGGGGCGCCGAGCCAATACTTCGGCCTCTTGGGAACGGTCGCGGCGACGCTTTTCCTCCTTGTGGTCGCCAAGCGATGGCGCGGTCCCTTGGCCGTTTGGCTGTTATTTGTTGGCACGCTCTTCCCGGTGATGGGCTTTCTGAACGTCTACGCATTCGCGTTCTCCTTTGTGGCCGATCATTGGCAATACCTTCCGATGCTGCCGGTGATCGCGGGCATTGCTGCCTTGGCAACCTTGGGCCTGAGTCAACTAAATCGCTACACTTCAGGAGCTGTTCAGGGGCTGGTGATTTGCCTCTTGGCAATCCTTTCATGGCGTCAAGCCCACCAATACACGGACGTCGAGACGCTTTACCGCAAGACCCTCGAGCTCAATCCTGCCGCGTGGCTCGCCCACGCCAACGTGGGGACCCTCGAACTCGACGCAGGCCATCCGGAACGGGCGGCACCCGAATTTTCCGCGGCGCTTAGGCTCGTCCCGTCCTATCCCGAGCTCCACGCAAATCTCGCTGACGCGTATGTCCTCCTCAATCGCTACCCAGAGGCCATTGCAGAGTATGAGGAAGCCATCGCCCTGCGTCCGGATTACGCCGTGGCGCAGGTGAACCTCGCCCGGGCGTTGGTTGTTACTGGGAAGGCGCCAGAGGCTATCCCTCATTATCTCGAGGCCCTCAAATACCAGCCCAACCATGCCGATTGGCATTTGGGACTTGGGGTCGCGTACGGTGAGGCGGGCGATCTGGTCAGGGCCCTGGAGCATGATCGGGCGGCAATCGAACTCGACGCGGGGTTCGCAGAGGCGCACAACAACGAGGCGACGATCCTCGCGACGCTAGGACGGGTCGACGAATCCCTGGAGGAGCTGCGGACGGCCCTCCGGCTCCGGCCGGACTACGGTGAAGCCAAGAAAAACCTCGCCGCGATCCTTGAGCGCACCGCTAGCGAGGAGGCTAATCGGGGCGACTATGCGCATGCCATCGCAGGATACCGCGAGGCGGTCGCGGTGGAGCCCGACGATGCGGACGCGAGGGCCGACCTCGGGCTTGCGTTGGCGATGACGGGGCGAGTGGCCGAAGCGTTGACGGAACTGACCGAGACCGTGCGTTTGGCGCCCCGGTCGGCGAGGGCGCATGCCTATCGGGGCTTCGCCCTGGCCGGCGCAGGTCGATATGCCGAGGCCTTGCGGGAGTACGATGCGTCCCTCGCCCTGGCGCCCGGCGACGAAGACGTCCTCTTCCAAAGAGCTCAGGCGCTGAGGGCGCTGGGCGCGCACCGCTGAGCGCCATGGTGGCTACGGAGGTCCTCTTGCCATGACGGCTCCCGACCCGCAAGCTGCGGCGATGTCAATTCCTGATGCCCGCGCGCCGCGTCTGGGCGCCGAGACTCCATCCAGGGCCTTATGGGAGGCGGTGGACGCTTGCAGGACGGCGCTTTCCCAGCTTGGCCAGCTTGCAGAGGCTCGAAGCGAACATCTGACGGCCGAAAAGCTCCGGTCGGCTTCCTGACCCATGAGATCTTCGCTTATTCCGTGGCTTAAGGGCCTCGTCCTTGCGGGTCTGGGCCTCTGGGTATTCTCGCCCGCGTGGACGGGAGGGTGGGTCTGGGATGACACGGCCGAAATCCTCCGAAACGGCCCGATCCGATCGTCCTGGCATGCGATCGGGGGAATGTGGACCGCGCCCTCGGGAGCCGACTACTTTCCGCTGAAAGAAACAGTGCAGTGGATCGAGTGGCATCTGTGGGGTGACGCTGCGGTGGGATACCATCTCGTGAGCCTTTCTCTGCACCTGCTAAGTGCCTTCCTCTTCTGGAGGCTCCTCGTGGGGCTAAGGGTGCCGTTCGCCTGGACGGCCGCCGTCTTCTTTACCGTGCACCCGATGGTGGTCGAGTCGGTCGCATGGATCGCTGAGCTAAAGAATACGCTTTCGCTACCCTTTCTTCTCGTCGCGGCGCTCGCCTACATGGCCTCCGACGAAAGGCGGGACCGGCCAAACGGTGCTTGGAAGGGAGTGTATGCTCTTTCGCTGCTCGCCTTTCTTGCGTCGATACTCGCGAAGAGTTCCGGAGTCATGTTCCCGTTCGTGATTCTTATCTATGGGTGGTTCCGCCACGGTCGTATCACGCCGCGGGCGATCCTCGCCACCGTCCCATTCGCGGCGATGTCTGGAGCGGTGGGCGTTGCGACGATTTGGTTTCAGGAGCACCGGGCAATCTCGGGTGTCGTGGCGCCGATGGGGGGCGTTGGCGAGCGGCTGGCGATTGCCGGGCACGCGCTCGTATTCTATTTCGTCAAGGCGATCCTACCCTGGCCGATCAGTCCCGTCTATCCGGGCTGGAAGGTGGGTGTTTCGTTCCTCTCAGACGCCTGGCCATGGCTCGCGATCTTGGCCGTCGGTGTCCTGCTGTGGAGTTGCCGGGCCGGGTGGGGCAGGGGAGCAATTCTGGCATCGGGATGGTTCGTCCTGAATCTTGTGCCCGTCCTTGGTTTCATTCGGATGTCCTTCGCGCGCCTCTCGCCCGTTTCCGACCATTTTGCCTATATCGCCTTGCTTGGCCTGGTCGGGGGGCTTGCCGGAGCCCTCGGGTGCCTGACGCAGGCGCTAGGTCAAAGGGGTCCCCGTTTGGCCTTGGGCTGTGCGGTGGCTCTTATCCTCGGCGTTTTCGCTTGGGAGAGTCGCGAGCTTTCAGCGAACTATCGCGATGACCGGACCTTCTGGACATTTGCCAGTCGGCAGAACCCGGAAGCCTGGGCTCCGCGCAACAACCTGGGGTTGATTGATCTTGCTGCCGGACGGTTTCCCGAGGCGGCAGCGCAGTTCGAGGCTGTGCTCCGTTCCGGTGAACAGCAGGCCGAAGTCTTCAATAACCTGGGGACCACCTATACCCGTCTGGAGCGCTACGATGAGGCGGCTGCCGAGTTCGAGGCGGCTCTCCGATTGCAGCCCGGCTATCCCGTGGCTGAGGCCAACCTTGGCAACGTGCTTGCCCAGATCCGCCAGTATGACCAAGCGGTCGCGCACTACCGACGCAGCCTGGAACTCAAACCGGACGTGGCCGATGTGCATACCCGCCTTGGAATGGCCTATTTGCTCACGGACCACCCGAATGAGGCGGCGCCTGAGTTTGCCGAGGCGATCCGCCTTGATCCGAGTGCGGCCGAACCGCGCTATCGGTTGGCGACGCTCCTCGCCAATGCCGGCCAGCTCGCCGAGGCCATCGCCCGGTTCCAAGAAACTATCGCCATTGATTCCACGCGAGGGGATGCCTATGCGGGCCTCGGCTTGGCGCTGACGCTCTCGCAGCGAGCGCGGGAGGCATTGGAGCCGCTTCGGCGGGCGGTGGCCCTTCAGCCGCAGAGCGCAGAGGCAAGGGCCTACCTGGGCTTTGCGCTTTTCCGGTTGGGAAGCCTGTCCGAAGCGATCGATGCGTACCGCTCCGCCATCAAGATAAGCGGAGACAATCCGGATATCTGGTTCAACTTGGCTGACGCCCTGCGTTCGGCCGGACGTGTCGACGAGGCGCAGCAAGCGACGGCGGAGGCGGAACGCCTTAAACGCGGACACTGAGGGCGAGCCATGAAACCGTCGTCGCCTTCCTCCTCCCAAACGTCTCCGGCCACGCGATGGCTGCCGTGGGCTGCGGCTCTTGCGGTCTTCCTTGCGACGCTCGCTGCTTACTCACCCATGTTTCGGGCCGGGTTCATCTGGGACGACGACGGCCATGTGACGCCACCCGCGTTGCAGGGTCTTTCCGGTCTTGGTAGAATTTGGACGCATCTTGGCGCGACGCAGCAGTACTACCCGGTCCTGCACACAGCCTTCTGGCTGGAACACCGGGCATGGGGCGACGGCCCCGGGCCCTACCATGTGGCCAATATCTTAGCGCACTCGGTTGCCGCGTGTCTGCTTGCGCTCCTTGTCGAAACCCTCCTCGCGATCGAGCCGGCGGGTGCTTTCCGGGAGGCCCGGAGTCGGTGGCTAGCCGCCTGGGGCACGGCGGTCCTGTTTGCGCTCCACCCCATGGGCGTCGAGTCCGTGGCCTGGATCTCGGAGCAGAAGAACACGCTCTCGGCCGTATTCGCCTTCGGCTCGGCCTTGGTCTATCTCCGAAGCGGTCGTTCCGGCCGAGGCTGGGGGTATGCCGCGGCTTCCCTTTTGTTTGCCGCAGCGATCCTGACAAAGTCGGTGACGGCGACCCTCCCGGCCGTGGTACTTGTGCTTCTTTGGTGGAGAGAAGGTCGATTGGCGAGGCGCGACATCGCGCGCCTGCTTCCCTGGCTCCTCGTTGGCGCCGTGATGGGAAGTGTGACGGCTTGGGTGGAGCGCACTTACATTGGGGCCAACGGTGCCTCATTCACGCTGAGTGCCGCCTCGAGGGTGGCCCTCGCCGGCCGAATTGCATGGTTCTATGCGAAAACATGGGCTTGGCCTCGAGACCTGCTTTTCGTGTACCCGCGATGGCAAATGGAGGGTGTGCTCCGGGAATGGATCGCAACGGCGGGTGTCCTTGGGGTTATTGGACTCGGCTTAGCGTGGCGCCGACGAAACCGCGGTCCGCTTGCGGCAACGCTGCTCTTCCTGGGAATCCTCTTTCCGGCGCTGGGGTTCATCAACGTCTATCCGTTTGTCTTCTCCTATGTGGCGGACCATTTCGCATATTTGGCGACTGCCGTTCTCGACGCCGCCCTGGCAATCGGGGCTGCCACCTGGATGCTTCGCGGGAATCGGCCACTCCCAGCCGTCTACGCAGGCGTGTTTGCGGCGATTGCGGCGGCGTGCGCGGTTGCGACTTACCGCGATACAAAACCTTACGTTTCTGCAGAAACACTCTATCGGCGGACCCTGGTTGGAAATCCGGATGCGTGGCTAGCCCAAGGGAACCTCGGCACAATCCTTCTTGACCAAGGCGCGATCCCGGAGGCCATTGACCACCTGAAGCAGGCGAGGGCGCTAAATCCGCTTTATCCGGAGCCGGCCAATAATCTCGCGAATGCGTATTCGCACCTGCGCGACTGGGAGAGTGCCTTGCCGCTGTACGCCGAGGCTGTCCGCCTCAGGCCGACGTATGTTGACGCCTATCTCAACTGGGGCAACGCGCTGAGCGAAATGGGTCGCTATGCGGAGGCCGTCGAGCGCTACCGCTCAGCATTGGCCCTGCGTCCTGACCTAGCCATCGGCTACTACCAACTCGGAAACGCGTACGGAAACGGCGGAGACCTGGAGTTGGCGATCAAGGCCTACGCGCGAGCGGCCACGCTCAATCCTGCTTACCCTGAAGCCGAGGCCAATTGGGGTCTCGCGCTCGCACAAAAGGGCCAGGTAAGCGAGGCGCTGGAGCATCTTCTGCGGGCGGTTGCCCTCAATGATAAATATGGTCAAGCACATGCCTATCTGGGCTTTGCGTATACAAAAGTGGGTCGTTATCCCGAGGCGATCGAGCAGTATCGCCGGGCCCTGGCCGTGAATCACAACGACGCCGAAGTGCATTTCCAACTTGCGCTCGCGCTGCGCGCGATCGGCCGGACGGCTGAAGCCCTGGCCGAGTTTTCCGAGGCCCGTCGACTCGAGGCCCCACACTAGGCCCATGCCTCCGCTTCCCACCATTGTTCACCTCGACGCCGACGCGTTCTTCGTGTCCTGCGAGCAGGCGCGCGACCCGTCGCTCGTGGGGAAGAAATGCGCGGTGGGCGGCGGGGACCGAGGCATCATCTCCTCGGCCAGCTATGAAGCGAGGGCCTGCGGCGTGTATACGCCGATGCCCACCGCCCGTGCCCTGCGGGTATGCCCAGAGCTGATCATGATTCCCCACACCTCGGGCCTCTACGGGGAGGTTTCGCGGCGCATGTTTGACCTTTGCGAGACGATGACTCCCGACGTGCAGCGCAACTCGATCGACGAGGGCTATCTGGACCTAGGACCCTGCCGCTACCCGAGCGGCGAGGCCGTGGAGCAGGCGGTGCGCGGCCTTCAGCGGAAAATATGGGACGAACTCAAGATCCCGGTCTCCATGGGCATCGCAGCGAACAAGCTCGTAGCTCAGATCGCCTCCAAGCTGAGAAAACCCAGGGGATTTGTGGTGGTGGCTCCCGGAGAGGAGGCTGCCTTCCTGGCCCCCCTGTCCGTTGGGCGCCTTCCCGGGATTGGAGCGAAGACCGAGGCCGCTCTCGGGAAGGCGGGCATCCGAGAGGTCTGCGACCTCCTGGCGAGGGGCGAAGGTGAACTGGCGTCCCTCTTCGGGCAGGATTGGCGCAGTGTCGTTGCCCGGGCCCGGGGAATCGACGACAGCTCGGTCGAGGTCGAGCAGGACGACGCGAAGAGCTATTCAAAGCAGGAAACCTTTTCCACCGACACGAGCGACTTCGCAGCCGTTGAGCAGGTCGCAAAGCGCATGATCGACGAGCTCATGCCCAAGATCCGCGCCGACGGGGTCAAGGTCAGGACGATGACCGTCAAGGTAAGGTATCCAGATTTCTCACACGAATCACATGGGCAGAGCCTCGAGGCGCCCGCCGACATCGAGGCACCTTTCTATCCGCTCGTGACGCCGCTGCTCAGGGCGGCATGGTCAAAGCGCAGACCGCTCAGACTGGTGAGCGTGCGCCTCTCGGGAGTGGATGGCGGCCCGGCCCAGCTTGAGATGTTCGCGGAGAACGACGAAAGGCGTAGGAAGCTTGCGGGGGTCATGGATCGGCTGAACCGAGGGGGCAGGGACTCGGTCGTCGTGCACGGTCACCAGCTGGGTAAGGGCCTCGGGCGTAATCATTGAACTGATACACGGCTCGGCCGGTGCGGTGCGGGAGAACCGAGCGGATCGGGGAGGGGGCCTGTAGCCCTTGGCGGGAAAACGGGGGTTTTATCGGTCAACCCAAAATATAGGAGAAATTTAACAAAATATGCGCATAAACCTATTGACGGCCTAATCTCGAAGCTCAATAGGTTGTGGCCGTTCGGCCCCGCGACCACATCCTGTAGTGGTCAACAACGCGTTAATAAGATCCAGCAACTTTGTATCGCCTGGGCTTATTATGCGTAGGAAATAGCCCTTCGTTCCACTTTTTCCCTTCTTTCCTTCCCGTCAGCAGTCATGCAGAAAATCTTCCAGGTAGGCACCAAAACCTTCGTCCTTGATCAAGCTAAGGCGGAGGCCGCATTTGCAGCTAAGCGCGTGATCAATGGCCGGGAGACGATGACCTTCAACCTGTTGCCGTTGAAGTACCAGTGGTCCTACGACCTCTATCGGACGATGAAGGCCAACCATTGGGAGCCTGAGGACATCCCGATGGGCAAGGACATCGAGCAATGGCGGGATGTGAAGGCCGTTTCGGATGTCGAGCGCTGGATCATCCGCATGGGAATCGGGTATTTCTCGGCCGCAGAAGGCATTGTGGGAGACAACATCCAGCACGTGGTCCGTGAGCTGGTGACCGCCCCCGAGCTCAAGCTCGTCCTGGGGCGCCACGCCCATGAGGAGAATATCCACGCCGATTCGCTGCTGTACATGATCGCCTCCCTGGGCATCAACCCGCACGAGTGCGAGGCCATGTTCGAGGATGTCCCGACCATTGTCCGCAAGAATGAATTCGTGACCAAGATCTCGCGTGACCTACGCAGGGACATTGACCTCAACAAGATAGAGAACAAGCGCCTCTTAGCATCGAACATCTTTGTCTTCGGTCAGTGCATGGAGGGAACCCAGTTCTACGGGCTCTTCGGGATGATCCTCTCGCTTTATCGCCAGAACAAGTTCCCGGGAATCGGCCAGATGTTCCGCTACACGCTTCGGGACGAGTCGAACCACATCGAGGTGTTTCGTAATCTGTTCATGGACCTGGTTGAAGAGAATCGGGAAATCTGGACCGACGAGTACAAGGAAGAGCTTCGAGGCCTGATGCGCGAGGCCGTCACGCTTGAGAAGGAATTCATCCGCGACTGCCTGCCCGTCAATGCGGTGGGGCTACGCCTGGAGGACTTCCAAACCTACATTGACTACATCGCGGATCGTCGCCTCGAGGGCTGCGGTCTGGCGCCGCTCTCGGGCGGCATCAAGAATCCCTTGCCGTGGCTTGCCGAGATGATGGACATCGCGAAGGAGCAAAACTTCTTCGAGGGCAGAGTTACTGAGTACCAGAAATCATCGTCACTGAAAGTCGCATCAGACGACGAGCTCTGATCAACGAGCCGTCCGAATCGAGTCCCTAAAACCGACCGCCCTTTCATCGTTTCAGTGGCCCTTAAACTGCCGTCTTCGGCGCGTGGGTACCTTATCGCCCCATTTCAATCATAGCTATTGCAACTCTCTTATCATTAGGAATCTAGACAATGAATAACACACCTTTGGCACACGATCTGGCCCTCAAGCGAACGGTCCATGCCCCCATCGAACTAAAACCCATCTACGCCTGGCGCGACGTGATTCTGGCCGTCGAGATCAACCTGCCCCCGATCGTGCTGCTCTGCCCGCACGGCGAGGAGCGCTTCGACATGGCCGAGGTGGCCGACACCTTGGGCAAGGCGCTCACCAATGTGCTCATTTCCCAGGGTGAGAAGGACATATTCACGGAGAAAAACAGGGCCTGGGTGGCCCAGATCTGCCGGGAGCTCGGCGGGAATTTGACCGAAATGTCACGGAAGCAGAATCCCCTGCGCCTGACCCTCAACTCCCTGTACGAGCTGATCGAGAAGACGCTGGTCGACAACAACGCCTACATGGTGGCGAAGAGCCTCCTATTGAACCGCTCCCGGAAGCTTTCGGTGAGCCGCGAGTCGGCGGCGCAGAGCGCCGTGCGCGTCATCCGCCGCAACAGCCAGGTGGTGCCGTGGAACGATCACAAGGTCGAGATTGCCGTCCGCAAGACCTTCCTCTCCCTGGCCCGTGACTCGGCTCCTGCGGTCGCCATCTCCAAGGCTGTGTCAGAACGGGTTAACGCCTCAAACCAGGCCTTTGTCAGGATCGAGGAAGTCCAGGACATGGTGCAGGAGGAACTCATGAAGGCGGGCCACTACAAGGTGGCCGAGGCCTACATTCTATTCCGGGCCGAGCGTGCGGCGGCGAGGGACCGTGGCGAGACCGAGACGCCGGCGGCGGCCACGGAGAGCACGGCCTCCGGGCAAGAAACCCTTGTGGTCGTCAAGAAGTCCAATGGCGAGACGGTCCTCTGGGAGGGCGCGGACCTCCGCAAGAGGATCGAGTTCGCCATGACGGGCCTGGACCTCTGCCTCTCGAGCGACGAGATCGAGGTCGAGCTCCGCCGCGCGGTCTACGACCAGATCTCCCAAAAGGACCTGGACGCCACGATCATCCTCAACTCCAAGACCCTGATCGAGCGGGATGCCGATTTCGCGAAATTTGCCGGGCGTATCCAGCTGACCTACATCTACGAGGAGGTGCTCGGGTGGGACATCATGAGGGATGGCATCGCCAAGCTTAAGGAATGCCACCAGAAGGCCTTCAGGAAGTATGTCGAGCACGGGATCGCGATCAAGAGGCTCAATCCCCGCCTGCTTGATTTCGACCTGGCACGCCTCGGCGGAGCCCTGGATCCGTCCTCGGATCTCGAATTCGACTTCCTAGGAGTCCAGACGCTCTATGACCGCTACCTGATCGTCGACAAGGTCTCGAAGCCCTCACACCGGATCGAGACGCCCCAGTTCTTCTGGATGCGGGTCGCCATGGGTCTATTCCTGGACGAGAAGGGCGACCGTGAGTCCAAGGCGATTGGCCTCTACGACCTCTACAAGACGCGCCGGTTCTGCTCGTCGACCCCGACGCTTTTCAACAGCGGCACGCTGCACAGCCAGCTTTCGAGCTGCTTCCCTGGTGATACGCCCGTTGTAACGTCGACGGGCATGAGAAACATAGAGGATATCCGGGAGGGGGACCATGTCCTTGCCCAGGACGGTTCCTTCAGGCGTGTCCTTGGCACACGTGCCAAGGCGAACCAGAAACGCCTGGTTGAGGTTGCTCTCTCCGCGATGCTTGGTGGCCGGGCGTGGATACGTCCTACCGAGGATCATCTGTTGTTTGCCATACCTGCGCGTGCCGCAGCGTGCGTCAGGCAGCGGGCCAGTGGCGGAATGTCTGCCTGTGTGGAATATCGGGGAAAGCGCGAGCAGTGCTTCACCGTCAAGAGCCACTATGCCGCCGCATGCGAGCGCCTTTTGGAATCGGATGTAATCGAACATGCCACCTGGATCCGAGCTGGAGAACTCAGAGACGGCGACTTTGTGGAAATGCTTTTCCCTAGGGTGGAGAAAGCAGCTGTCCTGAAGCCCGTCGAATATCTGGGATCTGGTTCCTGGATCGAAACGGACGGGTTGTTATATGAAGCCCACCATGACGAAAAGCGTTACGAGGTGCGCACGGCCAAGAACCAAGTTAAGGCCATTCGGTCGAGTGTGCCGATCAACGGGAATTTCCTCAGGCTCGTAGGCTACTACCTCTCCGAGGGGCATTGCCAGGGTTCGGACTCCCTCTTCTTCACGTTTGGGCGCACGGAGGTTGAATTCATCTCGGACACCGTCGACCTCTGCGAGCGGGTTTTTGGAATAACCCCTTCCTTGAAAAAGGGGAGCGGGGATTGCACCTGTGTGGTGCTTCATTCCAAACTCGCCGTCGCGTTCATGCTGGCGCTTTTCGGCACGGGATTCGATAGGAAGAAGCTTCCCCAGTGTGTGTTGGAGGCTCCCAATGACGCTTTGGAGGAGCTCCTAGTCGGTGTATTTCGGGGCGACGCTTGCGCGGTGCATCGCACTCAGCTTTCCCTGCAGCTGTCCAATCGGGACCTTATTCTCCAGCTTTTCCAGGTCGCATTGAAGATTGGAATTCTCCCCATTGTGCAGAAGCCGTCCATGTCGGCCCTCGCTCGGGTGCAGCCATATGTGCTGACGATCACCCCGAGCGACGCTCCCAGGCTGGCCTTCAAAGTTAGGAAGGGAATCGACCTCTTTGACTTCCAAGGCGAGGACTCGAAATGGAAGAATCGCCGTTTCTTCGTCGAAGGCAGGGCATTCTATCGGGTGGATGACGTCACGCTTTCGGAATACTCGGGCGACGTGCACGACATCCAGGTTGAAGGCGATCCGTCGTTTTCGGCTGCAGGCGTCTGTGCGCACAATTGCTACCTCTACTACGTCGATGACTCGATAGAGGGCATCTTCCAAAGGGGAATCGCCGAGAATGCCTACCTCTCAAAATGGGCGGGCGGCCTAGGCGGTTCATGGACCGCGGTTCGGGGAACAGGCGCCTATATCGGCGGAACCAATGGCGAGTCCCAGGGTGTGATTCCGTTCTTAAAGCTTCATAATGACCAACTTGTAGCGGTCAACCAAGGCGGAAAACGGAAGGGGTCCGGCTGCGCCTATCTCGAGAGCTGGCACAACGACATCTTCGAATTCCTAGAGCTGAGGAAGAACACCGGGGACGACCGCCGTCGCACCCACGACATGAACACGGCGAACTGGATCCCGGACCTGTTCATGAAGCGCATGGAAGCGCGCGCCCCCTGGACCCTGTTCCGCGCGAACGAGGTTCCCGACCTGCACGACGCCTTCGGTCGTAAGTTCGAGGAGCTTTACGTTAACTACGAGAAGATGGCGGAAGAGGGGAAGATCCACGGTCATAAGGTCGAGGCCCTGGATCTATGGAAGAAGATGCTCTCGATGATCTTCGAGACGGGGCATCCCTGGATCACGTTTAAGGATCCGTGCAACGTACGCTCGCCCCAGGACCATGTCGGCGTCGTGCACTCTTCAAATCTCTGCTGCATCACGGCGGATCAGCGTGTGGTTACTTCCGAGGGTTTGGTCACCGTGGGCTATCTCTTTGAAAAGGCCCGCCGTCTAGCCCTTGTCGGAGGCACGGGAAACACACCCCTGACGCAGGAAGCCGTTAACACGGTCCTTGGCAGGTCCGGTCCTGTTTCGGCTGGCCCCATGCTGCTGCCGCGGCCGGATGCTCCGATTGTGAGGATCTGGACCAAGGAGGGCTACACCCACAAGGTCACCCCCGACCATAAGGTTTGGGTGGTTGACCAGGGCTGGGTCGAGGCCCAGGACCTCAAGCGCGGCGACCTGATCGAGATCCAGCAAGCTGAAGGCCTCTGGGGAACCGAGGATTCTGTCGACCTAGCTCTCGTGGCTGGCCTCGTCGCAGGCGATGGCACCTTCATGCACCACAGCGGAGACTCTGTTTCCGCATGCATCGATATCTGGGCGAATGAATTCTCGTTGATTGATGAAGTTGAGTCGGCCGTTGCGCGCATTCTGGACCAAGCGGGCGAGCACGCCGTAACCACGTTCTCCTTGGAACCCAAATTTAAGGGGGATGAATACAAGAAGCGCCTGTGCTCGGCGCCGCTGGCGCGCGTCCTGGGTGCCGTCGGTTTTGACGCGGAGTCAAAACTGAAGGTTCCGGAATTCGTTTGGAAGGGAACCCGGGAGACTGCAGCGGCTTACCTGCGCGGCCTATATGCCGCTGATGCCACGGTGGAATCCAGTGGCGAGGTGACCACGTGCGCCCTGGCTTCAGTGAGCCGCGATTTCCTCGCGGGGGTCCAGGTCCTGCTGGCGAACTTCGGAGTCAAGTCGTCCCTCACTCGCATGCGCTCCGGTGGATTGGCCGAGCTGCCAGACGGCATGGGCGGCACGCGCGAGTACTACCAGAATGAGCTGTGGAGACTTCACGTCTCATCGATCCGCGGGTGCCGCATCATGGAAAATCTCACGGGAATCGGGCGCCTTCGCGGCAACGCGAGGTTTCTGTCGAATCTCGAAAAGCCGGGGTATGTGCAGAAGATGCACGCTACCTTCGATGCCTTGGAGCAGCTCCCGAATGAGAATGCCTTCTGCCTTCAGGTCTTCACCGACGAGCACAGCTGGACTGTCAATGGCCTCATCACGAAGAACACGGAAATCACTCTGAACACCTCGAAGGACGAGACCGCGGTGTGCAACCTGGGATCCGTGATTCTGGAGACGCACCTGCTGCCCGACGGATCGCTCGACCACCGGAAGCTCCGGGAGACGATTCGCATGGCCGTCCGTGCGCTCGACAACGTGATCGATATCAACTTCTACCCGACCGAGGCGGCCCAGCGCTCGAACAAGCGCCACCGTCCAATCGGACTCGGGATGATGGGCCTCGCCAATACGCTCTACATGAAGGGTGTTGCCTTCGCCTCGATCGAGGCGGTCGAGTTCAACGACGAGGCCATGGAGGCGATCGCCTTCTATGCCTACGAGGCGAGTTCCGACCTGGCCGCGGAGAGGGGGGCCTACTCCTCGTACAAGGGATCCAAGTGGGATCGCGGCCTCCTGCCGCCGGACACCGTGGACCTGCTCGAGAAGGAACGCGGCCTCCCTATTCAGGTGCCGCGGACATCCCGGATGAACTGGGAACCCCTGCGTGCCAAAATCGCGGCCCAGGGCATGCGCAACAGCAACGTCCTGGCGATCGCTCCTACCGCGACCATCTCCAATATCACCAACACGTCGCCCTGCATCGAGCCGACCTACAAGAACCTGTTCGTCAAATCGAACCTCTCAGGCGAGTTTATTGTCCTCAACCCCTTCCTCGTGAAGGACCTGAAGGCCCGCGGCCTCTGGGACCAGGATATGATGGACAGCCTCAAGTACTTCGACGGCGAGCTTGCGGACATTGAGCGGATTCCCGCCGACCTGAAGCAGAAATACCTCACGGCCTTCGACATCGATCACAAGTGGGTGGTGGACGCCGCCGCCCGCCGTCAGAAATGGATCGACCAGTCGCAGTCCGTGAACCTCTGGATCAAGACCCCCGATCTTAAGACGCTCTCCCATATGTACCGCCACGCGTGGCACACGGGACTGAAGACGACGTATTACCTGAGGGGCTTGGGCGCATCGAACATTGAGAAGGCGACTGTGCAGGTTAAGAAGGAGATGCGCGGGGCGGCCGGTGAAACCAAGGCCGAGACGGCGACACGGGACGCTGCGACGCTCTCGACCCCTCCGTTTGCAGGCGGGGACTCCTCGCCCAAGCAGTACACGGCGGAGGAGAAGACAGCGTGCTCGATCGAGGCCATGCGCAATGGGGGCACCTGCGAGGCGTGCCAGTAGTACGCCTGCTTAGTTGAAACCATCAAAGGCCCGCTCCGGCGGGCCTTTTTGTATGCCCAGCATGTTATACACCTCTGAGAATGAAAGTTTCTCTCCCAGCCTGATCAGGGCGAAGGGTAGTGAAGCGCAAGGGCACCGCCGCAAGGCGGCTGTCTGAAAGAAGCGTGGAGCAAAACCGCGGGTCGATGAACAAGAACCGGCTACTGAGGCGCGACGGGAGGAAGAGCGGACAAAAGACCGCGAAATCCATACTGATCAAGGCCCGAGAGCGTAAAGTCGGCGATCGTGCGAGGAAAGGGGTATGGCTTATCTGGGGAGGTCTCGAAGGTGTCCCCACACGAGTGGGGGCTGGGTGGGCCGTGAGGCCGACCGAACGCCGTCGAGAAGTCAGCAGCGCGCGTAGTAGCGATGAAGGGGTGGAAACACTCTGGAGCGAAGGCGCAAACGGTGCGGCTGCATGCAGCCGCGTGAAAGGAGACGGGCAAGTATTGCCCGCGCGGCCGTGAAAGCGAAAAGACAGAAAGGGCCCGATAGGGTGCCGCTTCATCCGGGAGAGGGCGGTGAAACCGTCCTTAGCCTGCATGGGGAAGTCGAGCTGACACGCGAGAGCGCGGATGAGAAAAGCCCACGAGCAACGGACAGGCTGATGGAAGAGGTGGCCGATCCGGCCAACCTGAACGAGGCATGGAAGAGAGTGCGGGCAAACCACGGGGCACCGGGAATCGATGGTATTACTATCGAGGCCTTCCCCGACTGGCTGGCCCCAAGGAAAGAGAGGCTCGTTGCAGAGCTACGGGAAGGGGGCTATCGGCCGCAGCCACTACGGCGGGTCAAGATGCCTAAACCCAACGGCGGGGAGCGCCTTTTAGGCATCCCGACCGTACGTTCGAACTGCACTTGAATCCCGTGAGTGCTTGGGATGGGCCGTTGTCACCCATCCGTTCCATCCGCTTCTAGGGCAGCGGTTCCTCATCCTGAAATCGAGGATCTGCTCGGGGCGCCCGACGCTGGTCCTGGAGGGCGGTGAATGCGGCACCTTTTCGGTTCTTAGGGAGTGGACCGACCGAGAGACTCCGGATGGTGCCGGTCAGGGGAGGGGCACCTTGCTGGCGCAGGGGGCGCTGCTGGAGCTGGCCGCGCTTCTCGATGCCTGGAGGAGCTCAAAGAAAAAGGATTGACGATGAAGCGGCTCAATCCATTGTCAGAACAGGTTAATAACTGTACCGCCACCGATGCCGATCTCCTCCGCCGAGTTGCGCCGCAGGCGCCAGGTTTTGGTGAAATCGTTGCCGCCGCTGCTGCGGGCGAGCGTGCGCGGGTCGCTGATCGAGCGTTATCTTCGCTGCGGGAAGCCGGGCTGCCATTGTGCCAAGGGCCGCGGGCATGGCCCAAAGTATTATCTGTCCGTGAGCTATCCCGCGCGGCGCCCGGAGCAGCAATACGTGAGCCAGGAGCAAAGGGCCGAGGTGGAAGACCTGTTGAAGAACTTCCATCAGGCCCGGGAGATCATGGAGAAGGTTTTTGCGATCAACCGCGAGCTGCTGCGGCGCCAGGAGCCGCCCTGAGCCATGGCGCAGCCGGCGAACCTGCGGATCGATGTGCCGCGGCTCGGCCAGGTCTTCGCCACAATGCTGCAGAGCTTCCGGCCGGCGATCGCGCTGCCAAGTCTCCACTTTTCGCATGAACACATCGATCATCCAGGAGGATCACAGGCAGAAGCTGGCCTACGTATACCTGCGCCAGTCGACGTTGAGCCAGGTGCGGCACAACCAGGAAAGCACGGAACGGCAGTATGCCCTGCAAGATCACGCTCAGACCTTGGGCTGGCCATCGGAGCGGATCGTGATTTTGGACGGCGACTTGGGCCTGTCCGGGACGCAAATGGCCAATCGGCCGGACTTCAAGAGGCTGGTGGCGGAAGTCTCGCTGCAGAAGGTTGGGGCCATCTTTTCCCTGGAGGCTTCGCGCCTGTCGCGTTCATGCCTCGATTGGCACCGGCTGATGGATCTGTGCGGGTGGACGGGCACTTTGCTCGTCGACGAGGACGGCTGTTACAATCCTTCGGACTTCAACGACCGGCTGCTTTTGGGCCTGAAGGGCACGATGTCGCAGGCGGAGCTGCACTTCATGCACGCTCGCCTCCTCGGAGGGAAACTCAACAAGGCGAGGAAAGGAGAATTGCGTTTCCCCTTGCCGGTCGGGCTGGTGGACACGCAGCCCGATGGCACGGTTCTGGACCCCGACCAGGAGGTGCAAGGGGCGGTTCGCATGGTCTTCGAAAGCTTCCGGCAAACCGGGAGCGCGTACGGCGTCGTGCGGCAGTTTTCCGATCGCCAGGTTCGTTTCCCCAAGCGCAGCTATGGCGGGGTATGGAATGGTCAACTGCGGTGGGGGCGGCTCTGCCATGGTCGGGTGCTATCGATCCTGCGCAATCCGGCGTATGCCGGTGCGTACGTGTTTGGCCGGTATCGGGGCTGCAAGAGCTTCTCGCCCGAGGGTCAGGTGCGGAGCAAAGTTGCGGCAATGCCCATGACTGACTGGAAAGTGCTGCTCAAGGACAAGCACCCGGGCTATATTAGCTGGGAGGACTTTTTAGCCAATCAGCAGCTGCTGGCAGAAAACCAGACGAATGACACCGCCGGCGTCGCGGGCGCTGCACGCGAGGGTGGAGCTCTCTTGCAGGGATTGATCCTCTGCGGACGGTGTGGCCGGCGGATGGCGCCGCGTTACGGCGGGGCCCACGGGGCGAGCCCCGCGTACGAATGCAATTGGCGGCGCCGGGAACTGGCTGGTCGTGGTTGTGGGTCGGTAAGGGCCGACGTTCTGGACGCTGCGGTGGCCGAGCGGGTCCTGGATGTCCTGACTCCGGCGCAGCTGGAGATCGCCCTGTCGGCGCTGGCTGAAGTCGAACATCGAGACCAGGCCGTGGAGCATCAGTGGCAGATGAAAATCCAGCGAGCGGATTACGAGGCTCAGCTGGCCCAGAGGCGCTTCGACGAAGTCGATCCGGCCAATCGTTTGGTGGCGGACAACCTCGAGAAACGCTGGGAGCACGCGCTCCAGCAGTTGGCTCACGTCCGGCAGGAGCACGAGGAATACCGGCAAAAACAAATCCCGCCCCTGACGGCCGACCAGCAGCGGCAAGTACGGCAGCTGGCTGAGGATCTCCCTCGGCTCTGGCGGGCTCCGACCACGACCGCCAAGGAGCACAAGCGGGTGCTGCGTTTGTTGATCAAGGACATCACCCTTGAGAAGCGATCCGCGACGCACCAGGCGATCTTGCATCTGCGCTGGCAAGGCGGAGCCACGGAAGATTTAACGGTCGCACTTCCGCTCAAGGCGTCCGACCGCTGGCGCTATCCTGATGAGATTGTGAGCGAAGTTCGTGTCCGCGCCCACGACCAAACCGACGAGCAGATTGCCGAGGCCTTCCGAAAGCAGGGCCGGAAAAGTGCGAAAGGTGGTCCCTTCACGGCCGCGATGATCAGCTGGATCCGTTATAAACATAGAATAGTGGCCGCTTTGGACAAACGTCCGGAAGAGCTGACGGTGCGTCAACTGAGCGAAAAGTTTGGGGTGAGCCGACACGTGGCCTACTATTGGCTGGACCGAGGCGTAGTGAATGGACGAAGGCGGCGTCCCGGCGGACCCATCTGGATCACCCTCTCCGAGGAAAATGAACGAGAGCTGGCCGCATGGGTAAAGAACTCGAAACGAATTTGCACTTTAAGCCCAAACAACCCTAATCCTGCTGCGAGAGGGGCAATATGAAGCCACCGTTCCCTGCGTGCTGGATCGACTCGTACAACAGGCGATCCTGCAGGTGCTGCAACCGATCCTCGATCCCTCGTTCAGCGAATACAGCTACGGGTTCCGCCCGGCCCGAAGCGCCCACCAAGCGGTGTTCCAAGCCCAGTCATACATCCAACAGGGATATGACTGGGTGGTGGATATTGACTTGGAGGCGTTCTTTGACCGGGTAAACCACGACCGGCTGATGAGCCGCCTGAGCCAGCGCATCGCCGACAAACGGCTGCGCTGGATCATCCGCAGCTTCCTAAGGAGTGGGGTCATGGAGAACGGGGTGGTGACGGCAACGACGGAAGGGACGCCGCAAGGCGGCCCCCTGTCTCCGCTGCTCGCCAACTATGTGCTCGATGAACTGGACAAGGAGCTCGAAGAGCGAGGCCTGCGCTTCGTTCGCTACGCCGATGACGCCAACGTCTATGTGCGCAGCAAACAGGCGGCAGAACGCGCCTTCGAAAACCTGACCACGTTCCTCGAGGGAAAGCTGAAGTTAAAAGTCAACCGCGCGAAGAGCGCGGTGGGCCGACCATGGGAGCGCAAGCTCCTCGGCTTCAGCTTCTGCTCCGGGCCCGACGCAAAGCGGCGGATCGCACCAAAGGCGCTGGAGAAACTGAAAGGGAAGATACGCAAGCTCACCCGCAATGGGCGGTCCAGCTTCGAGACCATCGTAGGTGGCCTCATACGGTACCTGACGGGCTGGCGATCCTACTTCGGGATCGCTCAAACCACCCGGGAGCAAAGTCACATCGACAGCTGGATCAGACGCCGCCTGCGGGCCCTGATCTGGCGGCGATGGAAAACGTGCGCTCGGCGTCGTCGCGGTCTTATAAACCGCGACATCAACCCGGACTTAGCAGGCAAGATGTCGGGGTCATCCCTCGGCAGCTGGCCCGTAAGCCGCATGATGACTCTACACTACGCCTTCCCGACAAAGTGGTTTACCGCCCAAGGAATCCCTTCCCTTGTCCCGTCCCGTTGAGCGCAACTCCGCCGAACCGCCGGATGCGGACCCGCATGTCCGGTGGTGTAACAGGGAAAGCCCGTGAGGGCCTACCTATGTTAATTGCGGTCAAAACAAAAGGCACCCCCGCTCGGGCTCTGCACCTCGATTGCCGCCGATCAAGTTTAGCCCGCGAGCGGAAGGCCCATCTCAAGCGCAGCCTGGCGCATCCGGAGGTCCTTGGTGAACAGAGGGCCAGCCTCTACACTCAGGAAGGTTGCCAGGTGAAGGGCATCAAGCGTGCGCAGGGGAACATTGGGATGGAGGTTGCCCATCAGTTCCGCGGCATCCTGGACAAGAAGGTCGCTCAATGAGATCAGTCGAATTCTTTGTTCTACGACATCTTTCTCGAACGCCCGCCATACCTCGTCCCTCAATTGGTTCGAGATTATCCCCCGAGACACCTTGCTCAGGAGCGCCGACCGTAGTTCGCAGTAGAGAAGTTGGGACGAGGCCATGGACGTCCCGGAGACTGTTGCCTCGCATGCCTCGGAGTCAGGCTCGGCGATATAGAGCTTAACGACGACCGAGGTGTCGACGTACATGGCGTCAATAGCTGCTGTCGCGCATCGCGCGAAGGACAGGGGCGGAATCTTCTGTCACGGGTGTCTTTAGGCGGAGCGCCTGCTGCGACCTCCACTTGGCCCCTTGGATCATGGGCCTATAACGAACAATCATGGCCTTTGGGCGACCATCGCTGGTAATCACGATCTGCGCCCCCTTGGCGGCGCGATCCAGAAGGGTCGAAAGTTGGTCCTTTGCTCCGCGCACGCTGACGATTTCGCATTCCACGCCGCAAAAGGCCGCACCTTCCTTGATCTGAAGTGCTTCCGCCTTGGCTTCGGGGTAGGGGAGGCGGTCCCGTTGTTTTCGTTTCATGTAGCCACATGTGGCCACATAGTCGAGAAAGTCAAGCGGTCGGCGCCGTAGGGTCGGACTACGCCTCGTGTTCTGGCAGGGAAGAGACTGTTGCGATCTCGCGCGTGTTTTTGCCGAGGATGTCGGGGAAGGCGGTCTCGTCGCGGATACGGAATGCCAGTTTCCTGGGACGCGGGGACCCGATCGGGACATCATCATCTCCTTGGTATTTCTAAAAAACAACAGAACAGAATGGGTACCAAATGATTAAATCTATACTAATTGAATTTGTATTTACTTGATATGGGTTTGATGCCCACCTCCTTCCGTCTTAATCACAATAGCGACCAGGCCACTGGAGCGATTACGCGCAAGATGCTCCAGGCTGAGTCGCCAGATTCCTTTCCCGCTTTGGGCGCACGGCCCACGCAGGGGTGCTGATGTAGATCGCAAGGAAGGTTGACGAAGCGCTGGCAGCGCAATGCGCCACCCACGCTTTCGTCATGAAACTACCAGCATCCAACCGACTCCTTCTGATTACACAACTGGCCTCGTTCGCGGCCGGACTGGGCCTTGTCGCCCATATCCGCGCCGCTGGCGATTCCCCCACGCCTGCCGGGGCCGTCGTTCCGACGGTGCCTTCCCAGCCTGCTCCCGCGCCCACGGCACCCGCAGGCAACGTGGTGACGCTTGAGCAGTACACGGTCGGTGGCGACGAGCTCACCGACTCCACGCTGCCTCAGCGCCCGGTCTCAGCCGTCTATGGCTTCGCCACGCCCTACCAGGACATTCCTCGCAGTGTCTCCCAGATCACGCCCGAGCAATTCAATAACGACATCATCAATAGCGTAAACGACTTTGCCTACTACAGTCCCTCCACCAGCCTGCTCACAGGCAATGCGGGCAACGCCGGAACGCCCTATTTCCGTGGATCCCAGGGCGACCTCTACCAGAACGGCGTCCGACTGCTCACGCGCGGCACCAACAACCGCCCGTTCACGCTCAATCCCTACGAGAGCGCCGATCTGGTCGCGGGGCCGGCCTCGGTAATCTTTGGTCCGTCCGCGCGCACGGCTGGCTACGTGAACTACATCACGAAGCAGCCCTATTTCGATCAGGAGCGCGGATCCGTCAATATCGGCCTTGGTCAGTGGTTCGACGACCAAGGCTACAAGCTACAGGACTCCATACAGGTCGACATCGGAGCCCCCATCATCGCGGACAAGCTCGCCTTCCGGGCCAGCTATGAGGCCGACACGTACGATTCGTACTACCAGAATACTCACGATCGCTACAATAATTTCTTCGGTGCGCTCGGCTGGCGAATCAACACGACGACCGCTTTGGACTTCAATATCGAATACGGTCACTACGACTGGATCGTCGACAATTTCCAGAACCGCGTAACGCAGGATTTGATCGACAATAGCAACTACCTGGCCGGCCCCGCCACGCCCATCATCCAGGTCGGCACCAAGTATTACTCGCCGGTGCTAAGCGCTTCCGGAGCCGCAACCGGCGGCTGGGTCTCGCGTACCAAGGTCACCGGTTCGAACGGCCTCACTTATTATAATGCCGGCGCTTCTGTAAAAGACCCCACCAGTAACACCGCGGCGGGTGCAGGCACGATCGTCGGCTTCGTCTTGGATCCGACCTTGGTCCATTCGGAGCCCATCTCGCAAGCAGCCGCCCTCAATGACCCGGCTTATCCCTCCGTCACCGATTCGATCAACTTCCAATCACGTCTGAAGAAGGAGGTAAACGAGAACTTCGTGCTGGTGAACAGCCTGACGTACGGCCGTTACAACACGGACACGTCCTCAAATGGGGGATTCTACAACTACATCCTGGCAAACTCGATTGAGGACCGGGTCGAGGCGCAGGTGAAACTGCTCTACAAACTCTTCGGCGTTAATATCGAGCATGACAGCAACTCGGGATTGGATTTCCGCTGGGAGCCGAGCACGAACTTCAAGGATAGCGAGGCCACCGGCTACGGTCCGACCGGGGACTACTATAATCTCACGGGTGATCCCAGCACCTTCAACCGGAATTCCTTTTTCGGTGCGACGGTGTACCCCTTCACGGGAACCACGACGACGCCCGTCCTGACAAACTTTGGCTACCTGAAAGGATTCTGGCAGTACCTGCCGGTGCCCCAGAGCACCATCGGTGGCGCAACCACCCCCGGCGGAAGCGCAACGGGGACCGCCGCCGGCACGCTCGGCACCGCCGATTACTACACGCTCGAGGAATGGGGCGGCATCTTCAGCCAGCACTCGTTCAAGATCGGCAACCACTTCATCTTGGACCTGGGCGCTCGCGAGTCATTGGCCTGGGCGCATGCCTCGAACCCGATCTATTCCCCGAACGTGCCTGGCAACAGCGCGCTCAGCGGCTCAGTCCGGGTTTCCGAACCCTCCTATTCGGCAAGCCTTAGCTACAAACCCGTCTCGTGGCTCACGACCTACTTCACTTACGACTATGTGACGGCCACGAACGGCAACACCAGCGGCGCCGTGGGCTTCTCCACCACCGTGTCGGGAGTCGCAAACGTGCTCGACCCCTTCAATTTCAAGAGCGTGAGTGAACTGAGCGAGGCCGGAGCGAAGGCCGAACTCATCCCCGACAAGCTCTTTGCGACGGTTGACGAATACCGGCAGACCCGCGAGGGCACGCTTGCGCTGCCCGCGGGTGCGGCAGCCAACGCCAATCCGATACAAGCCCTCGGTCTCTATCAGGGATCGGAGTTCTCTCTGCGCTACCAGCCGACAAAGAGGCTCAGCATCGGCGCCAACTACAGCTACCTCGCAGCCACGAACCTCAACTCAACCTTTAGCGCCCCTGCGCCGATCGTCGCTGACGGTTCGACGAACATCCTTGGGGCGACTACGGCCGTCAAGGGGGTGAACACGCGCATCGTCAACCTTCCGCACAACACGGGCTCATTGTACTTCGTCTACCAGTTCAGCTCCGGCTTCGGCGTCAAAACCGAATACGCGGTCCACGATGCCTATTGGGTCGCCACCGACGGCTCCGTCGTGGTTCCAGGCGATTACAACATCAACTTCGGTGTGTTCTATGAGCAGCCCCGCTACCGGATCGCGATCGACCTCCAGAACGCAACCAACCAGCACGATCACGCGGGCGGGGCCACACCGCTACCGGGCGCAAACGTGGGCCTGAGAGCCACGTACCGCTTCTAAGGCCAACATGTCCTCGACCCGCCGGCAGTTCCTCCACGTAGCAGGCCTAGGTTTGGCCTCAGGCGCACTGGTCCCTCGAGCGCTTAGCGCCGAGGTGCCGGCGGTCGCTGGCGCCTATGCGCCGCCACGGGGCTCCATCATTGACTGGCACACCCATTGGATCGGGCCGCGGGTGACCCAGCTGCTGCAAGCTCGCACGGCGGGTCCTCGTTTGGTCATCAACGCCCAGGGCGACCGATTCCAAGTCCCAAAGGGGGCCCTGGAGCCTAGGGTCGGGGCCAAACCACAGGATCCCGTATGGTACGACGTCGGGGTGCGTCTTGCCCATTTGGACAAGGTGGGGATCGCACGGCAGGTGATCGGCTTCACGGGATCCTCGTATGACGGGGTCCTCTCCCCGGACGAGGCTCGACCGTTCTGGCGTGCGCAAAATGACGATATCGCGGAACTCGTGCGGACCCATCCAAGCCGGTTCCTCGGCTTGGCCACGCTGCCGACCGGCGACGTGGTCGCCGCGGCTGCCGAACTTGACCGTGCTCACTCCGAGCTTGGCCTGATCGGGGGGACGCTCCCCCTTGACGCCTTCATCCATCTTGAGAGCGCCCGTGCGCTCGCACCCATTTTCGAGGTTGCCCAGAAGCACCGAAGCCACCTCTACATCCATCGCGGGGAGGCGGCTCCCACGATCCCAGGCCAGACCCCTGAGGTTGGCTCAACCAACTCCTACTTCGGCCTTCCCGCATCGCGCCAGCCGAACGGTTCTCTGCCCGACCTGCCGGGTGACCACGCGTGGGCGCGCTCGACGTTGATCACGAGCACCCATCTGGCCGCAGGGGCAATCACCCTGGCGTTGACCAATCTCCTGGATCCCTATCCGGACGTCACGGTGCAGCTGACCATGATAGGTGGCTCGATCGCCCACCTGGCGGAAGCCGTCGAGCAGCGCACCGAGCGCGACGGACTTCCCAGTCCGATCCCAAAGCTCAGGCGCATCTACCTGGACACGGGCGCGACGGGGCGTGGCCCCAGAGGGATAGCCCTTGCCGCAAAAGTGTTTGGCGCCGACCGGATCCTATTCGGCTCCGACTACGGACCTTGGCCAAGCATCGAGCCCTTCGTGAAGGGCGTGGCCGACGCCGCGCTCACTCCCGAAGAGCGGCACCTCATCTACATCGACAACGGCCGCGCCCTGCTTGCAGCAAAGGGACTTTCCTAGTCCCACCCGAGCCTTTCCTCCCATGCAAACCCGCCGCACATTCCTTCGCACCTCCGCCATGGGCATCGGCATCGCCGGTGTCCTTCCCAAACTGGTTCGCGCCGCTGCCGACACCCCCGCGCCGACTGCCGACGCCCCAGGCAGCAGCCAGGTCCTTGTAGACTGGCATAGCCATGTGATCACCCCTGGCGAGATCCGGTATCTCGCGGGCCGCTCAAAAGCTCCGCGAGTCTATACCGACGATTCCGGCCGTACCCTGCTCGAGAACCAGACCACCGTGTCGGCCGCGGCGGGCAAGCCGTCCCCGACGGCGGCTTCCGATATCGAGACCCGGATCAAGCACCTCGATGCCAATAATGTTCAGCGTCAACTGCTCAGCTACACGGTGGCTCTTGGCTATGACGCAACCCTCCCGGTCGAGGAGCTTCGCCCGTTCTACCGAACCCTTAACGACGACCTGGCCACGATCCTAAAGAAATATCCGGGGCGCTTCCTGGGCGTCGCCGCCGTTCCCACCACCGATCCGGTCTGGGCCGCTCAGGAACTCGAGCGTGCACACAAGGAACTCGGATTTATTGGAATCGCCCTGCCGCTCAACACGTTCACATCGCTCGAGGGCGCGCGCACTCAAGCCCCCCTCTTTTCTGCCGCCCATAAATTTGGAAGCCATGTCTTCGTGCACCGCGCCCCGGCCAGTTCCCAAATCCCGGGCCAGCCTCCCCTCATCGTACCCGACGACCTGAACCAGGTGCGCTGGGGTGTGGTGAGCAACACGCACCTGGTGAATGGGGCGATCACCCTCGGGCTCTCCGACTTTCTCGACCCATATCCGGACGTCTCCGTACAAGTCATCATGCTTGGGGGATTCTTCCCCTATTTGATCGACTCAATCATCGCGTCGGCGCCGCGGCTCGGCATCAAGGACCCGCTGGCAAGGCTTCGCCGCATTTACCTAGAACCCGGACCCTATTCCAGCAGCAATGGGGAGTGGGTGGCTCTGGCCGCCGCGAAGTTTGGCGCCGATCGTATCCTTTTTGGAACGGATTACGGAGTCGGAGGTGGAACTTCCGCAGACCGCCTCGCGCCGTCCATCGCATCGTTAAACAAGGCGCTCACGCCCGCGCAACGGCAGCTCATTTACGCGGACAACACGCGGACCCTCCTCAAGGCCAAGGGCGTTAGCTAAGGGCCCTTTGGAACACGCAATAAAATCTAGATCTCCATGAAAACCCGCCGTCAGTTCCTGAAATTGGGAGCCATCGCCACGACCGCCGCAGCCATCCTTCCCGGACGCCTGAAGGGCCAATCCCCCGTTGCCGACACTCCCGCGCCCACCGCCGAGGGTACCCCCGAAAGCGGCCTCTTTGACCTCCACAACCATTGGATTTCACCCGGAGCCTTTGAGATCCTCTCGACCAAGACGGTCGGAGTCCGATACGTCACAAACGAGAAGGGTGATAGAAGCCTGGTTCGCCCCGGGACCCCCGTCCCTTCCGATGCACCCCGTCCTTCGGGTCCGCGCGGCACCCAGATGTTTGATGGGGCCGACCTTCGCATCCGCCACCTGGATCAGCACGGCGTGCAGCGCCAGCTCGTCTCCTGGCCCACGACCTCAAATGTCGACCCCGACCTCACCGCCGAAGAGGCCCGGCTCCTCTGGGCCACCTACAACGAGGACCTCTCCGTCCTGGTTCAAAAGCACCCGGATCGGTTCACCGGCGTGGCCGCATTGTCGACACTCGACCTCGAATGGTCGGCGAAGGAACTCGCCCGCGCCCACGACAAGCTCGGACTGATTGGCGGCGTCCTGCCGGTAAACGGATTCGCCACCCTTGAGGGGGCCAAAGCTTTTGCCCCCATCTTCGAGGTGGCACAGAGGAACAAGAGTCACATTTACCTGCACACCGGTTACGCCAACGCGAAGATTCCCGGCCAGCCGCCGCGAGCCGCCCACGCAGACTCGAAGCAAGCCCGTGGAGCCCTGGACAACCTCTGGAATTTCACCGCTTCGACCATCACCTTTGCCTTCTCAGGCTTTTTGGACGCATACCCGGACGTTACCGTGCAGGTGGCCCAGCTGGGCGGCGTGGGCGGAATCGCCTTGGTGGCGGAATCCGTGCAGCAATCCGCGACATCCAACGGCATCACCGATATCAAGAGCAGATTCAGGCAGGTCTATCTCGACACAGGCGCGGGTGGCCGCGGTCCTGAAGCGATTGCCCTGGCAACCCGCGTCATCGGCGTAGATCGCATCCTCTTCGGCACGGATTACGGTGCCGCGTCCTCCGTTGTGCCGGTCATAGAAAACCTTGAGCACTCGCCGATCACCAAACAGGACCGCCAAAAAATATTCCGGGATAACGCGCGCGACTTGTTGGCGTCCAAGGGCGTGAACGTTTGAGCGGAGCAAGGCACCTTAGGATTAACAACCCGGAGAGCCTGTCCAAGCCCGGAGAATGAGCGGCGCCGCTTTGTATTCCAAGGCGGCGCCGCCTTGCATTTAGTTCGGCGAAAGAGGCCAGGTCGGAGCCTCTCCCGCCGAATTGATATTAGGGCTGGGCAGCAAAGCTCGTTCCGAAATTGGCCTGGGAAGCGATGGCTTTGTGCGTCTTTGATGCGGCCGAAATCAGATCGCTCGTGGTCGGGTTTCTTTTCGGATTCGAATAGACCCAGCGAATGATGCCGTTGTTATCGACAATGAACACGGTGGGAACCAAGAGCCCTGACACACCCTTTTCACCCGGGAGGGTGGCGAGCGTGATCCCCTTCTTTGCGTAGTCGTTTTCCAGCTCCTTCGGCGCGCGGAACGCGATTCCGTACGCCGCCGCTAGGGAGAGACTGCGGTCGGAAAGCAACGGGTAACTGAGTTGGTTTTGCTCCGCCGCGGGTTTCAGGCTTTCGGGTGTGTCAGAGGAAATAGCGATGACCTGGTAGCCCAAGGCCTGAAAGAAGGGGACCTCCCTTTGGACCTCCGCGAGCGCATCCTTGCCGAGGCTGCACCAGTTAGCCCTGTAGAATACCAGGATAGTGGGCTTGTCCTTGAGCGCGCTGGCCAGGTCGAAGGGACCGTCGGCAGCCGATAGCACTTCGGTCGGCGCGCTGCTGCCAATGGACAACGGACTCACGCGATTGGGTGCGTCGGGGAGAGGCTGGGCTGCGCGCAATTCTAGCGAGAGAAGGAGCGCGACGGCGGAGAGGATGGGTTTCAGGAACGGTAACGTTTTCATTAGGAAAAAAATCAGTAAGAGATTAAAGGATAATAACTAGTATCAATTATGGTATCGGGTAACACTGCCTACAGATCGCATTTTTGAGGCAAAGAATGCCGCGTTCCGGCACGATCCATGGAGGAGGGCACCGGTTCAGAATTTCGATCCGAAGAGAGGGAGTAAGCATTGGAAGAGACCAACTAGGTGATCCTCCTCCAGTAGCCTGGTCGTCGGAATGGCAGTGATAGGATGTATTACATACTACACTGATCTAATGTAGATAATATCGATATCATTTGAAAATGCGAGCGCAACTCCAATTTTTCAAAAACTCGGTAGATTTGGACCGTAGGTTATGGTCTCCGAAGGCGGGGTGAACCTGGCTCGGCGAGCGCACCGAATCCCACGCGGTGGCACGGAGCTATTTCGGGGCAGGCGATGGTCCACGACGACCTCTTGGACCTCTAGAAGGACATGTGCGGTAAACGCGGTTCAGCCGTCTTTGCCTGCACGGAGGTCGAAGTCCAGGTGAGCCACGGCAATGTTCTGGACGGGAACACAATCGATGCTCAGGAAGGTGCACGAGTGATGGTCTCAGGCAACCCACGCCAAAACCCTGTCTCCGCGGAGATATCAAAATCGAATGACTTATCATAGAGCCTCGGCGTTTCCACGGCGGACGTACCCTGCGTGCCCATGGAGGCTTGCGCAGCTCGAGGACAGGGATACGGTGCCCGGCGACGCCGATTGGTTCACGGCAACGGTCCCGGGAGCCGTTCAACTTGACTGGGCCAAGGCCAGAGGACTTCCGGACTTTGCGTTCGGCTCAAATGTAAAGGCCTACGCAGGCCTAGAGGACAGGTATTGGCTCTACCGGACACAGATCCCCGCGGTTTCGCTGGGGCGGGACGAGGGGCTATTCTTTTTCTGCGGGGGCGTGGATTTCCAATGCGAAGTCCGCCTGGGCGGTACTTTGATCCACGCGCACAAAGGGATGCTCTCGGGCTTCGACCTTGACGTCACCTCGGCGAAGCCGGGCGATCCCCTGGAGATACTGATCTTTCCCGCCCCCAAACGCCACGCGTTGCCTGCCGACCGGAGCCAGGCCAGCAATGTGACGAAGGCCGCGGTCAGCTACGGATGGGACTGGCAGCCGAGGCTGATCCCAATCGGCCTCTGCGAAAGCACGGGCTTCGAAGTGAGGCCCCATGCACATCTGAGGAGCGTGGATTTCGTCTATCGGCTCGCTGCCGATTTCTCGGCCGCGGACATCACCGTGTTGGTGGAGTCGAGCGAACCGTCTTTGCCTTACTCATGGACCCTTACTGACGAAGAGGGAAGGAGGGTCGTCGAAAGCGGGCTGCCGAAGGCGCGCCTTGAGCAGCCAAGGCTCTGGTGGACCCATGACCACGGCGGGCCTGCGCTCTACTCGCTTGAGGTGACCCTAGAAGGGGGGGACGTGATCCGGCGCAGGGTGGGTTTCAGGCAAGTCCGCCTCGTCATGTACCCCGGAGCCTGGGACGGCGAGGTCATCTTCCCCAAGTCGCGCGAGAAGCCGCCTGTCACGCTTGAGCTGAACGGCCGCCAGATCTTCGTGAAGGGCAGCAATTGGGTGGGCCCGGACATCTTCTACGGTCGGGTGGACGGGGAAACCTACCGACCGCTGCTGCATCTCGCCCGCGACGCCCATTTCAACCTCATCCGCTGCTGGGGCGGCGCGCCCGCCCCAAAGGAGGAATTCTTCGAGCAGTGCGACGCCATGGGCCTGCTCGTCTGGCAGGAGTTCCCCCTTGCCTGCAACCTCTACCCCGATGATTCCGCCTACCTGGAGCTCCTGGACCGTGAGTCGCGGGCGCTCGTGCAAAGGGTGCGGCAACACCCGTGCCTGGCCCTTTGGGTGGGGGGCAACGAGCTGTTCAACTCATGGTCGCGCATGACGGACCAGAGCTTGCCTTTAAGACTCCTAAACAAGAACTGCTACGAGCTCGACCGCTTCACGCCCTTTCTTCCCACGGCCCCGGTCGAGGGCATGGGCCACGGAGACTACCGGTTCCAGCACAACGGGACCGACGTGTTCGAGCTTTTCCAGACCGCGAGCTGCACCGCGTACACGGAGTTCGGGTGCCCGAGCACCTCACAGATCGATTACTTAAGGACCTTCATCCCCGAGCAGGAGTTCTGGCCGGCAAAGCCTGGAACGAGCTGGGAGGTCCATCATGGCCTCAACGCTTGGGAGGCGGATGCGACGACGTGGCTGTGCACCAACATGCTGGCGTTTTTCTTCGGGCCGCTTGAATCGCTTGAGGAGATCATCGCCAAGAGCAACTGGCTCCAGTGCGAGGGCTACAAGTCGATCTTCGAAGAGGCCCGGCGCCAGAAACCCCGGTGCTCGATGGCGCTAAACTGGTGCTTCAATGAGCCCTGGCCGACGGCGGCCAACAACAGCATCGTCAACTGGCCGGCACGACCCAAGCCTGCATTCTTCTGCGTTCAAGCGGCGTGCCGCCCCGTGCTGGCTTCGGCGAGGATACCCAGGTTTCAGTGGCGGGCAGGGGAGAAGTTCTCGGCGGAGCTATGGATGCTCAATGACAGCCCGACCGTGCAGCCGGCGGGGGAGGTTCATGCGGAGCTCGTCGCTGGTGGCCGAAGGGTGAGGCTTTGCACCTGGGCATTCCCGGACCTCGCCCCGCAGCATAATGCCAAGGGCCCCACGATAACGGCGCCGCTTCCCGAGATACCGGAAGGCTTTTTCCTGCTCGAACTCTCGGTCGTGCCCAACGACTCCTGGTCGAGCTCCTACCGCCTCAGCCTGCGGTCCCCCGGGCTTCCGCCGCAGATCAAGCCATCGTCTTGACGGTGCAGGCCGGCGTGGGTTTCGTACCTTATGTACCGTTCATCAGGGATAGGGAGAAACCTCCGCTATGTTCGTCTTGCCGCTGCGGCTCTAGCCGCAGCCTTCATGGTCAGCCTGGTCGGTTGGGCGGGGCCAGAGTCCTCGAGCGATGAGCTCCGGCTGGTCATTGTCCTGACCCGCCACGGCGTCCGGTCCCCGCTGGCCACCAACGAGGCCCTGTCCTCCCTCTCTTCGCAGCCATGGCCGAAATGGGAGGTGGCGCCTGGTATCCAGACACCCCACGGGAACGAATTGGTAGCAATGATGGGGGACTATTACCGCGCCCGTTTCATCCGTGAGGGGGCCCTCACGGGCGACCCGGCTTTGGACGGCCCCCGGGTGTTCGTTCGCGCCGACAACGACCAGCGTACGATTGAAACCGGACGTATCCTCGGGAAGGCCCTGGTCCAGGTCGGGGAACCGGTCGTCCACCAGCTGCCGGAGGGAACACAGGATCCGCTCTTCAACCCCTACCGGGCGCACGTGGGCAACCCGGATGGGACGCTCGCAGCGGCCTCGATACTTGGGCGGATGGGTGGCGACCCCAAGAATGTGGAGCGTGCCTATGCCCGGCAGCTGGATGAGCTGAGGGGCATCCTCTACGGCCCGGGCGCGGCCCCTGGCCCCGATTCACCGTTCAACCTCCCCAGCATGGTGGTGCCCGGCCACAAGGAATATCTGGTTGATTTTTCCGGCCCTATCAACGCGGCCCTGCAATCCACCGAGGCTCTGCTGCTCGAGTATGTGGACGGCAAGCCGCTTCCGGAGGTGGGATGGGGACGGGTTGACGGGAAGGTCATGACCGACCTGTTAGCACTGCATGAGCTGTTCTTCGACCTGGGCAACAGGACCCGCTACCCGGCGCAGGTGGGTGGATCCAACCTCGCAAGCCACATCGTGGACACGCTCGAGCAGGCGGCCACCGGTGATCCGGTTCCCGGGGCGCTCGGGCCCCAGGAGGAGCGTGTGGTCGTGCTCGTAGGCCACGACACAAACATCGCGAACATTGGGGGGCTTTTTGACATGAATTGGTGGGTCAGCGGGACGCAGATGGACCCGATGCTCCCTGGGGGTGCACTGCTCATCGAGCTCTGGAGGCGAGGGGGGCAACCGGCGTCCTTCTACGTGCAGACCAGTTACGTCGCGCAAACCCTTGAGCAGATGAGGGACGAATCGCCTCTTTCGCTGGGGAACCCGCCCGCCCGTTCCCCGATCTTTGTGCCCGGGTGCAGCGGGAGTGGACCGAATTTCAATGCCCCGCTCGCCGGCTTTGTCCGTCAGGCGCGCAAGGTCATAGATCCCACCTTCATCGCGCCCGAACCATGACGGGTTTGCAATGCGGCGCTTCGGGTGGATTGTAGCCCTATGGTTACGATCACCGGCGAATACCAGGGAGACCTCCATTGCTCGGCTGTCCATGGACCGTCGGGCAATGTGCTCGCAACGGATGCTCCCAAGGACAACCAGGGTCGCGGCGAGGCGTTCTCACCGACCGACCTTATCGCGACCGGCTACGCCACCTGCATTGCCACGACCATGGCGATATTCGCTCGCAAGCACGGCGTCGACTTGAAGGGAATAAGGTACGAGGTGACCAAGGAGATGTCCACCGACGCCCCGCGCCGCATCTCGCGAATCTCGGCCCGCCTTTGGCTACCCGCCGATGCCCGGAAGGTGCCTGCCGGGATTTTGGAGCGGGCCGCAAACACGTGCCCCGTGCACCAGAGCCTTGCGCCCTCCGTAGAGAAGCTGATCGAGCTTATCTGGGAGTGATGTCCGCTGTCGGCCGCTGCAATCCCTTGAGCTCGTAGGTGGTCTCGTAGGTGAGGGCGATTCTGCGGGTCACGTAGACCCTCACCCTAAGCCTCCCGGTCATGGGACCTGTCGGCGTCGCCCAGCCCTCGACCTTGCGCTTCTCGCCGGAGTCGCTCAGCGCGCTCCCCGTGAAATCGATGGTCTTTCCAAGGTCGATGCGATGGAGGTCCTGCTCGGGGATGATGATCCAGATCCTGCCTGTCTCGTTATAGAAGAAGTAGGGGAAAACCTTTGCCGAGTATGTGGAGGCGAACACCACGTTCTTCCGGACAAAGGGAGGGATCGTCATGCTCACCGTCCCGACGTAGATTGAAGTGCTTGATGGTTTGACCGCGACGACATTGTACCGGGCCATCGAGTCCTCGGCGCCACGCAGCGGCGCCGCCAGGGCAATCGGAAGGAGGGCGATCAAAGCTAGGGTCCTGAGCACACCCGGAGTCTGCCACGGGGACTCCTTCGCGCAAATCGGAAAACAGCCCTCGATCTTTCGCGTTGCGCCTGCGCTTATGCGCGGGTGATCTCGTGACCAGTCATTCATGGCCAAAAATAAACAAGCCACCTGGGGCGGGCGCTTTAATTTCGGACCTGCGGAGCTGATGCTGCGATTCAGCGAGTCGGTGTCCTTTGACCGGCGGCTTGCCCCCTTTGACATAGCTGGCAGCAAGGCCCATTCGGCCATGCTGGCCAGCGTGGGGTTCCTGACCGCTAAGGAGCGGAAAGCGATCCATGCGGGCCTCGACAGTATCCTGGCCGAGATAGAAAGCGGAAAATTCACATGGGACGTGCGGCTGGAGGACGTGCACATGAACATCGAGCACGCCCTCACCCAGCGGGTGCCTGCCGCGGCCAAGCTTCACACGGCGCGCAGCAGGAACGACCAGGTTGCGACGGACATGAGGCTCTTCTTCAAGCATGCGTGCACGGTGCTCGAGGGCAAGGTGCGGGCGGCCCAGGCTGCGGTCCTTAAGGCTGCGGACGCCGGCAGGTCCGTGATCATCCCGGGCTACACCCACCTCCAGAGGGCCCAGCCGGTCTATGCGGCCCACCATCTGTTTGCATGGATCGAGATGCTCGAGCGCGACAGGGTGCGGTTCCTCCAGGTGGCCGAGAAGGCCAACGAATGCCCGCTCGGCTCCGGTGCGATTGCCGGGACAACGCTCCAGATCGACCGGGAACTCGTGGCCAAACTTCTAGGCTTCGTGGATTCGAAGGGCCGCCCGAGGGTCACGCAGAATTCGATGGACGCCGTTGCCGATAGGGACGTCTTCATCGAGTTCGCGACGGCCTGCGCACTCTTTGGCGTCCACGCCTCGAGAATTGCGGAGGACCTGATCCTCTGGAGCAGCGCGGAATTCAAGTTTGCCTCGTTGCCGGATGAATTCTGCACGGGCAGCTCCCTGATGCCCCAGAAGAAGAATCCCGACTCGTGCGAGCTCCTTCGAGGCAAGTCCGCGAGGCTGCAGGGCAATCTCCATACGCTGCTCACGCTCGTGAAGGGCCTGCCGATGACCTACAACCGCGACTTGCAGGAGGACAAGCCGCCGGTGTTCGACAGCTTCGACCAGTGCTCGATCTGCCTGGACGTCCTCGCGGCGACCGTGGGGGCACTGAAATTTAACCCCGAGCGCTGCGCGGCGGCGGCGGCGGACCCCGCGCTTCTAGCAACCGACCTTGCCGACTACCTTGTCGCACGGGGCGTGCCTTTCCGCGCCGCCCATCACGCGGTGGGGGCTGTTGTCGCACTAGCCGAAAGGAAGGGATGTCCCATCCCTGCGCTCTCGAACGAGGAGGTGGAGCGGCTCCACCCGGGCTTTGGAGCGGATTGGGCAAAGGTCTTCGACCTGAAGCGCGCCTTTGCGATGAGGAAGGGGACGGGCATGCCGGGGCCGGCCCAGCTTGCCCGCCAGTTTGCTCGCTGGAAGAAGCTCTTGCGATAAGGCCGCCACGGCTGCTCGTTGCCCACCGGAATGGCCAAGGTCCGCATTCTACCCGATCGCGTCGCCAACCAGATCGCCGCTGGCGAGGTTATCGAGCGTCCCGCGGCGGTCGTGAAGGAGCTGCTTGAGAACGCTCTCGACGCCGGCGCGACCCGTGTGGTGGTCGAATTTGCTCACGCCGGCCGCTCCCTGATAAGGGTCGAAGACAATGGGCAAGGGATGTCGGCCGAGGATGCAAGGACGGCCCTCCTTCGGCACGCCACCAGCAAGATCGCAGATGCGGCGGACCTCGACCGCCTCTCTACGTTTGGGTTCCGCGGCGAGGCGCTCCCATCCATTGCAAGCGTGTCACGCTTCACCCTGTGGACCCGCGAGGCAGGGGAGGATTCGGGCACCGAGATCGCGGTGCATGGCGGGAAGGTGGTCCACGAGCGGGCGTGCGGAAGGCCGGTGGGAACGCGCATTGACGTTGAGCATCTCTTTGAGCCGGTCCCGGCCCGCAGGAAATTCCTAAAGAGCGACCGGACGGAAGCCGGGCATATTGTGGACTGCGTCCGGCTCTACGCCCTGGCCTGCCCGTCGACCTCCTTTACTTTGACCGAGGATGGAAGAGAGGTGTTTCGGTCTCCGGAATGCACCACGCTGGCGGACCGCGTGGCCGAGATCTACGGACGCCAGGCATCCGAAGGGCTTCTGCCGATCGACGCCTCCGAACCGGGGCTCAGGCTGAGCGGCTTGATTGGCCGTCCTGGAGTGGGTCGCGGCACCCGCCACGACATGGTGACATTTGTGAATTCACGGCCCGTCGATAGCAGGGCCCTCAACGGAGCCCTGCTCGAAAGCTACCGCGAGTCGCTTCCCCAGGGCCGTTATCCGGTGGCGTTCGTATTTCTGGAATGCAGGCCTGCCGACGTGGATGTGAACGTCCACCCGGCCAAGCGCGAGGTTCGTTTCCGCAGCGAGTCGGTCGTCCGGGGTTTCGTGATCAGGGCCATCCTCGCGCGCCTGCGCGATTGGAATGCGGAGCTGGCGCCGCCCACTCTGGCGCACGCCCCGGTCCTGCCGCTCGGAGCCCCCGAGACCTTGCCGGCGCCCTTTTATATGCGGCTGGCCGGGGAGCCCGCCGCGGCTCCTCCCTATGCCGGGGCTCGGCCGGTGGCCCCGAGCGCGGGGGACGCAAAGGAGCCTCCCATAGCCTCCGCGCCCGACTGGCGTTTCATGGGCATGGCCCACGGGACCTACGACCTCTTCGAGACGGGCCAGGGACTGGTCCTGCTTGACCGGCGCATCGCGCACGAGCGGGTGTGGTACGAGCGCCTCCGTGCCCAGCTGGAGTCCGGCGGAGTGCCCGTTCAACAGTTGCTCCTGCCTATTTCAATTGAGCTCGATCCCGTAGCGACGGCCGTCTTGACCGACAACGCGGAGTTCTTCAGGAGGCATGGCATGGAGATCGTCGAGTTCGGGAGAAATTTCTTCCGCGTGGAGGCGCTGCCTGCATGGATGGAACCCGGCGATGCGGAATCTTTCATCCGGGACCTTGTCGGTGCTCTGCGGGAGGGAAGGATCCCAACGGCGGACGTTGAGGCAGCGCGCGACGAATTCGCGCGCCTAGCGGCCTCAAAAGCGGTGCGCCTGCCCGTGAGGGCAGGGGAGGCCGAGGCGATGGCCCTCCTCCGAGACCTCTTCGCGACATCGACCCCGGTTTCCGGCCCCAGAGGGCACCCGACCTATGTCGAATTCAACCACGGTGAGCTCGCCAGGCGGTTCCAAAAATAGGCGGCTTGCTCCTCGTTTTAGCGTGACCCCTCATGGGGTCGGCGCGAGTCTTGCATTGGTCGGGTAATTCCTCTCATGCCAAGCACATCCAAGGACCTAAAGAAGCACGATTCACAGGAAGTTGTCATGAAGTCGCTGATCCAGCGGCATTTGACCTCCACCCTTGCGCGCTATGCGCCCATGGCCACGAACCGGGATTGGTGGGTGGCTTCATCGCTGGCCGTCAGGGACACGATCCACGAGCGGCTCATTGCGACTCAGGAGGTCCACAACGCCAAGAACGCCAGGCGGTTGTACTATTTTTCGATGGAGTACCTGATGGGCAGGCTCTTTGAGAACAATCTGGATGCCACAGGGCTTCAAGATGCCGTGCGCTCGGCCCTTTCGTCCCTGGGTGTGGATTTCGACCAGGTTCTGGAGACCGAGATCGACATGGGACTCGGCAACGGCGGCCTGGGGCGGCTTGCAGCATGCTTCCTCGACTCGATGGCCACGCTGGATCTCCCCGCCCTCGGCTATGGGATCCACTATGAGTTCGGCCTTTTTCAGCAGCAGATCGTCAATGGCTGCCAGGTCGAGCACCCCGACCGTTGGATGATCTTCGGCAGCCCCTGGGAAGTCATTCGCGCAGACTACACCCAGGAGGTCAGGCTCTACGGCCGGGTCGTGAACGCTTTCGACGACCAAGGGAATTCGAAGCCGAAATGGGTGGATACCCGGACGATCCTTGGTGTGCCCCACGACATTCCGATCGCCGGCTACGGCACAAAAACCGTCAATCTCCTCAGGCTCTGGGCTTCGCGCTCGTCCGACGATTTTGACCTGGCCGCCTTCAATTCGGGTGGCTACGTCGAGGCGGTCAGGGAGAAGGCCGTTGGGGAGACGGTCTCGAAGGTCCTTTATCCCAACGACAAGACTGAAAACGGGAAGGAACTGCGCCTAGTTCAGCAATACTTCTTCGTGTCATGCTCCATCCGCGATCTGGTCCGCAGGCACCTGCGCACTCCCGGAAATTCGTGGACCAATTTTGCCGACAAGGTCGCCATCCAGCTCAACGACACACACCCGGCGATCGCGGTCGTCGAGCTTATGCGCATCATGCTCGACGAGTACGATATCGCGTGGGACAAGGCCTGGGACATCACTACGCGGACGCTGGCGTACACGAACCACACGCTGCTGCCGGAGGCGCTTGAGCGCTGGGGCGTGCCCCTCTTTGAGCGCGTCCTGCCGCGCCACCTACAGATCATCTACGAGATCAACCTGAAGGTGCTGGCCCTCTGCGAGGGAAAGTGGCCGGGCGACAACGACAAGAAGCGTGCGTGCTCCCTGATCGAGGAGAACGGCCACAAGATGGTGAGGATGGCCCACATAGCCGTCGTGGGGACCCACACGGTGAATGGTGTGGCGGCGTTGCACACGGCGCTCCTGCGAAAGAACCTGTTCCCAGAATTTGATGCGCTTTACCCGGGCAAGTTCCAGAACAAGACAAACGGGATCACCCCAAGGCGCTGGCTGCTCGAGTGCAACCACAGGCTGGCGAGCCTGGTGACGCGCACATTGGGCAGCGACAAGTGGATCCGAGACCTTGACCAACTGCGCGGACTTGAGAAGCACATCGAGAGCGCGGACTTCCGACGGGAGTTCATGGAGGTGAAGCTGGCGAACAAGGTCGACCTTGCGCAGGTGATCCGGGCCGAGTGCGGCATTGAGGTTTCCCCAAAGGCAATCTTTGACGCGCAGATAAAGCGCCTCCACGAGTACAAGCGCCAGCACCTGAACCTGCTCTACATCCTGGCCCTCTACCGGCGCCTTCTCCACAACCCGGACCTCGATGTTGAGCCCCGTGTGTTCATCTTTGCCGCGAAGGCTGCGCCCGGCTACGACGTTGCGAAGAACCTGATCCGGGCGATCAATGTCATCGGGGCGCACATAAACGCCGACACTCGTATTAGGGGTAAGATCAAGGTGGCGTTCCTGCCCAATTACCGCGTGTCGCTCGCAGAGAAGATCATTCCCGCGGTGGACGTCTCCGAGCAGATATCCACGGCCGGCAAGGAGGCTTCGGGCACAGGCAACATGAAGCTGGCGCTGAACGGCGCACTGACAATCGGCACGCTCGACGGCGCCAATGTCGAGATCCTCGAGGAGGTGGGGGACGAGAATATCTTCATCTTCGGGATGACCGTGGAACAGGTCGAGGATCTCAGGGCAAAGGGGTACAACCCCTGGAACATCCACCGCGATGACGAGGAGATTCGAGCGGTCGTCGACTGGCTGGGCAGCGATTACTGGGTCCCCGGCGAGAAGGCCCCATTCGCGCCCATCCACTCCACGCTCCTTTCGGGGGGGGATCCGTACATGGTCCTGGCTGACTTTCGCTCGTTCAGCGACTGTCAGGCTCGGCTCGACGCGGCCTACAAGGACCGCGACGGTTGGGCCAGGAAGGCGATCCTGAACACGGCGAGGGTAGGAAAATTCTCGAGCGACCGCACAATCAGGGAATACGCTAGCGATATCTGGAAACTGTCGCCGCTGCCGATTCCGTGAAGGCTCTCCGAACAAATCCGGTGAGGGCTGCACTGGGATGCGTGTTCGCGCCCCATGGGGGGTTGCGGTTCCGGCCCGACAATCGATGAGCGGGGGGAGAGAAGATTCGCCGGGTGGATTCGGGACGGACCCAAACCCCGCTAATCGGTCACTTTTTCCGGCCCAGCTTTCCCAATAATCACCCCAAGACCCCATGAGCATTAAGAATCGTCTCATCATCCTTAATTTCACGCAGTTCTTCATCTGGGGTGCGTGGCTCATCTCGCTCGGTGGGTACATGATTGCCACCCTTGGATTCACGGGTGGGCAGGTGGGTGCCATCTACTCCACCATGGGCTTGGCTTCACTGTTCATGCCGGGACTCTTGGGGATTGTTGCCGACCGATGGATGAATGCGGAGCGGGTGCTCGGTCTGTGCCATATCGCGGGTGCACTCATGCTGCTCCTGGCGTCCACGGTAAAGGATCCCACCCTGATGTATTGGGTGATGCTCGTGAATTCGATGGTCTACATGCCGACCATAGCCCTGAACAACACCGTCAGCTATGGGATCCTCGCATCCAAGGGTCATGATGTCGTGAAGCATTTCCCTCCCATTCGCGTTTGGGGAACAATAGGTTTCATCGCAGCCATGTGGGTGGTCGATCTGGTCGGATGGTCCGTCAGCCCGATGCAGCTCTACGTAGCCTCAATCTCTGCTCTGGGCCTCGGCATCTATGCGTTCACCCTGCCCGCGTGCGCACCAACGAACACGAAGAAATCCGCCTCGTTTGCGTCGGCGATCGGTTTGGATGCCTTTGTGCTCTTCAAGAACCGCCAGATGGCCGTGTTCTTCACCTTCGCGGCCTTCATCGGGGCTGCCCTGCAGATCACCAACACGTTTGGAGAGGCCTTCCTCCATGATTTCAAGGGGGCGTACGCCAACTCTTTCGCAGTGGCTCACCCCGGGCTGCTGATGTCGGTATCCCAGATCTCAGAAACTCTTTTCATCCTGAGCATACCCTTCTTCCTGGGAAAATTCGGGATCAAGAAAATCATGATGGTGAGCATCTGCGCCTGGGTCCTTCGGTTTGGACTGTTTGGCGTCGGTAATCCCGGCAGCGGCCTCATCCTCCTGGTCTTGTCGATGATCATCTACGGTATGGCTTTTGATTTCTACAACATCTCGGGCTCTTTGTTCGTCGAGCTCGAGGCAGAGCCTCGAATCCGGGCGAGCGCGCAGGGCCTGTTCATGATCATGACCAATGGCTTAGGCGCCTTACTTGGCGGGCTGGCAAGCGGCCGTGTGGTTGATTTCTTCACGGCCAACGGAGTTAAGGATTGGCGTAGTATCTGGTTTGTCTTTGCGGGATATGCTCTCTTGCTTGCGCTCGTTTTCCCGTTTGCCTTCAAGTACACCCACAAGGGCAAGACGGCGCTTCCCGACGAGACGGGTGAGCTCCCCGCTGTGTAACTGAAATCTTTTGAAATCGGCGGACGGGCGAGTTCAAGGTTAGCTGCAACGAATAATCCAGAGTCCAAGCTGCGAGAACAGGACCCATCTCTTACCCCCCAAACCTGCCATTATGACCACTGAGGAACGGCTAGCGCGGCACTTGGAACGGAAGCCGGAGACGTCATCCGCCGTATTCGTCGCGCCCAATGCCACGGTCATAGGTGACGTCGTGCTGGGTCCAAATTCCAGCGTCTTCTACGGCGCGGTGCTCCGGGGCGATATCAACGTGATCCGGGTGGGGGAGGGCACGAACATCCAGGACAACGCGGTCGTGCATCTGGCTGACGAACTCGGGGCGCATATCGGCGCGTGGTGCACGATAGGCCACGCGGCTATCGTCCACGCATGCACAATTGGCGACGAATGCCTGATAGGCATGGGGGCCACGGTCCTTGACGGCGCGGCAATCGGTTCCCGTTCTATTATAGGGGCTAACTCTTTGGTGAGTCAGCGTTTTACGTGTCCGCCTGGCTCCCTAGTCTATGGGGTGCCGGCGAAGGTCGTCCGTCCACTCACAACCGAGGAGCAGGCGGGGCTGCGGGGATGGGCGGAGAAATACGTCAAAGTGGCGCAGGCCCATTCGGCCCGCTGCTCGAGGCGCCCTTAGGGGCGAGCGGGGCGGGCTTCGCCCCCTTGCAATCGAGGGATGCATTCGCTCCCGGGACCAGGCGGCAACCGGTCGTCAATACGCTGCCCGAGGAAGAGCTCAGGAGGCTTGCTTCTGCGTTGAAAAACCTAATCTCGTAAGCCTCCTTTTACATTCCTTCCCCACATGAGCGAACCCACCAACCAAACCAACAATGAACTGATGCAGGTCGCGATCACCGAGGTGCGCGCCTTCGTCAAGAACCAGACCGAGAAGGAGGCCAAATCCGAGCAAAAGGCAAAGACGGAGGCCTGGACCAAATATGCGGCGCTTTCCATGGCGTTCATCGCATTGATCGCGGGCTACACGTTTTCCAAAGGGGGAAACTGCTCCGGGCGCGTCGCCAAGGACCTGAGCGAGGCCACCTACAATCAGACCAACGCCTCAGATCAGTGGAGCTTCTTCGAGGCGAAGTCCCAGAAACAGCTTTTGGCGGACTTGGAGATTAACCTGAGGACGGCGGCAAAACCCGACGATCAGGGCGTAAAGATGCTCAAAGACAAGGTGGCGCGTTACGACAAGGAGAAGGCGGAGATCCAGGCCGAAGCGAAGAAGTTTGAGGATGCGCGCGACATGTACCGCAAGGATGCTGAGCGCATGACCGTTTTGGGAGGTAAATTTGGGCAGGCGGCCCAAGCATTCCAGATCTCCCTGGCCATTGGCGGCCTCTGCCTATTGTCCAAGAAGCGGTGGCTGTGGTTCATCACCCTAGGGGTGTCGGGTGTTGCCGTCTATCTGCTGGCCATGGCTCTCGCGGCCTCCTGACCGATTGGGCAGAGTCCGTTGGCACCTAGGGCGCCATGCGGCGCAGGGGGGCTTACCCGCTTGGTTTTTTCGGGCCGAGCTCCCGCTCCAGGGTGAAGAACGTGAACCGGTAGTTCTGATCCGCGCTTTCGCGCCGGGCGGTTTCGCGCCAAGCGATGTGGCGCCATTCGGGGAAAAACCTGTCTCCGGTCACCTCCGCGTGGATGAGGGTGAGGTGTAGCCTCATCGGCCGCTCCAGGGCCAGCACCTCCTCGAAGATCCGTTCGCCTCCGTTCACGTAGATCTCTCCCTCCATAGTCTCGGCAAGGGCCAATGCTTCGGGCACCGACCGGGCGACTTGGACACCGTCACGGGCGATTGAGGGGTTGCTCGTGATCACGATCAGGCGCCGTCCGTCCTCACGGGCCCTGGGCCACGTCTGGTAGCAAATGCGCCCAAGAATAATGGTCTTCCCGGCTGTCTCGTCGTGGAAAAACTTGAGGTCCTCCGGGATCCGCCAGGGCAGACGGGTCTCGATTCCCATCACGCGGTTCTCCGCGCACGCAACCATGAGATTAATCATCTTGGGCATCGAGGAAGGGCATGAGGCAACCAGGTCCTGATTCCAAGCCCGCTTGGGGCGGCCCGAGCCGATTGTTGCAACTTGTCAGGCCGCGCCTCCCCGGCATGATGGCACAATGAAAATCGGAGTTCCAAAGGAGATAAAGATCGGGGAAACGCGGGTGTCGATGACGCCCAGCCTATGCCGGCGCTGCGTTTCACTCGGTGCCAAGGTCATCATACAAAAATCAGCCGGGGACAGCGCCGGCTTCACCGACGCGGAGTACCGGGCAGCCGGCGCCACGCTAGTCGCTGAGGCCGCGAAGGTCTGGAAATCTTCCGACCTGGTCCTTAAGGTCAAGGAGCCGCTCCCTTCGGAGTACGACCTCCTGCAGGAGGGCCAGGCGCTCTTCACCTACCTGCACCTTGCCGCCGGCCCGACTCTGGCCAAGGTTTTGCTCAAGAAGAAGATCCTCGGGATTGCCTACGAGACGGTCGAAGGCGCGGACGGCGCATATCCCTTGCTTAAGCCCATGTCCCAGATCGCCGGCCGGCTCGCGATCCAGGTGGGCGCTTATTTCCTTCAGTCGCAGCATGGTGGCTCCGGGGTCCTCCTCGGCGGAATCCCCGGAACGCTTCCAGGGCACGTGGTGGTGGTGGGTGCGGGCAATTCCGGAGCCCATGCGGTCCAGATGGCGGCCGGAATGGGGGCCCGCGTCACAGTACTCGACCTGGATACAAGGAAGCTCGAGGCGCTCGACTCAGAATACCGAGGCCGCGTGGTCACGCTCATGTCCAACCCAGCGAACCTTGAGGCGTGCGTGGCCGATGCCGATCTCCTGGTGGGGGCTGTGCTGATCCCCGCGGCAAAGGCGCCTATTGTGGTTTCAAGCAAGATGGTGGCCCAGATGCGCTCGGGCAGCGTGATCGTGGACATCGCGATCGACCAGGGCGGCTGCATTGAGAGCATACGCCCAACCTCGCACAAGGAGCCGGTCTACAAGCAGTACGGAGTCGTCCACTACGCCGTCCCGAACATGCCCGCACTGGTGGGCAGGACCTCAACCCTCGGCCTGACACAGGCTACCGAGCCCTATGTCGCCATGATCGTCCAGCGGGGAATTAACGCGGCCCTGGCAGCCCACAAGGGCCTATCCAGGGGCGTCAACACCCGTGACGGGCGGATCACCAACGAGGCCGTCGCGAAGGACCTAGCCGGCGCTTAGGCCGCAGGGGTCACGATGCGCACGCTCTCGAGCGCGACACGCTCGATGGGCGTGCTGCGCTCGGGGCCTGCCGTCGGGACATTGGCGATCTGCTCGAGCACTTCCTCGCCCGAGACCAGCTCGCCAAATGCGGTGTACTGCCGGTCGAGGAACCGGGCGTCGCCGTGGCAGATAAAGAATTGGCTGCCGGCCGAGTCCGGATTGGCCGAGCGCGCCATCGAGAGCACGCCCTTCACATGGGGCTTCCCGTTGAACTCGGCCTTGACCATGTAACCCGGTCCGCCGGTGCCCGGCATGCCCTTCTGCCCGGCCTTCGTGTTGGGGCATCCCCCCTGAATCATGAAGCCCTTTATGATTCGATGGAACGCCGTCCCGTCGTAAAATCCCTCACGGGCGAGCTTCTTGAAGTTCTCGACCGTTTTGGGGGCGACGTCAGGCCAGAAGGCGACCGTCATTTCACCGTAGGACGTCTTGATAACGGCCTGTTCACTGGGAGTTTTATTTTGGCTCATGAATATTTGGGGTCAATCAGTTCGCAGAAGTAGTGGATGAGAAAGAGGTGGCACTCCTGGGCCGATGCCCCGCGATCGCCGGGAACAAGGAGATCGCATGTCGCGAGGCCCTTCGCCTTTCCGCCGCCCTTTCCAAGGAAGGCGATGGACTTCAAGCCAAGCTTTCTGGACTCCTCCAGTGCGGCCAAGATGTTGGGCGAGTTGCCGCTTGAGGTGATAACCACAACCAGGTCCCCGGGCTTGGCCAGGCCGGCGATCTGGCGCGCGAACACCTGGTCAAAGCCGTAGTCGTTGCCGATGCAGGTCACCAGCGACCCGTCTGAGGAAAGGGCTATGGCGGGCAGCGAGCGCCGCTTTGCGTGGTAGCGGCCCACAAGTTCGGTCGAGAAATGCGCCGCCTCGGCGGCGCTTCCCCCGTTTCCGCAGATCAGGAGCCTTCCGCCCGCATGAAGGGTTCCCAGGATCAGTTCTGCCGCCGCGTCGATGGACGGGCGTATCCCAGCCAGCGCCCCAAGGGTCCGGACCGAGTCGGAGAGAGCCTTCTCAAACGTCATTAAAGCATCAAAGTGGCCTGCGGACTTGCCCGCGACAGAAATTTTCGACGTTTTGGAATGATTCCACCTGTAGTTCCCAAGGCACCCGGACGTTCATGTTGATCAGAAAGCTCACCCTGAGGCATTTCCGCAACGTGCCGCTCGCCAGTCTGGTCTTCTCCGGACGGCGGCAGTTCTTTGTGGGCCCGAATGGCCAGGGCAAGTCCAACTTGCTCGAGGCTGCCGGCTTCCTGACCGCGCTGCGCTCCTTCAGGACTGCGGACAGCAAGCTGCTGATCCTGCACGATCAGGTCGAGGCTGGCGTGTCATGCGAGCTGGAGTGCGAGGGCAGGGGCCCTGAGCGGGTCACGATCAAGATCCGGCGGGATGGGAAGGAGCTCTGGTATGACGACACGCGGGTGAGCCGGCTTGCCGAGCATGTCGGTCGTTATCCGACCGTTGTCTTTTCATCGCAGGACCTCCAGCTGATCCGGGGAGCCCCGGCCCTGAGGCGCCGGTGGCTCGACCTCACGCTCGCGGCCATGGATTCCGACTACCTTGTGACGCTCCAGGGCTACCTCCGCGCATTGTCGGAGCGCAACAGCCTCCTAAGAAGGGGTGACAGCCATGCCGCCTCCCAGATCATGGCGTTCGACCGCACGATGGCCCCGCTGGGCGAGAAGATCGTGGCCCTAAGGGCGCGTTGGATAGGGGAATTGGCGGCCGAGGCGGCAGAAGCCTACCGGAGCTTGACCGGCGGCGCGGAGGGGGCCGCGATCGCCTATGTGTCGCCGCTCCTTGGCGTGTCGAGCGAGGCGATCCTAGAGCTGCTGGGATCGGGGAGGGAGCGCGACATGAGGATGGGGACCACCATGGTCGGGCCACACCGCGACGAACTCCGGTTCGAGGTGCAAGGCTCCGACGCAAAGGACTTTGCCTCCGAAGGCCAGCAGCGGTCCATCACCCTCGCGCTTCGTCTGGCCGAGGCCGCATGGTTCCACAAGCGAAGCGGGGTTAGGCCCGTGCTCCTGGCCGACGACGTGCTGGGGGAACTCGATTCCGCGAGACGGGAGAGCTTCTGGGCGGCGCTCGACCCCGAGTCGCAGGTGATCGCCACAGGCACAGGGCTTCCGGACGCCGCCCTGGGGAATTGGGAGGTATTCAAGGTTGCCGAAGGGGTGTTCACACCCGAGCCTCAGGGAATGGGGACTTCGGATTGAACTTTCATGCGTGGGAGTGGTTTATTGCCGTCCTTGGGGCGCTTCTTGTCGGCATCGCTAAGACCGGGATCACGGGTCTAAGCCTGCTCTTTGTCGCCCTTTTTGCGTCGGTGATGCCGGCTAGGCGTTCGACGGGGCTTGTGCTGCCGCTCCTGATAGTCGGTGACATCGTAGCCTTTGCCTCCTACCGAAAACATGCACAGTGGCGCCATGTTTGGAGAATGCTCCCATGGGCCGCCGCGGGGGTCGTCATCGGGGCCGTGGTCATGGGGAGGATGGACGAGCACGTGACAAGGCTCACCATGGGCTTCATCGTCGTGGGCCTTGCTGCGCTGCACCTTTACCGCAGGGCCAGGCCCCCGGTCGCCGAGCAGGACCATCCCTTTTGGTTCGCGCCCCTTTTTGGGATCATGGCCGGGTTTACGACCATCATCTCCAATGCTGCCGGGCCCCTCATGGTGATTTATCTTCTCGCGATGCGCCTTCCCAAGATGGAATACATGGGCACTGGGGCCGCCTTTTTCCTCATGCTCAATCTTTTCAAGCTGCCATTCATGGTGAACCTGGGGCTCATCACGCGTGACAGCTTGGTGCTCAACCTGGTGCTCGCCCCAGCGGTCATCACCGGCACGGTGGTCGGTCGATGGCTCCTGGGCCGTATCAACCAGCGCCTTTTCGAGAATATCGCCATCGCGCTCACGGTCGCCGCTGGCGTGAAAATGTTCATTTGAGCTAGGACTCCCACACTCATGGCAAGATTGACTTCAAGGCAGATGTGGACCGCGAAGCTTGAGGGCCGCCCGCTGCCCAGTCGGCCGGCAGTTTCCAGGAGCGGGTCGGCTGTCGCGGGGGAGCTCTCGCTAAAGAAGCCGTTTTCCGGGCTCGTGCTGGGTATAGACCCGTCGCTCCGGGGCACGGGACTCTCGCTGGTCGAGTTCCAGCCCGGGCGCACGCCGGTATTGCTTCGGTGCCGGACGGTGCACGTCCCGGCGAAGCGCACCATGGCGGTTGCGCTCGCGGAGATCCACCGCGCCGTGGCGGATTTCATAGACGGCACTCAGGGCGTGCGCCACGTGGCGCTCGAGCAGACCATCTACGTCCAGAATTTCCAGACGGCGCAGATTCTGGGCGCGGCCCGCGGAGCAGCGATGGCGGCCGCGGCCCTGAGGGACCTCCCTGTGTTCGAGTATGCGCCGCTCAGGGTGAAGCAGGCGGTCGCCGGCTCGGGTCGGGCGAGCAAGGAGCAGCTCTCTCGCACCGTCCGCTCTATATTCGGGCACGGTCGGTCGCTTGCTTTCGACGAGTCCGATGCCGCCGCCGTGGCCCTCTGCCACGCCTACACCTGGCAGGCCTAGCCCTAAGGACCTAGCCGAGGACGGTCTTAAGGACCTTGCCCAGGTCGGTCACCCGATAGGGTTTGGTGAGATAACCGCAGAAGCCCATGTCCAGGTACTGCTTGGCCATGTCCTCGTTATCATATCCGCTCGAGACGATCGCACGGATGTCGGGATCTAGGTCGTGGAGCGCGATGAAGGCCTCCTCGCCGCCCATGCCTCCCACGACCGTCAGGTCCATGATCACGGCGTCATAGGGGCGCCCGATGTTCAAGTAGCGCTTGTAGAGGGCGATCGCGTCCTCGCCCCGCTTTGCGATGTCGAACTTGTAGTCGAGGCTCTGCAGCATGGACGCGGTCAGATTGCAGATGTGCTCGTCGTCATCCATGAACAGGACGCGTCCGGTGCCGAACCGAAGCGACGGAGCCGGCCGCGCCAGGACCTCTACCGGCTGGTCAGCCATGGGCAGGAAGATGCTAAAAACGGTGCCCTCGCCGATGATCGACTGAAGCCCTATTTCCCCTCCCAGCTTGCGGACAATCGAAAGCACCGTGGCAAGTCCGAGGCCGGTGCCGTGCTTCTTCGTCGTAAAGAAGGGGTCCCATATCTTCTCGAGGTGCTCGGGCTTTATGCCGGTTCCGTTGTCGCGGACCTCAAACTCCACGTATTCGCCGGAAGGAAGGGAGGCAATCTGGCCCTCACTGATCCGCGCGTTTGCCGCACGCAACTGCACCCGCGCCGCGTGCGGCGACGGGGGCATAGCCTGGAGCGCATTGACGACCAGGTTCTGGAACACTTGGAGGATTTGGGGCCGGTCGACGAGGACCGGCCCAGTGCCGTCCTCCACGTGGACCGTGATGACAGCCGTCGAGCCCGCGGAGGCGATTTTCACCGCATCCCCGAGGATGTCCTTCGCGGCGCAGACGGTCTTGACGCCCGATCCGCCCTTGGTGAAGGCCAGCAGCTGCTTGGTGAGCCCCTTTGCTGCCATGCATGCCTGTTCCGCGTCACCGAGCTTTGAGAGGTCGTGGTTGTCCTTAGCAATGGAGAGGCCACCTAGGATCGTCGTCAGGAGGTTATTGAAATCGTGCGCGATGCCGCCGGCGAGGAGGCCGAGCGACTCGAACCGGTTGGCCTTGATGAGCTCCTCTGGCGTGAGGCTCATCTCGTCGGGATTGCGGAAAACGATTACGATGCCGCGCGGCTTCGCATCGGGCCCGAACGAAGCGCGAGCGGTCCAGACGACCGGGATCGGGTTGCCCCCCGCGCCCAAGATCGCCTGATCACCAATCAGGGGAAGCGGTCCGCTCGAGGAGAGGGCCCGGTCGGCCGGGTTGTCCCCGGGCTTGCCCGTCTGCCGGTCGACAAGGGCGAACACCTGGTCGAGCGGTCGGCCGGCAATGGCGTCCTGCTGCAAACCAAGGAGCCGAGAAGCCGTCTCGTTTGCAAAGAGCACGCTGCCCTGTCCATCGGTCGCTATCACGCCTTCCGCCAGGCACGCCAGCACGTCCTCAAAGGCCTCCTTCGTGGTGCCGACAATTTTCTCCGGCTCTATAGGGGCCTTCAGGCCCGCAACCGGGGCGGCAGGGGCGGGGACCACTGCATCGGCCAGGGGGCAAGCGAAGCCCACCACACGCGAGAGCGTCCGCTTCCGCGTCACCGTGCGCGTGATGCCCAGGAGAGAAGGGATGGAGCGCCCGTCCTTGGTCCGAAGGTGGACAACCCTTGTGAACGATGACTGGCCGGGTGCCTGGGACAGCAGCCAGGACTCCACGCCCTCGGGGCATTCAGCCGGGCTGAAAACATCCGTGAGCGCCGCGGGCCCGTTAGTGGGTTCGGCCAGGCCGCCCACGAGCCGTAGCCACGCCTCCGAGAACCAGGAGGATTCCCCGGAGAAGTCCACCTCGAAGGCTGCGAGGGACCCCTCGTCTACCAGCGCGTGCAGGCGCGATTCACTAGCGATCGCCGTCTCCTCGGTCTCCTTCCGTTCCGTGGCGTCGACATGGATCCCCATCACCCGCTCAAGCTCGCCGGAGGGGTTCACGAGCTGCAGCCCCACGCAGTGGATCCAAGCCCAGTGCCCCGCCTTGTGCTTCATCCGAAATTCCACAGAAAACGGGCGGGCCCCTACCTTGAGCTTGCGCCCCGCCTTGTCCGGAGCGGCCGCGGTGTCCTCCGGATGGAGGAGTCCAAGCCAGGCATCATAAGTGTCGGGAAGCTCCGCGTCGGCGTAGCCGAGCATCCGCTTCCACGCAGGGGAGTAGAGGACCTTGCGGTCCTTCAGCCTAAGGTCGAAGAAACCAACGGGCCCCTTCTCCGCGAAGGTCTGGAGGGCCGCGGCCTGTTCGTCCGACGCGGCGGGCGCAAGAGCCGAGGTTTCGAGGGGGGACTCAACAACAACGATGAACCCGCCCGCGGGCCCCAGAGCCTTCTCGGCCCTTACCGCCATAGGGTGCGGGGCGCCCTCCCTGGGCTGGACCGAGAGGATTGCGCGCTTGTCGAGGAGTGCGGCCAGCAGGATGTCCCACTGCGCCTCCCGCATCTCCGGTTCGTCGCTTACAATGTCCAGGGCAAAGAGGTCCGGGAAAAATTCGCCGACCAGCTCACCGGGTCCGGCCTGCCACAGCAGGCGGGCTTCCTGGTTTGCCGACGTGACCTTGCCTGCGTTATCGAGCACGAGCACGGCCACCCGGGCTGTGCGGAGCCCGGCGTTGGGTATGGTGAGGGGAGGAGTGGTCGACGTATCGCTCACAGCTGGCCGCTAATCAGCCATTTTTGCACACGATTTGCGAGAAATTCGACAAAGGCAGGATGATCATTGGGACAAACGATCTTCTCAAAGCTTTCTCCGCCAGCCTCTAAGAATGTTTCTTTGCCCGCCATGGCGATCTCTTCTAACGTCTCCAGACAATCTGCAAGAAAACTCGGGCAGATCACGAGGAGCCGTTTCACGCCCTCCTTCGGCAGACGCACCAATTCGAAATCGGTGAAAGGCGTTAGCCAGGGCTCACCTGCCAGGCGCGACTGGTAGGAAACCGAGTATTTAGCTGGGTTTAGGCCTCCGCGGCTCGCGAATTCTGCCGTGGTCCTCAAACACTGTGCGCGGTAACAGGTGGCGTGGGCGGGCGAGCACGTGGTGCAGCAGTCCGCCACTACGGTGCAATGGGCGTGCGAAGAGTCCGCCTTGCGCAGGTGCCGCTCCGGGATGCCATGGTAGCTGAAAAGGAGATGGTCGTAGGGCCTTTTGAGCGCCGGTGCGGCCACCTCCAGCATCATGTCGATGTAGTCGGCGTCGCCATAGAAGGGCTGAACGCAGGAAACCTTCATGCCCGGTGCCTGCTTGGCGGCCTCCTCGTAGATCCTGACCACGAGGGTCTCCCACGAGGCCATCGCATAATGGGGATACTGCGGGAAAAGGAGCACTTCGTCGCAACCCTCGGCCACCAAGGCCTTGATCGTCGACGCAATCGAGGGATTGCCATAGCGCATCGTGATATGGACGGGGGTCTCGGGCCCCAACTTCGCGGCGAGCTTCTTGCGCACGCTCACCGAGGTGGCCACCAGCGGTGAACCCTCCTCGGGGGTCCAGACCTTTGAGTAGGCATGGGCCGTTTTCTTTGGCCGGGTCGGCAGGATGATGGCCTCCAACAGCAGGAACCGCAGCGGCGCCGCCAGGTCGATCACTCGCTCGTCGCCTAGGAATTCGCGAAGGTAGCGCCGGACGTCGGGTATTGAGACCGAATCGGGGGACCCGAGGTTGGCGATCAGAATGGCGCGCTTTGGCATTCCCTTATTTCACCCGCCCTCACAACTCCACGTCAAGCCGCGCGTCCGCTAATTCGCCTTGGCCCACCACCTCGACGCCCTGATCCAAGAAATAGAGGAAAAACACGACTATCCCACGATCATGAGAGGACCCGCGGGCATTATTGGCTCAGCCAGGGACGATTATTCGTTGGGTTTCCGGTGTCGCACTGGTTTCTCGGCCCATTTCCGAGTCGTTGAACTCTACGTAGAATTGCGGAATTCCTGCCAAATTTTCCTAAGTACAACTCCTGGTTTATGATTGCGCGAAAGGACGCTGCAAAAAGTGCGGCAACTTAGACGATTCATGACTATTAAGGGGCCTCCAAAGGCGCCGATTTAATAATGGTCCATGACGGAACACATCAGTTCTAGTCGCAAAAACTCTATGCAAACCATGACCGTATCTCGCCGTATCACCATCGGCTTTGCCTTGGTGCTCTTCATTTCAACCGTGGTGGGTGGCGTAGCCGCTTGGAAGATGCAGGCTTCGGCCTTGGGGGCCCGTTTTCTTTCGAATGCGGTGGCGCCTCAGGCCGAGGTGACGACGGCGCTTAAGGGAGCGTCCACCAAGACCCAGTTGGCGGTGCGCTCGTTCAGTTTTACTGGGGACCCGCAATTCCTTGCGGCTGCGGAAGCAGGCCTCAACGACGTGCAAAGTTCGCTCGACGCCTGCCGCAAGCTTTCCGCGACACAGCCACAGCTTACGGCGCTGGCCGAAGGCATCAAGGCGGCGGATGTTGACCTAGCGGCTTACCAAGCGGGATTCGCCGCCACGCGCGAGAATCAGGCCGAGCTCGCCAAAATCCGCGCGGAGCTCGACAAGAGCGCGGGCGAGTTTGTGACGACGGCCACGGCCCTCATAAAGGGCCAGGACGCGATGCTCGCCGAGGAGATCTCGAAGGGCCTGCCAGGCCCGCAGCTCGAGGAGCGCCGTGTGAAGCTTGCGCTGGCCAACAACATCATCGACGCGGGAAATTCCATCCGGGTTGCCAACTTCAAGTCCCAGGCGCTCCGTGATCCCAGTGTCGTGACGAAGGCCCTTGGCCTTTTCGATGCAATCGAGTCCGCGCGCCGCGATTTGGTCCCCTTGACCCATCGTGAGGAGGACCTCCACCGACTGGATGAGATCAAGACGGCCGCAGCGGCGTACCGCACAGGTATCGAAGCGGTCATTCAAAACTTCCAAGATGCTGCCCGAGTCAACGAACAGCGTGCGAAGGCAGCCGGAGAGTTCGATGCGGTCGTGAGCGGCGTCCTCGAGCGCTCCATTCAGCGCACGACCAATGTGGCGACGACGGCGGCCACCGACCTTGGGTTTTCAACGACGATTACCATAATCGGCGTTCTCTTGGCTGTCGTCCTCGGATGCGGCATCGCCTTCGTGATTATCCGCCGCCTCAACGAAGTACTGGGTGAAACCTCCTCGGCGCTAACGCACGGAGCCCTCCAGGTTGCCGCGGCTGCCCACCAGGTTTCCTCGGCGAGCCAATCGCTCGCCGAGGGCGCCAGCCAACAGGCGGCGACACTTGAGGAATCGAGCTCCTCGCTAGAGGAGTTAAGTTCCATGACCAAACGTAATGCGGAGAGCACCGCAAAGGTGAAGTCCGCGGCGGCCCAGACCCGCAATTCAGCGGATGCCGGAGTAAAGCAGATGGAGGAGATGGTCACGGCGATGGAAGCCATTCGCAAAGCCAGCGCCGATATTTCGAAGATCTTAAAGACGATCGATGAGATCGCCTTCCAAACGAACATTCTGGCCCTGAACGCTGCGGTCGAGGCCGCTCGAGCGGGCGAAGCCGGGGCGGGATTCGCAGTGGTAGCCGAGGAAGTGCGCGCTCTTGCTCAGCGCTGCGCTGCCGCGGCGAAGGAAACCGCCGGCAAAATAGACGATTCTGTCACGAAGAGCCAGCAGGGCTCCACGATCAGTGTCGAGGTGGCCAAGAGCTTCGCCACCATTCAGGAGCAGATTCGTAACCTTGATGGCCTGATCGTCGAGATAGCGACTGCCTCCGAGGAACAAAGCCTCGGAATCGGCCAGGTTAATACGGCCGTGGCCGAAATGGATAAGGTTACCCAGGCGAACGCTGCCGGCGCTGAGGAAAGCGCCTCGGCAGCCGAGGAGTTGAACGCGCAGGCGGAAGTCATGAAGGAAACCGTTGGGAACCTTCAGATGTTAGTCGGAGGGAAATCCGAGGAGAACGCCCAGACGCGTGCAATCCGGTCCACGGTCCAGAAATCGGCGAGTCCGCGCAAGGAACAGTCGGTCAAAATGAAGTCGCGTGAAAAGCTTGAGGCTCCCTCGCGGGATAGGGGAGAGAAAGTCGTGGCCGGAGCAAACCGAGCCGATGATTTCTTCAAGAACGCTTAGGGTCTCTAGGCGACACGAGTCCCAGAATGAATTCAAACGATTTGGCCAAAGGCACTCTTGCCGGCAAGTACCTCACCGTATCCCTGGCAAAAGAAGCCTACGGCCTTAGCGTACTCAAGATACGTGAAATCATCCGGCAGCAGAGGATCACGCATGTCCCGCAGCTTCCCAAGTCCACGAAAGGGGTCATCAACCTTCGCGGGCGCGTGATTCCAATCATTGACCTGCGCCTAAAGCTTGGACTGGAGGCGGAGACCACGGACCATACTTGCATCGTGGTGGTCGAGGTGGTTTTGCAGTCGGGACGGAGTTCCACACAGGGCCTCATTGTCGACGGCGTGGACGAAGTCGCCAACGTGCCCGCCGAGAATATCGAGCCCACGCCAGAGTTTGGAGTGGGCGTAGATATCTCGTTCATCCTGGGAATCGCCAAGGTGAAAGGCCAGGTGATCATGCTGCTGGATGTGGACCAGGTCGTGGGGCCCGAGGTGGATGTGTCAGGCCTTTCCGTCGCCTAGGCGATTGGGTCGATACATTCAAAAGGCCGGAATTTCCGGGACCAGTGCTCGCGTTCGGAGGTGCGCCATCATCATGTCCATAAGCAATATGTGAAAAAGCCGCGGGTGGATGTGGGCACTGGCGCACTGGCCAAGCCTATCTTGCGGAACATCCCAGCCTGGGGATCAGGCCGACAAAGGGGGCAATCACTTCCGGGTCAAATCCCTCTTAACGGCCCATTACCCCTCGAATGAGGCGAATGAGGCTGTGCAGATTCTCGGGGGCAATCCGGTCGGTCACCACCGTCCTCGGGTAATTGTGCTCAACATCCAAGTGGACCCCGTCCTCAGCCCCCGGACGCACGAAATCCTCGACGAAATCCATGCCGCCCCTGGCCCGTATCCACCGATAATAGGGATCCGGGTCATCCGACTCGATAAGTACGTCGTCCTTCATGAACACGTTACAGTACAGCGTCAGGTCGCGGAACGAGGAGAACCATGTCGGTGGGTTCACGAGCTGATCACGGATGATGAGTGTCATTCGCGGGTCTCCTATGCTTGTTTTATGCCTAATACTTTCCGGAGAGGTCGTTTTTCGCGTTGCGGGAGTCGACAGGCTTGGCAGCGCTGGTATCGTCACAAACTCACATGAATTCACCGCGCAAGCCCGTAGTGCTCATTATCCGTGATGGCTGGGGAAAGAACCCGCATCCCGAGCAGGATTCCACCAATGCCACCGTCCTGGCGAAAAAGCCCTGTGACGACATGCTTCATGCACGTTGCCCGGTCGCGCTCGTCAAGGCGAGCGGCCTGGACGTGGGGCTTCCCGACGGCGTGATGGGCAACAGCGAGGTGGGCCATGAGAATATTGGCGCAGGGAGGATCGTTAACCAGGAGCTTGTCAGGATTAACAAGCTCTTCACGGACGGCCTCCTCGCGTCGAACCCGGTGTGGCGGGGCGCCGTGGACCGCGTGAAGTCGAAGTCCTCCAAACTCCATTTGATGGGTATCGTCTCCGATGCGGGCGTCCACGGCATGCTGGAGCACCTCTACGGGCTCCTCGCACAGGCCAAGGCCGACGGGGTCGCTCCGGATCGCGTGTTCATTCACGCCTTTACCGATGGCCGCGATACGCCTCCCTCCAGCGGCATCGGTTATGTTCGCCAGGTCGACCAAAAGTGCCGCGAGCTCGGGATCGGCAAGATAGCGTCCGTGTGCGGGCGGTTCTGGGCCATGGACCGGGATAACCGGTGGGAGAGGGTTTCGCGCGCGTACGGGCTTTTGACCGGCCGCAAGATCGAGGCGACGGCACCGAGCGCCGAGGCCGCTATCCAAGCCTACTACGACAAGCCGCTCACGGCTACCCAGACCGGGGATGAGTTCGTCGCCCCCACCGCGGTTGTCGGCAAGGACGGGAAGCCGCTTGCCATCATATCGGACGGCGACTCCGTGGTCTTCTACAACTACAGGGGGGACCGTCCCCGCGAGCTCTCGAAGGCCTTCACCGTCGACGGATTCAAGGAGTTCGACCGGGGCCCCAAGCTGGATCTGTTCTTTGCGACCATGACCGAATACGAGTCCGGGCTGCCGGTGCATGTCATCCTCCCAAAGCCGGAGAAGCTAAAGAACATCCTGGGGGAGGTGGTGGCGAAGCTGGGCCTGGCTCAGTTCCGCTGCGCCGAGACCGAGAAGAACCCCCACGTGACCTTTTTCTTTAACAACTACAGGAAGGATCCATTCCCGGCCGAGGACAGGGCATGCCCGCCGAGCCCGAAGGTGGCGACGTATGACATGAAGCCCGAGATGTCGGCCGCGGAGGTCACGAAGGCCGCGAAGGCGGCAATCCTTTCGGGTAAGTACGCGCTCATCGTGGTCAACTTTGCGAACCCGGATATGGTGGGACACACGGGATCGCTGCCGGCTGCCATTAAGGCGGTCGAAACGACGGATGCGTGCGTCGGGGAGCTGCTCGAGGCCTTGGCGAAAGTCGGGGGCAGCGCCCTCATTGGGGCTGACCATGGCAACTGCGAGCAGATGTGGGACACGGTGAACAATATTCCCCACACCTCCCACACCCTAAACCTCGTGGAGTTCTTCGTGGTGGGGGAGGGGTATGTGGCTGGGAAGACCCGTATGAGGCAGGGGGGGCGCCTTGCCGACATCGCTCCCACGGTCCTCCACCTGATGGGCATCCCGAAGCCCGCGGAAATGACCGGGGAGTCCCTGGTGCTGACCTGATCGCTACTCGCTCAAAAATCGGGTTGCCCCCGAACTCCCGGGACGGCTTCATCTCACATTTGCACGTGAAGCTGATGAAGAAACCATGAAACGGACCCACCATTGCGCCCAATTGACGAAGGCCGACATCGGCGCCTCAGTGTCCCTGTCGGGATGGGTCGATTCCATCCGGGACCACGGGGGCATCATCTTCATCGACCTGCGTGACCGCAAGGGCGTGAGCCAGGTCAAGTTTGACCCCATAGGCAGCCCGGAGCTGAGCGCTCGCGCCTCACAGCTAAAGCCCGAGTCCGTGATCAGCGTCTCAGGCAAGGTCGAGCCGCGCCCCGATGGCACGGTCAACCCGTCTCTGCCCACGGGGGAGGTCGAGGTGGAGGCTGCGGTGCTCGAGGTGCTCAACATGTCGGAGACGCCCCCGTTTCCCCTGGACGACGCGGGTGGGGACAAGGTCAACGAGGACCTGCGCCTCACCTACCGCTACCTGGACCTGCGAAGGCCGAAGATGCGCCGGAATCTCGAGGTCAGGCACCGCGCAGCCAAGTCGATCCGGGATTATTTCGACTCCCAGGACTTCATCGAGGTGGAGACGCCGGCCCTCTTTAAGAGCACGCCGGAGGGCGCCCGGGAATACCTTGTGCCGTCGCGCATCCATGCCGGGCAGTTCTATGCGCTCTCCCAGTCCCCCCAGCAGTTCAAGCAGATCCTAATGGTGGCCGGCGTCGAGCGGTACTTTCAGATCGCCCGCTGCTTCCGCGACGAGGACCTGAGGGCCGACCGGCAGATGGAATTCACCCAGGTCGACGTCGAGGCCTCTTTCGTCGACCGCGAGGACATCTACACCCTCTTCGAGGGCATGCTTAAGAAGATTTGGAAGGACGTGCTTGGGACTGACATACCGACCCCATTCCCGAGGATGGAGTTCGTCGATGCGATGAACCGCTACGGTGTCGACAAGCCGGACGTCCGCTTTGCCCTTGAGCTCAAGGATTTCTCAGAGGTGTTCAGGGCATCCTCATTCAAGGTGTTCCAGGGGACGGTTGCCTCGGGCGGGGCCGTGAAAGCACTTAACGCCAAGGGCCTTGCCGACCTGACCCAGGGTGAACTCAAGAGCCTGGAGGAGATAGCAAAGAGCCTCGGGGCGAAGGGGCTTGCTTTCATCAAGGTTGAGGCTGGCGAATGGAAGTCACCGATCGTGAAGTTCTTCTCGGAGTCGGAGAAGGCGGCCGTGGCCAGCACGCTGGAAGTGGCCGACGGCGACATGATCTTTTTCGCGGCTGCACCCTGGGAGAAGGCCTGCGCCATACTCGGGCGGATCCGTCTTGAAGCCTCCCTGCTCCTCCAGAAGCGGGGGAAGCTCACCATCAGGCCTGATGACTGGAAGTTCCTCTGGGTCGTCAATTTTCCCCTCATGACCTACGACGAGGAGCAGAAATCGTACGTCGCAACCCACCATCCCTTCACGGCCCCTGTCCCGGAGGATGCCGGTCTGATTGACTCCAACCCTCGTGCCGTCCGAGGCCAGCACTACGACATCGTGCTAAACGGGATGGAACTCGGGGGCGGATCGATCCGCATCCACCAGCCAGCCCTCCAGAAGAAGATTTTCGAGGAGGTCCTGAAGATCCCCGCCGACATCGTTGAAAGCCGTTTCGGCTACATGTTGCGCGCCTTCACCTACGGGGCCCCGCCGCACGGCGGCATCGCCTTCGGCCTGGACCGCATCGCGGCGCTACTTTGCGGGACCAACAGCATCCGGGACGTGATCGCGTTCCCGAAGACCCAGAAGGGGCAGGACCTGATGGCCGGCAGCCCGACAACGGTAACCCCGCGCCAGCTCAAGGAGCTTCACATCGCCACTGTCGCCGTGGAGCCGCCCTTGGCATAATGCCTGCTTAACATTGCCATGGCGCGGAGCAAATTCCCTCATATGTGGCGTCGGCCCCCCCAAGGAACCCAAGCTTGCGCGACCCCGGTCGCAACCTTACTCTCCCTACAAAGCATCGGCATTTCCAATACCCATCTGAATGAAACTCATCATAGCCATCATTAAGCCGTTCAAGCTCGAAGAGGTCAAAGAGGCACTGGCCGAGGCCGGAATCGAGGGAATGACCGTCACTGAAGTCAAAGGCTTCGGTCGCCAAAAGGGACACACGGAGATTTACCGCGGAAGCGAGTACACCGTCGATTTCCTCCCAAAAGTTAAGATCGAGATCGCGGTTTCCGATGACATGTCTGGCAAGGCCGTGGATGCGATCGTCAGGTCCGCCAAGACGGGCAAGATTGGTGATGGGAAAGTCTTCCTCGTCCCCTTGGAGGAAGTGATTCGTATCCGCACGGACGAGCGCGGCGAGGCGGCCGTCTAAGGTCGGCCCCCCCGTTCAGGGGGCCTTTTTCTTTTCCGACAGGGACTTCAGGCGGATCTCCTCCTGGACCTTCGTCAGGAATGCGTCGACCGGCATGATCCCCTCGTCGCCGCGGGCCCGGCTGCGCACGCTGACGCTCTTGGCCTCGGCCTCCTTGCCCCCGAGAACCAGCGTATAGGGAACCTTCTCGATCTCGGAACGGCGTATCTTTGCGCCCAGCTTGTCGTTGTGCTCGTCCAAAGTGGCGCGGACGCCCGCCGTCTTGAGGCGTGAAAGGAGCTCACGGCCGTAATCGATCGTCTTCTCGCTTATGGGCACCAGCCGGACCTGTTCTGGGGAGAGCCAGACGGGAAAGTCGCCGCCGAAATGCTCTATCAGCACGCCGCAGAAGCGCTCCATAGAGCCGAAGGGGGCCCTGTGGATCATGACGGGCCTGTGGGGCAGGTTGTCGGCGCCGCTGTAGGTCAAATCAAAGCGGATGGGCAGATTGTAGTCCACCTGGACTGTGCCCAGCTGCCACTCGCGGCCAATCACGTCCTTCACGACGAAGTCGATCTTCGGCCCGTAGAACGCGGCCTCGCCCGGCTCCTCTGTGAAGGCAACGCCAAGGGTCTTCGCGGCCTCGCGGCACGCGGCCTCGGCCTTGTCCCAGTTCTCCTTGGCGCCGGTGTACTTGTTTGAGTCGGGGTCCCTAAGGCCGACGCGTACGCGGTAGTCGCTCATGCCGAGGGTCGTCAGCACGATCTTTACGAGGGAGAGACAGCCCAGGAGTTCCTGGGCGACCTGGTCCTCCGTGCAGAAAAGATGGGCGTCGTCCTGAGTGAAGCCGCGGACCCGGGTCATCCCGTTGAGCTCGCCGGACTGCTCCCAGCGGTACACCGTTCCGAATTCGGCCAACCTTACGGGCAGGTCGCGGTACGAATGGGGCTGTGAGGCGAAGATCTTGATGTGGTGGGGGCAGTTCATCGGCTTCAGCATGAAGCCGTCTAGGAGCTGGTCGTCGGGCTTCACCCGGTCCGGGGTGATTGTCTCGGTCCCCGTGCGTGCGTTCACCTGCGAGGCGAGGTGGGCCGACACGGCGTCAAGCCTTACAACCATTTCGGCGCACGAACATCCCTCACGCAGGATCTTCGCGAGAGACTCGTTCTCTACCACCGGGGTAAACTGGGACTCCTTGTAGTAGGGGAAGTGACCGGAGATCTTGTAGAGCTCGAGCTTGCCGATATGGGGAGTGAAGACCTGGGAGTAGCCCTGCTTTCGCAGCTCCTCGCTGATGAAGTTCTGGAGCTCCTGCCGGATGATGGAGCCGTTGGGCGTCCAGAGGATAAGACCCTGGCCGACGTCCTCGTCGATCACGAAGAGGCGAAGGTCCTTGCCCAGCTTGCGGTGGTCGCGGTGTTTGGCCTGCTCCATCTGCTCCAGATAGGCGGCGAGTTCGTCCCTCGTGGGGAAGGCGGTGCCATAGATGCGCTGCAGCTGCTTGTTCTTCTCATCCCCGCGGTGGTAGGCGCCCGCGATCGAAAGCAGCTTGAACGCTTTGACCTTCGAACTGTACCGAACGTGGGTTCCGGCGCACAGGTCCATGAACTCGCCGTTCTGGTAGAAAGAGATCTTCTCTCCCTCGGGAATGTCCGCCAGCCGCCCGAGCTTGTAGCGCTCCTGCCCCCTGGACTTTATGATCTCGGCAGCCTCCTCGCGGGAGACCTCTTTGCGCAGGAAGGGTTGGTTCTCCTCCGCGACTTTCTTCATCTCCGCCTCGATCCGCACGAGGTCGTCGGCGGTCAGCTTGTGATCGAGATCGATGTCGTAGTAGAAACCGGTGTCCGTGGGCGGCCCTATGTCGAGCTTCGCGTCCGGGAAGATGCGCAGGATCGCGGTGGCGAGTATGTGCGACGCCGAGTGGCGGAGTTCTTCAAGGGGAGTCATCACGGGAAGGGTTACGATGAGGGGTGGCTGAAGAAAGCCAAGTCAGGCTTTCTTGATCGGCTCGAGCTTGAAACCGTCCTTGCCGTCGAGCATCGACCAGCCCGCGGTCGCGAGTTCGCTTCTCAGGCGGTCCGCAACCGCGAAGTCCTTCGACTTCTTGGCCTCCCACCGCCTTTGGGCGAGCTGGCTCACCTCCGCCGGAACGGTCGAGGCGGGGGCCGCCACGGCGCTCTTTGAGAGGTCAATCCCAAGGGCAAAGAGCACCTTCTCGAATGCGGCAACGTCCGCCAAGGTCGCAGATCCCAGATCGAGCGAGTTGACGGCCGTGAACAGGGCGCCCAGGGCGCCGGGGGTGTTCAGGTCGTCGCCGAGCGCCCGGAACACGGCCTCGAAGGCCGTCGATAGCCCGCCCGGGGTCGTGCCGGCGGCGGCCCTGAGGGCCTCGGCAAAGCGCGCCAGCGCTTTGAGCGCACTCTCCGCGGCATGCAGGGAATCGAGCATGAAGTTAAGCTGCTTGCGCGGATGTCCCGATAGGAGCGCGTAGCGCACGGCCATGGGCGAGTAGCCCTTTGCGACAAGGTCCCCGAGCGTGTAGTAGTTGCCCCTGCTCTTGCTCATGGTCGTCCCTTCCACGAGCAGATGCTCGGAATGGTACCAGTGGCGGGCGAAGATGGTGCCGTTGCAGCACTGGCTTTGGGCGATCTCGTTCTCGTGGTGCGGGAACAGGAGGTCGACACCGCCTGTGTGCAGGTCGATGGTCTCCCCTAGGTGCTTCTTGATCATGGCGCTGCACTCAATATGCCAGCCGGGACGCCCCTCGGAGGCACCGCCCGGGCCGGGCCATTTGACGTCGCCGTCCTCCTCGGGCTTGTAGGCCTTCCAGAGCGCGAAGTCCCCGAGTTCATCCTTGTGATCGGCGTCGAACACGCTGTTCGTCACCTTCAACTCGCGCTCCTTGATGCGAGAGAGAGCACCATACCCGGGAAATGAGCTGATCTTGAAGTAGACCGAACCGTCGGCGGCACGGTACGCGTTGCCCTTGCGCATGAGGACGTCGATCATGTCGACCTGTTCGGCGATGGTGCCCGTGGCGGTCGGCTCGACATGAGGCGCCAGGCAGTTAAGCGCCGCGCAGTCCGCGTGGAAAAGAGCCGTCCACTTCCGTGTGATTTCGCCAAGCGGGCGCTTTTCCGCCCGCGCCTGGCCGATCGTTCGGTCGTCGACGTCGGTCAGGTTTCGCACATGCCGCACCTTGCCCGGGAACTCGAGCTCGAGCAGCCTGCGGAGGACGTCATTGATGACGAAGGTCCGGAAATTGCCGATATGGGCCGGCGCATAGACGGTAGGCCCGCAATTGTAAAAACGGAACACGCCGTCCTTCTCTGAGGGACGCAGTTCGCGGACTTCCCTGGAAAGGGACTCGTAGAGCTTGATGGCCATGAAAGTGGAAATTGAGGGAAGAGGGTACCTAGCCTAATTTCGGTCGCAGCGGAACGCTGTTTTTTGCGTGGGGCCGGGTGGGCGGGTCCCTGGCCCCTGCAAAATCTTGTGGCGACACAGGGTGTGCCGTGCTTCAATGGACGAGCCAACGAAGACATGCCCAACTCATTCAAGCTCAATCTCGTTCAACGTCCCAGGCGCCTGCGCCGCACGCCGGGCATCCGCCGCCTTGTTGAGGACACGGTTCTGCTCCCCAAAAACCTGATCGCGCCCCTCTTTGTCATTGATGGCAAGGGGCGACCCGAGCCGATAGCCTCGATGCCGGGGGTGTACCGCCTCAATATTGCAGACTTGGTGAAGGAATGCCGGGAGCTTAGGAGGCTCGGAGTCCTCGCAATAGCCCTGTTTCCCAAGCTGGGTTCCAAGCTGAAGGACGAGGAGGGGAGCGCGGCGCTGCGTGAGGATGCGCTGATTTTAAGGGCTGTGACCGCCGTGAAGAGAGAGGTCCCGGACATGACGGTCATGACCGACATTGCCCTAGACCCCTATACCACCCACGGCCACGACGGCGTGCTGACCCCGGATGGCAGGGACGTCGACAACGACCGGACCGTTGCAATTCTGGTCAAGATGGCGGTCCTGCATGCGTCGGCGGGGGTCGACCTGGTAGCGCCCAGCGATATGATGGACGGCAGGGTGGGGGCGATCCGAAAGGCTCTTGATGCAGCCGACCACGAAGGCACCGCCATAATGGCCTACACGGCCAAGTACGCTTCAGCCTATTACGGACCCTTCCGGGACGCCGTCGGGACCTCCAAGTCACCGGGATCGCCCGGTCTCGACAAGAGCACCTACCAGCTGAATCCGGCCAACCGCCGGGAAGCCCTGATCGAGCTCAGGCTCGACGAGGCCGAGGGAGCGGACATCGTCATGGTGAAGCCCGCGGGCATCTACCTGGACATCATACGTGAGCTTCGCCAGTCGACCCGGAAACCTATCGCCGCTTACCAGGTTTCGGGCGAGTATTCCCAGATCCATGCGGCCGCCAGGCTTGGATGGCTCGATCTGGAGCGCTGCCGGCTTGAGTCCCTTCTCGCGATCAAGAGGGCTGGGGCCGACATGATCCTCACCTATTTCGCCAAGGAAGTGGCGAAGGAGCTTCGCCGCTAGGGCCCGTCAAAACGCCGTCCGCGAAACCTGAATGGAGTCGCCAGGCTCGAGCTTCGGGTCCTGCGACGGGCTCTTCTGGGCGAGCTTTATGTCCAGCTCATAGAGGACTTGGTTGCGCACGACGCTCACCTTGTCCTCCTTGGCGTAAAGCGTAAATCCACCGGCGGCCTGAACGGCCTTCGCCGCGGTGAGGTCGGGCGTCCAGATGATGCGCCCCGGTTTCTCGACCTCGCCGCCGACATAGACATAGCGCTCGGTCACGCTGACGGAGATGTCCACCGCGGTGTAGATTTTCTTGGTGACGTAGGCCTCGCGGATGCGCTGGGTGAGGCCGCCCGTGGTTTCCCCGGAAGCCTTTATCGTACCGATATAGGGCAGGCTGATGATCCCCAGGTCATCAATCTGCACGCTGTTGGTGGAGGGGTCCGGGACCCCGATAATGGAGACCGTGAGGCTGTCGCCCGGCCGCAGCTGCGACGAGGTCGCGGCCGAGGGGATGGTCGGGTTGCGCCCGGTCGACGAATCCACCGTGGAGCAGCCGGTGAGGATCACCAGGAGGGCGACCGCAGCTGCACGGGGCAATTGCATATTGCGGGAAGGACGGGCCTCAGCGCTTTCCCCGAGACTTGCGCTTGGGCTTCTCGCCGTCGCCCTCCTCGGTCCCCTCCTCATCATCGTCGCCCTTTTTCTCGTCCTCCTCTTTCTCGTCATCCTTTTCGTCGTCGCCGTCCTCATCCCACTTGAGCGACTCGTCGTTCTTGAGTTTTTCCTCCTCCTCGGCGTCGAGTGTGGGAAGGTCGTCCTCCTCCTCCTCCGCGGCCTTTGTGGGATGCTCCTCATCCAGGTCGATGCCATCGGGCATATAGTCGAGTATGGCGCAGAGCTCCGAGAACGTATGCACAGCCTTGCCCTCTATGAAATGGGTATTCTGCTCCTCGCGGATTTCGTCCTCGACCTCGTCCACCGTGAGCTTGCTCTCGAATGCGAACAGGTCGTTTAGGAGCTTCACGCGGCAGCGCGTGAGGTGGTCCAGGAGGTCGGCGTAAGGCCCATTTTCCTCGTCGAGGATGTCGGGAAGGGCGAAAAGCTTCTCGTCGGATTCGAAAATCGACTCCTTCACCCGCTTCAGGCGCACCTTTCCGGCGCCGAGATCCTTCTCGATACGGAAGGGAATGAACGCGGCCTCGAACAGGTCCTGCTGGAATCCGTAGTCGCGAAGGGCGTCCACAAGCTCAACAAGGTGAGCTACCTGGCGCGGGTCGACGATGCTCAGCCCGTCGACGTCCCAGCGCACGGGGTCGCTGGTTTCGTTTACCCACCAATTGTGGTCTTCTCCGAGTCTTACTATGCACCAATCGAGTGTGGAAGTGGGCTTTGCCATGGATTCTGGTAATCGCTGTAAATTTTAGCGCAGCGTGCGAGGGGGGGGGTAAATAACAAGCACAAAAGCAATTTGTATTTCACGGTGCGGGGGTGAATCGGAAGGTATTGGCCCAACGTGGTTTCGGCTGCCGCTCTTGCGTTTTGCCGGGCGAATTTCACGCTGGCGCAGCATGGGAGCGATCTACGAGAAAGTCATTAGGCCCTTTTTGTTCCGCTTGGAGTCTGAGCGCGCACACGAGGTTGCCGTGCATTCCATGATGTTTTTAGGCCGGATTACACCCGTCTGCAGGATGCTTGAGGCCCAGGTTCGCCTCTCCCCAGGGCAGTTCCGGCCGATTGAGGCATTTGGTCTAAGGTTCCCCAACGCGGTGGGGCTGGCGGCCGGTTTCGACAAGAATGCGAGCGCTTGGCCGGCCGCCGCGGCGCTCGGATTCGGGCATGTCGAGATTGGCACCGTGACCGGGCTTGCTCAGCCCGGTAACCCTAGGCCGCGGGTGTTCCGCTACCCCGCGCAGGAGGCCGTGATCAACAGAATGGGTTTCAACAACCAGGGCTCGGAGGCCGTAGCGAAGCGGCTCTCGAGGTATCCGGGCCCAGGCCAGCGGCGAATTCCGCTTGGAGTGAACCTGGGAAAGTCAAAGGTCGCGGATATCGACCACGCGGCCGAGGATTACCTCGCAAGCTTCGCACGGCTTGCCGACCACGCCGACTACGTGGTGCTCAATGTCTCCAGCCCCAACACCCCCAACCTGCGCCAACTTCAGGATGAATCGCGCCTCAGGGAGCTGCTTTCGGCGGTGTCGGGGGCGAACGCGGAGAGGGCCGCTAGACCGGGCAAGGTCCGGGTCCCGGTCCTCCTGAAGATCTCGCCCGACCTAGGCTTTTCGCAGATCGATTCCGTGCTCTCTGTAATCTTTGAATATGGCCTGGATGGTATTGTCGCGACGAACACCACCCTCGCAAGGCCGGGCGTGTTCTCGAAGGTCTCTGAAACCGGTGGGCTGAGCGGCGCACCCCTAAGGCGGCGCTCCACTGAGATCATCGGTTACATCTCTCGTGCAACCCAAGGCAGGCTCCCGATCATCGGGGTTGGAGGGATAACGGACCAGGCGAGCGCGGCAGAGAAGCTCGATGCCGGTGCGACTCTCGTGCAGGTCTACTCGGGCATGATCTACCGGGGGCCGTTCTTCGGTGCGACGCTGGCCCACGCGCTCTCGGACCGACAGCGGCGGTAGGCGTTTCAAATGACCCAGTCGTCGACGTAGCCGACGAGGGTCTCCTTTTTCTGCCGCGGTCGGATGACGAGGTCGTCAGCCTTGAAGTAGGCGATGCTGTTAGCCGGGACCGACTCCAGGAGCCAAACGTTTCCTCCGACCACCGAGTTGGCGCCGATATTGGTGTCGCCGCCAAGGATCGTCGCATGGGCGTAGATCGTGACATTGTCCCCAATGTCCGGGTGTCGCTTCACTCCCTTCACGGGATTGCCCCTTGCGTCCATTTCGAACGACTTAGCCCCAAGCGTGACTCCTTGGTAGAGCTTCACGTGTGATCCTATGGACGCGGTCTCTCCGATCACGACGCCCGTGCCATGATCGATGAAGAAATGGGTCCCGATCTGAGCCCCTGGATGGATGTCGATGCCGGTGCGCTCATGGGCGAACTCCGTGATCATGCGCGGAAGCAGAGGTATGCTCAGCTCGTAGAGGACGTGGGCAAAGCGCTGAAGCGAGATCGCCAGCACGCAGGGGTAGGCGAGGATGATCTCCTCGTAGCTTAGCGCCGCGGGGTCGCCCTGATAGGCGGCCTCGACATCGGTCCGGATCGCCTTGCGGAGATCTGGGAGCTTCCCCAAGGCCTCCATCGTGAGCGTGCGTGCGCGTGCGCTGGCTTCAGGATTGCGGGCAAAACGCAGGCTTTTCTCAATTTCGACTCCAAGGCGTGCGCCGATCCTCGATAGCATGGTGTCGACCAGGGCCGGTACCTCGCTCTTCGCTAGGTTCCGCTCCTCGAAATAACCCGGGAAGAGCAGGTGCATGCAGTCGCGGGCGATCTCGTTGACCGACTCCTGGGACGGAAGGTTGACGCCGTCGAGATGGTTAATCCCCCCATCCGTATCGTAGGAGGCAAGCAGCGCGGCTTTGATTGCGTCGAGTTTCATAGTGAGACGACCGCCCGGAAGGTCCTCTAGGTATCCTGATGGGTCAAAACCCAATTTCAGGGCTGGACAACTCCCGGCGCTTGCCACTGATTACCCCCTCCCCGTTTTAGATGCCCAGGTGGTGGAATTGGTAGACACACACGTTTGAGGGGCGTGTGCCGTAAGGCGTGCAGGTTCGAGTCCTGTCCTGGGCACCATTCTACGAGGAAGAGGGTTTGCAGCATACCAGTAGCACACAGATATAGCCCCACAGGCTTAATCCTAGCGCTGATCGTCCTAGAATCCTAAGCAGAAGGTCTTTGCGGCCCCATCGTAAGTCATGAGGCAATGGGCTAAGATATCGCGCCCCAGCAGACCGTGAATGCCCTGACCGCTCAAGTTAGATTCTATTACGGGCCATGCTTTCCATGATCTCCATACCAGCGAATGAACCATGATAATGCTGACATCGAATTGATTTACCGAATGGCCTGTACCTTGAGTCGAAGGGGTGTGGATCGTGGTCGTTCCGGTCGGTGTCAGCTGTAGGGGCGCGAGAACGGACGGATCGATGCATGTGCAACTCGCCCCAGTATCGACAAGAAGCCTGGCATTCACATTCGCGGGGACAGTCTTGCCTGCGGCCCGCAGCGCCAGAGCTCGCGGCTCGCTTACGCCGATCAAGAGATCAATTACCGGTCCACCTACGCCAACGGGAAGAGTCAGGTGAGGCATACTTCATCGATTACGCGAGTGAAGTATTGAACCTGTTCCACCGACTGAATCTTTTTAATCAGGAACGGATTGATACCGCATTTCTCGTACGCAATTTTCAGGGCGTCCTCGTAAGTAGCAAAAACCCCTATAACATTGTCTCCGCTGACGACCGCATACTGGCCTTCATTTCCGAGCAGCGAGGTAAGCTCGCGCTTATAGGTTTGGAGTTCTTTCTCGAGAGCCATGGATTGAATCTATTCCTGCAATGCGACCTGACAAGCCAAGAACCGGATTGGTTCCCAGCGGCACTTGATCGTCACATCCCGCCTGCCGCTTGAGACGGATTGATCGCGTGACACATAAACTGTTTATATACGGTAGATTCGCAAGATGAATTCGGGCTATTTCGGAGGCGAATCTAATAGCGCTTGATCGGTTCCTTTGCCCCAGGCGGCCCGATCTCGACTCGGCCTATACCTCGTGCTGGTCCCTTAACGCCCTGGCCATTGGCGCTAGGTCATCAGTTGCTGGACGATGTGCGGGAAGGTGATCGTGATCGTCCCGTTCGCGTTGCAGGTGATCGTCGCATTGGCCAGCGCGGCCGTGATGACGTTTTGCATCGATGCGAGGGCGCTATGCGCCTGCTCGAGCGCTTCCAAACGGGTATTCATGGTCCGGCTCAACGGAGAAAGATCCAGGGTGGCATCGGTATCCGTGATTACAAATTCGCCAGTGCCGGCCGGACTCACCCGCATGGCACCGAGGGCATTCAGAATCGAGATCGCCTGGTTGGCGTGCGGCCGCCTGGTGAGGATCAGTGGGCCGCCCTTGACCTGCTGCGGGATGGGTTCGGATGCCATGAAAGAGAAGTGTGCCGGTTTCGCCCCTAGGAAGATTCGAGAAACCTAGGGGCAGTCGGCGCCGGCGCGACGTACAGCGTGGAACCGCACGCTGAAAGGTTAGAGCGTGGCTCCCGTCGCCGCGTTAAGGTTACCGAGCGCGGCCTGCCCGGGATTGCTTTTCCCGCAGCGCAGAAGCCACAACCGATGCTCGATCTCCTTCTTCGCCTCGACGCTTTCTACGGGAATACCGAGCTGCTCGCTTTGAACGCGATCGGACTCAACCAATGCCTTGAGTTTGTCCTGGAGATCCTCCGCTGCTTCGTCGATCGCCGCGGCGATCTTCGTGGCCGCCAGACCCGTGCGAACCTCGCGGATGCCATTAACGACAAGGTTCCTAAATAACTCATTGGCCCTTTCGGACGCCAATGCGTAGGCCGCCAGCTTGAGAGCCTCCTCAGCCTTCTCAGGAGTCGGATTTTTTGCGAAGGCAGTGAAGGCGTCGCTCGCCCGCTCTCTGGCCATTGTGATACACTCGGCCGCTTTTAACGCTCCGTTTATTAGATCGGTGGTTTCGTTCTGAAACTGGCGAAGATCCTCCATTGCGGGACTACCCAGGAGCTTTCTAAACATTGGATGCATTTTGTTTTGGTCTTTTTTTGATCTGGTCTTTTTTGGTTCAGGATCAGCTTGCCGAGCTATTCTCGGATAGCGGGATCCAGATAAAGGGATTGCCGTTTGTGCCATCGGTCACGGCGCGGCCGATCAAATGGCCCGTGCCCTGGGTCGCCGAGATCTGGCCCGCGGCGGCCGAGTAGATCGGACTGCCGGCGGAGATCGCTCCGGAGGCGATACCCCATCGCGTGCCGGGACCGGCGATATAGGAGAAGAACCCGATTGCATTCGCTGCGACTGCGGAGACGGAGATCATGTTCGCGTCGTCGGTGGCGCCGGCGACAGTGAGGACGCCGTTCGTGTTGAATTTGCAGCGCAAGTATGCGCCGCATCCGGTGGCATCGGCCTGGAAGGCGTCGACTGTGTCTCGCTGTGTAACTGTGCTTTGGTTTACGCTCATAGTGAAAAGGGATCAGCGATCGCGGACGATGCGGCCGAATAGGATCCGCTCACCAGGACGGAGGGCCGTCATGTGCGAGCGGTCTGACCAGGACGCGGCAAATTTCTCGAAGGCCTCGTAGAGCTTGCCCATCGCCATTTTCTCATCGGGCGTGAACTGAATCACGGCGGGGGCGAGCTTCCTGAAATTCTGTAGGCGGATCCGGTCGAGGTCCTCGGTCCGGTATAAGCCCCGCAGCTCGTCCACCGCGGCGAGTTTGCCATCCCTCACGTAACGGCGCGCGCTCTCGTCCGCGCAAAGAAGCCGAAGACCGAGGCTCCTGAAACTTTGGTGATGCTCCACGGCGTCCATATCCGCGCGCTTTCCGGCAACGACGCCGGCGCCGACCAGACTGTCACGGTACACGTCTGGGTGATGCGACACACAAAAGGCGGTCGCCTCGGCGCGGCTCAAGGCGAGCGTCGCCATCGCTTCCGATACGAGGGCGGAGAATTTCTCGCCTCCGGGTTTCCCAGCCCGCAACTCAGCGCCGGTTTGCTGTGGCTGGATCTTGGAGGCGAGCAACCTGGCTTCGGCCCGGGTGCAATTCTTCTCGCGCATAATTTTTGTCACCAGGTCGGAGTAATTAAGCATTTGAGTGTGGTTTTATATTAAGGGCCCGTGTCCGCATTGTGGCGTTCCCCACACTGTGGCCCCGTATCTAGTTTTCGGGGCGCAAAAAGGCCCGGGCGCCGGCGGCGGTTCCCGGGCCTGGTGGATTCGCCTAGATCTATTCGCGAGGAACCTGGTCCATTGCCGCGGCCTCCGCCTCGGAGGCGGAGGAGCAAGGCCATCCGCGCTGCTCGCAGACCAGCTCCCATTGCTCCTGGGCGCCGGCAACCTGGAGCGGGGTCATTCGTTCGACCAGGACAATGATCATGGCCAGGAGCCTTTCGGATTCCTGGCTCATGGCACGTCCTCCGCTGCTGCGTGGATCCCGATCGTGATGCGTGTCTTCATTCTCGTATTTTCAAACGGAGCGGCTGGCCCTACTCCGGGTTCGAAGTGGGGGCACAGAATGCCCCGCCCCGTTTCGAGCCAGCCGCAATCGCGTTTTTCCTGTTGGTTAGCATTTGCATTCCTTCGGGCTTCGACACCCGGCGAATCTTTAGATTCACGGGGGCAACCTAACCGGCTAAAGCGTGACTTCAAGGCCGAATGTCACAGCCAGTCGCCGTCCTTCCGTCGCTCGATCGCCCTGGCGAGCGCCTGGTCCTTTCCGCTGGCCCGAGAAATTTCTTGAGGGGGGGTCGGTAGAGGGGCCCGAGACTGGAAAGGCTCCGGATTTGCCCTGGCAGGCGACCAGGCGTCACGCAGCGCGGAGAGCAGCTCCAGGAGGACGGTTTTTAAGGCGCGATGGGACATGTCTTTTTTGGCGGCTCATGAGAGCTTAACGAGGCGTCGCCCAACCTACGCAAAAAGGGTGTACGAAAAGATTCCTTACCCGGGGGTACCCCTACCGCGTCCACAACCCCTAGCTCGACCAGGACTTCGATGAGGGGGGCGAAGTCCTCAAGGATCCTTGCCTTCTCGCCAGGGGTTAGGCGCTTGAGGCGCCGGTCGTTGTGTCGGTACCATTCTACGAGTCGGTTCACTGTCTGGAGGTGACCGCCGGCGCGCCCGGGTCGGCGCCTGAGTGGCAGGTCAGGCCTAAACCGATGGAGCAGCCGGAGTGTCCGCTTGCCGGCGGCTTTGGAGGATCGTCTCGTGGCTAGGTCGCGCAGCATCAGACCGAGCTCGCCAGCAGCGTCGATGACTTCCACCTGGTCAGGCTGCGTTGGCATTGGTGAGGCGTTGAAGCGCTTCGATCATCGCTCGCTTGGTGTCATTGGACCTGGACTGCCAGTTGCGCTCGTCCTGGACAAAAATTGTGCCGGCGAGCCTTTGTCGCCAGTTGCGCGGCTCGGCGATCGTGGACGGCGCTGACGAGATCGTTGTCCTAGATCCAAGCGACGGCCAGTGCTTCGCCAATGCGCTGGGCGTGCAGCTACCCGACGTTGGATATTTGCGAACGTAGGTGGCCGCCCTGGAGCGAATGTCGGCCTCAGTGACGGCCGGCATTGCGGCTTTGATCTGCTTTAGGGCAGCATTCATCGATCCGCGGGCAGAAGGGGTCAGCTGGGTCAGATCTATGCCCCAGGCGGCCCCGATTGCCTCGAATAATAGGGCGTCCCTAGGCCTTTGAGAGACCTTCGCGGCCGCAGGCGAAGCCGGCGCCGCCAGGATTGATCCTTCTTGGGGAACCTTCTCTGGGGAACCTTTGAGGCCCGCCGATTCGGCCTGGTCGAGGCCCGCCGATTCGGCCACCCCCAGGCCCGTCAATTCCGCCTGCTTAGTAGGCCCGCCGTTTCCGGTAGGCCCGCGCTTTCGGCCTACTGGCACAAGGAGTGTGTAGGTGTTGGAGGTGCCGCGGGCGCTGCTACGCTTCACCAGGCCCGCCTGCTCGAGCGCGGTGAGGTTGTCCCAAAGGGTATCGCGGTCGATGCGGCAGTCTTTCGCGATCGTAGCGCCTGAGGGCCACGCTACGTTGTCTTGGCCTGCGCGGCGCCAGAGGTTCGCCAGGATCCGGAATTGGATCGGCGAGATCTCGAGTTCGTCCATCCAACTTGGAATGAAGGGGCGCCAGTCGGTGCGCCTGCCGGCCGGTTCATCGGCCTGCATGTTGAACGGCAGCGGCCGGTCGGTACGCGGCGAGCTCGTCCTCGAGCCTTTTCTTAAAGGCTACGAGGTTACGGCGCGCGCGGGCTTGGTTTATGGTCCGTTCGTCGATCGTCCGGATCTGGAGGTCCGCGTCGTCGATTCGTTCGAGGATCCGCTGGGTATAGCGGTCCTTTTCAAAAGCGGTCATTGGGTGTTTGCGGTTGTGTCGGCCTCACTGATGATCGTCCTGATGCGGGCGGCCGCGAGGATCCGGATGCGCTCCCTTGCAGCGTCGGCTTGCGCTCCCTGCGCCAAGTAGGCCGCGGCGAACGACAGGATCGATTCGAATATTTTGGATTCGAGGGAGGTGTCCATTTGGGTGGCCATTATTGCGAGATCGTTATGCTCGTTATCTTGTCATCGATGTCCTTCAAATGCTCGTTGGCTTTGACCAGCTGCTCGGACATGACGGACTGATCCGGATCCTCCGAATGCCGCAGGGGTCCCGTAGGACCGGCCAGGCCGTGCAGGATCGTGTCTGACTGGCTCTGAAGCGCCGCCGCCCCGGTCTGGTCACCGCTCAGCCGCAGCTGGTTGGCCTGGTTCTTCAGTGAAACCGCCTGGCGGCCCTGCTCGGCCGCATCCGTGACCGCGATCGAAACGCCGGGCTCGAACCTGCCGATGTTGGTCAGCTCCTGGACGCTCAGCCTCGATCTGTCGGCCGTTGAAGTGTCCTTTTTCTCCTGGATTTCTGCGATCGTTCGAACCTGGGCGGACCGCGCCAGCTTCTCCGCCGCAATTCGGTTCAACCGTAGGGCATGCTGCTCGGCTTCCTTGGCCGCAGCCGCCTCCTGGGCCTTGGCCTGCTCTTCGGCTGAGCGCCTCTGTTCTTCCCCGATCTTCTTGTTGATCTCGGCGATCGCCTTCTCGGCCACGAGCCGCCTCTCAACCTCGTCGTCAGCCAATTTTGACGTCTCGTTAACCAAGGCTGCCTGCTGTCGGTAGAGCTCAGACACACGCTCGCCCGATGTCTCGAGCTTGCCCGAGGCCTCGAGCTCGATCGCCGCGATCTCCTGGCGGAGCCGCTTAACCTGCTCGGCATTGTTTTTCTTAAGGAAGGCGTCGCGCTGGGCCTCAGCGGCTGCTGCTGCGTCGTCGCTGGCAGCGAGCTTGTCGGTCTTGTCGAGGCCTTCGCCTTTCAAAAACCCACCAGTGTATTCCATGCCGCGGACCGCCATGCCGAATCCCTTCGCTACGACGCTCATCACAGAGCTGGCGGCCGCCTTGTAGGCGTCACCCCACCGGCTCGCGGCGCGGGTATTCTCGTCCGTCTGGTCGCCAAATTTACGGGCCCATTCGCTGATCGATTTGAATCCGTCGATCACCTTCCTGAAAACTTCGGCGGCGCCGAATCCCTTGATGGCCTCGTTGATCTCGCGAAATTGGTGGACGAGCTGCCCGCTCATGTTCCTGCCGTGGGATCCCACGTTGGCCGTGAATGTTTTGAAATCCTTCTCGGCGTCGGCGAGACCCTTCGAGTATTTATCTCGGTTGAGCCCGATTCGGGCGATAAGTTCCGGGCCCATGGTTACGAAACCTCCCTTTTGAGCAACTCGCCGAGATTAAAGTCGATGATCGGCCAGAGGACTCGGAAGGGTATGTCGAGGACCTCGTTCCAGGGCAAATTTAACGGCCCGGTCGCCTTGGCGATCAGTACGCTTGGGAATTCGAGCATCAGCTTACCGAGGCCGCCGAGGGGCGCAAATTCGTGGCTCCTGGCCAAGTATTCACGAATCGCTGGGATCGCGACGTCGGACGGAGGGATGTGATTGATTGCGGATGGGCCTTTGCGCCTAAACGAGACTGCCACGCGATCGACAAATTGAGCCACGTCCACGGCCTCGATTGCCTTACCTTCGACAAAGAAGGCGTTGTTTTCGAATGAAAGCTCTAGGTACATACGCAGAGTGAAGCTCCGCACATCGACACCACAGAGCCGCGGTTCCAACTCAAGGAGGCCACCTAAGAGCCTCGAGCGCTGCCCGCGTGCTTCCAAGGTGATCGGGGCGGGTGCTGGGTTCGCGATCATGCGGCCCTCCCAACAACGGTCCCAACAACGGTGCGGCGTTTCACCCATGCCTCGAATTGGCTCCGTTCAAAAACCATCGTCCTTCGGCTGAGTTTAACAAACGGGAGCCCTGTACGTTTAACGAATCGATAGAATCCGGACGCATCGGTATACCCGAGTGCTTTCATCACGTCCGCTGCAGGCAAGAATCTGCCGTCGATTTGGGGGGATGGAGTAGCCATATACACCTTACGGCGCTGTCTAGTTTTCGTCCCTCTTCGCCATCCATCGTCCAAGAGATATTTTCGCTGTTTCCAGCGACAATGCGGACGCGTAAAGGCCTATTAAACAAACACAAGCTAGAGCAAAGCGTAGCTGATCTCTCGAGCTACTAGCGGACGGAAAAGAAAAAAATAAGCCTCTAGTTAAGCCTGCTTGCCGGCCGCAAATTCGATCACCTGGCCAGAGTCACCAGGACGGATGCCGAACCAGGCCTCGCCGTCTTTCTTGTCCACCAATTCGAGGTAGTGGCGATGAATGATCCTCACGCTGTTGCCAGCCTCGAGCGACGTCCTGGCAACGTCTCCGGATTGCGCGACGCGATGAGAAATGAAACCGTGGCGGAATGAATTGTCGGGGCATGGGAGCGTCGGCTTGGCCTCGCGGCAATATCTCCGGATGAGATCCATTCCCCAGGGCGGGGAAACGAGCTCGGTTGTGCGATCGCACAGCAGCAGCCATTCGACCGCGGCCGGACAAAGTGGCACCAGGCGCTTGGCGGGTGTGTTTGATTTCGCGGCCGTGATTCGGAGGTGGCCGCGCTCGAGCGAAATATCCTTCCAGGCTTGAGCGTGGAGCTCCGATCGGCGCAGCCCGCAAAATCCTGCGAGGACCGTCGCGGCCAAATATTTCGGATGGCTCGCGCGCATCAGCTGCAGGATCGATGAGAATTGAGGGACCGTCAGGATCTCTATGTCGAGATCGGCCTCGCGGGCCTTGTCAGTTTTCTCCGCCTGCGTCTGTGCCGACGTGGGCAGCATGCCAACCTTTCTGGCCCATCTGAAAAAGGTTACGATGCGCTGGCGGTGTGTGTTTCGGGTCGACGGATGATCCATCGAATCGAGCCAGGCCTGCAGGTCCTTCGATGTGATCGTTGCGATTCCCTGGCCGCCGAAACGCTCTTTGAATTTGGGCATCGTGCGATCGAGGCCTGCAGCGGTCTTGATGCCGGCCTTTCGCTTGGCAGCGATGAATTGATCCGCCGCGGCCGCGGTCGTCACATCCTCAATGCTCGAGGTCTGCGTCTCGGCCCACAGCCTGCAGGCCGGAATGAACGAGCCTTTGCACAGCAGGCGCCCTTCCTGCCATTCCTCCAGGGCTGTGAGCAAAGGTACCGCGCCGGCGAGCTCGCGGGCCGCCTTGAGCAATTCGAACTCCTGCAGGCCCATGGTAGCGGCCGTCGACACGCGCCCCGCGCTCAGCTGCTCGGCTTTTAGCTTCGCCTCGTCCTGGGCCCGGGAAAGATCCGCAAACTGCCTAGTGTGCCTTTGGCCGCCGGCGTGCCAGGCCACGGTGAAGATCTCGCGCTCTGCCTGGCGGGCAGTCCTGGGGCGCCGCATGCGGTAAATCGCCACGGTTACGGATCCGGCTTTGACCAGGAGAGGGAAGCGGGGCGTTTTCATGGCCCCGTTGTAGCATACAGAAGCACACACGCAACGTCCTTTTTCGTCCTTTCTTGTCCATTTGGGAAATTTGCGAATCTTCCTCTAAATACAGAGCTACAGAGGGCGGTTTCACCAAAATAGTTGAGGCTTGTCCTGGGCACCATTTTCGGCAGCATCCCTAGGGGGTGGGCATTCGCGGTACGTAGTTATCGCCTTTGATTTGCAGCACTTTGCGTGTGGCTCTCCACCATGAAGTGGGGACAGGGATCGTAGACGGACGAGGTTATGGGTTATCCGCATTGGGCAATGACACGGCTCTCCGGGGACCTCCTTTTCTGTCCCGAGATGCGCCTCCTGAGTGACTGGACACGGGTGACGCGCAGTACGATTTCCCAGGTGAGCATCGCCTACGCAGCGGCAAACCTGAAGTACGGGCCCCACGCCCGACGCGCCTATATTGTCAGCCATGGCCCCGAAACCCAGGTGATCGCGTACTACTCGGTCTTCTGCGGCTCCCAGATGGCCACGAATATCAAGATGTTCTCCAACCGCTCCGAAGCTGTGAATTGGCTGAACGAGGGAGTAGCCGACAGCCAAAAGATCTCCTAGCGCGGATGCAGCAGGCCGCGAAACGCCGAGGGCCAATTCCTGCCTTATCCGCGTGCGTCGGGGGCAGAGACCTTGACCAGTATCGGCGTCCTGAGCCTCTCAGCGAAGGCGGACACGTAGTTGCGCCAGGCGAGCGAGTCGGGGAAGTCTCCGCTCCTGCTCCAACCCGCGCCAAGGTAGTAGACCAGGGGATCCCCAACCCTGACCTCCGTGACCGCGAGCGCGTTGCCCACGGGGGGGAGTCCCTCGGTGCCCGGATGGAGACGCCTGGCCTCAGGGGGCTGCGGGACGCTGGCCGTCTCCTCCGCAAACTTGGGCACGCATCCCGGACTAAGGATCACGGCGCAACCAATGCATCCGCGGTCGCGGTCGGCAGCCTGCCAATAGGTCATCCAGCCCTTCAGCCCATCTCTTTCGAGCTGTCCGGCCGGGTCTGCGCGCTGGGCAATCCCGATAGCGACCTCGATCGGTGCGGGATTGTCGCTGGAAAGGCGGCTCTCGACGCGGCTCATGTTGGAGCCGGCGTCTATGCTGATTCGGCGGGTTTCCCAGACCCTGCGCCCCGCGACGTCCCAAGCATCATAGGTGAGTTCGAACTCCGAGCGGACGGGACCGGTTGTTATGATACGCACCGACCGGAAATTGATGGAGTTATAGAGCGTGCCGTTCTTCCAGACGCCGAGCCCACCGCAGCCCCGGCTCCTGCCGACCTCGTAGTCGTCTAGGCCTTCCCCGGCATCCTCGTGGTAGTTTTTCCTCCGGTAAAAGTTGTCGACGACCAGCGCGCGTGTCCTCTTGGACCAGACATCGATGCCGCTGCTCACCGTGCCTTCACCCTTGATCAGATCCTGGCTGTAGACTCGATGTGCGATCCGGTCGCTCTCCCACGCCACGTCGTTAAAACGCTCGGGCACCTGGCGGACGAAGGTCTTGACGACCGGATGCGGCACAACGGGCAATCGGTCCCCGCGGTCGATGACGTCGTAGTTCCGCTGTTCCCCTGGAGCTAGGTCCACCTGGAAGAGAAGCCTGCTCGGCGTGCCTAGCGCTTCCTCGGCATAGGTCTGGCTATCGAGGATGTGCGAGGACACACGGTCCATCACGACAAATCCCGCGGCCCCTGGCGTGCCCATCTCGACCTCAACAGTCTCCTGCGCGCGAAAATAGGGGGAGGGATTGGTGATCGTCACCACGGCCCGCACGGCGCCTTTTTCAAGCAACGAGAGCCGGTAGACCTCGCTCCCGGCTAGGAGGAAGGCCCCGACGCCGTACACCTCGGTCGAGCCTTCGGAAAACTTCTTCGGATCGGCCCCGATCGGCTGCACGCGGGTGAGTTTCCCGTCGGGATTGACGCACGAAACGAGCGCCGCCCATGCCTTCCACACGGCGGGCTCAAAGCGACTGCGCTCCAGAAGCCCCTGGTTCACGCCCCAGGCCAGGGCGTACGTGTAGAACCCAGATCCGCTCGTCTCCCGCATGGGATAATCCGCAGGATCTAGCAGGCTCGCGCGCCACAGGCCGTCGGGATTCTGGCAGCTGAGAATTCGCTCCGCCATCTCGGTGAATTGCTTCTCGAACCGAGGCCTGTCCGGATGGTTCATCGGAAGGAACTGAAGGACCCGGACAAGCCCCGCAAGGACCCACCCGTTGCCCCGGCTCCAGAAGATTTTTTGGCCGTTGGGTTCGCGCCGTCCGAAATAGGTGCTGTCGCGGAAGAAGAGGTGCTCGTCCTTGTCGTAAAGGTAGTCGCTTGTCTTCCACCAGTTCGCGACCGCGTAATCCAGGAAACGCTTGTCGCCAGTCGCCGCATAGAGGCGCACCCACGCCGGGGGCGCCATGAACAGGGCGTCGCACCACGACCAGCGTTCCAGCGCAGCCCCGTGGCTTTGCCCAAAATCCAGGCTCTCGACAGTGGAGGGCTTCCCAATGATCCCTTCGAACCGGCTCCGAAGCCCCGCGATCATCCGCGGCTCGCGGAAGACGAGGTAGAGTTCGGCATAGGTCTGTCCGATGCAGTGGTCGTCGGCGTGCTCAGTGCGTGGGCCCACCAGCCACTGGTTTCTCTCGCCCACGGCCAGCATGGCGTCCCTGAAACGCGCATTTTCTGAGATTCCCGCTAGCGCCATCATGCCCGCGTCCCCTGCGGCCTGGGTCCAGTCTGTCTCGGGATGGGAACTCGGGTTAAGCAACTGCCAGTCGGCCGCCTTTTCCATGGCCGAGAGGACCCCGCGTGCCTGAGCCTCAGGGGGTGCGTTCTGGCCGCGCAGCGGCATCCCGGCGGCTAGGAGAGCCGTTGCAGCCACCAAAACCGCGCCTTGGCGCCAAACCATGGGGAGACGGTTTTTGAACAGGCGGCGCGAGTCAAGCCGTCCTGATCCCGGGCCCCGGGGGGACACCTCTACTCACGGGCTCAGCAGAACGATGGGTCCCTCGGCCTTGGGCACTCCGCCCTTGCGCTCGAGGCTGACGGCAAACTTCGCGATCGAGTCCACGTGCTTTTCAGCCTTGAAGACGATGTGGGCTTCCCCGGAGACCGGATCCACGACAAACACACCCGCGTTGACCGGATTGGGATACTGCTTGTCGACCAGCCAAAGCTGGTAGTCCTTTCCGGAGGCGAGCGCGGGAAGCTTGGAGACGGTGAGCACGCCTTGCTGACGGGAGGGATCCCAGACGGCGACTGCGAGGGCCTCGGGGGAGTTGCCGAGCATGGACGCAAGCGTGGCGATCTTGAAGTGCGCTAGGTCGCCCTCCTCCTTGAGCGTGGCCGACAACTCGGCGAGTTGCCTGCCAGAATCCGAGAGCTTTCGCTTGGCCTCGGCCAACTGCTCGCGCGTCTCCTCAAGGGCGAGCCGCGCCAGGCGCTGCTCTGCGGAAAGCGCGAGATTCGCCTCCCGCTCATGGGCATACTGCCTCTGCGACCAGAGGGCAGCCCCTGCAATGCATGCAGCCGCGAGCCATGGCAACCAGGCTGGAAACGTGAAAATCTTTGCGTGTGTCGGCTTGGCAGGTACCTCCGCGGGGGGCCGCCGCTGGGCACCGGCGGAGGCAAGGATGCGCGCCCTTAGAGCATCGGGCGGAGTCGCCTCCGGCGCCGTGAGCGAAAGAGAAAGGGCGGCCTCGCGCAGCTCGCCGGCCTTGCGCCGCAGCTCAGGGCTAAGCCCCAGCTCGGCAACGAACGCGCTGCGCTCACCCGTCTCGAGGAGGCCGAGGGCGTGGAGGCAAGCGTTCTCCTCTTGGCGTTCGTCGATCATATCCGGGTCGCGAGCACGTCGCGAAGTTTGATTAGTCCGCGGCGGATCCTCGCCTTAATGGTCCCTATGGGCTCCCCCAGCTTCTCGGCGATCTCCATCTGCGTGAGCCCGGAAAAGAACGCGAGCTCGAGGGCCCGCTGCTGGTCGGGAGGTAGCCCGGCCACGGCCGAGCGGACGGCGGAAGCGCGGTCGCCGAGCTCAAGGTGGTCGCTCACGCTGCCGTCCTGCGCATAACCCAGGTCCTCGGGGACCGAACTTCCGAGCAGGCGAGCCCGGTTGGCGCGAAGTCTCAGCCGGTCGATCGCGCGGTTGCGCGTGAGCGTGACCGCCCACGAGAAAGGGGCGCCCCTGCGGCTGTCGAATGAGGCCGCATTCTCCCAAAGCGCGAGAAAGACGTCATGCACGACGTCCTGTGCCTCAGCTGAGTCGTTGAGGATGTGGCGGGCGGTGGAATAGAGCGCACGCGAAAGGCTGTCGTAGAGCTCGGCAAGCGCGTCACGATCGCCGTCGGCCATACGCCGCAGGAGGGCCGCGTCCGAACCGGCGCGCTCCCCGAGGGAACCTGTTGAATCCTCGTCAGGCGTCATCCGCGCAGGGCGCACCGGAGCCTCAAGGGAGGCTCCCCATCCGGTCCAGACGGCCGGCAATCGCAGCAACACCAGTGCGAAGGACATCGTTCTCTCTTATCCATACGCGCATGAGGCCAAAGGGGATGCACGGCGCCCCGTATTGGCGAGCGAAAAGCCTGCATGGGGGATTCCCGGCGCTCAGAGCTGCACGGGAAGGCCAATTTCGATGATCTGCGACGGCGTGATATTGTAGTAGTCCTTTGCCGGGCGCGCATTTCGTATCAGGAAACTGTAGAGGCTCTTCTCCCACTCCCACATCCCGGTGTTACCACCCGTCATGACCATCTCGCGGCTGAAGAAGTAGGTGGCCGACTGGGGATTGATGCTCAGCCCCTGCTTCTTGATCAACTCAACCAGGTTGCTGACGTCGGGGGACTCCATGTAGCCGTAGTGGCCCGTTGCGCGCCACACGCCCTCGCCGATGTCGCGCAGCCGCAGGCGGTTTGCCTCCTGAACGGTCGGCTGGTCTTCGGTGATGATGCTCAGCAGGACCACGGTCTTGTGGAGGCAACGATTCGCCTTCACGTGGTGCAGGAGCGCTAGGGGAGTTCCCCGCGGCGAGCCGACCATGAAGACCGCGGCGCCGGGCACGCGGAAAAGGTACTTGCTCCGCGCTATCGTCACGAGCTCCTCTTCGGTGACGTTACCGCCATAGACACGCTCAAAGACCACGTTGCGCCCGGTCTTCCAGGTGTGCATCACGGCTAGGACGGCGCCTGCGATGACCAGCGGGAACCATCCCCCGTCCGCCAGCTTTCGCGCATTTGAGCCGAAGAAGCCGAGGTCGATCACCAGGAATAGGCCGCAAATGGAGCCTGCCCTCCAGAAAGGCCAGTTCCAGTTGCGCCGGGCCACCATGTAGTAGGCGCCGCTGGTGATTGCCATGGTGCCCGTGACCGCGATCCCATAGGCCGAGGCAAGGCGGTCGGTCGAGCCAAACAGGAGCACCGTGAAGATGCATCCGATCGCCAGGAGCATGTTCACGAACGGCACGTAGATCTGACCTGAGTGGCCCGCGCTCGTGTGGTTGATCTTGAGCCGGGGAAAGTAGCCGAGCTGGATGGCCTGCCGCGAAAGGGAGTAGGCTCCCGAGATTAGGGCCTGGCTCGCGATGATGGCGGCCACGATCGACAGGCCCGTCAGGGCGGCCCTGGAGAATCCCTCGGGAGCCATCGCGAAGAAGGGGTTCTGGGAGGACCTTGGATGGAGCGTCAGGTACGCGACCTGCCCAAAATAATTGAGCACGAGGCCCGGGAAGGCCACGGCATACCACGCGATCGAAATGGACCGCTTCCCGAAATGGCCCATGTCGGCGTAAAGGGCTTCGGCGCCGGTGATGGCCAGCACGATCGAGCCGAGCAGGGTGGCGACCTCCGCCGGGGGATTGCGCAGGAGGATAAGCCCATAGATGGGGTTGAGGGCCTTCAGCACCGAAGGGGCCTGCACCACGTACCAGGTCCCAAGGACGCCGAGGGTCACGAACCACACGAGCATCACCGGGCCGAAGATGGCGCCAATTCTCATCGTGCCGCTCTTCTGGAACCAGAAGAGTCCTGCGAGGACCGCGCAGGCGATCCAAGGTACGTAGGGGCTAAAGCCCCTGCCTATGGCGTTAAGGCCCTCGGCAGCCCCAAGCACGGAAATCGCCGGCGTGATGATCCCGTCGCCGAAGAGCAAGGCGGCCCCTACCAGGATTATGACCACGGAGACTCCAAGGCCACGCCGGGCCTCGTGCGTGTGCGGTGTGGCCTCCCTGTGGGCATGAATCAGGGCAAGGAGCGCAAATATGCCCCCTTCGCCATGGTTGTCCGCCTTGGTGATGAAGCCGAGGTACTTGACGCTCACGACAAGCACTAGCGACCAGAAGATGAGGGAGAGAATGCCGAGCAAACCATCGGTGCCCGAGCCCACCGGCAGATGGGCGACGCACTCATGCATCGTGTACAGCGGACTCGTGCCAATATCGCCGAAGACGACCCCAAGGGCACCTAGGCAAAGTGCATATTTTACGGACAGGCTCGGTCCGTCAGGTTTCGTTTGGGTCATCTTGCGGTAAAGGGCTTAAGGCAGGTGACCGTAAGCAGTTTTGCGGCCAGACGGGCCGCGTTTCGCGTCAGAAATGCAGGCGGCACTTAGGCATCGGGGATCCATTGGGGTAACGCGAGGAATTGAGAAGGCAATGGCGGGCGACGAATGGCAAGCCTTGGGGGGTGCCCCCCAAGGCGAACGCGCCGAGCGGGATGGCAGGTGAGCGCCCGCTATGCCTCGCAAACAGGGGCAACAGAAAAACATGAATTTTAGACTTGTCTTAAAACACGTGTTAGCGAGTCTCCCGCTCACGATGCTGACCCCGGCCCTCTACCGACTCCTAGGGCAGGCTCTATTTGCCCTGTCCGTCTCATCGTGCGGATTCTCCCAGAGCCAGGAGGGGATTGAGCAGGTTCTTGATCGCAGGATAGAGGACTTTGGCGCGCAGGGGCAGGAGGCCCGCACCGTCCTTGAGGGCCTTGGGGCGGCTTACCGGTTCCCTATCGTGGTCGACACCGACATCCAGGGCAGCGTGACCTTCGAGGTCCACAATGCGACGGTCGGAACGGTGTTGGACGCGATCTGCCAGCCCAGGGGTTGGAGCTATGAGGCGTCGGATCGCGGGTACCTTCTGGTGCGGAGGTTCGTAACGAGGATCTACCCCGTCGACTACCTCCAGATGACGCAGGTTGGCTCGAGCTCCGCCAGCGTGAACCTGAGCGAGAGCGCGGGAGGGGCCATTGCGCCTGGTGCGGCGACCGGCGCGACAGCCGGTGTGCTGGTCTCGGGATCGGGCCAGGCGGTTCAGGGGATGGCCGCAAACGCCAGCGGCGGGAGCTCCACCCTTAGCGTCTCCCAGCAGAACGACGCCGACTTCTGGGGGCGCCTGGAGACGGACCTGAAGGGGATGGTGGGGGAAGGCGAGTCCCTGCTCGTAAATCGGTTCGCCGGCCTTGTTCAGCTCAGGGGCTCCCTGAGGACCCACCGGGTGGTGCGGGCCTACTTGCAGAGGGTGCTCCAGCGAGTGGGCCGGCAGGCGCGCATCTCGGTCAAGATAGTCGAGGTGGACCTCAACGACCAATCGAAGGCCGGCATCGACTGGAATGTCGCTCAGGCTTCGTTGGGCAGGATCGGGAAAACCTCCCTTTCGCTCTCCGGGCTTACAACTACCACGGGCGCGATCGCGCAGCTGGGTTCGGTCACGCTGAACCCCGGAACCTTCGCGGGTACCCTAAGCGCCGGGGGCGTTCAGGCCGCGATAAGTGCGCTTTCGGAGCAGGGAACGGTCCGCGTGGAGTCAAAGCCTGAGATCGCCGCCCTCAACAACCAGACCGCTTTCGTTCAGGTGAGCGAGGACCAGCCCTTCTTCAGCCGCACCAGCACCACAACCATCAATGCCGGCGGTGCGACGCAGGCCGGGACCCAGCCCATCGTCAATACCAACTACTCCGAGAGCACGGTATCATTCGGCAACGTCCTGGAGATCACCGTCCAGATTGCCGACGACCTCACCACCAAGCTCTCCCTCTCGCCTGCCATGACCGAGCTGAAGGGTACGGTCACCTCTCCTGACGGGCAGGAGACGGCTCCCATCACAGGCACCAAGAGGGCGCGCACCACGGTGACGCTCCGCAACCACGAGACCGCGGTCGTAGGGGGATTCATCACCGAGACGCGGGCGAGCGACAGGCGCGGCATACCCCTGCTATCGGACGTGCCGCTCATTGGGAGCGCGTTCTCAACCTCGGCGAGGGCAAAGACGAGGACCGAGCTGGTCTTCTTGGTGACGGTGAACGCAGAGGAGCCGCCGGCGATCGTGCCGACGCAATCCGACAGCGCGGCCACAGACCGGTTGGATGTCCCGGGCAGGGGGGCGGAGGCGGAGCGGCGCCGGGTCCTGATGCTCGGCGCCTCGGGGGATTCCACATGATCAAGGCCGCATTCCTGCCCACGGTTTCCTCGGAGCCCCTCGAGTCGTTCCTCCTGGGGCGCATTGTGGAGGCCGGGGTCTCGGAGCGCCAGGTTGCCTCGGCGCTCACCTACCACCGGCAGGTCGAGGGCCGGCAGCCGGTCAGCCGCACGATTGTAGAGCTCGGCTTGGCCACGGACGATTCGGTTGCCAGGTGGATTGCGTTGTTTCATGGCTGGAGATACGTCCCGCGCGAGGAACTCCAGGTCGAGGCGGACGCCTACAAGTCCCTCCCCGAGGCGATTTCGCGTAATCGCCATGCCATCGTGCTCTCCCGCGGCGCAAGGGGCGTCACGGTGGCTGTCGCGGATCCCTCCGGGCCGCAGTTCGATCAGGTTCGCTTCGCGCTCGAGGGCAACACTGTCGAGTGGGTCGTCTCCCCACAGGCCGACATTGACGCCCTTGTTTCAGAGACCTTTCGGGCGAGCCTCGAGGTGCGGGACAACGAGCTCGAGCGTTTCATAGAGGACATGATCCGGAAGGCGGCCCATACGAGGGGCCTTTCGGACATCCACTGCATCCCCGACGATCGCAGTTGCGAGATTCGGTGGCGGGTGGATGGCGAGCTGATTCCCTGGGGCACGCTTCCCGGCTCGATGAAGGAAACGGTTTCCGCCCAGCTAAAACTCTCATCGACGCGCGGGCCGGACGGAAAGTCCCGCGGCGTCGTGTCGGCAGGGGGGCTTGATGTCGCCAACCGGCTGGATGCCCAGGACGCGTCCGCAGTACGGGAATACGGCAGCAAGCGCGTCTCCCTGCGCTACTCCGTTATCCCCGCAATCAACGGCGAGAGCATCGTGATCCGAGTGCTGGACCAGAGTGCACAGATCGGTTCGCTCGAGGACCTGGGCATGCTCGAGGACACCGCGATGCGTTTCCGGGCCAGCCTGAAGAGGCCGAACGGGATCGTCCTGGTGTCGGGACCGACGGGCCATGGCAAGAGCACGACGCTTGCCGCCGCGGTTCCCTGCCTCGACGTGCGCAACAAGAGGGTGCTCAGCGTGGAGGATCCGGTCGAGTACCGGCTGCGCGCGGTCACCCAGGCTCCGGTGAGCCCGCGCATGCCTTTTGCCTCGGCTCTCCGGGCTTTCCTCAGGCACAACCCCGACATCGTTATCGTGGGCGAAATCAGGGACGTTGAGACTGCCTCACTGGCGATGCGCCTGGCCCTCACCGGCCACCTGATCATCACCACCGTGCACGCCAATACCGCAGTTCAGGCCTTGAGCCGGCTGCTAGATCTCGGCGTGGAGGCGTCGCTGCTGGCGTCTACCACGCGCCTCCTCGTGGGCCAGCGGCTCGTGAAGCGCCTCTGCACAGAGTGCCGGCAGCCGCACCGGAAGTCTGGGACGATCATGAGGGACCACGGGAGCCTGCTGCGCTGCGCGACCAAGGCCGGGGTCCTCGGATGCGAGCGGCGCCTAGAGCCCGGTCTCTTTGAGGCGGGCGGAGGCTGCCCTGCTTGCAACGGGAGCGGGTTCCTGGGGAGGACGGGGATCTTCGAGTACCGGGAGATGGGATCCCGCATGGCCGACATGCTCCTGCGCCAGCGATCCCGGTTCGATCCCACGGCGTTGGAGTCCGCCTACCGCGGGGAGGTCTCCCGGGGCGAGATCGGCGCCAGAAGCATGCGCGAGGATGGGATACTCAAAGCGGCGCTTGGTCTGACCGCTCCCGAGGAGGTCTTCGGCGCCACATTGGAGACCGTCCGAGATTCCTGAGATTTTTCACCCATCATGAACCCACAGATCCCCACCAATAGACGTCTCGGCCGCCGCCCAAGGGCGCGCGCCTTCTCGCTGATCGAAATCCTTGTCGTCGTCGCCATCATTGGCGTCCTGGCGGCAATTCTCCTGCCGGCCCTGGGCAAGGCCCTATCGGCCGCCCACGTAAGCAGGACGGTTGCCGACATCAAACAGCTAAAGGGCTTCACCGCTGACGCCGCCAATCAGCTCGGGGGAACCGTTCCCACCACCAAGGGCTACACCTCGCTTGCCGGGGTAGTGAATGCAACCGCTAATCCGAACCTCGCGGGCAGCGCCGTTGCGGATTTCAATGGAGCCCTGAGGCTGGACGAGGTCCTGCTCTCGGTCCCAAGCCCGAAGCTTGACCATTACTTCACCCCGGCGTGCGGGTCGCAGGTGTTTGCGCCGTCGGGTGGCTCTGCGGTCCTTGACCCGCGCTACAATGCCGCCACGGGATCCTTCTATAACCTGCCCGATACCCGAATCACGGCGGGCTACTCCTATGAGAGCGTATCGCGCCTGGAGTGCGCAGCGGTGGACACGGCGCAATCGCCGGGAACCGTGGACGCGAGCGGCGGCACCAATTTCCGCGTCGACGGTGTCAACAGCCTGCCGGCGGGACGGGTTGCCTACGCGGTCATCAAGGGTGTCTCGGGACCCGAGGCCGCGCAGATAGCAAGCGCCGTCGACACCCCGGCCTTCATGGACGACACAACGGGCTCGGCCGGTGCAGCACAGCTGAGGGGACAGGTGGCCTACGCGGCGGCCGTGGGTGGGGTCACCGACGTCTACGTCTACCTCGGGAATTTCTAGGCCATGGCCGTGAGGATCTTCATGTTGCTCGGCCGCGGCACGTGGTCCCGCGGTTCCGGGAAATGGACCTGCGAGACCCCGGGAGAAGATGGAGGCTATGCGGCCCATCCGGTGGAATGCCTCTCCCGAATGCTCTCCCGTCCTTTCAGGGGCCGGACGGTCCTCGTTTTTGAGCCCCGCGGCATGGCTCACCCGTCCACCGAGACGCCCAAGGTCTCTCGGTCGGTATTCGCCTCCCTGTCCAGGGTAAGGAGCGAGCATCCCGTCGTGTCCTCCGAGAGCCTGGGTTGGGGCATCGAGCCCCCGGAACCCGCCTCGGGCGGGACGTTCGCGACGCTCATGCACTACGAGATGATGCCCGGCCTCGCACGTCTGCAGGACTCGGGCACCCGGTCTGGCTGCCCCCTTTCGGCTGCCTGGTCCCCGTTCACCGTAGGAGCGGCGCTTAGCCAGGTCCGCCACGGGGCGCAAAAGGTTCGATTCGTGGTATTCCTTGTCCCGGGGTTTGTTGGGGTAGCGTCCTTGGTTCCCGGCAAGCGCTCCTTCAGGGCCTGGGCCGATCCGATGGTCGAGCGCGACTGGAAGGTGTTCTCCGGCCTGATCGGGGACTTTGACGAACGAGCCCCGGGCTCGGCCGCCGAGGTCGCGCCCAGCCGCGGTTTCATCACCGTGGTGGCGCAGGGCGAACCCGCAAATCTTTGCCCCATCTGGGGTCAGATTCGGGGTTCGGGAACGGTGGCGCATGTCTTGGGCCTTGACGACTTCGCCGAATGCGCCGCGCAGGTGCCGGTGGGCCACCCCGCCAACCTGCTTGAGCCCTTTCCCCAGCCCCGGAACATGGACCGTTTCCTGGCATGCGTGTTCGTCATGGGCCTCCTTGCGGCTTCGGCCTTCGCCTATGGTGCAGTGGAAGGGAAGCAACGCGCCGAGAGGGACGAGTCGGGAGAAGCGGTCGAAATCACGTCTCTCGCGACAAGGCTCCGCGGCCTTAGGTCGAACCACGTGGAGATCGACAGGCTAAAGGGCCAGCTGCCCGGTGGGCCGTTGCCCCAGGGCTTCGAGCCGGCCCGGGCCATGCGACAGCTGGCATCGGCACTTCCCGAATCGGTGACGCTCAGCCGGCTGACTCTCGGATCTGCCGGGGGATTCCGGATAGAGGCTTACGTGGTGGCGGACAATTTCAAATCGGACGAGGCACGGAGGCAGTTTTCCAATGCCGGCTTTGGCCCCAGAAGCGGCGACGGCTGGGCCTATGAGTCGATTGCCGGAACGCTCGTTGTTTGCGGCACATTCTCGCCCCGCTCGCTATGAGGAAGGGCTTTACATGCACCCGGCCGGTCGCTCTGGCCGCGGCACTTTCGGCCGCTGCCGCCGCCGTTTCATGCCTCGTTGGTTCTATCCAGTCCTCCCGCACTCTTGCGCGCCACCAACACGGTTTGCAGGAGGAGCGCGGCCTCAATGCGCAGATCGCGGGTGAATCCGAGTACGATGCGTCTAGGCTTAACCGGGTACGCGACGAGGTCCGGAGTTTCCAGGTGCAGCTAGGCCCACGTGACGCCTGGGAGCAGGTTGCGCGGATATTCGCCGCGCGCTGGACCCTGGAGGTATCCTCCAGGGAGGACCGAGAGGGCTACTCCACCCAGAGCGGTTCCTTTCGTATGCAGTCGCCGACCGTGGCCGACTGGCGCGAGATCGTGGATACGGTGGCAGCGGCCGAGAAGGCGCCCGGTGCCGCCGTGACGGACTTCGAGATGAAGGCCGGCGGCGACCGCATCCACCCTGCCATCGACCTTGTCAGAATCGGGGTGTCGATCCGTTCACACCCGGCCGGCGAGAAGGGAAAGATTCCATGAATGCCCCGACGATACGTACAATGGTTTCATTTCTTGGCCTCGCGCTTTTCACTGCAGGGGCCGCGCAGCCCGAAGGAGGGGATGCTTTGGACGCAGCGCCAGCGCGCCCTGCGGCGCAGGATGGCGCCCAGGCAGACACGGCGGGCCGAGCCGAGAAACGGTATCAGGAAATGCTGGCCAAGATGCAGGGGGCCGTTGAGGAAATCGCGCAGCTTTATGGCAATCCCGAGTTCCTGCAGGTGTTCACGAACGACGAGGCCAGGGCCTCGGAGCTAAAGCTGAGGCTTCGTGCGGCCCGCTCGGTCGAGGAGATCCGGCGCGAGGTATCGGACCTTCAGAAAAAGCGAGACGACCTGATCGGGGACCTGGCGCTCAGGAACAGGGAAGCGGCCCGCCTTGCGGAAAAACTCGCGCGCCAGAGGGCCGCGCTTGAGGCGCTGGCCTCGGCCATTGAACAGGCAAGGAAGGCTGTCGAGGACACTGCGAGATGATGCCGGCCATGGAAAAGGCGGTCGAACGGGGAGGGGACGCGGCGGATGTGCTCTCGAAGGAGGAGGAGGAACTCCTTGCGACCCTTAGGGGAATGGTCTGCGGCGTGCGCGCCCACTATGCCGGGCTTGAACTGGCGACTCTTGTGAAGACCCTCCTATCGGCCGGGGCGAGACAAGAGGAAGAAGGGGGCCAGCCGGGCTTCCTAGTGTTTAGCATGGGCAGCGTTCGGTTCACGCTAACGAGACCAGCCGGGCACCCAGGCGAAATCGAAGTGTCCTTTGTCAACGGTCGCCCATGAGAACCCTTCGAGCATGGGTCGTGGCTCTTGGGATCGCGCCGGGCGCCTTCGCGGCCCCGGGTTACGCGTACGTTCCGGCCTCGCTCGAAACGCACGTACTGGGGTTTCTTTCCATTCCGGAAGCTCCTTCAGAACATGAGATTGTCTTTGTGGGGACGCCCAAGGCGCCGCCGCCTGCGATTGCACCCCGCCGCGTCTTTGCATTTGGGATCGCAGCTCACGCCGAACGAGACGCTGAGCCTAACGCCGCGCCGAAACCCGAGAGGTCAGGCGTGCCCAGCCGGGCCCAGTGGCCCGATGCCGGGGGCCACATTGTGGTGGCGGACCCGAGGGGGAGCGACCCGGCAGGGGAGGGAGGGGCCAACCCATGGGTTTCACGGGAAAGGACACGGCATGCACCCCACAGCTTAACCTTCACCTGCGGGGGGATCATCATCGGGGGCGATCTCGGCCCGATCGCGCTCGTGAATGGTCGCATCGTAAAGCGGGGAGACACACTTGGGAGCTTCAGTGTCGCGGGTGTCTCCCGGGAGGGCGCCGTGCTCGAATGGGGCGGATCCCTCTACGTCATCCCCATGGGCCGGGTCACAACGGTGACCTTGCCGGAAAGCTAGAGCACATGCCGCTCTACCGTGCACGGTGTGTTGGGAGATCCGGCCGCAGGAGCACGCTCATTCTCGACGCCGTCGACATGGCCAGCTTTTCCGAGCATATCGAGACGCAGCGCAGAGCCTACGTGATCGAGATTCTGAGGGTGTCAGGCCGAACGGGTAGGCTCGCCCGCGCAAGGATCCCGGGGCCGATGCTCATGGCGGCGCTCGATTCACTGGAGCTGATGCTGGTGAGCGGCGTAAGGGTTAACGCCGCTGTAAGGACGCTTGCCGACTGCGCACCCTCTGGGGCTGCGCGCATTCTATGGACCGAGGTCGCCCGGCACGTGGAGGAAACAGGCAGCTTTGGAGAGGCCCTGCGCCAATTCCCGAGGATCTTCAACGAGTCGATGGTGGGCGTGATTGTTGCCCATGAGGCGGCGGGGCGCCTGCCGGAGGGCGTCAGGCACGTCAGGGGCTATGCCGCCCAGATGGTGGCGATCAGGCGCGAGGCCCTTCGAGGCCTTGCCTATCCGGTGCTGGTGTTCACGACAGCGCTTGGTGCCTCCGCCATCGTCTGCGGCTTCACGCTTCCGAGGTTCGCCAAGATGCTCCGGGACATAGGGGTAAAGAGGACGAATCGCATCACGGATTTCTTTTTTGGCGTGAGCGACCTGGTGGCGGGGCACCCGCTCCTCGCGATGGTTTCCCTTGCACTGCCTGTGGCGCTGGTCCTTGTCGCCCTCATGCCTCGGTTTCGGCCCTTCCTCGATCGATTGGTTCTTAGGGTTCCGGTCGTGCGCGGCGCAGTCGAGGCCCTGTCGATGGCGCGGATCTGCGCCACCTACCGCGCGCTCAGCGAGTCGGGAATCCGGGTCGTCGAGGCGCTTGAGTCCTGCATACCCGTGGCGGGGAACGTGTTCTA